>OIXH01000076.1_pt1 | contig 117593 bp, 96 predicted proteins | sample 1587741 | NCBI WGS metagenome assembly OIXH01 (sample SAMEA3888916, study PRJEB22519) | human gut metagenome | biome: human gut; feature: human-associated habitat; material: faeces | place: Denmark | collected 2011 | reverse complement strand
TTGGGGCGTTGCCCCAAACCCCACAAGGGACGCTGTCCCTTGACCCTGCAAGGGGAAATTTTCCCCTTGACCCCTTTCGCGCGATTGAGTTGGTTTCACTACCATAATTCTTCCGCGTGTTGCTTTTTTTCCCCTTCCCCCTTCCGAATTTTTCCCCCCAAGGAGGTGTTTTTCCCCCATGATTGCCATCCTCGACTACGGCATGGGCAATCTCCGCAGCGTCCAAAAGGCGCTCGAATTCCTTGCCGTCCCCTGCTTCATCACCGATACCCCCTCCGCCCTTTCTACCGCCGACCACATCATCCTCCCCGGCGTCGGCGCCTTCTCCGATGCCATGAGCCGCATCCGTGCTCTCCATCTCGACCGCGCCATCCTCTCCGCCGCCGATGCAGGCGTACCTATCCTCGGCATTTGTCTGGGAATGCAGATGCTTTTCCAGCACAGCGAGGAAAATGGCTTCTACGATGGTCTGGGGCTGTTCCCCGGCACAATCACGAAATTCCATGACGCGGGGCTGAAAATCCCCCATATGGGGTGGAATACGCTCGACACACGCCCGTGCGTCCTCTTTGACGGCGGACAGTCGCCGTTTGTCTATTTCGTTCACAGCTACTGTATGGCGGATGTGTCGCCGGAATGGACGACCGCCACCTGCACTTACGGGCAGACTTTCACCGCCGCCATACAGCGCGGAAACGTGATGGCAACGCAGTTTCACCCGGAAAAATCAGGTGAAGTCGGGCTGAATATGCTCCGGCGATTTGCGCAGTGGAAGGGAGACAAATCATGCTGACCAAGCGCATCATCCCCTGTCTGGACATCCGCGACGGTCGGGTGGTCAAGGGCGTGAACTTCGTGGATATCCGCGACGCGGGCGACCCGGTGGAAGCCGCGGTGCGCTACAATGAGGCAGGCGCGGACGAGCTGGTACTGCTGGACATCAACGCATCCTACGAGAAGCGCGGCACGATGCTGGACGTGGTGTCGCGTGTGGCGGAGCAGGTGTTCATCCCATTCACGGTCGGCGGCGGCATCAGCGACATCGACCAGATTCGCGCGCTGCTGCGGCTGGGCGCGGACAAGGTGAGCATCAACTCGCCCGCCGTGCGCAACCCGGATTTCATCACCGAGAGCGCGCTGCGGTTCGGCAGTCAGTGCATCGTGCTGGCAATGGATGTAAAATCACGCGCTGGCGGCGGCTGGGACGTGTACGTTCGCGGCGGGCGCGAGAACACAGGGCTGGACGCACTGGAATGGGCGGCAGAGGGCGTGAAGCGCGGCGCGGGTGAAATTCTGCTGACGAGCATGGACTGTGACGGCGTGGGCGACGGTTTCGCACTGGATGTGACGCGCGCTATTGCGGATGAAGTCGGCGTGCCGGTGATTGCCAGCGGCGGCGCGGGCAAGATGGAGCACTTCCGCGACGCGCTGACCGTCTGGCACGCTGATGCCGCCCTCGCCGCGACGCTGTTCCACTTCGGCATCCTGAAAATCAGCGACTTGAAGGAATATCTGGCGCGCGAGGGCGTGCCGGTCAGGAGGACATGAGTATGTATGAGAGCGAATTAGCGCTGCGCCTGACTCCCTACGTTGCAGGTGAGCAGCCGAAAAACCGCAAGTTTATCAAGCTCAACACGAACGAGAATCCGTATCCGCCGTCGCCGCGCGTGGCTGAGGTGCTGCGCTCGTTCGACGCCGCGTCTCTGCGCCTGTACCCGGACATGGATGCGACTGCCTTGCGCGAAGCCATCAGTGCCGTCGAGGGTGTCCCGGCGGACTGGGTGTTCTGCGGCAACGGCTCAGACGAAGTGCTGGCGTTTGCGTTTGCGGCGTTTTTCGCAGGCAAAACCATCGCCATTCCGGCGGTGACGTACTCGTTTTACCCGGTTTATGCGAATTTGTACGGCGCAAAAGTCGCATCTGTGCCAATGAAGCCCGATTTTTCGGTGGATGTGGATGGTCTGCGCCTTGCCTGCCCCATTGCCTTGGCGAACCCGAACGGCCCGACCGGCATGGCGCTCCCGCTGGATGTACTGCGGGATTTGGCGGCGTACACGCGCGACTGCGGCGAAGTGCTGCTGATTGACGAGGCGTACGCGGCATTCGCGGAGGAAGTCGCCGTACCGCTCCTGCGCGAATTTGACAACGTAATAATTACCCGCACGTTCAGCAAGAGTCACGCTCTGGCGGGAATGCGCGTCGGCTATGCGCTGGGGCATCCGCGCCTGATGGCTGCCATGAGGCGCATCCGCGACAGCTTCAACAGCTACCCGGTTGACCGTTTGGCACAAGCCGCTGCGCGCGAAGCCGAGCTGGATACGGCATACACTGCGCGCATCGTCGCCACCATCAGCCATGACCGCGATATCTGCCGCCAAGCATTAGCGGACGCGGGCATTCCCGTCCTCAAGAGCCGCACAAACTTCCTCTTCGTTAAGGCATCGGAAAATGACGCCGCGCCGATTCAGCAGCTTCTGCGCGACGACGGCATCCTTGTCCGCCACTTTAGCACGCCGCACCTGCAGTCGTATCTGCGCGTGACGATTGGCACGACGGAGGACATGCGGATCGTCACGGAGCGTCTCATCAGCAGAATAAAAGGTTGATGCAATCACCCTGCGCCGAAGGACTTTTCTCCGGCGCATTTTTTCATTTATCATTTATAATGTGCGTTTTTCCGAAAATCCGCCTGCTTAGACGTGCAAAGCCTTGCATTTCCTGCGAAAACGCGCTATACTGATTCCCGTCGGAATTCGCCGGCGAGAGGAGTTTTTCACATGATGAAAAAGAATTTGAAATACCTGTTGGCTTTGCTCTGCATCATCGTCCTGCTGCTCTGCACGGGATGTTCATCGAATAACGCTGCACCGCAGCCCATCAGCATTACGGTCTGGACATACTACAACGGTACATTGCTGGAGAGTTTCAATACGCTCGTCAAAACCTTCAACGAAACGGTCGGCAAGGAAAAGGGCATCATTGTTGAGGCGTACAGCCAAGGCAGCGTGAACGAGCTGGAAGCCAGCGTCATGCAGTCCGCCGAGGGAAAAGTCGGCGCGGCAGCGATGCCGAACATCTTCTCCGCCTACGCCGACACCGCCTACGCACTGGACAAGCTGGGGCTGGTCGTTGATGTCAGCAGCTATCTGACAGCAGACGAACGCGCCGCATATGTCGATAATTATCTCACCGAAGGCGACTTCGGGCAGACTGGGAGCATCAAAATCTTCCCGGTTGCCAAGTCTACCGAACTGCTTTTCCTGAATGAAACGGACTGGCAGCCTTTCGCCGAGGCGACCGGCACGCAGGAAAGCGAGATGCTCACCATCGAGGGTCTGCTTGCCGTCGCCGAGCGCTACTACAACTGGACAGACGCGCAGACCGCCACGCCTGATGACGGCAAGGCCCTCTTCGGGCGCGATGCAATGGCGAATTATCTGCTCATCGGCGCGCAGGAGCTGGGCTGCACCATCTTCGAGGTGGATGGCGATGGGCGTCTTACGCTGCATTTCGACCGCAATATCATCCGCAAGCTCTGGGACAGCTACTACGTTCCGTTCATCAAGGGCTATTTCAGTGCTGCCGGGCGCTTCCGCAGCGACGATATCAAGACGGGCAACCTGCTGTGCTACGTCGGCTCGTCCTCCAGCGGCACGTTCTTCCCCTCCCGTGTCATAACCAGCGACACCGAGAGCCATAACATCACGCTGAAAGTGCTCCCCTGCCCGAAGTTTGCGGATGGCGAATCGTTTGCTGTCCAGCAGGGCGCCGGCATGGTCGTCACGGCGGCCGATGAAGCAAAAGTGCGCGCGAGCGTGGAGTTTCTCAAGTGGTTCACCCTGCCGGAAAACAACATCAGCTTCTCCGTCGGTTCGGGCTACATGCCGGTGACAAAGGCGGCAAACAACATAGATACCATCAAGGCCGCCGGGCTGACGCTCTCCCCCGTCGTCGAGCAGGTGCTGACGGGCGCGGTCGCGACGATCAATGAGAATCGCCTGTACACACCACTGGCGTTTGAGGGCGGTCAAGCGGCGCGCAAAGTGCTGGAATACGCATTGAGCGACAAAGCCGCAGCAGACCGTGCCATCGTCGTCGAGCGAATCGCCGCGGGGATGAGCGCCGAGGAAGCTGAAGCGGAGTTTCTCACGGATGAATGCTTTGACAGCTGGTATCAGGAGACGCTGACGAAACTGCAGGCCTACGAATAACCAAATCGCCCTGATTGCCGCTAGCGTGTGTTTCTAAAATGAGACCGGTGCAGTTTCGAGCAGATTTTCTTGCAATTCAAGGATGAAAACCGAAGGTTTACTGGCGGTAAATTGAGGTTTGAAGACGCAGAAGTGCAAGAAAAGATGCCGAAAATGCTGCCGGTGAATTTAGAAACACACTCTAAAAAGGAGGTGAAAGTGTCATGGTTCCCGCGCCGCAGAGCCGCAAAATGCATTCTGTCTTTTTCACCATCTTCTTTTCTCTGCTGCTCGTGCTGGTGATTGAATTGACCCTGCTCATCGGCACAATTATCGTCGGGCAAGTGCCGTCGCAGCTGGATGACAATGCGGAGGAAGTTCTGTGTGAACAGGTGGAAAATCGCAGTGGATATTTGCATAATTTTCTGGTTTCTTCGCAGGAGCTGACCGCGCTGTCCACCTACATCAACAGTCAGACCGAAGCGCTCTTGGCGGACGGTACGATTTCGCTGGATACGCTGGATTCCGGCAGTGCCGCATCCGAGCCGCTTCTGCGCGCCATTTCGTCGGAGCTGGTGTTCGAAATGCGCGCAAAAAAACTCAGCGGCATCTATGTTATTTTCTGCAGCCGCGATTTGGATGACTGCGTGGACGGGACGCGCTTCCCCGGTATTTATGTGCGCGACCTCGACCCGGATGGTCCATATTCCGACCGCAATGCTGACCTTTCGCTGGAGTTTGCCCCGGCAACGCTTGTGCAATCCACAGGGCTTTACACCGCTAGCGCTTGGCAGCCTGCCTTTGAATATCAGCGCGAAGCATCAGACTTTTTCTATCTTCCCTATCAAACCGCGCGGAACGCCGACACCCTGCTTTCGGCGGATGATTATGGTCACTGGACGCGCTTTCCATTCTGCCTCCCTGATGACCCGCGCAGCGTGTTTTCCTACTCCCAGCCGCTGATACTGCCCGACGGCACGGTGTATGGCGTGGTCGGCATCGGGCTTTTGTCAGGCACCTACCTGCGCGGCAAGCTGCCCACCAATGAATTGCAGAACGAGGGAAGCGGCAGTTACCTGCTCTGCTCGACGACGGACGACCTGTCCGCGGATACGCTGACGCTGCAAATCGCCGTCTGCTCTTCGCCCGACGCAGCAATTCATGCGGGAAACACGCTGGTACTGCAAAAGGATGCATCCGGTGAGGGCTTTCTGACAATTGACGGCACACGCTACTTTGCCAGCGAACAGCCGCTGGCGCTGTACAGCCGAAACGCGCCGTTCTCCGGTGAGCGCTGGCTGCTGATTGGGCTTGTGCCCGTCAAGCAGCTGTACAGCTTTTCCGGCAGCGTTCGGCAAATGCTGGTGATTATCATCGTACTGACACTGCTGGCAGGTGTTTTTGCTTCCTTCATCGTCAGTCGGCGTTTGGCACAACCGATTACGCGCCTGTCCAAGCAGATCAGCGCGTCACAGAATCAGCGGTATCAAGTGCCGACGCTCTCCCCGACGGGCATCTGTGAGCTTGACCAATTCTCCGCCGCCTTCACCCAGCGTTCACAGGAGATTTTGGACACGTCAGTCAAATTCCAGCGCATTATGGAATTGGCGAGCGTGGAAATCGGTGGCTTTGAGAAGCGTCCTGATGTGGATACCGTGTATGTGACGGACAATTTCTTCTCCCTCTTGGCGCTGCCGGACATCCCGCTGGATTCGCTGGACAAGGCTTGGTTCGATGACATTCTGAACGGTTGGAAGCAGATGCACGAGTTCGTGGCCCGCGCATACGGCGGCGATGTGTACGCCCTGCCCGCTGCGGGCGGCACAGTGCGCTACATTCTCCTGCGTTCCGGCGAAGAACGCGGGACGCAGGTCGGTCTGGTGGAGGATGTAACGACCTCCATGCAGGAGCGCCGCCGCATTGAGCACGAGCGCGACTACGACGTACTGACCGGGCTGTACAACCGCTTCTCGTTCATGCGGAAGGTACAGGAGATGTTCGCGCACCCGGACAAGATGCGCCATGCTGCGCTGCTGATGACCGATTTGGACGACCTGAAGCGCATCAACGACACCTACGGACACGACTGTGGCGACCGCTACATCCGCCTGACCGGGCAATGCCTTGCAGAGAATATCCCGGCGAACGCGGTCTGTTCGCGGCTTTCGGGCGACGAATTTGTTGTCCTGCTGCACGGCTATGAATCCCGCGATGCGCTCCGGGCGGATTTGACGCACCTGCAGGAAGCCATGTCCACCTACACCGCCGTGCTGCCTTCCGGCGACACGATGCACATTGCCATTTCCGGCGGCGTGGCGTGGTATCCGGATGACAGCCGCGATTTCGCGACCCTCAAACGCTATGCCGACTTTGCGCTCTATCAGGTGAAGCGGCAGCGCAAGGGCGAAATCCGCGAATTTGACATTGGTGCATACAACCGCGAAGCCTACTACGCGCAGTTGCGGCAGGAGTTCACCACACTGCTGGAGAACGACAGCGTGTTCTATCACTTCCAGCCGCTGTTCTCCGCGCGCGACGGGCATGTGGTGGCTTACGAGGCACTGATGCGCGTCAACATGCCGCTGCTGCGTTCCCCCGAAACCATCATGAAGCTGGCGCACGAGGAGAATCGGCTGTACGATATTGAGCATTTGACCCTCTTCAAGGGCACGCAGACGTTCGAGCGCCTTGTCTCGTGCGGCAAGCTCTCCCCCGACGCGAAGCTGTTCATCAACTCCATTGCAAACGTTTCGCTGACAGATGCTGATTTTGCGGATTTTCGCCGTCAGTTTGCCCCCATGCTGAAGAAAATGGTCATCGAGATTACCGAGGAAGAAGAAACGATGCCGGAGGTGCTTGCCATCAAGCGCCGTCAGCTGGGCGGAACCGCGGTCTTTGCGCTGGATGATTACGGCAGCGGGTACAGCAACAGCAACAACCTCCTTCTGCTCGCTCCGCACTACATCAAGGTGGATATTGCCATCATCCGCGGCATTGACTCCAACATCGACAAGCAGCAGGTCGTCACGGACGTCGTCACCTACGCCCATGCGCGCCAGATGCAGGTCGTCGCGGAGGGCATTGAAAACGAAGCCGAACTGCGCACTGTCCTGCGCTTAGGCGTTGACCTGCTGCAAGGCTACTTTCTCGCCCGCCCTGCCGCGATTCCCGACCCGATTGCCCCTGCGGCGCTAAAGATACTCAAGGATGCGCATTTTGCATGATGAACTGAATCCAATCGACTACTCGGAGGTTCAAGCCATGATTGTATCCCCTTCCATCCTCGCTGCCGATGTTCTCAACCTCGAATCCGCCGCTGCCCGCATGATTGCCGCGGGCGCAGACTGGATTCATGTAGACGTCATGGACGGGCATTTCGTGCCGAACCTCAGCTTCAGCCCCAGCGTTGTGAGAGCGCTCCATGAGCGCTTCACCATCCCGCTGGACGTGCACCTCATGCTCGACCAGCCCGAAAAATACGTCGAAGCCTTCTGCCGGGCAGGCGCGTCCTCCATCACGATTCATGAGGAAATCGCCGCCGACCGCGCCGAAATTCTCCGCTGCATCCGCGCGCAGGGTGTCAAGACGGCGGTGTCCATCAAGCCCAACACGCCGGTGGACGCTATCATCCCCCTGCTGCCCCTGTGCGACATGGTGCTGCTGATGTCGGTCGAGCCCGGCTTCGGCGGGCAGAAATTCAACCCCATCGTGCTGGATAAACTCCGCCAGCTCCGCGCCATCGGCTACACCGGGCTGACCGAGGTGGACGGCGGCGTGTCGCTTAGCAATCTGCCCCTGCTGCACGAGTGCGGGCTGGACGCTGCGGTCATGGGCACGGCGCTGTTCAAGAGCGCAAATCCCGCCGAGGACATCGCGAAAATCCACCAAATGCGCTGAATGACGCCTGCAAAATGCGGATAAGCTATCCGCAGGAGGTGCATCCGCATGAAAAAAAGCAAAGCGAAGAAGCACGGCAAAAAGCCGCTGTTCGCGCCCATCAAAGTCAAACGCCGCATGAGCCGGGAACGTCCGGTATCCTGACGGCAAAGGAGAAGCCTATGATACCCGAAGTACCGCCGCTGCTGCATGAGCGGCTGGAAGCACAATACGGCGCGGAGCTTGCGCAGGAGATTGAAGCGGGCTATGTCCGCAAGCGCACGACGTTCCGCGTCAATCCGCTCAAAGGCGACCGGGACGCGGTTCTGCGCGAAATCGCGGATGCTGGCATTGCCACCGAGCCGATTGCGTGGTATGACGATGCGTTCCTGCTGCCGGACGGCAATGAAGAGCAGCTGCGCGCCCTGCCCTGCTACGACGCGGGCGCGATTTACCTGCAATCGCTTTCCTCGATGCTGCCTGCGCTGGTGCTTGCGCCAAAAGCAGGCGAAACCGTGCTGGACATGGCGGCTGCCCCCGGCGGCAAAACGACGCAGATGGCGGCGCTGTCCGGCGGCAAGGCGCTCATCACCGCCTGCGAGAAGAACGCGATTCGCGCCGACCGCCTGCAATTCAACCTGACGCGGCAGGGTGCGCGCGCCGTGAACATCATGCGGCAGGACGCACGGCTGTTGGACAGCCTGTTCAAGTTCGACAAGATTCTGCTGGACGCACCCTGTTCCGGAAGCGGCACGCTGCTGCTTGAAGACGGCGAGCCGCAGCGGCGGATGACGGCGGACTGGCTGGCAAAGACCGCAAAAACGCAGAAAGTGCTGCTGCAAAAGGCGCTGTCCCTGCTGCCGAAGAAGCACGAGATGGTGTATTCGACGTGCTCGGTGCTGCAAATGGAAAATGAGGACATCGTGCAGAGCGCAGTGAGCATGGGCATCTGTGAGGTTGTGCCGATTGAGCACCCGTTCTTGACCGATGTGCCGCTGCTGCCGACGAAGGTAGATGGGGTCGTGTGCGTCAAACCGGATGAAAGGTTTGAGGGGTTCTTTGTGGCGAAACTGAGGCGGAAGTGAGCGGCGCGGGAGTGGTTGTTTCCAAAATGGAAATACCCACGGGCAATTCCGCAAAAGGCGCTCCGCCCCTGCCGCAACTGTTTCCAAAATGGAAATAGTTCGAGCGGGATGGCATCGGCTAATCGAATAGAAACTCACCCCGGCATGTGAACCGCTTTGGTCACACGCCGGGGTGATTTTGTTTGCTTTTATGTCACTGATACCGATTCTTCCACGCCAGCCTGACATCCGCCAGCAGTTCCCGATATCGCGCCACCCTGTTTCCGTCAATCTCCCCCGCCTGCACCGCCTGCGTGACGGCACAGCCGGGTTCGCGGTCATGCAGGCAGGGCTGGAAGCGACACTGCCCGATGTACGGCTGAAATTCCGGGTACAATTCCTGCAATTTTTCCGGCTCCATGCCCTTCTCTGTTTCCAGCAAGCTGAAGCCCGCCGTATCCAGCACGCGGATGCCGTCATGAATCAGCAGCTGCGCATAGCGCGTCGTGTTCTTGCCGCGCTGGATTTTCTCGCTGATTTCACCCGTCTCCAGCTGCAAGTCAAGCAGCGCGTTCAGCAGCGTCGATTTGCCCACGCCGCTCTGCCCCGCCAGACAGCAGCAGTCCGCCCCGCGCATCAGCGCGCGAACGCTATCCAGCCCTTCCTTGTTCCGCGCGCTGACACCCAGCACCGGGCAGTCCGCCCCGCGATACTCCTCCTGCATTTGGGCAAGCAGTTTGCCGCCGTCAAGGTCGCATTTGCCGACGATGAGCGCCGTTTTCATACCCTGCTTCTTCGCACGCGCCAGCAGCCGGTCTACCAGCAGCAGATCCGGTTCAGGCGACGGGCAGATGCTCACAAGCAGCAGCGTCACATTTGCCACGGGTGGGCGGATGCACTCGGTCTTGCGCGGCAGAATTTCCACCAGCCAGCCTTCCTCTTCGCCCTGCCCCGGCGTAAAGCGCACCGCATCCCCCACAAGGGGCGACAGGCGCTGATGGCGGAATTTTTTCGGGCAGCGGAGCGTGTACTCCTGCCCGTCCGCATCCGCCGCGACATAGAAGCCGCCGAAGAAGCGCACAAGCACGCCCTGATGCAGTTCCGCCTGCAATTCCTGCGTCATTTCTGGTTCTCTCATTCCATATTCACCTGCTGCTGATAGGCAAATTCGCCGTCGCAATAGACACGGTAGGTGTACATGCCCGGCTCATTGCCGCACAGCTCAACCTCCGGCTCGCGGCTGGCGTTGGCGGGAAAATCCCCCTCGTACGCCGTGTACTCCACGCCGCTTTCCACCAGCGTCACACGGACGTGCATCATGCTTTCCGTCTGCGGCAGGGACAAAAGCACCTTTGCCCGCGCCATCATCGACGGTACGCGGTAGAGCGTCAGCGACACTTTCGCGGAGGCAATCACCTCGCTGCCGCCCGACGGCGACTGCTGCGCAACCAGCCCGTGCATCGTCGTGTCATCCGTCTCCAGGAAAGTGATGTTCTGGTTCAGCGACAATCCTGATGCCGCAATCAGCTCCTGCGCATCCGACAGATGCCGCCCGTACACATTCGGCACAACCGCCATGCCGCCGGACACCGACACATTCACCGCGTCGCCCGACATGCACACGCTGCCTTCTTCCGGGCTTTGGCTGATGATGCGCCCCGCCGGAACCGTCGCACTGACCACATACTCGACAATCGTCAGCGTCAGCCCATAGGGAGACAGCGTCGTAATTGCGTCCGAGACGGTCAAATCCGTGATTTTCGGCACGGTCTGGGTGGATGGTCCCTTCGATACGGTCAGGACGACGACGTCATTCTTGCGCAGGGTCGTCCCCTCCTGCGGCGCTTGCAGGATGACTTCGCCCGCCTTGATGGTCGGGTGATTGATTTCCATGATTTCCGGGCGCAGTCCGGCGCGCTGAATCTGCCGCTGCGCCGCTGAAACATCCATGCCAATGTACTCGTCAACCACTGCGCTGTTGACCACGCGCTCGTAAATCGCCTTCGTGCCGACGAACAGCCCGTAGCAGACCACCAGCGACATCAGCAGCGTAATCACCCACCAGCTGGCGGGGTGCTTTTTGCGCACCATGCGTCTGCTGGGCTGTCGGCGTACAGGCTGCATTCCGCCGCTCTCGCCGTCCCCCGGAAGCCTGCCGTCAACAATGCGCGGTTCCATCTCCCCCACCTGCCCGCTGATGGCGTGGCGAAGATCCCGCGCCATATCCCATGCGGACTGATAGCGGTACGCTGGATTTTTATCCATTGCCTTCATGCAGACATGGCACACCGCGTCCGACGTTTCCGGCGCGTACTGCTGAATCGGCACAGGCGTATTGTGGATGTGCTGCATCGCAATGGCGACGGGGTTATTGCTGTCAAACGGCACACGCCCGGTGAGCATCTCGTAGAGCGTCACGCCGACGCTGTAAATGTCGCTCGTGACCCCCGCTTCCTTACCCGACGCCTGTTCGGGGCTGAAGTAGTGCACCGACCCCATAACGGAATCGCCCTTAGCAAGCGTATTCTTGTTTGCCATGCGCGCGATGCCGAAATCCGCCACCTTCACATGGCCGTCGGACTGCATGAGGATATTCTGCGGCTTAATGTCACGGTGGATGATGCCGTTGGAATGCGCGTGCTGGAGCGCAGAGAGAATACGGATGGTAATCTGCACTGCCGATGTTTCGCTCAGCCGCCCTTTTTCGCGGATGACGTCCTTGAGCGTCTGCCCCTCGACGTACTCCATGATGAGGTAGCGGTTGCCGCTGGAATCCATGCCGACATCCAGCAGGTTGACGATGTTGTGGTGCGTCATTTTCGACGCGGCTTCCGCCTCCCGCTGAAAGCGCGCGACGTACTCCGCATCCTGATTGTACTCCGGTTTAAGAACTTTGACGGCGACGAAATGCTGTGTATTGAGGTCGGTCGCGCGGTAAACCACCGCCATGCCGCCCACGCCGATCTGCTGATCAATGCGGTAGCGGCCGGCGAGGATGCGGCCAGGCTGAATCAACGCATTCATGCCGGTTCCTCCCCGTCATGCACGATGACGAGCGTCACGTTGTCGCGTCCGCCCGCATCCAGTGCGGCTTTGAGCAGCACATCCGCCGCCTTTTCCGGCGCATACTGGCGCAGTGCATCGCGCATTTGGCGGTCATCCACCAAGCCGTGCAGACCATCGGAGCAAGCAAGCCACAGGTCGCCCTTGCGGCGCTCCTCCACCACCACGTCCACCTCCACCGATTCATCCGTGCCAATCGCACGGGTGATGATGTTGCGCATCGGGTGATTCTGCGCCTCTTCCTCCGTCAGCACGCCTTCACGCACCAGCTGCTCCACCAGAGAGTGGTCAAGCGTCATCTGCTTGAACTCGCCGTCGCGCAGCAGATACACACGGCTGTCCCCCACATGACCGATGTATACGAAATTGTCGCTCATCCAGAGGACGGATAGCGTCGTGCCCATGCCAGTCAGGGCGTCGTCATGCTCCTGCTGATGGTAGATTTGGCGGTTGACCTCCTCAATCGCGCCGGAGAGCGCCGCGACCGAGGGCGTTTTCCCTTCCAACTCCCGCAGCAGGTCGTCGCGCGCACTGGTGGACGCTACTTCGCCGCCCTTGTGGCCGCCCATGCCGTCCGCCACCCCGTACAAGCGCAGCTTCTCCGACACAATAGGCGCATCCTGATTGTTTGCGCGCACTTTGCCCACGTCCGTGCGGAAGGCGCTGAGAATCCCGGCGGGCAGATTCTCTTCCGCCTTGGACTTCGGCTGTTCCGGACTGCGGTGAACGAAGAAATCATTCAGTGAGCTCTGGCTCTCCTTGCTGAAACGGATTTTGCGGCTCATGCTTCTTCTCCCTGCGGGTCGTGTAGAGTAGTAAGTGTCTTGCGGCGCAGCTGGCCGCACGCGCCCTCAATGTCGTCGCCCATTTCGCGGCGGCGGGTCGCGGAAATATGCAGCTCCTCCAGCTTGTGCAGGAAGCGCTGCACGGTCTGTTCGTTCACGCCCTTCAAGTGGCGCTCTTCCACGGCGTTGAGCGGAATCAGGTTGACATGGCACTGCATTCCGCGCAGCCGGCTCGCCAGTTCAATCGCGTGCTTTTCCTCGCAGTTTACGCCGCCCACCAGTGCGTACTCGAAGATGACGCGCCGCCCGGTCTTGTCGATGTAATTCCGGCAAGCGGCAAGCAGCTCGTCCATCGGGTAGGCGTTGGCGACGGGCATGGTCTGGCGGCGAATCTCGTCGTTCGGCGCATGGAGCGACACCGACAGCGTCACCGGCAGGTTCTCCTCCGCGAACTGGTACATCTTCGGCACCAGCCCGCAGGTGGAGAGGCTCACATTGCGCAAGCCGATATTCACGCCGTCTTCCTCGCGCAGCAGGCGCAGGAATCGGCAGACGTTGTCGTAGTTGTCCAGCGGTTCGCCGCTGCCCATCAGCACGATATTGTGGACGCGGTCTTTGCCGTCCAGATACCGGTTCGCCGCCAGCACTTCGCCCAGCATCTCCCCCGCCGTCAGCGAGCGGACGCACCCTTCCAGCGTGCTGGCGCAGAACTTGCACCCCATGCGGCAGCCGACCTGTGTCGAGATGCACAGCGTATAGCCGTGGTGGTAGTGCATCAGCACACCCTCGACGCAGTTGCCGTCCTTCAAACCAAAGAGGAATTTCACCGTATCGTCAATCTGGCTTTTCCGCTCGTCAATGATGCTGACCGGCTGCGCCACAGCGATTTCCTTCAGCTGCGCGCGCATCGCCGCCGGCAGATTCGTCATCGCGTCAAAATCCGCGCCCTGATGAATCCAGCGGAAAATCTGCTTGCCGCGAAAAGCGGGCATTCCCTGCGCCTTGCACCAGTCGGACAGCTCCTGCGGCGTCATGCCTGTCAGTTCGGTCATGCCTTTTTCCTCCGCATCCGGCACATATAGAAGCCCTCGATGCCGTCGCGCTGCGGCAGGAGCTGCAAGCCGGTCGTTTCATACTGCCGCACGGAAGCCGGAATCGTCTCCGGCAGCGGCAGCAGCTCAAATTCCGGGTGACGCGCGAGGAACTTCTCCGCCTGACGCACGTTTTCGTCCTTCAGCACCGAGCAGGTGGAGTATACCAGCGTGCCGCCCTTCTTCACATACGGGCAGACCGCGTCCAGCAGATTGCTTTGCAGCTGCACCAGCTCATCGACGCTCTGTGCCGTCACGCGGTATTTCACATCCGGCTTTTCGCTCATCACGCCAAGCCCCGAACACGGCGCATCCAGCAGCACAATGTCCATCGTGCCGTCCAGCTCTTCGCGGTGCTTGAGGGCGTCGCGCGTCATCGGGCGCACGTTTTCAAGCCCCAGACGCTGCACCTGCGCGGCAATCAAATCCGCCCGGTGCGGATGCAGCTCCCACGCCTGCACGCGCCCCGTGCCCTGCATCATTTCCGCCATCAGGCAGCTCTTGCCGCCCGGCGCGGCACAGGCATCCAGAATCTGCATTCCGTTCTTCGGCGCAGCGGCGAGGCAGACCATCATGCTGCTTTCGCTCTGGATGGAGAACTTGCCGCCGACGAAGCCCGCGTCATGCGCGATTTCCGCCATGTTGCGGATGCGCCACGAGAAGGGCAGCATCCCCTTTTCCTTTTCCCAGACCTTGCTGCCGAGGAACTTCTCAAAAGCGGCTTCGTCCATCTTCATCAGGTTCGGGCGGATGGTGATGGCAGCGTTCGGCTGATGGAAGCCCATGAGCTTCTCCGCGTCCTCGCCCCAGTCAGCCAGCAGCCGCTCCACGAGCCATTCCGGCACGCTGTACCGAATGGACAGCGCCTTGACGGGCTCCGTTTCCATGTCCGGATACTTGATTTCGTCCTTCTGGCGCACGAGGTTGCGCAGGATGCCGTTGCACACGCCTGCCAGTCCCTCCATGCCCAGCTCCTTGCACAGCGCGACCGACGTGTTGCACGCTGCGCTCTCCGGGATGCGATCCTCCAGCAGAATCTGACACGCCCCCAGCCGCAGCACGTTGCGCAGCTTGATGTCCGTGTCGGGCTTCGCCATCAGCGAATTGAGCGCGTAGTCGAGCGTCAGCAGGTGCTCCAGCGTGTCGTACACCAGCCGCGCCGCCAGACGGCGGTCAACCAGCGGCAGCGTGCACTTGTTCAGCTTCTCGTCCAGCACGAGGGAGGCATACGCGTCGTTCTCCGTCACCGCGCGGATGACTTCGAGCGCGAGACGGCGCGCGGGCAGACCGTCGCTGCCCTCCACCTTCGGGGCAGCCGGTTTTGCCGGATAGGGACGGCGTTCCCCATTGCCGCCACCGTAGGGGCGCTTTTCTCCGGAACGGAATCCCGGTTTTCCACCAAAGGGCGGCTTTTTATCCCCATACGGGCGTTTTTCCCCACCAAAGCCCGATTTTGCCGGGCGTTTATCGCCATCATTGTGCTTGTCCCCACGGAAGGCGCGCTTTTCGCCGTTATACGCGGGCTTGTCCCCACCGAAGGTGCGCTTTTCGCCGTTGTAGGCGGGCTTATCGCCACCAAAGGAACGCTTTTCGCCGTTGTACGCAGGCTTATTTCCACCAAAGGAGCGTTTTTCCCCGTTATACGCGGGCTTGTCCCCACCAAAAGAGCGTTTCTCGCCGCCAAACGCAGGCTTGCTGCCACCGAAGGAGCGTTTCTCTCCGCTGAACGGCTTCTTGCCGCCGAAATTTTTGCCGCCAGTACGGTTTCCGCTCATGCGATTGCCACCCGCGGGACGCTTCTGTCCGCCGTTGTTTGCGCGGAAATTGCCGCTGCCCTGTCGATTCTCGTCACTCATTTTCCGTATCCTCTTTCAACATTGTTCCAGCGGCCATTGCGTGACCGCGCAGATAATCCCGTGCATCCATCGGCTTCCCGCCGGGCACTTGCAGCTGGCGGACGCGCACAGCGTTCTTCCCCGCCGCGACAATCAGTCCTTCCTTGCCATCCGCCGCAAGGACTTCGCCGGGCTGACCGCTCATGTCCGCAACTTCGGCGCGCAGGAGCTTCCACGTTCCGCCGGGAGCAGCGCTTGTGCAGCCGGGCCACGGGTTCAGACCGTGAATCCGATGCACAATGTCCGCCGCGTCCTGCGTCCAGTCGATAACGCCCATGTCCTTTTCGAGCTTGGGGTCGTAGGTCATTTGGCTTTCGTCCTGCGGAATGCGCTCAAGCGTCCCATTTTCGAGGGCTTTAAGCGTGTCTATCAGCAGCTTCGCGCCGATTTCGCTCAGGCGCGCCGTCAGTTCGCCGCACGTTTCGGCAGGGTCAATTGGCGTTTCGGCTTTGAGGAGCATATCGCCGTTGTCGATGCCGCGCGCGGTCATCATGGTGGTCACACCGGTGGTCTTGTCGCCCTGCACCATTGCCCACGCAATCGGCGCAGAGCCGCGGTGCTTGGGCAGGAGCGACGCATGGACGTTAATCGTCCCCAGCGGCGGAATATCGAGGATTTTCTGCGAGAGAATCTGCCCGAACGCCGCCGTGACGCACAAATCGGGGTGGAGATTCAACAAATCCTCATACCCATCCCGGCTGATACGCTCCGGCTGGAGGACAGGGATGCCCTGTTGGATGGCGTACTCCTTGACGGGGGACATGGCGAGCTTCTTGCCGCGCCCCTTGGGGCGGTCGGGCTGCGTGACCACGCCGACGACCGAATATCCGCCCTCCACCAAGGCTTTGAGGGAAGGCACAGCAAAATCCGGCGTACCCATAAACACGATTCTCACTGGTTGTCGTCCTCCGGGATATGCCCTTCGATTTCCTCCGGCGTCAGTTCGCGATCCATCACGTCGATGTACAGCTTGCCGTCCAGGTGATCCAGCTCGTGGCAGACCGCGCGCGCGAACAGCCCTTCGACCGTCTTTTCGCAATGCACGCCGTCGCGGTTCTGGTACTGCACGGTGACTTTACGCGGGCGGGTAACGACCGCCTGACGTCCCGGCAGCGACAGGCAGCCTTCGCGCCCGCACTGCTCGCCCTCGCGCATGGTGATGACGGGGTTGATGAGTTCCAGCAGCCCGTCCCCCTGATCGCCCACATCAATCACAACCACGCGGCGCAGCACCCCGACCTGCGGCGCCGCCAGCCCGACGCCCTCCGCCTTATACATCGTGTCCGCCATATCCTTCAGCAGGATTTTCAGCCGCAAATCAAACTTCTCCTGCTTCCGGCACTCCTGCCGCAAGCAATCATCGCCAATCTTCACAATCTTCCGAATCGCCATAAATTACAATACTCCTTCCATATATAGGGGAGCCCAAGGGGCTTCGCCCCTTAAACCCCAGCAGGGCACTGCCCTGCACCCGCGAAGGGTCTTCGACCCTCTCGACACCCTTTTCGCGATTGAGTTGGTGACTTCTTCTTACTTCTTCCGCGTGTTTATCCACAGGATACCCACACAATTCACGCGATTTCAGGGAAATAAAACCACATTTACATCATGGTCGTCGGGTTATACTCAAAGTACACCTCCGCGCCCTCCTGCTTCTCCCGCGCCAGTTCGCTCAATGCCGCGGCGAACTGCTCCGTCTCCGGATGCACCAGCAGCTTCATCAGCACATGCCAGCGCGTTTTTCCGCGCAAAACCGTGATGCTCGGCTGGTCAAGCCGCACCATCAGCGCCCGCTTCTTCCACAGCGGATGCGCGTTAAGCAGCTCCTCGCACCGCGCATGAAGCATTGTCGCGACCTCCCGCGCCTTCTGCGGCGAATTGCTCTCCACCAGCAGCCGCGCCAGAATCGTGAACGGCGGATACAGCCCCGTCCGCCGGCGATCGAACTCCAGCTCAAAGAACGCGCGGTAGTCTTGCGCGGCAGCGGTCTGAATCACCTCATCCTCCGGCTTGTACGTCTGGATGATGACCTGCCCCGGCAGTGTGCCGCGTCCGGCGCGCCCGGCGACCTGCGTCAGCAGCTGGAATGTCCGCTCCCGCGCGCGGTAGTCGGGCAAATTCAGCGTCATATCCGCCGCAATCACGCCCACCAGCGTCACCTTCGGGAAATCCAACCCCTTGGCAATCATCTGCGTGCCGACGAGCAGCTTTGCGCGCCCGGAGCGGAACTCATCGAGCAGCTTTGCGTGACCATCCTTGCCGGAGGTCGTGTCAATATCCATGCGGATGACGTTTTCCTGTGGGAAGAGTTTTTTCAATTCTTCCTCGATTTTCTGCGTCCCCGCGCCGAAATAGCGGATGTACTTGCTGCCGCATTTCGGGCAGGTGTTCGGCGGCAGCGCGGCGAATCCGCAGTAGTGGCAGTGGAGTTTCGCCTCGGTCTGCCCGCTGTCCACGACGTGGTAGGTCATGGCGACATCGCAGTTCGGGCATTTGACGACATAACCGCAGCTTCGGCAGCTGACGAAGCTGTTGTACCCGCGCCGATTCATCAGCAGCATGGCCTGTTCGCCGCGCGCGACGCAGTTCTTGAGTGCCGCGACCAATTGCCCGGAAAATACGCTTCGGTTGCCGTTCTCCATCTCCTTGCGCATGTCCACCAGCGTGACCTGCGGCATCGGGCGGTTGCCGACGCGGGAGGGCATTTCAAGCAGCACATAATCCCCGCGCCGTGCCCTGGCGAAGGACAGGATGCTGGGCGTAGCGGAGGCAAGCAGAAGCGTCGCGTGCTCATTTTCGCATCGGCGGATAGCAACTTCGCGCGCGTCATATCGCGGATGACGGTCGGAGATGTACGTCGATTCGTGCTCCTCATCCACGACAATCAGTCCCAAGTTCCCGCACGGCGCGAACACCGCTGACCGTGCGCCGATGACGACCCGCGCGTCGCCGCGCCGGATGCGCCGCCATTCATCAAAGCGTTCGCCCGCGCTGAGCCGCGAGTGCAGCACCGCTGCAACCGCCCCGAACCGCGCCCGAAACCACATGACCATCTGCGGCGTGAGGGCGATTTCCGGCACGAGAATCATGGCGGATTTCCCCTGCACGAGCGTCTGGCGCACGAGGCGGATGAACACCTCGGTTTTGCCGCTGCCCGTCACACCGTGGAGCAGGTATTTCCCCTGTCCACTGCGCAAATCCGGCAGCATGACAGACAGCGCTTCCTCCTGCCCCGGCGTGAGGGGCGGGTCAGGGACGGCGGTGTCCGGCGTATTGCCGCCCGGCCGGCGCAGCACTTCTTCTTCCCGCAGGGCAATTAGCCCCGCTGCTTCTATCTGGCGCAGCGCCTGCAGCGGCTCGCGGACGAGCAGCTTCAATTCCTCCACCGGGTGCGTCCGCCCGTCGGATAAGACCGTCAGCAGCAGACGCCGTTTCGGCGAGCGTTTCTCCGCCAGTGCCGCCGCTTCCAGCATTTCGCGTGGCTTCGCGGCCTGCGCGACCGTCTGCGTTTTCACCTGAATGCGTCCACCGCGCATTTGGGCGGGCAGCATCAGCCGCAGCGTTTCCGCCAGTGGGCAATGCACGTCGTCCGCCATCTGCTGGGCGAGCGTCAGCAGCGTGGGGCAGATAGCGGCATAATCCTCCAGCGGACGGAGGACGTCGCGGAGCTTTTCCGGCGGCACGTCCGTCTCCTGCGTCAGGGAGAGGACGACCCCCTCCTTGCGCATCCGCCCGAACGGAACTTCCACGCGCTGTCCGGCGGTGAGCGTCATGCCGTCCGGAATGCGGTAGGTAAACGTGTGCGCAACATTCTCATGCACAATGTCCACAATTACCTGTGCGTACAGGACACTCACCCCTTTCTGCTCAATGCGCTAATACACCATTGTTTATTATACATCGGAATGCCGAAGGGGTCAAGGAAAAAAGGCATGTTTCTGCGATTTCCCAAAACGAAAAAAGCGGTCATCGACCGCTTTTCAATGCGCAATGATTTCTCAAATTGCTAATTACTCCTCGCATTTTCCGTGAATCACATGGATGGCAACGATGACGACCCCCGCCAGCATTTCCGCAACGGACATCCCCATCAGCACACCCGAAAAGAATTCCTTGACATGGCTGCCGCCGACCAGCGCAGACAATGCGTTGCTCGCGATGCCCAGCAGAATCAGCAGAACGCCGTAGAGAATATGCTGCTCATAGACTGTGCGCTGCATCCGGCGCAGCAGGTCAAGCATCTGTGCGTCGTGCGTCAGCTGCATTTCTTCCTTCTGCGGCGAATCCTTGCCGTTGAGCAGTTCGGGCAGGGTGATACCCAGCGCCGTGCAGAGTGCTTCCACCGCATCAGCATCGGGCAGACGTTTGCCCGTTTCCCAGCGCATCAAGGATTTCTGCGATACGCCAATTTTCTGCGCCAGCTGCTCCTGCGTCATGCCTTGCGCAGTGCGCTTGCCTGCGATATACTGACCAATTGCCGCCTGATTCATAAGCACACTTCCTTTGATAGCCGCACCCCTCTTGGAGTACTTTCCGTATCATAGCACGACTTTGTAACGAATGTCGGAAGTGTTTGTAAATATTTTGTGAACAATAATTGCGTCGAAACTGTTGCAAAAAGAACCTGTTCAAGCAGGCGAAAATGTGCTATAATAAGGCATAATCAACCATACTGGAGGTGTTTCTGCGTGGCACACAAGCCTGTATTGTATATTGTGATTCCCTGCTACAACGAAGAAAGCGTACTGCCGATTACCAGCGGCATGTTCCGCGACAAGGTGCGTCAGCTCGCAGACGCGGGGAAAATCAGCGACGAGAGCCGCATTCTGTTCGTCAACGACGGCAGCAAGGACAAGACGTGGGAGATTATCACGGCGCTGTCCGCGAAAGACCCGTGCTTCCAAGGCATTGCGCAGAGCCGCAACCGAGGGCACCAAAGGGCGGTCTGGGCAGGGCTGATGGAGGCGAAAGACCGCTGCGACATCACCATCAGCATCGACTGCGACGGGCAGGACGATATCAACGCCATGGACGCGATGGTGGATGCGTACCTTGACGGCTGCGAAATCGTCTACGGCGTGCGCTCCAAGCGTGATACCGACACGTTCTTCAAGCGCTTCACGGCGGAAGGCTTCTACAAGCTGCTCAGCGCAATGGGCGCGGAGGTTGTCTTTAATCACGCGGATTACCGCCTGATTTCCAGCCGTGCCCTGCAGGAATTGGCGAAATTCCGTGAAGTAAACCTGTATCTGCGCGGGATGGTTCCGCTGGTCGGGTTCAAGTCCACCAGCGTCTCTTACGAGCGCCACGAGCGCATTGCGGGCGAAAGCCACTATCCGCTGAAGAAGATGCTGGGGCTGGCGTTCGACGGCATCACAAGCCTATCGGTCAAACCGATTCGCATGGTGTTCTTCGCCGGGCTGTTCATCACGATTCTGTCATTTATCGGCATTATCTGGGCAGTGATTGCCGCGATTGCCGGGCATTCGGTGGCTGGCTGGGCGTCGCTGGCTTGTCTGGTATGCTTCGTTGGCGGGATGCAGTGCCTGTTTCTGGGTATCATCGGGGAATACATCGGCAAAATCTACTTGGAAGTCAAGCAGCGTCCGCGGTATATTATTTCGGAACGCACAGCGGAGATGGATGAGAAGAAGGAGTAACGGCACACCCACTAATCGCATTTTCGATAAAATCCAAGTAACATGGGTGTGCGTGCGAAGGAGTCCAGATGGCGACCGCAAAGCCCTCTGGTCGCCTCCGCAGAGGCGAAACCCCTGCCGCGATAAAGAAGTACCAATAGTACCACTATAAAAGGAAAAAGGAGAACACAACACACATGCTCTACGAAGGCAAAATCTGGCTTGGAACGGGTGAACACCCCGTCTGCCTGCTGCCGCAGATGGCAAACCGCCATGGTCTCATTGCCGGGGCGACCGGTACGGGCAAAACCGTCTCCCTCAAGGTGCTGGCAGAGGGATTTTCGGACATGGGCGTGCCCGTGTTCCTCGCGGATATCAAGGGCGATCTCGCCGGGATGGTGCAGCCCGGCACACACAGCGACAATATCGCCAATCGCCTGACGCAGTGCGGCGTGCCGACGTTCGAGTATCGCACGTTTCCGACCGTGTTCTGGGACGTATTCGGCAAAGAGGGGCATCCCGTCCGCACAACCGTGAGCGAAATGGGGCCGACGCTGCTCGCGCGGCTGATGAACCTCAACGATACGCAGGCGGGTGTACTGAGCATCCTCTTCCGCGTCGCGGACGACGAGAACATGCTCCTGCTCGACCTCAAGGACTTGAAGGCCATGCTTGCCTACGTAGGTGAGCACGCCAAGGAGTACACGCTCGATTACGGCAATGTGTCGATGGCATCCGTCGGTGCGATTCAGCGCGCCGTCGCCATGCTGGAGGACGAGGGCGGCAATGCGTTCTTCGGCGAACCCGCGCTGAACATCGCCGACTGGATGCAGCTTGATGAAAGCGGGCGCGGCGTTATCAACATTCTCGCGGCGGATGTGCTCTACCGCAAGCCCCGGCTGTACTCGACCTTCCTGCTGTGGATGCTGTCGGAGCTGTACGAGCTGCTGCCCGAATGCGGCGATTTGGACAAGCCGCGCATGGTGTTCTTCTTCGACGAGGCGCACCTGCTCTTCGACGACTGCCCCAAGGCGCTGCTGGAAACGCTGGAGCAGGTCGTCCGGCTGATTCGCTCCAAGGGCGTCGGCGTGTATTTCGTCACCCAGAACCCCTGCGACATTCCCATGAGCATTCTGGGGCAGCTCGGCAACCGCGTTCAGCACGCCCTGCGCGCCTACACGCCGCTTGACCAGAAGGCCGTCCGCACCGCTGCGATGACCTTCCGCGCGAATCCCGCGTTCGATACGGCAGAAGCCATCACCACGCTCAAAACAGGCGAAGCGCTGGTTTCCTTCCTCGATGCGGACGGTGCGCCGAGCATCGTCGAGCGCGCGACCATCCTCCCCCCGCAGAGTGCCATGAACGCCATCGACGGCGATGTGCGGCAGGAGTGCATCGAATCCAGCCCCTTCCGCGGCGTTTACGACACGCCGGTTGACCGCGTTTCCGCCTACGAAATGCTGGCAAGTGCGTTCCAGAAGGAGCAGATGCCCGCGCCGGAAGCCGCCGCGCCGCAGATTTCGACCGCTGCGCCGACGGTCAGCCGCCCCGATGCGTTCCTCGTGTTCGACCCGCAGACAGGGCATTATGTGCAGCGCGAGGCTGCCCAGCCGATGGCTCAGGCACAGCCGATGGCTCAGGCGCAGCCGATGGTTCAGGCACAGCCGATGGTTCAGGCGCAGCCTGTTCAGCAGCCTGCCGCACAGGGCAGCACGCCGCGTCCCGCGTGGATGGCGGCGGACGAACCCGCACGTCCGGCGTGGCAGAATCAGCAGGAGCAGCAGCCGATAGGTCAGGCGCAGCCTGTCCCGGTGCTGACTGTGCAGCAGCCGCAGGTACAGAACATGCTGGTGATGGTCTACGACCCGACAAGCGGGCAGTATGTGCAGAAGATGATGCCGATGCAGCTTGACCCCGCGACGGGCAATTACGTCCCGGCTCAGGCGCAGACCGCAGCAGCGCCGACAACGACGAAGGCGCAGGAGCGCGAGGCGGAGAAGCAGCGCAAAGCGGCTGAAAAAGCCGAAAAGGATCGCCAGGCGGAAGAACGCCGGAAGCACGCGGATGAACTGCGCGAAGAACGTGCCGCGCGTGCCCGAAAGAACGACTCATTGCTGGGGCGCGTGCAGAATACGGCGATTAGCACCGCGACCCGCGAAGTGACGCGGCAGGTGACGCGCGGGATTCTGGGCGGAATCACGGGTCTGTTCGGGGGAAACAAGAAGTAATTATTGATATACGCAAAGCGGGTGCATGGAGTTTGAAGCTCCGCGCACCCGCCTTTTTATACTATTTCCAAATTCGCGGCGCAAGCAGAAGGCGCAGGCGAATGCAGGAAATAGTATTAGGGTAACACCGTACAAATGAGGTGGTCGGCTGACGAATGGATTTTTCGTCAGATGCAAATGCAAATTTCGAAGGTTTACTGGCGGTAAATCGAGAAATTTGCATGCCGCAGATGGCGGAAAAGACATCGGCAGACGCGCCGCCGAGTTGTGCGGTGGTGCCTTAGTCCACCGTAATCAGCCCCGGATACTGCGCCATCACTTCGTCCGCCTGATTCACGAACGTCGTCACCGCGGACGGCTGCGCCTCAAACGGCTTTCCTTCCACCAGCACCTCGACTTTCTTCACGCCCGGAAATTGGCTCGCCGTGAACACAATCGCCCGGAGCGCCTGACTTGTCGCCGCGCTCGCGTCCTCCGCCGTCGCAAGGGACGCAAATTCTTTTGTGAAGTCAATTGTCGCGACACCGTTCTTCAGCGTCACCGACCGCAGACCACAGTCCTTCGGCAGCGGAATTTCCAGCCCGCTGTCCTTCTCCGGGCCTTTCGCCAGTTCCAGCATTGCCGTGGTCAGGTCAGCAGGGGAAAACACCGTCCGCGTAACAGGCACCATCAGCCGCCCGTCCGCCGACGGGAAATACAGCTGCACCCGCGACGCATTTGTCAGGTTCGCCGTCGTCTCCACGCTTTCCAGATTCACGCTGTCCGCCTTGAACACGCCCGACACGTCCGTCCCGTGCGTCAACTGCGAGCGCTTCTGACCGTCAAAGAGGAACGTTACCTCCTGCACCGTGTCAAATCCGCACAGCGCCGCCGCCGTCCCCTGCACCATCAGCAGCTCTTCCTCCGCGTTCTGGCAGCTCAGCGCCTCCTTGCTCAAGTCCACGCGCGCCTTGCCGCCGGAAATGTCCAAATCGAACGTAACGCCCTCCGGAATAACGTTCCGCAGCCCCATCCGCGCCGCCGCGAGGTCATTCTCGGACGACTTCACCATCAGGCTCAGCGTCGCCTTCGCCACGCCGTCCTGCAGCGGAATCTGGCGCGTGACCGGCACGAGATACCCCTCGCCGTCCTCATACCAGCAGACGGTAGCGGTCATTTCGACATCCGGCGATGCGTCCGCGATGGTTTGGGTGCTGACATCGGGGGTGAAGTCGGTCTGCTGCATGGCGGTTTGGGTCTGCTGTCCGCCGCGGACGGCGAGGACAACTACAAGCGCCGCCGCAGAGACAATGAGCAGCCGTTCCATCGTGATGCGGCTGGGGAGATGAAGGGATTTGAGGGATGGAAGTTTCGGAAGTTTGGGAAGTTTCATGTTTGTCCGCCTCCTTGCCCGTTGATTCGGCTGATGGATGGTATGCGGGCGGGCGGCGGAAAAGAAGGGCGTGTGGAAAAGAAAAAGCGGGGGCAGGGAGCATCCCCCCTGCACCCGTCCCTTTGCAATTTTCCCTTCAGCCCAATCAGCCGATATATTCCTTCCCGCCCATGTACATCCGCAGCGCTTCCGGAATGCGGACGCGGCCGTCGGCCTGCAGGTTGTTTTCGAGGAAGGCAATCAGCATACGCGGCGGCGCAACACAGGTGTTGTTCAGCGTATGCGCGAAGTATTTGCGGCCGTCGTCGCCCTTGACGCGAATCTTCAAGCGGCGCGCCTGCGCATCACCCAGATTCGAGCAGCTGCCGACCTCAAAGTACTTCTTCTGGCGCGGAGACCACGCTTCCACGTCCAGCGACTTCACCTTCAAGTCAGCAAGGTCGCCGGAGCAGCATTCCAGCGTGCGAACCGGGATGTCCATCGAGCGGAAGAAATCAACGGTGTTCTGCCACAAGCGGTTGAACCACATCGGGCTGTCCTCCGGCTTGCAGACGACGATCATCTCCTGCTTCTCGAACTGGTGGATGCGGTACACGCCGCGCTCCTCAATGCCATGCGCGCCAACTTCCTTGCGGAAGCAGGGGGAATAGCTGGTCAGCGTCTGCGGCAGCTGGCTTTCGTCCAGAATCGTGTCAATGAACTTGCCGATCATGGAGTGCTCGGACGTACCAATCAGATAGAGGTCTTCACCCTCGATCTTGTACATCATGTTCTCCATCTCGGCGAAGCTCATCACGCCCGTCACCACGTCGCCATGAATCATGTACGGCGGAATGCAGTAGGTGAAGCCGCGGTCGATCATGAAGTCACGGCCATAGGACAGAATCGCGGAGTGCAGGCGGGCAATATCGCCCATGAGGTAATAGAAGCCGTTGCCGGAGGTCTTGCGGGCGCTGTCAAGGTCGATGCCGTGCAGGCGCTCCATGATATCCACATGATACGGAATCTCGAAATCCGGCACGACGGGCTCGCCGAAGCGCTCGATTTCCACGTTCTGGCTGTCATCCTTGCCAATCGGCACAGACGGGTCAATGATGTTCGGAATGACGAGCATCCGCTTGCGGATTTCCGCCTGCAATTCGTCTTCCTTCGCCGCAAGGCCCTCCAGATCCGCCTTGTAAACGGCGACCTGTTCCTTCGCCTTTTCGGCCTCTTCCTTCTGACCCTTGCCCATCAGCATGCCGATCTGCTTGGACGCAACCTTAATTTGGTTGCGCAGGGTGTCCGCCTGCTGAATCGCGGCGCGGTACTCCTTGTCCATCTCGACGACTTCGTCGACCATGACGAGCTTTTCGTCCTGAAACTTCTTGCGAATGTTCTCCTTCACCAATTCGGGATTGGTACGGAGCAGATTGATGTCCAGCATCGGAAAAAATCCTCCTTTTTTGCTTGGCGGAAACCAAAAAGGCTTCCCATCCCGTAAAATTCCGGGACGAGAAGCTCGCGTTGCCACCCAGTTTGCCTGACGCACGTCAGACCACTCATGCTCGCTGTATCGGGCGAACCCGGCAGACTCCTCGTCTGCCCCCATTCAGGAGTGGAAGAAGCACCCGCGCCCTGCCGCCTCGCACCGTCCGGCGGCTCTCTGGAAGGACAAAAGCTGCTTTTCTCCCGTCAAGCGGGGTCATTTGACAGGCTTATTATACGCCATTTTGCGCGCTGATGCAAGAGGGAATTTCAACTTTTGGGCAAAATGGTGCGCATCCGCAAAATTGTTACAAAAAAATTAAATTTTCGTACATGACAACGTTTTCCCCTTTTGATTCGTCTGATAAGTAGAACACCGTAGGAGGTACATTTCCGAATGAAACGCCTGATTTCGCTTTTGCTCTGCGCGCTGCTGATTGTTCCCGCTTTGGCGGAGGACGCACCCGATTTCGAGCCAATTCCGTGGGATATCAAGGTTTCCCCCAACCTGCCGAACCCGGATTGTTACCTGCCCAATAACGGCGGCTACCATGATGATTCCATCGACATCCAGATTAACGTCACCTACTGGACGCAGGATTTGCAGCAGGTTGATGCACCCGGCGAAGGCACAACGACCGTCATGTCCGCGCGCGTGAAGCTGACCGACGTGAGCCAATTCCGCACAGGCTTCGCGAACAAGTACCCGTCGAAGCAGGCGCGCCACGTCAACGACATGACGAAGCGCTTCAACGCCGTCATGGGCATCGACGGCGACTACTGCCTCTACCATGAGCAAGGCATCGTCGTCCGCAACGGTCAGACGCTGCGGATGCGCCCGCATAAGGGCCGTGACGAGCTGATTGTGGACGAAAATGGCGACTTCCACCTCATCACCTGCACAACACAGGCCAAGTGGGACGAGTACATTGCCGGCGGCGGCACGGTGCTGCACGCCTTCTGCTTCGGCCCCGCGCTGGTGGTGGACGGCGTTCCGCTCACGAGCCTTGATGACGTGACCATCGACAACGGCAAAGCGAAGAAAGCCCAGCGGATGGTCATCGGGCAGGTCGGCAAGCTGGAATACCTGATACTGACGAACGAGGGGCCGGAAAGCACCGCTCCGAAATCCGTCGGCTTCGACCTTGTGCAGATGGCAAACCTGTGCGTGCAGTTTGGGCTGGACAACGCCTACAACCTCGACGGCGGCTCATCAAGCACGATTGCGCTGAATAATCAGAAGATTAACTCGCCGTCGAGCCACAAGAACCGCATGGTTGGGGATTGCATTTGGTTCGCGACGCTGGTGAAGGAAGAGACGTGGCGGGAGGAGGAGTCGGTACAGACGGTAGAAGTGGAGGAAAATAAGTGAACCTCGCGGTGCGCAGGCGATTGGCAAACCTGCGCACCTTGCTTTTGAGGCAAATTCACCGTCAAGGAAGCGGCAGGTGCAGAAAAATAGGGATGAGGTCAGGAAAATGTCGAGACTGTAATGCATTCTGCTTATAAATGCAAAATCCGCCCCAAAACACGAAAAAAGCCCTGCAAAATGCAAGGCTTATGGAGCTGATAACCAGATTTGAACTGGTGACCTCATCCTTACCAAGGATGCGCTCTACCAGCTGAGCTATATCAGCATCCGTGTGCCGGCGAGTGAATCGCACTGACAACATTGATATAATAGCACACTTCTTCGGAAAATGCAAGAGGGAAAATGAAATTTTTTTCGGGAAATTTGCGAAAAATATCGTTTGCGGGAAAATCAGCAGATTTCAGCACGGAAAATCAGCGTTTTCGGTGTAAAAAATGCGTTCCAGCCTTGACAAAGTGAGCGTTTGCGCCTATCATTACATTTGTTAGATTCTCACTTTTTCAGGAGGAAATCACGATGGCTGATTTGACGATGGACAAACTGGTTGCGCTGTGCAAAAACCGCGGTCTGATTTTTGCCGGAAGCGAACTGTACGGCGGTTTGGCAAATACATGGGATTACGGCCCGCTTGGTGTGGAATTCAAGAACAACGTGAAAAAGGCGTGGTGGCAGAAATTTGTGCAGGAAAGCAAGTACAACGTGGGGCTTGACTGCGCTATTCTGATGAACCGCGAAGTGTGGGTGGCGTCGGGCCACGTCGGCGGCTTCAACGACCCGCTGATGGACTGCAAGGCGTGCAAGGCGCGCTACCGTGCAGACAAACTGATTGAGGACTTCACCGGCGGCGCAGAAACCGGCGACGGCTGGACGAACGCTGAGCTGGAGAAGTACATTGCTGAGCACGACATCGTCTGCCCGAAGTGCGGCAAGAAGGATTTCACCGGCATCCGCCAGTTCAACCTGATGTTCAAGACCCATGCGGGCGTGATGGAAACGCCGGAGAATGAGATTTACCTGCGTCCCGAAACCGCGCAGGGCATCTTCGTCAACTTCGCCAACGTCATGCGCTCCATGCGCAAGAAGCTCCCGGCGGGCATCGCGCAGATTGGCAAATCCTTCCGCAACGAAATTACCCCCGGCAACTTCATCTTCCGTGTCCGCGAATTTGAGCAGATGGAGCTGGAATTCTTCTGCAAGCCCGGCGAGGATTTGCAGTGGTTCGACTACTGGCGTTCGTTCTGCAAGCAGTGGCTGCTTTCGCTGGGCATCAAGGAGGACAGCCTGCGCCTGCGCGACCATGAGCCGGAGAAGCTGGCGTTCTACTCCAAGGCGACGACGGACTTCGAGTTCCTGTTCCCGTTCGGCTGGGGCGAGCTCTGGGGCATCGCCGACCGCACGGATTACGACCTGACGCAGCATCAAAACCACTCCGGCAAGTCGCTGGAATACCTCGACCCGGTGACGAATGAGCGCTACATCCCCTACTGCATCGAGCCGTCGCTGGGCGTTGACCGCATGGTGCTGGCGTTCCTGTGCAATGCCTACGAGGAGCAGGAGCTGGAGGGCGGCGACGTGCGCACGGTGCTGCACCTGCATCCGGCGCTGGCACCCTACAAGGCTGCCGTCCTGCCGCTGCAAAAGAACAAGCTGGGCGCGCTGGCGAGTGAAATCCACGCGGATTTGGCGAAGTATTTCCCGGTGGATTACGACGAGACGGGTTCGATTGGCAAGCGCTATCGCCGTCAGGACGAAATCGGCACGCCGTTCACGATCTGCGTGGACTTCGACACCGAAGCGACGCAGTCGGTCACGGTTCGCGACCGCGACACCATGCTGCAGGAGCGTGTGGCGCTGAAGGATCTGCGGAGCTACATCGAGGAGCGGATGCGCTTCTAATTTCGCCCGTTTCCCTCATAAACACGCGGGCACTGTATGCAGCCGCATCCAACTCAATCGCGCGAAAGGGAGTCCAGAGGGTCGAAGACCCTTTGGCAGGGTCAAGGGGCAGCGCCCCTTGCGCCTCCCCCCTCTACGGAAAGGAATGGACAAATGAAATATCTGCGGAAACTCATCGCCGCGTGTGCGCTGCTGGCGATGCTTTGCCCTGCGCTGGCGGAGGAAACGACCTACGAGCCGCTTCCTTGGCTGGACAGCACGGGCAGAAAACTCCTTGCCGCGCCGTATCTGCCGAATCCGGACTGCTATCTGCCCGATCAGGGCGGCTACCACGACGATTCGCTGGATATTCGCGTCGAAACGTCCTACTGGACGCAGGACATCGAGCGTGTTGATGAACCCGGCGAGGGCACGACGACCGTCATGGCGGTGTACGTCAAAATCACCGATCCGACGCAGATTCGCACTGCGCTGGCATCCCCCTATCCCTCGAAAAATACCGAGCGTGTGGAGCGCATGGCGAGCCGCAACAACGCCGTCCTCGCCATCAACGGCGACTACTTCATCTACCATTCTGAAGGAATCGTCTATCGCAACACGCACCGTCTGCGTGAACTGCCCCGCGAATATCGCGACACGATGATTATCGACACCGAGGGCGGTATGCACATCATTCAGGGCACGACGCATCAAAAATGGCGGGATTATCTGGAAAACGGCGGCACGGTCGCCCACACGTTCTGCTTCGGCCCCGGACTGGTGATTGACGGCGTTGTCCGCGACGAATTCGACTCCCGCATGGACAACGGCCCCAAGACGCTGGCGCAGCGCATGATTTTCGGACAGATTACCCCGATGGAGTTCGTCATTCTTTGCACAGAAGGCCCGGAAAGCCAAAGCCCGAAGTCCATCGGCTTCGACCTGTGGGGCGCGGCAAAGCTGGCGGGCGCGTTCGGCTTGCAGAACGCCTACAACCTCGATGGCGGTTCCTCCTGCACCGTGGTGCTGAACAACGAGAAGATTAACTCCCCCTCGAACCCGAAGCGCCGCGAGGTGGGCGACTGCATCTACTTCGCGACCCTGATTCCGAACGAGTAAGCAAATAAGCAAAGGCTGCGCATGGGCGACTGTGCGCAGCCTTTTGGGTAAGATGCTATGAAACAGACCGAACACACCGCGATTGTCCTCCGCTACGCCAATTACCGGGACAACGACCGGATGCTGACCCTCTTCAGCCCGACGAAGGGGCGCATTGAGGCGCTTGCCCGCGGATGCCGCAAACCGCGCTCCCCTATCCTCAACGCCAGCGAGCTGTTCGCCTTGGGCGATTTCGAGCTGTACGAGCGCGGCAATCACCTTACCGTCATCAGCGCGAACCTGATGGAGACGTTCTATCCCCTGCGCGCTGATTTCGACCGCTTGGCCGTCGGAACGTACCTCCTCGGCGTTGTTGAGAACGTCATCCAGCCCGGCGTCCCCGCGCAGGAAACCTTCATGCTCCTGCTGCACACGCTGTCGCGCCTGACCTTCTCCAATCAGCCATGGCGGCCGCTGCTGACCGGCTTTCTGCTGCACCTGTCGCAGAGCGAGGGATTCGTGCCGCGCCTGCACCACTGCGTCCACTGTCAGCGGCGGATTGCGGACGGCGAATCGACGTGGTTCGACCTGACCGAGGGCGGACTGGTCTGCCGCGACTGCCGCCTGCCCGTTCATGTGCCGATTTCGGCGGCGCAGGTGAACTGGCTGCGAACAATGCTGACGACGGGTTCCGCCGGATGGGTGAATTCGCCAGAGATGATGGCGCCGTACCGCCTGATGCGGCAGTATATCGAGCTGCGGCTGGACAAGCCCGTGCGCAGTGCGGCGATGCTGCCCAAAGAATGATAGACGGCTTCCAATCCCGAAATCATGGGACTGGAAGCCGTCTTATTTTGCGATTTTACAGGTTCAGCAGCCTTCTTTGGAAGCCGCCGCAAAGTTCCTCCGCCGCCTCCACGCCATAGGACGCTTTCAGCTTCTCGAAGCACTCCCGCATCCGGCAGGGGCGCGACGTCGTGTTGTGCGCGTCGGTCGCAATGCAGTCAATGTAGCCCTCATCAAGCATCTTGCGCGTCCAGCGGTCAGCGAAAAAGCCCTTCTTCATCAGCACCGTGTTCGCGTTCATCTGCATATACACGCCGTATTCCTCGCGCAGCTCACGAACGTGCTTAAAGTTGCGCATCGGGTCAAAGCGCTCCACATGCGCGAAGATGACCGTGAATCCCGCATTGCCAAAGAGCCGCGCTGCCTCGCACATGCGGCTGTACGGCACGTCGCCGGAGAACTCCACCAGCACTGTCCACGTTTCCGCCAGCGACGGATAGTGACCCTCTTTGAGCAGATGCGGGCTGGCATCGGTATAGAGGATTTCGCAGCCGGTATGCAGCGTCACGGGCAGCTGATGGTCTATGCACCACTGCTGTGCCTGTGCGAAATGCGCAAGGTACTTTTCCGTCGGGAAAGGGGTGATGCCCGGTGTCGCATGGGAGGTGCATACGATGTCGGTGATGCCCTCGTCCACGGCGCGCAGAATCATCTTCTGCGTATCCTCCCACGTTTGCGCGCCGTCGTCTACGCCGTAGATGAGATGGTGATGAATGTCAACGAACATGATATCGCTTATCCTGATTTTAATGAATTTACAAAAGGCGCAAGCAGATGGCGCAGGTAAATTTGGAAATCGTATTATGCCATTACGCCTTGGCTTGGCTGTCCTTGTCGTCGTGCTTGTAGTAGCCTTTCGTGTAGTGGCTGTAATAGTTTTTGTTGTAATATCGCTTTGCACTCAGCGCGTTGAAGTTGACTTTGTTGATGATGCAGCCCAGCACCGGCGTACCGGATTTTTCCATCTGCCGTTTGCATTCCGCCACTTCGCGCAGGCGGGTGTGGTTATACTCCAGCACCAGCACGCTGCCGTCGCAGAAGGCCGCGATTTCCGCCGCGTCAATCACCATGCCAACCGGCGGTGCGTCCACAATCACCATGTCGAAGGACTGTGCCAGCGCCTCCAGCATCTGCTCAAAGTACGACGAGTCAATCAGGTTGATGGGATTCACCACGTCGCGCCCCGCCGGAATCAGGCACATGCCGTACACGTCCGACTCGTAGACAACATCGTTCAGGTCGCACTGCCCGGCGAGGAAGTGCGCCAAGCCCAGCCCTTCGCCTTCCAGCTCCAGCTTATAGCGCTGCACCATGAAGGAGCGGCGCATATCCGCGTCCACCAGCACAACGTGGCGGCCGCGGCGCGCCATGTTTTCAGCGATGTGCATGGTCATCCAGCTCTTGCCCTCGCTCTGGGAGTTGCTGGTGATCACAATTTTGCGCTTATCCGTGCCAATGAAGGCAAGGTTCGTGCAGATGGAGTTCAGTGCCTCTTCTCCCGCATAATCAAGGGGATAGTGCTGATGAATGATTGCCTTTTTCATGGTTTACTTCCCCTCCTTGCCGTTCTTATGCTCGCGGGACAAATCGTAGCTCTGCACAGGCATCATGCCAATGGTTGCCAGACCCAGCTGCTTCTCCAGCTTGTCAGCGTTGCGGACGCGGTCATCCGCAAGGAACTGCACAACCACGATGCCGCACATCAGCAGCAGACCCAGCAGAAAGCCAAGCACCGTGTTCTTCATCGTGCTGGGCGAATAGGGGCGCGTGGGCAGCTGCGGCTCCTCAAAGATGGTGGGCATATCCATGTCCATCTTTGCGGCGATAAACTCGCGCGCCACCTGCACATACGTCAGCGCCATGTCCGCAGCTTCCTGCGGATCGTCGCTCTGTACCGTCACCTTCAAAATTCGCGTGTTGGTCGGGTTTTCCACGGAAATCATTTTTCCCATCTGTGCATAGGTGTAATCGAGGTTCAAGCGGCGCTTGACCATTTCATGCACATGCCAGTTGTCGAACACCTGCACATAGTCCGACGCCAGCGAACTGCTCAGCTGAATCTGCGACAGATTGAGAGAGGTGCCGCTGCTGTTGAGCACATACAGCTTTGCCGACGCCTGATACATGGGCGTCATAAAGAATTTCGTCACGCAGAAGGCAATAATCGCGCCCAGCAGTGCCGCAACGATGATGAACTTCGCCTTATCCAGCAGGCGGTAGAACATTTCTGCCAAGTCAATGGTTGTTTCTTCCTGTTCCACCTGATGCTGCGAAATCGCCTGATGTTCAGAAGCCATGGTGTCCTCCTATTGTTCTTTCAAAGAAGTACTTGACGTGCGTTAGTTTCCGTCTGCCTCCGTGTAGAAGGTTTTCAGTGTCCAGTTGAGTGCCTCGTTCTCGTAGAGGTCAAAGTGGATGTGCTCGTCGCTGCCCAGCGAGTGCACGCCGTTCAGCGTCTCCACGTCCAGCACCTCGTAGTCCATCACACGGCTTGCCAGCAGCGCCAGGTTATCGATGCTCACGTTCGCCATCAGGTAGTGGTCGGTTGTGTCGGTAATCGCCGTACCGGTCGCATCGTCAGTGGTAAAGCCGAAGCCGGAATCCAGCGTTGTCGTCCGGTCGAAAATCATGCCCATTTCGTTCAGCAGCGTGTTGACGTAATTCACGTTTGCGCGAATCTTCTCCTCCAGCAGCGTTTCGAGGCTGTTCAAATAGATGCGCTGGCGTGCCATGCGGGCTTCATTCGTCGGTTCGGCGGTATCATAGCGGGTGCGGGTGAAGTATTCTGCCTGCATCCCGGTCAGCTTGATGGTCTCGCCACCCTTGAGCGTAGGGTCAAGGGCAAGCAGGTCATCGTTGGGAATCGTGACGGTCACCCCGCCGACCAGCTCATTAAGCTTATTGATGCCGGAGATATCCATGCTGATGTAATAGTCAATCTCCGCGCCGTCATCCGCCTTCTCGATGCCCAGCAGCTTTTCCACTGCCCAGATGGTGTTTTGATTGTTCTCCTCGCGCGTCCTGCCGTAGGCGTGCGCCAAGCACAGCTGCAAGCGGCGCGTCCCCGCGTCCTTGCCGTTGGTCGCAACAAGCTTGATGGGGGTCATCGTGTCGCGGTCAAACTGCAATTGGTGAATCTGCTGATTCTTATGGTCAATCACCAGCAGCAAAAGAAAGTCCGACTGCCCGCCGAGGTGATACTGGCTCGGCTCTTCCTCAATTTGACCATTTGCGTAGTGGTCATAGCCGATGAGCAGAATTGTCGTCAATTCCGACGAAGGGTGCGCAAGGTACTCCTTGCCGTTCTCCGTCCGCGACGGAAGGAAACTGAAATTATCCGCCATTGCCGTGCCGCAGAGCATCAGCAGTGCCAGCGCCATTGCCAGCAGACAAACCATCTTTTTCCGCAACGCCATTGTCCGTTTCATTCCTTTCCAGATAGGACAGCAGGGGCGGCTGATGTTTCTCCTTCCCCTGTGTGCGAGCTTCTGTTTCTTTTGGCCATCGTCAGGATGACACACAATATAGTATACGACAAGTGTGATGATTTGTCAAACGCAAAATACCACAAAATGACTTTTTCGCACAGAAATTGCCCATCGAAAGGATTTTCATGAAGAAACGACCTCATCCGCCGCGATAAAGCTGCTTGGACAAAATCAAAACGCTTTACGCTCCTGCGCCGGGAAAAAATATGCTAATTTTTAATTGTTTGTTTCCAATTAGAATCAGTCTTTTTCCGCCAGCTTATCAAAGCCCTCCCCCAGCGCCTCATGCGCTTCGGTGATGAACATAAACGCCCGGTCATCCTCTTTCCGCACAATCTCCTTAAACCGTGCAACCTCCTGCGGCGGCAGGACGCACAGCAGCACGGGGCGCTCCTTGCCCGAATACGCCCCACGCGCCGACAGCTGCGTAGCCCCTCTGTCCATGTCGTGCAGGACCTGATGCGAAATTTCCGCCCACTTGTCACTCATCACAAAGCACGCTTTGTTCCTCGACAAGCCCAGCATCACCATGTCAATCACTTTGCCGTTGATGAAAATACATACCAGCGCAAACAGCGCTTCAGTCGTGCCGATGCAGACGGCGGCAAAAATCACCACAACGCAGTCGATAATCATCAGAAACATACCGGTCGAAATGAAAGGCAGCTTTTGATGCACCATTTTCGCCAGCATATCCGTGCCGCCGGTCGTCGCGCCGCCACGGAGAATCAGTCCCAAGCCGACGCCCATCAGCGCACCGCCGAAAATCGCGCCAAGCATCGGGTCGCTCGTCAGCGGCTGCAGCCGCAGAATATCAATTGCCAGGGAAAACAGCACCGTCGCCACCAGCGAGCGGATAACGAACACATGCCCCATGCTGCGATAGCCCATGATAAACAGCGGAATATTCAGCACCAGCGCAGTTGTGCCGATGGGGAACTGGAAGAGGTAGTTCAAAATCATGCCGACGCCGGTCAAGCCGCCGGGCGCGATGTTGCAGGGCGTGAGAAACAGCGGATACGCCGCGCCGCCGATGATGCAGCCCAGCACAATCTGCGTCCACACGATGGCTTGCTCGTGCTGAAGAACCGTTTTCCAATTCCATTGCTTGTTCATGGTGATTTCTGCTCCTTTGTTGTTTGCGTACTCATACTAATTCGATTCTAAATCATGGCATCGAGCATAGCAGATTTTTCGTTCCGGCAAAGCTGAGTGAAGCAAGGCGTACTGGAGGTACGCACGAGCGGAACGAAGCAAAGCCGGGGCGGAAAAGATGCTGTGCGAATGACATGCTTTAGATGAGAATTAGTATCATGTGCTGCCGATGCTCATGCCCAGTGCGCGGTCGATGCGTTTCATGGCCTGCGCCGTCACTGTGCCCAGATAGCGAGTCAGGCGTGTTTTCTCCAGCGTCCGAACCTGCTCGGTCAGGACAATGGAATCCTCCTTCAAGCCGCTTTCTTCCCGCGTCAGCAGCACATGCACGGGAAGCTGTGGCTTTTTTCTGCGCGTCGTGACCGCCACGACGATGACGGTCGGGGAATATCGGTTGCCGCGGTCATTCTGGATGATGACGACCGGGCGGATGCCCCCCTGCTCCGACCCAATCACCGGGTCAAGGTTCGCCTGGTATACGTCGCCACGTTTCATGATGTCACACTCCGTCCGGGATGTCAAGGCAAAAGCGGCATTTTTCTGCCGCCGCCTTTTGATTTTTTTCATAGAAGCCGGTATTCCGGCTGCTTTCAGCATATGATTTCCCGGATTTCGGTGTGTAATACGGTGATTAGGGCACTTTCGGGGTCATGTCCATGCGGTTCAGCGCGATTTGCCGCTGCTTGCAGTCCGGCAGACAGCTTGCCACCAGCGCCCAGAACCGCGCCGAGTGGTCAGCATAAATCAGGTGGCACAGTTCGTGCACCACGACGTATTCAATCATACTTTCGTCGGCACCGCCAAGGCGCGTGTTGAACGTCAGCCGCCGCGTCTGCTTGCGGCAGTTGCCCCAGCGGCTCGTCATTTCCCGCAGGGTAACGTGCGCGATGCTCACATGCAGGGTGCTCGCCCACTTTGCAATGTCCCGCTCAATTTCGCGAATCAGCCGCTCATTGCGCATTTTCGCGAACGCCGCGCCTGACGGCACATCTGCTCCCAGCGTCACCCACGCGCCCATCAGCCGATGCACCTCACCCGGCGCGAACGTCGGCGGATTTTTCACCGCACCGACATGCGCTTGCAGCCACTCCTGCTGATTTTCCAGAAAGCGGCGGATGTCCGCTTCCCGCGACCGCTTCGGCACGGACAGCATCGCATACGGGCAGTCCGGGCGGCTGCGCAGGATGAAGCGCCGGCAATTCTCCCGCTCGGTGATTTGCACCGCAATGCCGCGGATGGTCAGCATCCTTGTTTTCATGCTTCTCTCATTTCCTTCATTTTTCCGTCTCGGACATTTTCTGCGCGCCCGTTCGACGATTCTGCTCGTCCCCAATCGCTATACTCAAAGGCGAAAGGAGACGATGCCGGTTGCGCGCAAGCGGGTTTTTGTTCCTCTTGGAGCAGGGATTGTGCGGCATTTGCCTGATGTCGGCGCTGTCCGCCGCGCTCGGTCTGCCGCGCGCAAGCCGTGGGCGTAAACTGCTATTCGCCATTCTCTACGCCGGATTCACCCTGCTGTCGCTCTCCGTTCCGCCACTGCTGCAGGTGGTGATGGTTCTGCCGCTGACGGGGCTGCTCGCGCTCATCGGGCGATTTCCCGCGCGGCGGACGCTGCCCTTCTGCCTGACAATGCTGATGATGCAATGGGGCTGCGCTGGCCTATCGGCGCTGCTTCCGCTGCCGGGTGCTGTCCAAACGGCGCTGACGTGCACGCTGCTGCTCCTGCTGCGCCGCCTGACGCGCTTGGAGCACGGCAAACACCGCTTCGTGCGCGTCCACATCCGCTGTGGCAACTGCGAATCCGCCGTGACTGCGCTCGTTGATTCCGGCAACCTGCTCTGCGACCCGCTCTCCGGCGACCCGGTGCTCATCCTGCCGCGAAATACCTTCCGCCGTCTGACGCACTTGCCGGAGGGCAGCACGCTGCTGCCCGGAATGCGCCTGCTCCGTGCCCGAACCGCATCGGGCATCACGCTGATGATAGTTCTCCGTCCAGACGGCATTTTCCTGCTTTCAGGCTGGAAAGAGACGGCGCTTCGCGGGCTGATTGGCTGCGCGCTGTCGGACGGCGGAGTGCATCAGCCGGTGATGCCGGAAAACATGGTGTCCGCAATTCTATGCAAATAGGAGGAATTCAATATGTCCACCTTGTGTTCTGTCGTTTCCGCCGCGTCCGCACAGCTTTCCGCCCTGCTGAGCAGCCTTGCGCCGCGCGAGATTTACTACATCGGCGGCCCTGAACCCCTGCCTGCCCCGCTGACACCGGCAGAGGAACAGGCGCTCCTTGCCCGGCTCGACACCGACGGCGCTGCCGTCCGCACGACGCTGATTGAACACAATCTCCGCCTCGTTGTCTTTATCGCCCGGAAGTTCGACAACACCGGCATCATGCTGGAGGATCTCATTTCCATCGGCACGATCGGGCTGATTAAAGCCGTCAACACTTTCGACCCGTCGAAGAAAATCAAGCTCGCCACCTACGCCAGCCGCTGCATCGAGAACGAAGTGCTGATGTTCCTGCGCCGCCACAGCCGCACGCGCATGGAAGTTTCGCTGGATGAGCCGTTGAAAACCGACTGGGACGGCAACGAGCTGCTGCTTTCTGACGTTCTCGGCACTGACCCGGACATGGTTTCGCGCGGCATCGAGGAAAGCGCCGAGCGGCAGATGCTTTTCGCTGCCCTTTCGCACCTTTCCCCGCGCGAACAGCAAATTATGGATTTGCGTTTCGGTCTGCACGGTCATCCCGAAATGACGCAGAAGGAAGTGGCGGACATTCTCGGCATTTCGCAGAGCTACATCAGCCGCCTCGAAAAGCGGATTCTGCATCGGCTGCACGGGGAGCTGGTGAGAGAAGAAGGATATGCCTGATTTTAGCGTGCATCGCCGAAAAAACACTACTTTCGCCTAAGTGATTAGCCACCGCCGCAAATTGCCATACTGTGGATACTTCACATGCAAGGAGGACGCAGAACATGGCATGGGGCAAGGTCGATTTATGCGGGCTGGACACCAGCAAGCTGCCCGTTCTCACGCCGCAGCGGATGCAGGAACTCTACCCGCTGGTACATAGCGGCGACAAGGCGGCGCGCGACGAGTTCATACAGGGGAATCTGCGGCTGGTGCTGTCCGTCATCCAGCGCTTTTCCGGACGCGGCGAAAACGTTGATGACCTCTTTCAAGTCGGGTGCATCGGGCTGATGAAGGCGCTGGACAACTTCGACGTGTCGCAGAACGTCCGCTTTTCGACCTACGCCGTGCCGATGGTCATTGGCGAAATCCGCCGCTACCTGCGCGACAACAACGCCATCCGCGTCAGCCGCTCCATGCGCGACACGGCGTACAAAGCCCTTCGTGCGCGCGACCGCCTGCAAACGGAGCTTTCCCGCGAGCCCACTGTCGAGGAAATTGCCGCCGACATGCACATCGACCGCATGGACGTCGTGCTGGCGCTGGAGGCGATTCAAGACCCGGTGAGCCTGTTTGAGCCGGTTTGCAGCGACGGCAGCGACGCGCTGTGCATCGTTGATCAGGTGAAGGACGAGCGCGTGCGGGACGAGGACTGGGTGCAGGACATTGCGATTTCGGACGCAATGGGGCATCTCAACGAGCGGGAGAAGAAAATCCTGCGGATGCGCTTCTTTGAGGGGCGGACGCAGATGGAAGTTGCTGGGGAGATTGGGATTAGTCAGGCGCAGGTGTCGCGGTTGGAGAAGCACGCGCTGATGAATATGAGGAAGCATCTGGGGGAATGAGTGCAGTGGGAAAATTTACCGTGCGCTTGCACATTGCCGCGTCAAAGGGGCGCGACCAAACTGCCTGTCTTTTTCCCCCACAACAAAACCGGGGCGGAACATTCATCGTGTTCCGTCCCGGTTTTCGATTGCCCAGTTGTTACTGCTTCACGTTATCAATAACTTCCAGCGTCACTTCGAGATCGATGTACTCGCCGTCGGGTATGTCGTCGCTGCCGGTCAGATCGGTGATGCCCGGCACGCGGTAGACCTTAATCTTCAGCACGTCGCCCGCCTTGCAGTCCGCAACCTGCGCCGCCAGCTCGGTGGTCGAGGTAATCACGTTGTCGTTCACATCCACAATGATGTCGCCAACCTTCATTCCCGCCTTTTCCGCCGGGCTGTTCTCTTCCACGTTCACAACGTAAACGCCCTTGGGAATCTGACCGTTCTGCAGTGCGCGGCTGTTGGCGAGGTTGCTCATGGTGATGCCCATGCGGGGCTTGCCGACGAGCGTGCTGTCGGTGTTGCTATCCGCCTTGTTGTCGTCGCTGTTATCCAGCGCTTCGGGCGCGGTAAAGGTGATTTCGCCGGAAAGCACCTTGTTAATCAGGGGCTTGGCGGAGTTAATCGGGATGCACATGCCGATGCCCTCGACGGTGCTGCCGGAGTAGTACGAGCCGGTGTACTTCAGCGTCGGGATGCCCATCAGTTCGCCATTCACATTGAACATGCCGCCGCCGGAGTTGCCGGAGTTAATCGCGGCGTCCACCTGAATCATGGCGTTGGTGATGGTAGACTTGCGGCCATACTTGTCGTAGGATTCGGACTCAATCGCGCGGTTCAGAGCGCTGACGACGCCGACCGTCGTGGTCTTGGTGAAGCCCAGCGGGTTGCCGATGTTGATTGCCCAGTCGCCGACCTGCAGGGTGTCGCTGTCGCCCAGCGTGACCGCCGGCAGGTCAAGGCCCGTCGCGTACACAATGGCAATATCCAGCGATTCGTCATACGCAACAAGCGTCGCGGCGTACTCGTCGGTGTTGCCGCTGTCATCCGTCACGGTCACACGCAGGCTGCTTGCGTCCTCCACAACGTGGTAATTCGTCAGCACGAAGCCCTGACCGATAACCACGCCAGAGCCGGTAGCCGCCAGCTCCTCGCGCTCCTCAATCTGCTGATCATTGTTGCGGCCGTTGCCATAGCCGAAGCCATAGCCAAAATAGAAGTTGTTGCCATAGCTGCCATAGCGCACGGTCTGATAGTTGCTCACGCCGACCACGCTGTTACGCACCTGCTGCACCGCCGCGGTGAACGGGCTGGTAACAACCGTCGTTGTCGAGTTCGCTGCCGTAACGGCTTCTGCCGCCGCCGACGTGTTCTGCGCCGCCATCGTCGCGCCCGCGCCAATCATCGCGCAGGTCAAGCCCAATGCAATACAGCCCATCATTTTCCGGAATTTCATAACTGCTGTACCTCCTTCAGGTTCAAAAATCGAATTTCATGCCGCCGTTCGCATTTCCGGCGTCCAGTCAGTCTTTCCAACTGGCTATGCTTTTATTATATCCGCCTTTTTTGTCTTTGTCATGAACGATTTTTGAACATTCAGTGGAATTTCGTGAACTTTGCGTGATTGCAGGAGGCAGATGAAAAGGGATGAAGTCTCCCCCCTGCTCATCCGCGTGTTTATCCACAGGTTACTCACACAATACATAATCCATCAAAAACTCCCCCGCCCACATCACGTCGCCATCCAGCGCATTCTTCGCTTCTCCATCAAAGAAGAACCGCACCCGCCGTACCGGATACCGCTGCACCAGTGCGCCCGTCAGCTGATACGCCATCATGCGCTGATTCAGCCTGCTTGTGCGAATCGCATCCGCCATATGCGCCGAGAAATTCACCAGTACCGTATCGTCCGCAATCGCGACGCCTAACACATCATCTTCCGTCAGCCTCGCCGGGAAGCCCTCCGTCGCCAGCACAGCCGTCAGCAGTGCGCGCGGCGAGCAGGCCTCTGATGCCGGGAGATTCAGCCTTCCTTGGCGCAGCTTTGTGCCGTTCGAGAGATAACAGACTGCTTCGTCAGTCAGCAAGCCGCCGAAATTCGCGCGCGTCATCATGCCGCCGGGCAGGACAATTGTGCCGTGGATGGTGGAATACAGGCTGGTCAGCGCGGAATCGCCAACGCGGTAGACAACCTGCTCCAGCGAGGGAATGTAGGACGTAAGTGTCATCGTCAGGGCAGCGAAGAAGCACACCGGGTCGATACCCGCGCTGGAAATTCTCTGAAGCGCATCGGGGACAAGGTTAATGGCGGCGGACTGGCGGCCGCTGGAGAGCGTCGTGACTTCCGGCGCCATCAGGAGCATCGTGCGCAGGTCGGGCATATCCGGGATGTTCGCGGCATCATTCGCCCCGGCGGAGAGCGCATCCAGCAGACCATAAACCAGCTGCTGGGCGTTCTGACCATCGAAGGAAAGCTGCCTGACTTCACAGGTGATGCCGCTGCCGCTTTTCAGGGGAAAATACAGCACGGCTGCGCTGCTCAGCGGGGTCTGCGCTGCAATGCCGCCCGCGCCCGTGCGCTGCGCGACGAGCTGCTCCCAGCGGGTGACGAGATTCTCCCCTTCCGCGGAGGACAGCGCCCCCAGGGGAAGCAGGTTCTGCACATCCATCGCGACCGGATTGCCCGCGACGAGGATATTGACGAACCGCACATCCGGCAGCGCGCAGAGCGTGGTGGCAATGGACAGACACACCGTGTACAGCTCGTGGATGCCCATTTGCAGCGCGGCGGAGGACAGATTGACCGTGCAGACGTGTCCGGCAGTTGTGACGGCGCTCCCTTGCGCAAGCGACACGCTGCCGTAGTCCTTCAGCGGCACGGCGCTCCCGTCGCCCTCCTCCTGCAAGAGCAGCTGCAGCACCGCTTCAGCGGGCATCTGGTCGTAGCGCAGCGCCGCCGTGCGCCAGAAGCAGAGCATCGTCTGCCCGTTTTTCGCGGGGAGGTAGAGGGCGACGTCCTGCTCATAATCCAAGCCGGTATCATCCGTCGGCGCGGCGTAGGGGGCAGATGGCGGCGGCAGCGTCTCGGCGGGCGCCAAGCTGCTTTCGCGGCTGCAAGAAGTAAGTGTCAGCAGCAGCGCCATCATCAGCGCCATCAAGCGAAACTTGCTTTTTTTCATGGCGTTCCCTCCACAATTGCGGTCAGCTGGCTCATGCTGATGCACCACAGTCCGCCCGTTTTCATCAGGTGGACGCTTCGCCCCGTAAACTTCTGCGATACGCCGTCCGCTAATCTCGTTCCGCTGACGGTGAAAACCGCCAGCGTGCCGGAGGCGCTGCCGCCGGAGAAATCAAACGCTGTCAGCGCGGGATATTCCGTCCATTTGGATGCGAACGCTTCATATTCCATGCGCGCTTCGCCGGTATCCGGGTCGCTTAGCGCAAGATAGCGGTAGAGGCGGCGGATATCGCGCTGCTGGATGCAGGTCAGGATCGTCCGCATCGTGCCGGAAGCGGTCAGCAGCAGCGATTCATCCCGCCGAAGCGGATCAGCGAGCGCATCGTCCGCCGCGTTCAGCGTATAGTATTTTTGCCGCAGCCGCATGGAATCCGTCGTTTCGCCGCGCTGCTCCAAGAGAATGACGACCTGCTGGGCAGTCGTGTTTTCCGTCACCGTCGCGGCAATCGCCTGCATCGCCAGCCTCCGGCGGAGCGGCACTTCCTGCGCCCACGCCGTGTCCGACCGCCAGTTGCTCGGCTCGTCCGAATAGCCGTTCATCAGCTGATACGACAGGGTGACGAAGAGCATTTCGCCCTGCCGGGAGGTCGAAATCACGCGTGTACCCGCCGGGAACAATCCGCGCAGCGCGGGCGCATCCAGGCTCGGCCCTTCCAGCAGCAGCCGCAGCAGCGCCGTCTCATACGGCTCATTCGGCAATCGTGAAACCGTCCGCCGCTCCGCCGCCAGCATTGGTTCGTCGCCATAGCGGTACCAGATGAGGGCGGATGTGTCTGTCGCCGCCGCATCGTCGCCATCCGCGCGGGGGATTTCGTCCTCCTGCGGCGCGGCGGTCACGGAGAGGGCTTCCATCGAATTACCGGACGATGCGCAGGCCGTCAGCATCAGCAGCAGCAGGAGCAGAAGCAAAGTCAACCGAAGCCGCTTCATGCCTTTTCACCTCGCTTTGCATCCATCGGCAGGGTGACGGTGAACGTCGCGCCCTGCCCCGGCTGGGATGACACGCTGACCGTGCCGCCGTGCATCGCCGCTAACTGCCGGACGATGGAAAGCCCCAGTCCCGTTCCGCCCGTCGCGCGGGAACGTGCCTTATCGACGCGGTAGAAGCGCTCGAAAATGTGCTTCTGGTCTTCCTCCGGGATGCCGATGCCGTCGTCTGTGACGGCGAACAGCACGTTTGCGCCGCTTTGCGCAAGCCGCACGGCGATATGCCCGTTTTCCGGCGTGTACTTGATGGCATTGTCTGTCAAGTTGTAGAAGATCTGCATCAGCTTGCCTGAATCGCCTTCGAGGGTGATGCCGGGCGCAATGTCTGCGGTAAACATCTGTCCCTTCTTCTCGGCGGCGATTTGCAGTGTATGCACGGTTTCCTCCGTCAGTGCGGACAAATCTACTTTTGTCACGCGCAGGGGGGACGAGTGGCTGTCCATCTGCGTCAGCGTCAGCAGGTCCGTGATGATGCCGCTCAAGCGGTCGATTTCGTGGTTGATGTCCTGCATGAACTCCGTGCGCAGCTCCTGCGGCATATCCGGCTGATAGAGCATGTTTTCCAGCAGCAGCTTCATCGTCGCCAAGGGGGTTTTCAGTTCATGCGAGGCGTTGGCGACGAACTGACTGCGGCTCTTGTCGAGGTGCTCAATCTGCTCCGCCATCGCGTTGTAGCTTTCCGCCAGCTCCTTGAGTTCGCCGGATGTGCGGACGTTCACACGCGCGGACAGGTCACCCTTGCCCATGCGGCGAATTGTCTGCGTCAGCGCCTTGACCGGGCGAGTGAGCATCCCCGACAGCATCAGCGCCGCCGCCATGGCCGCGCCCGCGACAATCAGGAACACCGTCATCAGCTGCCTTTTGACCGTTTCCAGCGCGGTTTGCAATTCATCCACCGGCAGGGACAGCACGAGTACGCCCAGCGTCTTGCCGCTGGCCTCCATCACGGCAGACGCGACCGCCACATACGACACACCCGATTCCGAATCGACACGGTGAATGCCGAACGCGGATTTCTCCCCGTGCAGGAGGACGGCGACCGTCTCCGGGATACTGAGCCGCTGCCCGCTCCTTGCGCCGAAGGTATCCGCCTGCACCTTGCCGTCCATATCCACCGCCAGCAGCCGCCCGCCGAGTTCACCTGCCTGCGCGGTCAGGAGTTCGGACAGGCTATCCATCTGTGCCGACGCCAAAAAAGGCGCAGCCGACGAAGCCAGCTGCTCCAGAGAGCGGGTGGCCTGACGGGTGCGCTGCTGATATAAGGTGCTGCTGACCATACCGGTCAGGATAGATGCCATGATGGCGAAGGAAGCACCGATGACCACCAGAAACGTGAGCATCAGCTTCCAGCGCAGCGACATTGCGCCGCGCACGAGCGCCGCAAGCGGCTTAGTCCTTGTCGGTGAAATAGTAGCCCACCTTCCATTTCGTGAAGATAAACTCCGGTTCATCGGGGTTGCGCTCAATCTTCTCGCGCAGGCGGCGGATGTGCACGTCCACCGTGCGCGCGTCGCCGGTATAATCGTCATATTTCCACACGGCTTCCAGCATCTCCTTGCGGGAGAACGGGCGGCCGCGGTTGGTGATGAACATTTGCAGGAGATCAAATTCCTTCGCGGTCAGGCGCACTTCCTCTCCGCCGAGGGTGACGGTGCGCTTGACGAGGTTGACCTCCATATCATGCACGCGGATGATTTTCTGCTCCTGCACGACGTGTCCCCCCGCGCGGCGCAGCACGGTGCGAATCCGCGCGCGCACCTCCAGAATGTTGAACGGCTTGGTCATGTAGTCGTCCGCGCCGTATTCCAGACCGAGGATTTTGTCCATATCCTCGCCCTTGGCGGTCAGCATGATAATCGGCACACTGGATGTTTCGCGGATGCGCTGACAAACGCTGAGTCCGTCCACCTTCGGCAGCATCACGTCCAGCAGCACAAGATCATACACCCCGGAAAAGAATTTGTCCAGCGCTTCCTGACCATCCACGGCGGTATCGGTTTCGTAGCCGTCCTGTTCAAGCGTATATTTCAAGCCTTTCAAAATAAGCGGCTCATCGTCCACCAGCAGAATGCGTTTTCCCATGATGGTTCACCTCAGTATAATTTGCCGCGAACGGCTGCTTGTTTATTGTACCCTGAATTGTGAAAAAAATCAAGTCAAATTGCAATCAAATTGTCATAGTTTTTGGAGAAAGGACACGAAAAAAACGCGGCAGACAGGCGGAAATGACTGTCTGCTGCGTTTCAGGGGGGTGCCCTCACTCCGCCAGTAATTGCGTTAATTGTTCCTCATACACCTGGAAGTCTGCCGCGTCCCAGTCCTCCGCAAGGGCGAACACCGCGTCCATCACGCAGTCCGCCATCTTGCCGCGATGCCCGCAGACCTGCAGCAATGCAATCAAACGCATTTTCGCCTGCCGCACATCCTCCGGCGCGTCGTCCAAGCGGCGCAGGTCGTAATCTGCGTTCTTCCCGCAGGGGCTTGCGCACGTCGCGCAGTTCGGGCTGACCTCAAACTTGTTTTGCTGGATGCGCTCGTTGAGGGCAATCAGCTGCTCCGGCGTCGCGGAAACAGCATCGTCCGAGAGGTGCAATCCAGCGAGAATCAGACCGGGCGTCGTCTCCGTCGGCGGACGAGTCGTGCAGGTGCGCGCCAAGCCGATGACACTGCCCAGCAGCGTCCGGCGAAGTGTCTGCAAATCTGCCATTACTTCTTGAATCCTTCCGGGAAAACGACTGTCAGCACCCATTTGAACGCTTCGGGCGCGGATACGGCGTGCGGCACGTTCGCGGGCATCACCAGCACTTCACCCGGATGCACAAGGTATTCCTTGCCATCCACGGTGAAGCAGCCTGTGCCCTCCAGCACCTGCACCATGGCGTCACCGGTGGATTCGTGGGTGCTGATTTCGGTGCCCTTGTCGAACGCAAACACGGTGATGCTGACCGCCTTGTTCTGCGCAAGCGTACGGGAGACAATCTGCCCCGGCATAACGTTCACAAGCGCCGTCAGTGCCTGCACCTTTTGATGGTCGATATTGCTGATATACATGTTTTTCCTCCAATAATGTTCGTTGGGAGCTAATCGCAGTATGCCACGAATGATTCGAAATTACAACAGCAGGTTACGCCTGCTTCGCCTTCCACGCCGTAAACGCATCCGCCAGCCGCGCAAATTCCGCCAGCGTCAGCTTTTCGCCGCGGATTCGCTCATCCAGCCCGGCAGTCTGCATCAGCGAGGCAGCGTCGGCGCGCTCCATGTGGAACGCGGCGCACAGACCGTTCGTCATCGTCTTGCGGCGAAGTGCGAACGCTGCCTGCGCCACGCGGAAGAAGTCAGCTTCATCCTGCACCTGTACCGCCGGCGTTTCCCGCCACGGCAGGACGATGAACGCGCTGTCCACCTTCGGCACGGGCGTAAAGCACTTTGCCGGTACATCCATGGCCAGATACGGGTCGCAGTAGAACTGGCTGCGAACGCTGAGCATCCCCCAGCCATCGTCGCCGGGCTGCGCCAGCACCTTGTCCGCCACTTCCTTCTGCACCATCAGCGCCATCCGCCGAATCGGAATCGGGCTGGCAAGCAGCATGGTCAGGAGCGGGGTGGTAATATAATATGGGATATTCGCGACGACAGAGAGCGGCTTGCGCAGGTCTTTCGTCATGTCGGCGAGGTTGAGCGTCATCACGTCGCCCTGCACGAGGGTGAAATTATCGCGTTCAGCGAGGAACGCCGTCAGCAGCGGAATCAGGCGTTCATCCAGCTCGATGGAGAGGACATGGTGTGCCGCATCACAGAGGTATTTGGTCATACTGCCCGCGCCGGGGCCGATTTCCAGCACATCATCGTCCTTGGTGATTTCGCTGGATGCCACCAGCGCGGCGAGAAGATCCTCGTCATAAATAAAGTTCTGCCCCAAGCCCTGCTTGTAGCGGAGATTGCTGTCGTGAATGCGTTCCTTGGTCTTGCTCATGCGATGCTCCTTTGGGGAATTTGTCCGATGGGTATTATAGCATAGAGCGTTCGTGGAACGCAAGAGGGAAGATTTTGCGTTCACGCTGCTTGGTTTTTATCGTTGCAGAAGGTTTCGCCTCTGCGGATGCGACAAGAGGGCAATGAAAACAGACGAAGTCTGCGGTCGCCCCCTTGACCCCTTCGCATTGCACACCCCCATGGTTTTTTGGATATTGTTGCAGAACCGACCTCATCCGCCTACGGCACCTTTCCCAGAGGGGAAGGTTTGGGGACGCGCGACATCCTTTCCTCCCCCCTCCCACGCAAAAAGGAAGTCCGCCCACATTGAACGAACTTCCTCTTGTATTACTTCACACTGTTCACCAGCGCGACGCAGGCTTCGTGAACCTTCTGCGCGGCAGCGGCGCTGATCGCGGTGGCGTTGTCGGGGTCAGCCTTCAGCTGATTGTAGACTTCGTAGCATTCAGCCTGCAAATCCGCCAGCGTCGTTTCAACCTGCGCCTTTTCTTCGTCCGTCAGCGTGCCGTACTCGTAGAGGTTGGACAGCGTGTCCATCGTCCAGTAGACGGAATCCGCCCAGTTCTCCGGCAGGACGCAGAAGCCTTCCACCTTCACACGCTCGCCGTTCTCGTTCCGCTTGTTCTTCGTCGTTGCGTAGTACACGCCGCTTTCCGGCTGCGCTTCCACAAAATCTGCCGCTGCGGTGCTGAGCTGATAGCCTGCGTAGGTATCCGTGGTCAGCATCGGGTAATACGGCACGAAGACGCTCAGCGCCGCGTCGTCCATCGCGACCCATTCCACGGTGTCGGTGATGCTGTCCTCCTTGGCGACCTGGAAGATGTGCGTTTCAAGATTGCGCGTCGAGCCGATGCCCGCAATGTGATAGTAGCCGACAACATCCGCGACGCTCCATGCATGGTCAAGCGTGATATTGGTATACATCGGCACGATGCTGCCATCCGCCGCGACGTTGGAAATGGTGAAATCCGCATAAACGGGTTCTTCCTTGGCGGTTGCGGCGTTGAAATACTTCAGCGCGTTCACCATACGGGAGCCGACGCCCTGATCCGCGTTGTAGGAAGCGGCATAGTCGATGGTGTTGGCTTCCTTGTCGCCGACATAAGAGCCAGCCTGTTCCGCCACGGCAATCAGGTTCGCGGAGGCCATCACGTTCTCGGTATCGTCGAGGTCAATCAGACCAATCACCGACATGTTCGGCTGGGCAAACGCCATCGTCGAGGTCAGCTTCACGGCAACATACTGCGTGCCGGAAGCGTTTTCGACGTACCACACTTCCTTGTCATCCGCAATGAAGATGCCGGAGCCGCCCGCCGCGCCGACAGAATCGTAAATGCTCAGCAGCAGTTCGACTGCTTCCTTTGCCGTCGCGGATTCGCTCAGCAGCACCGTCGTGATTTCGGCCTCTTCAATGCCCTCGTCCGTGTACGGATCAACTTCATACAGCGCGTCGGAGCAGCCGATGGTTTCGGTTGCGCTCACGCTTACGCCCATGCTGTTCGTTCCGCCTGCCTCATAGGGCGTATGCGCATGGGTCTGACCGCAGTCCGGGCAGACGCCATCCTTCGCCGCGCCGTTATCATCGCGGAACGCCGTGTAGGCGTAGCTGTCCTTGGTAAAGGTGTAGGTGAAGCCGTAGCAGCCGTTGTACACCTCGCCGGCGGTATGGACGCCAGCGGGAATCGCGTAGAACAGCTTGTTGTAGCTGTTGGAAATATCCTCCGAGCGGGCGAACATCGTCGTGCCGTCCGCAGTGAGGTCGGAACCAACATAAACAGCGGTGCAGGCAAGCGCATTGACCGACGTCAAGCAGAGTGCCAGCGCCAAGAAAAGAGGGAAAAGTTTCTTTGCATTCAGGTGAGCCATGATTGCCACCATCCTTCCTTGTGTTTGACGGAAGGCATTATACTGCATATTTATTAGCTTGTCAAGCGGTTTTATGAATAAATATGCTGATTTCGTGATAAAAATTTAGGCATGGTGAATATGGCAGAAAAACGGACAAATCAGCAGGAGATTTCCATCTGCGTGGCGAATCTTACCAGCAGAAAAAGCGGTATATCTGCCGCATAATACTATTTCCAGATGAAAATGCGCAAGCAGATGGTGCAGGTGAATCTGGAAATAGTATAAAAGGAGGAGAATCCCCATGAAACGAATGCTGTCCATCCTGCTGATGCTCATGCTTGTGCCGTGCGCGGCGCTGGCTGAGGAGGAGGACGAACCCGTGACCCCGATGCATGAGCTGACAATGGCGCACGGCTTCCGCTTCGGCGGTGCGCTGTCCTACATGCAGCTATGGGACGCGAACTACCTGAATTTCCTGAAAACCCACTGCAACAGCATCACGGCGACGAACGAGATGAAGGCGTACTCTCTGCTTGACCAGAGCAAAAGCCGCGCCAGCAGCGACGGGATGCCGCGCATGAATTTTAGCGCGGCGGACAAGATGGTCGCTTGGGCGCAGGAGAACGGCCTCGGCGTGCGCGGGCATGTGCTGGTGTGGGATGCCTATATGACGCCGTGGTTTTTCCACGAGCAGTACGACGCAGGCAAGCCACTTGTCAGCCGGGAGGTGATGCTCCAGCGTCTGGAGAGCTACATCACGCAGGTCATCACCCACTTTGAGGAGAAATTTCCCGGCGTGGTGTACTGCTGGGACGTGGTGAATGAAGCCGTCGGCGAAGGCAGCGAGTTCGATCCGACCGACCCGCGGCACGTCCGCACCACCCGCAGCGGCGTGAGCAACGTGTTCTATGACACCATCGGCAGCGACTATGTGGAATATGCGTTCCTCTACGCGCGCAACACGGTGGATGCGCTTGGGGCGGACATCCGCCTGTTCTACAACGACTACAACACGTTCTACGCCGAAAAACGGGATGCCATTATCGCCCTGACACGGAGCATCAACAGCTTCGCAGTGGATGCGGACGGGAACCCGCGCAAGCTCTGCGACGGCGTTGGGATGCAGGGATACATCGGCGGCTACGGCACGCAGACGGGCTGCATGAATGTGAATGACCTTGCGCTCATCAGCACCGCCATCAAGACCTATGCGGCGGAAGGGCTGGAGGTGCAGCTGACGGAAATGGCAGTGCGCAACTTTGACGCTGCGAAAGTCGAAGAGCACGCGGATTTCTACGTTCGTCTCTTCAAGGTCCTCTGCGCCGTGAACCACGGCAGCACGCAGCCGCTGACGGGCGTATCCGTCTGGGGCATGTTCGATTTCCCGAACGACCAGCCGACTTCCTACACCTACAAGATGAACGGCACGCACAGCGGGCTGCTGAACGAGAAGGGAATCCCGAAAGATGTTTTCTGGCAGATTGAGGAGCTGCTGAAGGAGTGAGTGACCCAAGGGGCGCTGCCCCTTGACCCCGCAAGGGAGTTCCTCCCTTGACCCTTTCGCGCGATTCAGTTGGTGACACTTTCATACAATGCCCGCGTGTTTATCCAGCGAACCTACGGTTCGTATTAGATGCTCCGGTGTAAACTTCCGACGCAAATCAAGCCGCATAAAAAATTCCCCCTCGCCTGTATTAACACAGTGTGAGGGGGAATATACATATTGATGCGATTACTTGTTGTCCACAATGATTTCCTTCAAATCATTCACCACGCTCGCCATCGACGGATCGTTCTTGATGGCGTTGGCAATCTGGTTGCAGCCATGCAGCACCGTCGTGTGGTCGCGGTTGCCGAACACCTGCCCAATCTGCGGCAGGGAGAGGTTCGTCAGGTCGCGCGTGATGTACATTGCGATCTGGCGCGGAACGGCAATTTCGCGGCGGCGCGTGGGGCGAATCAGGTCATCCACCGTGATGGAGTAGTAGTTCGCCACCGCCTGCATGATAACCTGCGCCGTCACTTCCTTGCGCACCTTCTTGGCGAAAATGTCGTGCAGCGCCTCTTCGCACAGCTGCACGGTAATCGGGCGATTCGTCAGCTGCGCATAGGCGACAAGGCGGGTCAGGCTGCCTTCCAGTTCACGGATGTTGGATTCGACGCGCGTCGCAATGGCCTCGTACACGTCCTCATCCATCGTGATATTTTCCTGCCGTGCCTTTTCGCGCAGGATGGCGATTCGTGTTTCCACGTCCGGTTTCTTGATATCGCAGGTCAGCCCCCACGCAAAGCGGCTCTTCAGGCGATCCTCAAGGCGGGCAATTTCCTGCGGCGGACGGTCGGATGTGAGGATAATCTGCTTTCCGGCGGTATGCAGGGTGTTGAAGGTGTGGAAGAATTCTTCCTGTGTGGATTCTTTGCCGGCGATGAACTGAATATCGTCCACCATCAGCACATCAACGCTGCGGAAGCGGTTGCGGAACTGAATATTCCGCCCCTGCTGGATAGCGGAAATCAACTCGTTGGTGAAGGTTTCACCGGGGATATAGAGGATGCGTTTGCTGGGGTCATGCTCGCGGATGAAGTTGCCGACAGCGTGCATGAGGTGTGTTTTGCCAAGGCCTACACCGCCGTAGATAAACAGCGGGTTGTAGGAATGAGCCGGGTCAGTGGCGACGGACAGCGCGGCGGCATGGGCAAAACGGTTGCCGCTGCCGACGACGAACGTCTCGAAGGTGTACTTCGGGTTCAGGGCGACCGAGCTTTCCAGCACCGTCTCCTGCTCCTCCACCGCCTTCTGCTTCAGCTGCGGACGCGCCTCGATTTCCTCCTGCGTCAGGATTTCCACATCCATCTGATGGCCCGCCACCTGGCTGAGCGCACGGACAATCGTCGAATACCACTGGTTGGTAATCAGCAGCTTCAGATTGTCCATCACCACGCGAAGCACAAGCGTATCGCCGTCAAGCAGCGCCGGAACGAGGTTGTTGCTGCCCAGCAGAGAATTGTACACTACGGCGTTGACTTCCGCGCGAAGCACCTCGCGTGTCTTTGACCACAGCTCTTCCATGTCCATCAGGGGATTCCTCCGTATTCTTTGCGCGGACGCATTGTCCGACCGGCTTTTTTGTCCGCGTTGGGGACGCAAGGGGGCGAAAAAGGCGCACGACCGACCTGCGGCCGTGAGCCTGTGATGCTTTTGCATTCATGTCCATTCGCATCCTTTTGTATCATACCACAGGTTCGCCAAAATCGCAAGCATTCCGATTCCGTCATTTTTGTGCATGACCCATGCCGTTTTGCAGCCCGGCGGAACAAAATCTTGTGGAAAGAAGCTATGTTCTCCACAAGTTCCTGTGGATAATTTCATGTGGCGGCGAATTTTATGCTGAATCCTGCATATTTTTCTGGGAATTACCGCCCGAAAAAAAGTGCAAAAAAAGTTTGGAAACAAGGGATTTTGCCTTTGGATGTCGAAATGAAAAGGGCGGGGATTCTGCATCTCCCCCAAAGGAGGACAGGCTATGGCGATTGCAATTCCGCTTGACCGGGTGCAGCAGGTGCTGGCGATGCGAATCGGGACAGCGCTGGCGCATTCCGGGGCCGGAACACATGCGGCAGAACGGCTGCGGCACTACCGCGTGGGCGACGACCTTTCCGCCTTGTGCGAAGCGCTTCGCGATGGCTTGTTCCGCGATTTATACGCCATTCTCGGCCCGCAGATGCGCGTTTCCATGCCGGACGGACGAACCCGCCGTTTCCGCATGGAGGAGTTTCCCCTGCTGGCGGATGAGCTGCTTGCCGTCCTCTTTGAATCCCTCGGCACAACCGGAATGCCGAAGGACACGCTGATGGCGTTCGCCATGACCTCCGGCAGCCTGTGCGCTATGCGGACGCTGATGCAATTCTACCCGCTGTCATCGGCGGAAAAAGCGCTGCTGGAGCGGATTCTTCGGGAAAACGCGCCGCAGGCAGCCACTGCATCCCCCAATCAACCACTGTTTTAGGAAGGAATCATCATCACATGAAAACCAAAAAGCTGCTTGCAGCCCTTTTGACGCTGCTCATCTTCCTCTCCCCCACCTTCGCCTCGGCGGAAACCGTCGTCACGTCGTTCTATCCCATCTACCTCTTCGCCCTCAACCTCACGCAGGGCATCGACGGCATCACCATCCGCAACCTCGCCGCGCCGAACACCGGCTGCCTGCATGATTATCAGCTTTCCACCGGCGATATGAAGGTGCTGAACAAGGCGGATGTATTCCTCATCAACGGCGCGGGCATGGAAAGCTACCTCACCCGCGTGATGGACACGTTCCCGAAGCTGCCCGTGGTGGATGCGTCCACCGGCATCACGCTGCTGACCGAGGACGGCATGGACGAGTATGTGGACGACCATGACCATGACCACGAGGATGAAGACGCCGACGACCACGGGCATCACCACGCGGGCGAAGCGAACGCCCATATCTGGCTTGATGCGCAGAACGCCATCCAGATGGTGGACAATCTGGCAGACGGGCTTATCAGCGCCATGCCGCAGTACGAAGCGCAGATTGAGCAAAACCGCGCGGATTATGTGTCGCGCTTGACGGCGCTGGATGAGGAGCTGAAAGAGACGCTTGCAGCCGTGCCGAACAAGAACATCGTCACCTTCCACGAGGCATTCCCGTATTTTGCGCGGGCGTATGGCTTGACAGTCGCCGCCGTCGTCAACCACGAGCCGGGCGACGCGCTGTCCCCCGCGCAATTGGCTGAGCTGGTGCGCACTATCCGTGAGCTGAACAATCCGCCGCTGTTCACCGAGCCGCAGTACGATGATATGGCAGCGCAGACGATTTCCCGCGAGACGGGCGCGCCGATTTACACGCTTGACCCCGTTGTGACCGGCCCGGAAACCGACGTGCCGCTGACTTACTATGAGGATCGGATGCGCGAGAACATGCAGACGCTCTTGGTCGCGCTGACCCTTGCGGAAGGAGAATAACCATGCACTTTCTGATTGTGAACGATGACGGCATCACCAGCCCGTTTCTGCCGATTCTGACGCAGGCGGTCAAGCGTGCCGGGCATCGGGTGACGGTCTGCGTGCCAGCGACGCAGCAGAGCGCAAAGGCACATGCATTCAGCATCGAGCAGCCGATTCTGGCGGAGAAGCGCGAAGTGCCCGATGCTGATGAAGCGTGGGCAATTTTCGGTACGCCGGTGGACAGCTGCCGCATCGGAGCAATGAACCTTGCGCCGGACGCGGACGCCGTCATCAGCGGCATCAATTTGGGCTACAACGTCGGCATGTCGGTGTATGTGTCCGGAACCGTCGGTGCGGCGCGGGAAGCGACATTCCTGCACAAGCCGGGCATTGCCGTATCCGCCGAGAAGCAGACTCCGCACGACACGCTGGCGTACCTGTCCGACTGGGCCGTAGAGATGGCGGAGAAGCTGGTCACGCGCGGCGCGCCGGAACTGACGGTATGCAACCTGAACGCGCCGCCGATTTCCCGCGCGGAGCTGAAAAGTCAGGTGCTGTGCCCGCTGAACCGCGCCGGCTACCGCGACAGCTACGAGCAGCGCATCAGTCCACGCAAGCAGACGTACTTCTGGCTCTCCCCAATGAAGCAGGATCCGCCGCTGCCGGGCAGTGACCAAGCGTACCTCAATGCTGGGCATCCGACGTGCACGTTTCTGACGATTGACGGGCAGTCGCAGGAAGAATTTGCGGACTGGCTGAAGTAATTTGGTTCTTCACGGAATGTTGTGGAAGCAAACAAGGGCTTAGGCGAAGCACCAAAAAGCTGCACGCGGAAGGAGCATGAAAGTGCGACCAACTCAATCGCGAAAAGGGGTCAAGGGGGGACTTCGTCCCTTTTCGTCTGCCCCTTGCAGGGTCAAGGGACAGCGTCCCTTGTGGGGTTTGGGGCAACGCCCCAACTGTTCCGCGGGCGACCAGTATGCCAAACGCGCTCAACAAAGGCGCAGGCAGCGAAGCGTCCCTGCCAGTAACTTTGCGCGTCCGCAGACGCGCCCCCAAGCTGCTCTTTTCCTCAAGATTCCAAATCATTTCATGACAATTGAAACCCCATACAGGGCATTTGCGCACCCTGTATGGGGTTTTAATATATAGCCGGATTACCTTCTGCGCTTCGGGCGGTGCGTTCCAATCAGCAGGAACGCCATCACGCCTGCCGCAATGCCGCCGTACAGCTTGAGCTCGTGGCTCCAGCCGTACCCGGCAATCACCGCTTTTGCCTGCAGGCGCTGACCGAAGTTCAGTTCCTTCCCCAGCAAATCGGACAGCGAGACATGCCCTAATCCCGGCAAATCAACGCCGCCATCAATTAGGGCATTCAGCGAGAAGTTAAATTCACCGACACCGGGCAGGTTGCCGTCCACATGAATCGCCATCACGTCCTTCACCGTGTCAGGGTCAATGTCGTGACCCATGGCGGTGCGGAAAACGGGGTTCAGCACGCGGTAGTAGTCGCTGGTTTCAAACGTATCAGCGGCATAAAAGCCCAGCGCGCACGCCAGCACACCCAGAATCAGGATAAGCGCAAATAGTTTTCTCATTTGCTTTAGGCAATACCGCACAAATGAGTTGGTGCGATGGCGAATGCATTTTTTGTAAGATGCGATTGCAGAAATCGAAGGTTTACTGGAGGTAAATCGAGATTTCTGCAAGAAGCAGATGGCAGAAAAGGCATCGCCAGCGCTGCCAACGAATTGTGCGGTAGTGCCTTTATTCCTTACCTGTTGGGCATGTTATAGCGGGACATGAAGTCCTTCTTGATGGCTTCCAGTTTCGCCTGATCCTGCGCGCGCTGCGTGCGGGCGCTCTCCTGAATCTTCTTCGTTTCGTCCAGCCCCGTCATAATGGTGCGCCAAGTGGTTTCCAGCGTATCCGCCTTGATAGAACTGCCAGAGGCAAGGCGCGTGGTGATTTTCGCCTGCTCCACCGTGTTGCGGGCGTTCTTCAGCAGCATTTCGTTCGTCCGCTCATCCAGTGCGGAAATAGCATCCGCCTGAATCTTCTGCCGCTTGAGCATAATCGCCTGCGCAAGCGCCTGCTTAAAGACAGGCAGCGTGACGATAAACGCCGAGTTAATCTTGCGGACAAGGTTCATGTTGCTGAACTGAATCGTCTTAATCATGGGGATGGACTGCAAAGCGACGCTCTCCGCCGTGCGCAGGTCCTGCGTGCGCTGCTCCAGCATCGCCAGCGCCTGCTGAAGCGACTGCAATTCAAACGTGATGGACTGGTCGCCCGTTGCTTCCATCTGCTGCTGAAGCTGGGTCATGTAGTTCTGAATTTCCTGACAGCCCTGATCGCCCGCGACAATGTACTTCTCCAGCTCGTGGAAGTAGCCCACGTTGGCTTGGAACATCGTCTCCAGCTTTTGATTCGACTGCTTGATTTCCCCTTCATACTGCTTCAGCTGGACGTAGATTTTGTCCACCTCGTTGCCCATCGTGTTGTACTTCGCCAGAATCTTGTCCAGCTGCTTGCGCAGGTTTCCGAACAGCTTGCCAAACAGCGACGGGTTGTCACGAATCTCGTTGATATCAAACTGATCCATGATTTTCGCCAGCGAATTGAGCATCTTGCTGGATTCATCCAGCTGGCTCATGTTCATGCTGCGCAGGACAACATCCGATGCCTTGGAGATTTCTTCCGCCGAGTGGCTGCCGAAGGTAACAATCGTGTTCAAGTCGTTGACGTCGATGCCGGCGGTCAGCGACTCAATTTCAGGCGAATGCGCAAGCTGCTTCTGCGTCGCCTGCTGATCCGCAATGATGTCATAGGGCTGCACTTCCATCAGCGCCGTTTCCGGCTTGGCAGCGACGGCCGTGGTCGGTGCGCCTGCGGGACGGTTGAAATTCATTGCCATTGTCAGTTACCTCTTTTCAGTATGTTTTCAAGCCACGAATGTTTGACTGGGGTCAGTGCGTTAAAATCCGGCACTTGCAAATCGTAGACGTATTCGCCGATTTGGTGCTCCACCGGATAATTTCCATTGAGGTAGCGCTCAATCGTCTGATACCCGGTCGGGACAAAGAGCGCAATGTCAAAGCCCACCAGATTTAGGAATGTCATCAGGATTGCATCCTCCAGCGAACACGGCTGCTCGCCCGTACACAGCACCACCATCTTGGGATTCTTCTTCGTAAAATCGAAACTTTGCAGCCGCCGGACGATATCGCGGTTCATGTTCAGCACCGTCGCCAGCACCGTGTATTCCGTGCCGTTGGTGAACGTGCCTTTGATTATCCGCTCATCCAGCATCAGCTGCACCTTGTCAAACATATGCTCCTGCAGTTCTTCGCGCAGCAGAGCGAACGGATATTGGCGGTCTGCCTTGATTTCCTCGCGCTTCAGCCTGCCGTTTCGCAGCGTTTTCACAGCCAGCGGCTGAAACTGGTTGGCTGCGCCGGTTACAACATAGGGCAGCGAGGGAATCAGCATCGTGTCATCTCCCAGCAGAAGTTTGATTTTCTGCCAGTATGCGTCTACCTTGCCATCCTCCACGCCGGAAACCTTTGCATACACCACGGGCATGTTGACCACTTGATTCACCGTGCTGAAATTCGCGCGGTATTTGAGTTCCTGACTCCAGAGGATGAACACCTCGTCGTAGGTGGTTTGCAGCGTAATCGCGTCCGCCCGCGAGAACTGCCGATTGCGGTAAATGCCCGAATCGGTGTAGAGAATCGACGTTAAGTCCTGCTCGGCGTTCGAGGCCATTGTGCGCATCTGCACGCTGCCGCCATCGCGCGGGAATTTCGGCACAGGCATGGAGTCCTTGCCCGTCAATTCCAGCAGCTGGTCGCTCTGCACGGTGCACGGGCGGCTCAAATCGCACGCGAGAATCAGGATATCCACGGGGAGCTGGGCAAGGTACTGCACAAACAGCGCGTCATGCTGATTTCTGCACCCGCCCATCAGCACAAAGCACGGAATTTCGCTGCCCTTGTAGCCCTGAAACAGCGCCGCCTGATACTGCCGAATCCAGCAAAGCAGATACACGGCGGAAATCAGGAGGCGATTCAGGTTCGGTTCGGCTTTTGCCGCCGCCATCATCGTCCGGACGAACGCCTGCTGCATCAGCCGCTGCAGCTCCACGTTCGCACACGCGGGCAGATTCCCGGCAATGTCGATTATCAGCTCCTCCTGCGAGCGGTACGGGTGACGGCGGATTTGCGCCGCTTCCTCCGGGCCGGGCAGGGATAATCCGTCGTCAACAATGGCGATTCTGCGCCCCGTGCTGCGGAACTTCTGGTAGAACTGGAACAGGTCGCTGATGTACGTCTGCTTATCCGGCACGCCTTTTAAGCGGATGAACGCATGGTAGAACAGGCGGAAGTCGTCGCCGCGTTCCGCAATGGGGGTCAGGATTTCCTCATAGGATGCTTCCTTCATCCACGCATTCGTGCACGCCATCCGCGACGGCTTCGGGAAGTATGTTTCGGGGTCGCGCCGCTGCGGCACAGCGGGTGGTGTTGTCCGCATCGGCTGGTTCGGCGCTATCGCCGGGCGCGGCACAGCGGGGGCAGGCTGGCGCATCGGCTGCGCGGATGCCACCGGGCGCGGCGCAGGCTGCGACGGCTGGCGCATGTTTCCCGCCGCTGCCGCCGCCATTTCCTTGCGGAACTGCTTGAGTGTGAAATCCTTCGCGAAGGGCATCCCCTGCACGCTCAGCAGCTGCGACCATGCCGAGGCTGCATCCTGCTTCAAGTACGCCGCGTCGCCCTGCGGCTCCAGCAGCAGTATGTCCGTCCCCATCATCGACAAAATGCGCAGGAGAATCAGCTCATGCGCCGTAACCGCATTGCATTCGTAGAGAATGCGGGGCGGATTGTCGTCGCCCAGAAAGGGCATCAGGCGCTCGAATTTGTAGTACAGCCAGCACATCACCTTCATGTAGATGTTCCGGATGATGCTGTCCGTTTTTCCCTTCCGCTTCAATTCATCCATCTGGTCGCACATTGCTTCGGCAAACGAAACGCGATTTGCCTGACTCATGCGCGGCATCCACTTTTGCAGCGCTTGGGTAATGAACGCCGGATTCGGTTCAAACGCACTGCCCAGCATTTCCGTCAGGTAACTCAGCTGCCGCTCATCCGGATTGCCGATTTGCCCCTCAATGATAACGCCCTTTGCGCGCGCCGCTTCGTGGTAGCGCCAGAGGAAGTCCTTGATTTCCGGGCTCCATTGGCACAGGCGTACAAAGTATACCCCCGGCGCATTTCCTCTTTGACGCATGGGAAGGAGCAAATCAGAAAGATTGCTTGCGTTGATTCTGTTAGCCATGGCTGCCTCGTTCATAGCGGCTCATTTTATACTTGTTCATCACAAATCCCAGCACCGAGCCGATCATGCCGCCCACGATATGCGCCATCTGCGAGATGTTATCCGCCGTGAAAAGCCCTTGATACGCCTGCTGCCCGATGTAAATCGCGGCAACAAGAATGAACGAAAGCGGGATCGTATGCTCTTCCGTGATGGTAATGGATGAGAGCAGAATCATCGCGAACACGATGCCGCTCGCCCCCAGCAGGCGAATGTTCGGGAAGAAAATCAGGTTCGCAAGCCCCGTCGCCAGCGCCGTCACCAGCATGATGAACACCATGTTGGACGTGCCGTACTTTTCCTCCAGCATCGGCCCCAGAATCAGGATATACATCATGTTGCCCATCAGGTGATTCCAGTTTGCGTGGCCAAAGACGTGGCAGACGCATCGCAGATACGCCAGCGGATCAAGAAACGAGGAACGATAGACGCTGAACACAGCCCGATTGCTTGCCCCTTTTGTCAGGACATTCAGCAGCTGCACCGCAAAGCAAATCAGGACAAAGGACAAGATAGCGGGGGCGTTGTAACTAATCCGAAGGCGTTTGCTGTTCTTCATGCTCCTATTTTCCTCCGCAGACGCGCTGTATTTTGAAAAAAAGAGGAGGAAACGGGGTACGTCTCTTCCTCTGTCAGGTTATTTCCGCACCGTTATACATTCACGCCGAAGTTGATGCAGAGGGCTTCAAGTCCGCCCTGGAAACCGCTGCCGATGGCGTTGAACTTCCATTCACCGTTGTGGCGGTAGATTTCCGCAACAACAATCGCCGTTTCAATGGAGAAATCCTCCTCCAAATCGTAGCGAATCAGCTCCATACCCGTGGATTCATCCACAACGCGGACGTACGCATTGCTGACCTGCCCGAAGTTCTGGCGGCGCTCGGCGGCGTCGTAGATGGTCACGGTGAAGTCAATCTTCTCCACGTTTGCCGGAACCGTGGCAAGGTCAACGAAAATCGTCTCGTCGTCGCCCTCCCCAGCGCCGGTTCTGTTGTCGCCGCCGTACCGTACCGCGCCGGATGGATCAGCCGAGTTGCTGTAAAACACGAAGTTCGAATCGTTCGCAACCTTGCCATTCGCGCCCAGCAGAAATGCAGAGGCATCCAAGTCAAAGTCATGTCCGCCGTCGTAGCGGTTCACGTCCCAGCCCAAGCCGACCATGATTTTGCTCAAGCCGGGGTTGCCCTTCGTCAAATCAACCTTCTGACCCTTCTTCAAATTCACTGCCATGATAATTCCTCCTTTTTTTATCGCCCGATGTCAGACTTTCTCTTTCAAGCAGCGCGCCGTTCACCGGAGAACGTCATTCTGCTTTCATTATACACCTTTATTTCCATTTTTTCAAGCAATTCAACAGCTATTCCGAAAAAAGAACGACGCAAAAAACGGGCAGGCGTATGTGCCTGCCCGGAGAAAATTCGCGTCCAACGCGCTGCCGAGTTGTGCGGTGCTGCCTATACCCGATTATCCTTCCGCCCTTCCCGTCCCGCTGTGATCCGTCGCGAACGTGACCTCTTTCACCTGCTTTTTCCTTGAATGCAGGCGTTTTTCCGCCAGAAGCCGCGCAAATTCGCCCTCGTCAATCGGCAGGGACACGGGCTTGCCTGTCCACGAGGAAAGGTGCATGGCGTTGGACAGCATCAGCGCGCGGATACCCTCCGCGCCGTCCGCCACCAGCGGCGTGCCGTGCAGGATATGCGCCGCAAAAGCGTTCAGCACACCGACGTGCTGCGGATTTTCCCCGTCCAGCGGCAGAGTCTCCACCTGCACCTCAACGTGGGGGTATGCGGATGCGCTTCGGCGGTAATAGGTGGATTCGCTCTGCGGCAAGCGCCATAGCGTCAGCTGACCGTTTTCGCAGACGACTTTGCCGCGGTCACAGGCGATTTCCAGCCGATTCGTGCCGGGCAGCTCCCCGGTGGAGGCGATAAAAACGCCCGTCGCGCCGCCCGGAAATTCCAGATAGGCGGTCACGTCGTCCTCCACCTCAATGTCGTGCCATTTGCCCTCGTGGCAGAACGCGCGCACCGTTGTCGGCAGTCCGCAGAGCCATTGCAGCAAATCCAGCTGATGCGGGCATTGGTTGAGCAGCACGCCGCCGCCCTCGCCCGTCCACGTTGCGCGCCAAGCCCCGGAATCGTAATACGCCTGTGAACGATACCAGTCCGTCACCACCCACGTCACACGCTTCAGCGCGCCTAACTCGCCGGAATCCAGCAGCGCTTTCAGGCGGCGGTAGACGCAGTTCGTGCGCTGGTTGAACATGAGCGCATACGTCCTGCCCGTCTCCTGTGCGGCGGCGATAACCGGGTGCAGCTGCGCCGTGTAAACACCCGCGGGCTTCTCGCTCAGGACATGAAGCCCTGCCCGGAGTGCCGCCTCCGCAAGCGGCGGATGCAGCTCGTGCGGCGTGGCAATCAGCACGGCGTCGCACGCATGGGCGCGGATGAGCGACATGCCGTCGGCATAGATGCCCGTTCCGGCGGGGAGCATCTGCTGCGCCCAGTCACGGCGGTCTTGGCGCGGATCAGCGACGCAGGTCAGCGCAATTTCCGGCGTTTGCCCGGACAGGATGAGCCGGCAGTGCTCCGAGCCCATGTTGCCAATGCCGATAATACCGAGGCGAATCTTCTCCACGCTGATTTCCTCCTTGGAATAGGTTACTTTCTCGTGCTTCCAAAGCTGCCGGAAACGTCGATGGCAGCATCCACTTCGTCCTTGTGGCGGGATGTCCTGCGTTTTTCATTCAGCAGCTTCAAGAACAGTTCTTCGTCAATAGGCAGCGAAACGGTCTGATTCGTCCACGAAGAAAGGTGCATGGCGTTGGACAGCATCAGCCCGCGGATACCCTCGCGCCCGTCGGCAACAAGCGGCGTACCGTGCAGGATGTGCGCTGCGAAGGCGTTCAACACGCCCGCGTGCTGCGGATTTTCGCCGTCCGTCTGCACGATTTCGTGCTGAATCTCCGGCACGCCGAACGGCTCTTTGCACACGGGGCACCAGTCGCGTTCATCCACGCTGAGCGTATCCAGCGTCAATTGGTCGTTCTCGATGCGAATCCGCGCGCGCGTTCCGATGATTTCCAGCCGGTTTTCGCCCAGCGCGTCCCCGGTGGATGCAATGAACGTGCCCGTTGCGCCGTTTGCAAATTCCAGATAAGCGGTCACGTCGTCCTCCACCTCGATGTCGTGCCATTTCCCCTCATGGCAGGCGGCACGCACCCGCACGGGCAGCCCGCAGAGCCATTGCAGCAAATCCAGCTGATGCGGGCATTGGTTGAGCAGCACGCCGCCGCCCTCGCCATCCCACGTTGCGCGCCACGCCCCGGCATCATAGTAGCTTTGCGTGCGATACCAGTCCGTCACAACCCAGATCATGCGCTTGATTTCGCCCAGCGCGCCGCTGTCAATCAGTTCCTTCGCCTTGCGGTAGACGCAGTTCGTGCGCTGGTTGAACATCATGCCGAAGGTCAGTTCGGGATGCTTATCCGCCTCCGCAATCATGTCCCGCACCTGCAAAGTGTACACACCCGCCGGCTTTTCGCACAGCACATGCTTTCCGTGGCGGAACGCCTCTATCGCCAGCGTCGGATGCTGATAATGCGGCGTTGCAATCAGCACCGCGTCACAGGTGTCGGACGCAATCAAATCGCTGCCCTCGCAGAAAACCGCAGCGTCCGGCACGGTTGCGCGAATCCACTCTCTGCGGCTTTCCTTGCGGTCTGCCATAGCGGTCAGCTGCACTTCCGGGCATTTGCCGCTCAGGATGTTGTGGGTGTGCAGGCTGGCAATGCCGCCCGCACCGATGATTCCAAGTCGAAGCATACCGAAACACTCCCATCATAGAGCCAAGCAGACTCTTTGTCAATTTCAATCAGGGAAAAACAGAAATATCAGGGGGGTTATTCCGAAAAAAGGGACTGCGTCCAAGACGCAGCCCCCTTTTTGTGAAGTTTGCGTGCGCTTATTACTCCTGCGCCATCGGATAGAAGCCGCGGTATGCGCCATCCTTGTACGCCTGACGCTGTTCGTCGATAATCTGCTGACCGCCGGCGGAAAGAATTTCGTTGATGTACTTATCCCACGTTGCGTCGAAATCTTCCGGCTTGCAGGTCACAACCTGAACCAGCAGTTCCGCTTCCTTGGAAACGATGGTCGTGCCGTAGTCAATGCGGGACTGGATGGTGCGGGTGAAGCTGACAGGTTCGTAAGCGCCGTTATTAGCAATCACAAGGCTGTCCGCCACAACATCTTCGTAGCCGGGGAAGCCCATAGCGGTCGCGGCGTAGTTCAGCTCGTCAGAACCGTAGTAGAAGCCGTTGCAGATCGGCGCGCCGTCTGTCGCGTGCATCTTATGCGCGTCGTCGGTGTCGTTGATGTTCTTCAGGTCGGTCGGAATGTTGTTTTCGTTGACGGCGGTGTAGTTGTAGCCCATTTCGCCGTTCTGCAGCGCATACAGCGATTCCGGCTTGCACATCCAGTTCAGGTACTTAATCGCGGCAACCGCAACCTTTTCATCCACAGACGCGGGGATGAAAATCGCCTGACCAGCGGCGGTGTAGGTTTCATGCGGGGTCGTGCCGGCTTCGGGCTTGAAGGGGTCGCAGGCGATCCAGCTTGCGCCGGGGACATTCTTCGCCAAATCCTGCGCGTAGGACTTTTCCATGCGCCACGGCGCGTCCCAGTTGCCGACCCAGAAGCCGTCATAGCCGTTCACGCGGTCGCTATCGGTCTGCTTGGCGTTTTCAATGCCGAAGTAATCAGCAACCAGCCCTTCGTTGAAGAACTTGTTCATCCAGCGCAGCGCTTCCTTCGCGCCGGGCAGCATGTAGTGGAACTTGAAGTTCGCCACCCAGTCTTCTTCGGTAATCTGGCTGTAATCAAGGAAGGCATCCATCTGGTAAATCCAGCCGTAGAAGGGGTCAGCCGCGTACAGGTCGGAGGAATACGGAATGGTGTTGTCACCGCCCAGATTCTGCTCCTTCGCCGCCTTCAGGTAGGCATACAGCTCTTCCACGTTCGTGGGAACTTCCATGCCCAGCTTTTCCAGCCAGTCCTTGCGGATGAACATGCTCTGCGTCGCGACGACGATGCGGCGTGCGGGCAGATAATACTGCTCTTTGCCGGCGCCCACGTCATACTGACCGTACTGCAGCACCTCGTCGCCGAGGAATGCCTTCAGTTCCTGACCGTATTCGGCCAGCAGGTCATCCAGCGGCAGGATGCCGCCCATGTCAATGTACTGCTGCACCAAATCCGTGCCGTAGGTCATGCAGATGTCCGGGGCCGTTCCGCCCGCCAGACGGGTAGAAAGAATCGTGCCTTCCTCCCAGCGGGAAACGGGAATCCAGTTAACCTTGATGTGGTTCGGATTACCAAAGTTCTCCTGAATGTAGTGCAGCTGCCAGCAGTCCTCCACGTTGAAGCCTGCGATGGAGCGGTCATACATTTCGACGTTGAGCGTTACCCAATCGTCATCCGCCGCCAGTGCCGTCAGCGGAAGCGCCGTCAGCAGCAGGCACAGCGTGCAAACCAGAGCCAGAAACTTTTTCATAGGGGTACTCCTTTCTATCTTGAACGGCTTTTGCCGCCCGTTCCAATGGGAATGTGGGATGATGATACTAATTCGATTCTAAAACATGGCATCGAGCATAGCAGATTTTTCGTTCCGGCAAAGCTGAGTGAAGCGAGGCGTACTGGAGGTACGCGCGAGCGGAACGAAGCAAAGCCGGGGCGAAAAAGATGCTGTGCGAATGTCATGGTTTAGATGAGAATTAGTATTAGCCCTTGACTGCGCCCATCGTAACACCCGCCACGAAGTAGCGCTGCACAAACGGGTACACAATCAGGATGGGTAGCGTCGCGAAAATGATGGTTGCGGACTGAATGGATTCGGACACGTTGGTGCTCAGGTCATTCGAGCTGCCCTCCGCGACGGCGACTTCCACCGACTGGCTGCCCTTGATGAGGTTGTACAGCTTGAGCTGCAAGGGCTGCAGTTCACGCGAGGTGATGTAGTACAGCGCATCGTTGAAGCTGTTCCATTTGCCGACTGCGTAAAACAGGGAAAGCGTCGCCAGCGAGGAGAAGCTCAGCGGCAGGAAGATGCGGGTGAGGACTTGGAAATCCGTCGCACCGTCAATCGACGCCGCCTCCACCAGCTCATACGGCAGGGAAGAAAAGAAATTCTTCAGGATGATGACGTTGAACGTGGAAATCAGCCCTGGAATAATCAGCGACCACATGCTGTCAAGCATTCCGAATTCCTTCACGTTCAGGTAAATCGGAATCGTGCCGCCGGAGAAGTACATGGTAAAGACGATGAAGAACATGATGACGCGCTGCCCCTTGAGGCGACGCATGGACAGCGGAAACGCCACCAGAATCGTCATTACCATCGCCAGCACGGTGTAAATTACCGTCAGTTCGATGGTATAGAGCAGACTGTGCCACATCGAATTGTCGCTGACGATGAGCTTGTAGGCATCGACGTTGAATTCCACCGGCCAGAACGACACTGCACCGCGCAGAATCGCAGACTTGGAGGACATTGACATGGCAATGACGTTGATGAACGGCAGCGTGCAGATCAGCACGAAGAGCATCATCACGATGATGAGGATAATCTGCCCTGCACCGAGTTTCTTCTTCTTCTCAGGGCAAATATGCGCCTGTGTGGAAATCGCAGTCATGACAAATCCTCCCCTCTTACCAAATACTCTGTTCGTCGAACAGGCGGGAAACGGTGTTTGCGCCCGTAATCAGCACCAAGCCCACGATGGACTGGAACAGACCAATGGCGGTTGCGCGGGCGAACTGGCTGTTGGTAATGCCGGCGCGGTAAACGAAGGTGGAAATGACGTCGCAGTAGTCCTTGACCTTGGTATTGCCGATGATAAACGGGCGGTCAAAGCCGATGGACATCATGCGCCCGATGTTCATAATCAGCAGAACGACGATGGTAGAACGGATGCCGGGCAAGGTGACATGCCAAATCTGCTGGAGCTTGTTCGCGCCGTCAATGCGCGCCGCTTCAAAGAGGTTCATGTCCAGGCCGGTAATCGCCGCAAGGTAGAGAATCGTGCCCCAGCCCATCGACTGCCACACGCCGACCAGCACATAGGTGAACGTCCACGTCGGACCATCCGTCAGGAAAGGAATGTTCTCGGAAATCCAGCCCCAGCGCAGAAGCGTGGAGTTGATGACGCCCGACGTCGGCGCAAAAATCTGCAGCACCATGCCGCCGATGATGACCCACGAGAGGAAATGCGGCAGGTACAGCATCGTCTGCGAAAACTTCTTGAGCATGGGCGTTCGCATTTCGTTGAGCAGGATGGCGAGGATAATCGGGACGGGGAAGCCGAAGAGCAAGTCCAGCCCGTTGAGAATCAGTGTGTTCTTCAGCGCGATGCCAAAGTCGCTCATGCCGAAAACGAACTTGAAGTTGTTCAGCCAAATCCACTTGCTCTTGGCGGGATTGAACATGTTATACTTCTGGAAAGCAATTTGAAGCCCCGCCATCGGCTTGTAGCAGAACAGAATGTACCAGACAATCGGAATCAGCAGCATCAGGTACAGCCGCCAGTCGCGCTGGAGCCAGTGTTTCTTGCGCTTGCGGCGCGGATGCGCCGGGGCAGCGGCTTTCGCGGGATTTGTCATAAGCAAAAACCTCCATTTCTAACGAATTATGGTTTCCGTAAAGGTGTACAAAAACAACTCTCTTTTGCGGGATGCAAAATAGAATCCATGCAAAGAACCCGCTGTTTTTCCCAGCAGCATCAGCCAACATCTGACTGGCGCTGCCAACGGGAAACCACGGGAGACGCTGCACGAGACAGCCTGTTACGGGAACGTCACGCTCCGTTTCCGTATCGTTAATTTGATTATAGCCGACGCAAGTTGCACAATCAATGTAAATCCTGCTTGAAAATATGTGAATCCTGCTGTATAATCAAAGCATCTGAACCCAGAAAGGAGCTGAAACGATGAGATTTACGGAGACCATCAACGGCTACAACGCGATGGGACGCGAAGACGCGGAGTACGAAGCGTGCTATGCCATAGCGGAACACCACACCGTCGGCGGGCTGCATTGCCACGATTTCTACGAATTTTACATCCACTATCAGGGCGGCAAGGTCTACTATGTGGACGGCAGCGTGTTTCCGCTGCAAAACAATCAGCTGATTATCATGCCGCCGTTTCGGATGCACGGGCTGGTGGGCGGCAGTTCGCTGCAGAACTACGAGCGCGCCTTCCTGTATCTGCGCCCGGAAACGCTGCGAAAACTTGGCTTCGGGCAGATTGACCTCCAGCGTTACTTCGACAGCCGCCTGCAGTCCGGGAAATTCTACTATGAACTGCCGCAGGCGGATGCGCTGGCGTGCAAGCAGCTGCTGATAGACATCTCCGCGCAGCAGGACATGCCGGACGAGATGGTGCAGTTCCGCAATTACGGGTGCATCATCGACTTCATGGTCATGGTCTGCCAAGCCGTGCAGGGAACAACCGCTCCTATTCAGCCAAGCGTTGTCAACGATGTGATTTTCGATGTGCTGCAATACATCAACGACCACTTCACCGAACCGCTAAAATTGGAAGACATTGCGCGCCGCTTCGCCATCAGCGTATCGTACCTTTCGCACGAGTTTACAAGCTACGCCGGGCGCAGCGTCTACGAATACATTCTCTACCGCCGCGTGCAGCTGGCGAAGGAGAATCTGCTGACGGACATGAGCCTGAGTGAAGTAGCCGACCGCAGCGGATTCGGCGATTATTCCGGCTTTCTGCGCAGCTTCCGGCGGATGACGGGCATGGCTCCGAACGCCTACCGCAAGCAGCGCAGCGGCGGACACTAATTGCTGTTTTGTCTGATTAGGACGACAATCTGCCAAATCCGCCGAATTGAAAACAAGATTCGCATAGAAATCTTGATGTCAATGTGCTATCATGCAGATAACGCATCACGCAGCGTTGAGTATTGAAGAAGGAGCGAATGCCATGATTCGGATTGCCATCGTGGGTACGGGCAACATTTCCCACGCCCATGTGGAAGCCTACCTGCGCTTCCCGGAGCGCTGCAAGATTGTGGCGCTGGTGGATATTGTGCCGGAAAAGGCGCAGAAGATGAAGGAGGATTATCACCTGACCGAAGCGGAGGTCTACGACGACCACCAGAAAATCCTTTCACGCAAGGATATTGATTTGGTGGATGTCTGCACGCCGCCGTACGTCCACGCCAGTATTTCCATCAACAGCCTGCGTTCGGGCAAGAACGTCGTCTGCGAAAAGCCGATGGCGGCGTCGCTGGAAGAATGCGACGCGATGCTCCGCGCCCGCGATGAAAGCGGCAAGAAACTCGCGATTATCGCCCAGAACCGCTTCCGCCAGCCCATCAGCAACTTGAAAAAGCTGCTCGACAGCGGGCTTGCGGGCAAAGTGCTGTGCGCATCGGTCACATCGGCCTGGTGGCGCGGGCACTGCTACTACGACCTGTGGTGGCGCGGCACATGGGAGAAGGAGGGCGGCGGCTGCACGCTGAACCACGCCGTCCACCATATTGACATGCTGTGCTGGATGATGGGACTTCCGCAGACCGTGACGAGCGTGATGGCAAACGTCGCGCACGACAACGCTGAGGTGGAGGATTTGTCGCTGTCCGTGCTGCAATATCCGGGCGCGCTGGCGCAGCTGACGGCCTCCGTCGTGCATCACGGCGAGGAGCAGGAGCTGGTCTTCCAGTGCGAGAAGGCGAAAGTCGCCGCGCCGTTCAGCGTGTACGCATCCATCTCCAAACCGAACGGCTTCCCGATTGAAAATACCGAATTGGAGCAGAAAATCCGCGATTTTGCGGATGCGCAGCCGCCACTCCCCTACGAAGGGCACACGGGCGAACTGGAAAACGTCCTCTCCGCGCTGGAGAACGACACCCTGCCCGCGATTGGCGGCGAGGATGGCCGCCGGACGATTGAGCTGATTACAGCCATCTATAAATCAGGCGCGACGAAGCAGACGGTCACGCTGCCGCTGCAAAAGGACGACCCGTTCTACACGGTGGAAGGCATGATGCGCGCCGTGCCGCATTTCTACAAGAAAACCACGTCTGCCGCGTCGCTTGACGGCACGATTACGCTCGGCAGCGATTATCAGCAGAAATAATGGGAGGTTATCACAATGAAAGTATCTGACGGCATGAACTATGCGCCCAAAGGCAAGGCGCAGCCCGTCGTGAAGCCGGGGGAATTTATCTTTTCCGCCGCGCACCTTGACCACGGGCACATCTACGGCATGACAAACGGCCTGCTGGAAGCGGGCGGCACGCTGAAGTACGTCTACGACCCCGACCCGAAGAAGGTGGAAGCGTTCGTGAAGGCGTACCCGCAGGTGAAAGTCGCCCGGAGCGAGGAAGAACTGCTTAACGACAAAGAAACGAACATGGTCTGCGGCGCGGCGATTACGAACGAGCGCTGTGCGCTGGGGCTGCGCGCGATGCAGGCGGGCAAGGACTACTTCACCGACAAAGCGCCCTTCACCACCTTGGAGCAGCTGGACAGCGCCAAGAAGATGGTGGCGCAGACGGGCAAGAAGTACATGGTCTATTACGGCGAGCGGCTGCATGTGGAAGGCGCGGTGCTGGCGGGCAACCTGATTGAGCAGGGCGCTATCGGCAAGGTCATCCATGTGGAGGGCTTCGGGCCGCATCGGCTGGGCGCGGCAGGGCGGCCGCAGTGGTTCTTTGAGAAGGAGAAGTACGGCGGCATCCTCTGCGATATCGGCAGCCACCAAATCGAGCAGTATTTGTTCTACGCGGGCGAGGAGGACGGCACAGTCTCCCGCAGCCGCATTGCCAACTACGCGCATCCGCAGTACCCGGAGCTGGACGACTTCGGCGACTGCGCCATCAACGGTGCAAACGGCACGACGTTCTACTTCCGCGTGGACTGGTTCACGCCGGACGGTCTGCGGACGTGGGGCGACGGGCGCACCATCATCATCGGCACGAAGGGGTACATTGAAATCCGCAAGTATGTGGATGTCGGTACGGAGCGCGACGGCGGCAACCATGTGTTCCTCGTCAACGACCAAGGCGAGCAGTACATCAACGCAACTGGCTTGACGGGCTACCCGTTCTTCGGTGATTTGATTCTGGACAGCCTGAACCGCACGGAAAACGCGATGACGCAGGCGCACGCCTTCAAGGCGGCGGAACTGTGCCTGATTGCGCAGAAGCAGGCGGAAATGGTGTATCAAGCGAAATAATACTATTTCCGGATGAAAATGCGCAAGCAGATGGCGCAGGTGAATCCGGAAATAGTATAAAGCAAGAAAGCAAGCCCGTCGGCTGCCTGTGATTTGTACAGGCGGTCGGCGGGCTTGCTTGGTTGTATACAATTGAGGGGACGGGGAATGGCGGTGCTTTTGAGGTGGTGAACTTTCGTGCTGCGGATGATGATAGTGGGGAGCAGGGGGAATGTGCTCCTGATTGTCGCATGAAGTAGTTTGTGTCCGATGAAGAGCGGACAGGGGGTATTGTAGCACAAAAGGGTGGCGTTGTGGTGACGGTTAGGAGACTTTTGTTTTGGATTTCGTGCACTCGCAGGTAGTTGCATTTTCGGCGGGATAAAGGTCGCCGCCGCACATTTTGCACTTGATGAACATGGGTTTATTCATCCTTTTTCTTCCATCTAACAACATCGGCTGTTATATTCATCCTCATTGGCATATGATCAATTCTATACTCTGATTTATCAAATGCGCTAACCGCAACCGATTTTCTATCAAAAATATGGGAAAGATGTATGTCAGGAAAATAAATTCTTGTCTCGTACTGATATGCATACTCACAACGTTTGTGTAGCAATTCCGGGTAGTTGTCTGTCGGATTGATAAAGAACTCACCTCGTTCATCAATATCATACTGTATTCTATCTGCAAGGACACGATTAGCAAGAGCTTTTCTCTCCCTTCTTTGCTTTTTTAACATATTCTTCAATTCTTTATCTCGCATTTCCGCGATGCGATTAGCAAATGCTCTGGCTTGAAAAATAACGTATGTTGCTCTTCTGTCATCTGCCACTATAGATGAATTCCACTTGTTTGCAAACGCATCAAACAAACGCGCATCAAAGTTATGCCTTATTCTTGTTTTTCCTGAAGAAGGTGCTTCATTTACTGCATCAATGCACTGGTATCCATAAATGCAAAAAATCGGAACAGTTAAGGCACTTTTTCTTCTTAATAGAACATAATTTCCATCATTACTTTCCTCCAAATCGTCCTTTAATCTGGAACGCATTATAGTCAAACGTTTATCATCTTTTTTCAATCGAGCAAAATAACCTTCAAAACTATCTCCCTGCACTGTATCGCCAGTTGCTTGTGCTTGTTGGATAAATTTCCCCACGCATGAAAAACTAAAGTTTCCATTTACAAGAGAATCTATCCACCTTTGTTCCGAAAATTTTAAAAATATGATGTAATTGTCTGGTGGTATCACTTCAATCACCTACTTACGTCAATTATAAAAATCTTATTTTTCATGCTTTGAAAGTAATTTTCGTTGCTCTAATTGTTTAAGCAAATTTTGAACGTTTTTCCCGTTCGCCCCTGCCGCCAGCGCATCCACCTGCGCCGCAATCTCCCCGTCGATGCTCGTGGGCATCGGGTCGGCGAAGCGAATTTCCTCCGCAAGGCGCTTCATGTCCGCATCCCCCGATGCGGCCAGCGCGTTCGCCTTCTGCCGGATGACCTTCCACGCGGCGGTGCTGTCCGCCATGTGCGCTTCGCTCTGCGATACCACCACGCGCGCGGCATCCTTCACCGTCAGGCAGATGCCCGTCACAGCGAAAATCAGCACCTCCGCCAGCACCGTCACCCACGCGGGACAGAGCGCCGCCAGCCCCATCAGCGCAAAGCCGAGAACGACCTGTACAGCCAGCGCCACCGCGCCCACCTTGAAAATCGGCCAGCCCAGGATCTTGCTTTCCAAGCCATCCTTGCGGAACGCGGCATAGAACGTCCACGCCGCCAGCAGGAACATCAGCACGGTGCATCCCGCCGCAATCCACCACGATGCCGTCCGGCTGAACGGAATCAGCACCATCAGCACAAGTGCCACCACCAGAAGAATCCCCCAGATTGTCCATGCGTGCTTGCTCAGTTTCATTGCTTAGTCCTCCCGCTTCTTGCCGCAGTTCGGGCAGAATTTGCTGCTGATGTTCGCCTGTCCGCAGGCGCAGTTCCACGTTTCGGGCTTTTTCGCACCGCAATTCGGGCAGAATTTGCTCGTGATGCCCGTCTGCCCGCACGCGCAGTCCCACACTTCGGGCTTCTTCGCGCCGCATTCCGGGCAGAATTTGCTCGTGATGCCCGCCTTGCCGCAGGTGCACGTCCAGCCCTCGACTGCGGGAGCTTCTGGGGTCAAGGCGCTCTGCATCACCGGCTGAATCGCGTCCTTCGTCATGCCGATGACGCTGCCGACCGCGCCCAGCCCAACGCCTAACTGCATCGCGTCGCTCGCCATGCCGCTGATGCCGCCCGCCGCGCCGCCGTTGCGCATGGCTTCCAGACCCACCTGACGGCTCGTCTCCTGCTGGTAGGTGTAGCCCTTCATGCGCATCTCCTGCGCCTCGGCTTCCGCCTGCATCCGGTAGATGTCTGCCTGCGCCTGACCCGCGATTCGCGCTGCGTCGGCATCACCCTGCGCAGTGATGGTTTTCAGGCGGGCTTCCGTCTGCGCCTCCACCGCCTTGCGCTCGAACGCGGCTTCCGCCTCGGCTTTGCGGATTTCCTCGTCGCGCGTTTTCAGGTACAAATCCGCGTGCTGCTGCTTCATGCGGCGGAAATTCGGGTCATCGTCCGGCGTGACGATGTTGCTGACGTAAAATTCCGGCACTTCCAGCCCGTACGATGCCAGTTCCGCGTTGATGGCGTCGCGCAGACCGCGGCTGATGGTGTCGAGATGCTCGTCCAGCTCCAGGACGGAAATGTGGTTGCTCTTGATGATTTTCGCCAGATTCGCCTTCACCTGCGTCATGATGAGCGTGCGGAAGTACCCCAGCCCGTTCTGGTTAAAGACTTCCTCCTGCTTCAGCCCCGCTGCCGTGCCGACGACGCGGATGAGCAGCCGCCGCGCGTCGCTGACCCGCAGGTTAAACGCGCCCGACGCCCCCAGTTCCACATGGATGCCCGTCACCGGGTCAAACATGCCGACTTTGCTCGGCGTGCCCCACTTGATACCCAGTTGCGTCGTCAGGTTGACGAAGTAGACTTCTGCACGGAAGGGCGTGCCCTGCGTCGGCAGCTGGTAAATGCTGTTCATCTTGGGGAGCGTGGCGGTTTCCAGCGTGTAGCGTCCCGCGCCGAAGGAATCCAGCGCTTCACCGTTGCGGAAGAACACGGCTTCCTGACTTTCGTGCACAATCAGCTGCGTTCCCGTGGTGAAATCCGTCAGCGGGTGCTTCCACACAATCGTCTGATTGTCGCCCTCATAGCGGATGACCGCCGGAATGCCCTCCGCGCGCACCTGCGCCTTCTTCACCTCCGCCTGTACGTCGTTCACCGCACCGCAGACGGGGCAGTCCACCTCGTCCACTGTGCTGTCCGCGTTCAGCTGGCAGCCGCACCGATGGCAGCGGAACGACACGGCTTCCCCGACCATCAGCGCCGATTGGCACACCGGGCAGCGGGCATCCACCCCGTCGGCTTGGTCGAAAACGACCTGATTGCCGCAGGACGGGCACTTGCGGCTGGCTAACCTTTCGGTTTTGACATCAATGATATTGCCGCACGCGCAGCGGACGCGGCGGCTGGCGAACAGCCCGGTGCTGGCCTGCACATACTGGTGGCAGACGGGGCAGGCGATAACGAATTTACTCATAACGGCAGTTCCTCCTCTATCTCATTCCTCATGCTGGAAATTGCGCATGTGAAAGGAAAACATTCCACTTTGATTATACTGCATGTGTACCCGCTTTGCAAGTGGTTACAGGGGGCTTTGCGACTTTTTATGCCCGGATGCGACAAAAACGCGGCGGCTTCCGGGGGGAGGGGAAGCGCCGCAAAAAAGATTTGTTAAAATTCATAAATAAAGCAGATTTATTCTTATAGTCCCTGAACCAACCCATGAAAAATCATAGCCAACGGATTTGACAAATTCAGTGGATATATTACGCCATCAGCAGCGTTCAGCCCTAATTTAATTAGTTCCATTATCATTTGCTTTTTATCAATAACATCCAGTTCATTTTCTTGTTTGTTTTTATCATGCAATTCCTTTTTTATTTCCTTCTTGAACTTCTTTTTATCTTCTATATTAAGGGTTTCATACATAAGCAGCAGGTAATATTCAACCCTTATCCGAATGTAGTCTTTCCCGGATTCAAAATCAATATAGCCGCCTTTTTGAGAAATAAAGTTGCGAATTTCCGCATTCAAATTTGGGTCTGGAATCGGAATGATAATGCGCTTTGCATTATCATCTAAGCGAATGTTATCCTTGATGCTCATCAAGGATTTCTGCCAGTCAAACGCTTCAGGATAACGTGCTTGCTTTTTGATTTTTAATCCTCTTACTTTTTCCTGCGTTATTCCCAACTGCTTCGAGATTTCGTAGTCAGAACATTGGGCATAATCAATTGTTCCATCATCCTTTTTGTTCGCTTCTATCATGGCTTTCATGTAGAAGTGAAACATAAGCAGTTCGATTTCAGACTTTGATGCGCTTGAAAAATTCCTATTGTAAAATAGTTCTGCAATTTTATCAAAAGCATCCGCCTTGTCGAAATTTTGAAAAAGCTCCTCGTAGTGTTCATTTTGATTCATAAGTTGTTTCCTCCAAATCTCGGTCGTTTTGTTTTCTTTCACCTTGCGGGGGAGAACGCAGACATTTTCTGTTGCGCTCTCCCCATTTTCAATTAGACGCGGTTTATTGCTCAGTCATTTGAATACAACCTTTTCAATGTTCACCCACAAAGCGGGGCGGACAGAACCGGAGTCACCGTTGACACGGTTGCGGAGCCAACCGTCGGAGTCCACGACCGCGGCATAGATCTGACGGCCGCCGGGCGACCGCATCCACCAGCACCCGGCATAAGTTCTGTCAGCAGTCTTGTCGGAAGAACTTGTCCATGCTCCCTGTGCAATCGCGTACGCCGTCGGTGCTACGCGCGACTTCGTGTTGCTGCTGTTATCATGCGTTACATCAAAATACTTGTTGGCTTCCGCATAACTCAGTAGGAATACCTTGTCCTGCGTGTTATTGCCGCCATTCGTACTCCATCCGCTGTAACACTGATACTTGCTGTTATCCACGTTCGTTGTCAGAATTGCCGCCTGTTCAGCACTGCTGAACGCCTTGTTATAGAACGTGCTATTCAGCCACGTCCGCAGGGTGCAGGTTTCCCATGTAACCTCGCTATTGGTCGTGTTATACGGCTGTGCATCCAAGCCATAGCGGCTAATTAGCAATGCTTTGCTTCCGTCTCGCGCCAACACAAGCCACTCAATCGGCGTTTTGTCTTTTCCCGCTTTTGTTTGCGGATACCTCCCGAAAGTGACGTAGTTGCCTACTGCAAACTTCGCGTCGCGCGCCGCCGCTGCTGCTGCTACTGCTGCTATCATATTATCATCTTCTGCCAGCAGTTTGTCAACATCTTCATATTCCTTAATGTTAATCAAGATTCTGGCTGCACTGTCGTAATCCTTCGCAGTTAAAAACCTCTTCCCTTGCTGGTATTTCGTTTCGGTAATCTGCGTCTTCGCGTCGCTATAATCCCCCAGCTCCTCAAACGCCGCAATTGCCTCTTCATACTGCCCACTCTCACGCAATGCCAACGCATGCTGATACTTGTTATTGGGAATAACCCGCGTCACCACAAACCAGCCCACAATGCACGCAGCCACCACCAGCACAGCCGCGACAATTGTCATTGTCCTCTTTTTACGCTTGCGCTTCTCCTGCTGTGTTTTGCCTTCCTCATCTTTCTGCCGCGCCTGTTCCGCCAGCGCAAGGCACTGCTGGGCGCGCTCCTCTTCGCCCTTGATTTGCCCAAACATCACCGCCGCGACTTTCAGCATGCCTTCGGTCACGTCGCGCGGGTCGCCCGCCGCCGCCATCTGCGCCAGCGTGTTCCGGATGCTCTGGTAGCCCGCCAAGTGCCACGACGCGTTCTCCTCCGCGCTGTAATCGGTGGATTCGCTGCCCTTTGTCAGGCAATTCGCCCGGTAGGCCTTCAGCGCGTCGTCCATCTTCGCACGGCTGCCGCGCCCGACTGCTACCGCACAGGCGCAGTCAATCGCCAATTCGTGGCAGTGCTCCTCCACCCGCGCCCGGACGCTCGCCATGTAACCCCCGTACGTCTGCTTCTGTGCCGCCGACGCAAAGCGAACCGCCTTCTGCCAGTCGCCGCGCATGTCCACGCAGTAATTCAGCGCGCCAAGGTCGCTCTCCTTGCGGCAGCCCGTTTCAGCGCACACCTTGCCCATGTAGGCTTCGGCGCACTCCGGGTCAATGTCCAGCACGCGGTCGTAGTACTCGCGCGCACTCGCAGTGTCGCCGTCCTCCAGGAACAGCGCGGCACGCTTGAGCAGGCTCGTCACACCCGGCGCATTGGTTTCCGCCGCTGCAGTCTCCACGCGCACCCCCTGCGGCGCGCTCGTCGGCTGCTGCATCACCTTCTGAATCCCGCGCAGCAAGTCCTGCATGAAGCCGATTTTGCTCATGTCCTGACTTTGCAGCATCGACAGTTCTTCCGGCAGGTCGTACGGATCCATGCCGCGATAGCACGGAATCAGCAGCCGCTTGTGGTCGTGCTTCATCAGCGACAGATAGCGGCTCCACTCGTTTTTCACCCACACGGCGTTAAAGTACTCCGGCTTGCTGCCGATAACGACCATCACCTTCGCGCTGTTTAGCGCCGCGAAGATGTACGGCTCGTACTGCTGCCCAAGCTTGTCCTCCAGCGTGATGCGGCTGAAGAACACCTTCAACCCCTGCTCGGTCAGCCCATAATAGACATCCTGCGCCCATTGGCTGTCGCGCGTCCGCTGACCGTTCTCGTCCGTCTCCTTGTAGCAGATGAACACGTCATACGGTTTTTCGTTGGCAGAAATTGCCAGAATCCCCTTCTGGATTTCCGCAATCCGCGCCGCTTCCTCCTGATAGATGCGGCGGCTCTCCTCATCCGGCGCGTTCTCCACCGCCGCGAGATAATCCTCGTCCGTCAGAATCGACGCCACCTGCACGCGATGGCACGTTGGGATTCGCTGATGCGTTGCCGGATCTTCAACGTACTCAATGCCGAATCGGCTGATGACAGCGCCCCAGTGCGCCTCGGCATCCGTGTCGTCCTGCTCCAGAATTTTCTCGTACGCCGCAACCGCCTTGTCGAACTCGCACTGCCGCCGGAAGTGATTCGCGCGGTTGTAGCGGTTCAGCTTGTTCTCGTCCTCCGCCTGCGGAATCGTCGACATGCTGCCGCAGTACTCGCACGTCCCGTACGTCGCGCCCGGAATGAAGTCAATGTCCCCGCCGCACATCTTGCACTTAATAATCATGGTGCGCCCCCTTGCTGATAGCATCGCCTAAAATGGCATAATTCGTTACGTCGTGTGTATTTTACCACACTTACAGACATTCGGCAAGGTGAAATGTCGAATTTTATGGAGAATGCTCTCGTCGCTTGAAATGCAAAAGCCCGCCTTATAATATAAAGAACCCAACCGTGCCATCTTCTGTCCTCCCAATCAGCGCAGCCCTGTCAAGCAGAAGATTGCGCATAGCACAAGAAGTCTCAGGCAATAATGTGATAGCACTTAATTGCATATGACATTTCTGATGACAGCTTTGCCTTAAAGCCTTCCAGCTCCTGTTTTGCAGAGTTTCCTGCCATCTGTTGAACCTGTGCAATGGTATTTTCCGCTTTTTCTTTCGCTGTTTTTAGATTTTCGTTTTCGGATTTAGCCGTCTCAATGACCGATTCAAGATTGATTTTTATCGCAAGCAGCTTTTCAGTACGTTCTTTCAGCTCTGCAAGCTGCGCAGCTTGATTTTCAAGCACTGTTTGCTTCTTTTTTAGCTCATATGTTAGTTCCGCAATCTGCTCTGCTTGACTTTGCATTTTTTTCTTTTGCTCAGAAGTCCATGCCAATAGTGCTTCAGCCAATGCAACACCATCGGACAGTTTTCCAGCTTGTCTTTGGTGTGCATTATTTTCTTCAGCCGCAGTAGCAGCTACTTCATCCTGCTTATTCTCGCATTCACTTTCCTTGCACATTGTTTTTTCGGAAGATAATGCTCCCGATTCCGAATCTACTGCTGACTGCGGCAGCAATAAATTTTTCTCGCCATTTTGCTCGGTCTTTTCAGTTTCATCGGCAGCATTCTGTTCTTTTTTCAATGATTGATTATTTCCATTCCGTGCAAGGAACTCGGAATACAGCTTTTGTGTGCTTTGCTCCTTGCAGTCGCTAAAGATGATACTGTACATTTTGAAAATTTGTTCTTTTCCATTCGGCCACTCATTCATATCAAGCGATAAGAGCTTCTGTAGGCACCTTGCAAATTTCATGCAAAAAGCAAGGCGAAGCTGATTTAGCAATTGACCTGAATGCACTTCAAGAGGTATAATAGAGTTAGTGCCGCATCATGTGTGGTCGCACTGTGTGTGATATACTGGAGGACATGCACCATGATTAACCTTCGCAAGTTAGAAAGCGAGCTGTGGGAATCCGCCGACCTGCTCCGAGCAGAGAGCAAGCTGACCAGTCAGGAATACTGTATGCCCGTGCTGGGCTTGATTTTCCTGCGCTATGCGTATAGCCGCTTCCGCTATGTGGAAGCCGAGATTATGAAAGACCGCCCGGTTCGCAACGGGCGTGTACTACCGGTGGAATCCATCGACTTCCAGCAGAAAAGCGCTATCTTTCTGCCGGAAGAAGCACGCTATGAATATCTGCTGAACTTGGAAGCGGGTAAAGTCAATATCGGCGAAAAAGTCAACCACGCCATGACGCTGATAGAAGCAGAAAGCCCTCAGCTGAGCGGCGTGCTGCCCAAGACCTACACGTCTTTCAAGAACGAACTCTTGTGGGAATTGCTGCGCATCTTCAACAACAGCGCCCTGAACGACATTCAGGACGACATCATCGGGCGCATTTATGAGTACTTTCTCAACAAGTTTGCCCCGGCGGTGGCCTCGGATGACGGCGTTTTCTTCACGCCCAAATCGCTGGTGCGCATGATTGTGAACATCATCGAGCCCAAACGCGGTATTGTGCTGGATCCCGCTTGCGGCAGCGGCGGCATGTTCGTTTCCTCTGCGGACTTCACTGAGCAGTACGGCGCGAACGCGAATATGGCCATGACCTTCTACGGTCAAGAGAAGGTGGAATACAATGCCAAGTTGTGCCTGATGAACATGGCAGTACATGGGCTGAATGCGCAAATCGTTTCCGGGGACGATGCGAACAGCTTCTATCACGACCATTTTGGTCTGGAGGGCAAGTGCGACTTTGTGATGGCGAATCCGCCTTTCAATGTGGACAAAGTAAAAAGTGAAAGCACCGCCTCTGCTGGGCGCTTGCCCTTCGGGATGCCGAGCGTGAATCCCAGCAAAGAAGTCAGCAATGCCAACTATCTGTGGATTAGCTACTTTTACAGCTATCTGAATGAGCACGGGCGTGCGGGCTTTGTCATGGCAGCATCCGCCACCGACAGCAACGGGCGCGATCGAGACATTCGCCGTCAGCTGGTGTCCACCGGGGCGGTGGATGTGATGCTGTCCGTTGGTACGAACTTCTTCTATACCAAGAGCCTGCCCTGCACGCTATGGTTCTTCGACAAGGGCAAGAGACTCGACTTGCGCGACAAAGTGCTGTTCATCGACAGCCGCAACTACTACACCGCCGTGGATCGCACGCTGAACGAGTGGAGTCCGTGGCAGATGAAGAACCTGAACGCCATCGTGTGGCTGCATCGGGGCGAAACAGAGAAATACCACGCATTGGTGGCAGGCTACTGCGCCGCGCTTGATATGGCGGCGGATTGCACCTTCGCCCAGCGCGCCGAGCAGCTGCAGCAAGAGATAGCCAGCGTCACCGCAGAATGCAAGGATGCTGTTGCCGCGGCAGCCCGCAAGGACAAGAAGCACATACAGGCGCAGTATGACGAATCCCTCGCTGCCATACAGGAGAAGCTGACCATTGCGAAGGAAGCGTGCTGGCTAACCGACAAATTCGGAGACGGCGAATACCGTGACATTCCCGGTCTTTGCAAGGCTGCCACGTTGCAGGAAATTGAGGAAAAGAATTGGAGTTTAACCCCCGGCGCGTATGTGGGTGTAGAGGCACAGCAGACGGATGATGTGGATTTTGCGGAGCGGATGCGCGAAATCCACGCGGAACTGCTGACGCTGCAACAGCAGAGCGACGCACTGATGGAAACCATCTCGCGGAATTAGGAGGAGATGGGGGTATGAAAACCACTATCGGAACTCATTGTACAGTCACGTCAAGCAAACGTTTTCATTTATCTGAACGTGCAGAAAGCGGAGTCCCATTTTTTTGCTCAAAGCAAATAATACAACTTGAAAATGGCGAGATGCCATCGGATTATGACCATATCACAAACGAACATTTTAGAGATATACAAATCAAATACGGTGTTCCCAGTGCTGGTGATTTATTGATTACTACAAGAGGCACTTATGGAATACCGTATATTTATAAAGAACGTGATTGCTTCTACTTTGCCGATGGCAATCTAACATGGTTAAAAGACTTTGATGATTGCTTATCTTCTCATTATTTATACTATTGGTTTAAGTCTTATGAGGGACAGAAAAAAATTGATGCTATTGCAAAAGGCACCGCACAAAAAGCCGTCCCTATTGCATTAATAAAGGACTTGCAATTATCATTGCCTCCAATATCGCAGCAAAAGCGCATTGCCTCCATCCTTTCCGCTTACGACGACCTAATTGAAAACAACCGCCGCCAAATTAAGCTACTGGAAGAAGCTGCACAACGGCTGTATAGAGAGTGGTTTGTAGAACTGCGCTTTCCGGGACATGAGGGCGTGAAGGTGGTTGATGGAGTACCGGAGGGGTGGAAGAAGCAAAAACTTGTTGATATTGCTGATGTGCAGTATGGTTTTGCTTTTGACGGAAAGTGCTTTAATAATCAACGAAGTGGCACACCTATCATTCGAATCAGAAACATTCCAGACGGCACAACAAGTGACTATACAACAGAAAGCGCAGATAGTCGATATGTTGTGCACAATGGTGAAATTGTTGTTGGTATGGATGGAGAGTTCCACATTAACACATGGAATGGTGAAGATGCGTATCTCGTGCAACGTACATGCTGCATACGACCGACTGATAAAGCACTGAATGGATGGCTACTATATGCAATATATGAGCCAATCAAATTCTACGAAAAAACAGTAGTTGGCTCAACAGTTGCACATCTTGGAAAGAAGCACGTTGACACTATCGAATTGCTCACATCTCCATCAAATTTATATAAACCGTTTGTTGCTTTATATAAGAAACGTCAAGTATTGTTAAATCAGAATCGTAAATTGAGCAAAGCCCGTGACCACCTTTTACCCAAATTGATGAGCAGGGAAATGGAGGTATAACTGTGACGAATCAACAAAAAAGGTTGTTGGCTAACTATGCAGAAATCAAGCAGATTTCTACCGGAAACCTCTTAATTAACATTCCAGATTCGGACTATCCGAAATATAAAGACACATTAGACTATCTTGTCGAGTATCATTTTATTCAGCCTTTTGATATTGATAGTGGAGATTCGCAAGTGTTTTTGAAAACAGACGCTTTCGATACTTTTACTGAATATATGCTTTCACAAGAAATGGAGGACACCGAAGTGCAAACAGCATATGATAACAAAAAAGTCTTTATCGTGCATGGTCATGATCATCAACTTCTTGATGAAGTTAAGCTGCTGCTCTTTCAAATTGGATTAAAGCCAATTGTCCTCATGGATGAAGTAAATGCAGGGCGAACTATTATTGAAAAACTCGAAGACGCGACTGATGTTGGATTTGCTATTGTCTTGTATACTGGTTGCGATGAAGGAAGAAAAAAAGGCTCTTCCTCTTTGCGCGATAGAGCACGGCAGAATGTCATTTTCGAGCATGGTTATCTATGTGCAAAACTTGGGCGTAATCGTGTTGTCGCTTTGAACAATGATGATATTGAAATTCCAAGTGACCTTGCTGGTATCCTGTATATTCCGCATTCATCCACCGACTGGAAAATGAATCTTATACGAGAAATGCAAAATGCTGGATTGGACTTTAGCCTCACCAAAGCATAAATCATACACTAAATGCCGAAAGATTGAGGTGACTTAATATGAGCTACTCCTATTCCGAAAACGTCCTTGTTCAAGGTGCCGCCGGCGACCTGCTCCACGACGAACTGGGCTGGGAGCTGGTTTATGCGCACAACCGTGAAACGTTGGGCGCAAACGGCACGTTGGGGCGCACAGACTACCATCAGGTGCTGCTCACCAAGTACCTGCGTCCGGCTTTGTTCCGCCTGAACAGCTGGATGACGGAGGCTTATGCGGACAGCGTGGTCAAGTCGCTCATGGAAACCTCCTTTTCTGCCACGCCCATGCAGACCAACGAGCAGAAATACCGCCTCATCACTGGCGGCGTTCCCGTCAATTTCCGCCTGCCAAACGGCAACATGGAAACGCGCATGGCACGGCTCATCGACTTCGACAACCCCGCCAATGATCACTTTCTCGCCGTCAAGGAAATGAAGATTGACGGCGCACTGTATCATCGCCGTGCGGACATTATCGGCTTTGTGAACGGCATTCCGCTGCTGTTTGTGGAGTTCAAAAAGCTCGGCGTGGATGTTCGCCAAGCCTATGATACCAACTATCACGATTATCAGCATACCATCCCGCAACTGTTCTGGTTCAATGCTTTTGTGATGCTCTCCAACGGCGTGGAATCCAAAATCGGCACATTGGGCAGCAATTATGAGTATTTTAGCGAGTGGAAACGCCTGAATGAGGGCGAACAGGGTGTTGTCAGTCTGGAAACCATGCTGCGCGGTATCTGCAAAAAGGAAACTTTCCTCGATTTGCTGGAAAACTTCATCATCTATGACCATTCCGACAATCATACTGCCAAAATTCTGGCACGAAATCACCAGTATCTCGGCGTGAATGAAGCCATTGAAGCCTATCGAGATCGCAAGCTGCGCGACGGCAAGTTAGGCGTATTCTGGCACACGCAGGGCAGCGGCAAAAGCTACTCCATGGTATTTCTGGCGCAGAAAATCCGCCGCAAGTTTTCGGGCAGTCCGACGATCATTGTGCTGACCGACCGGGACGAGCTGAACAAGCAGATTAGCGCTACTTTCGAGAGCTGCGGATGTCTTAACGGCATGAAATCCAGCACGTTTGTCCCGTCCAGCGGTGCGCGGCTCGTTGAGATGCTGAAGGGCAATCCCAGCTATATCTTCACGCTGATTCAGAAATTCAACAATGACCACCCCGACCCCATCACGCCGAATCACGACATCATCATCATGAGCGATGAAGCTCACCGCACGCAGAACGGGCTTTTTGCCGACAACATGATGAAGCTGCTGCCCACCGCCAGCCGCATCGGCTTTACCGGTACGCCGCTGTTCGCCTACGACAACATCACCGAGCGCACCTTCGGCGGTTATATATCGGTGTATGACTTCAAACGGGCGGTCGATGACGGTTCCACGGTTCCCCTCTACTACGAGAATCGCGCCGATCAGCTGGAAATCACCAATCCCAATATTTCCAACGAACTGACCGATTTGCTTGACAGTGAAAATCTTACACCCGACCAGCAAGCAAAAATGGAACGGGAATTAGCGAAGGATATTCACATCATCACCGCCGAAAAGCGGCTGCGCGCCATCGCAAAGGACTTTGTGAAGCACTACACCGACATGTGGGACACAGGCAAGGCGATGTTCGTGTGCATCAACAAAGTGACCTGCGTGCGCATGTACAATTTCGTGCAGGAATACTGGCAAGATGCCATCCGCCAGTTAGATGCGAGCCTGCGCACGGTTTCCCAGCAGGAAGCGCAGGAAATGCAGCGCAAGTTGGCATGGATGAAAGAAACCGAAATGGCGGTTGTCATCAGTCAGGAGCAGAACGAGTGGCAGACCTTCGACAACTGGGGGCTGGACATTCGCCCGCACCGCGCCAAAATGGAAGAGCGCAGGCTGGACAAAGAGTTCAAGGACAGCGAAAATCCTTTCCGCGTGGTATTCGTATGCGCCATGTGGCTCACCGGCTTTGATGTCAAGAGCCTTAGCTGCCTGTATCTGGACAAGCCGCTGAAAGCGCACACGCTGATGCAGGCCATTGCCCGCGCCAATCGCGTCTGCGGGGGCAAAACGAACGGCTTAGTAATTGACTACATCGGCGTTGTGAAAGCGCTTCGGCAGGCACTGGCAGGCTACACATCCGGCGGGGGAATTGCGGTTGACCCCACGCCGGATATTAGCCAGCTGTACAGCAAGATTCGTGCAGTTATCGACGAAATCCGACAGCTGATGCTGGCGCATTCGTTTAATTTGGACACCGCCGTTTGCAGCGACAGCTTTGCACGAATCGAGTCTGTGCAAGATGGTGCGGATGCACTTTCCGGCGATGCAGATACGCGCAAGCGCTTCGGCATCATCGCGCGTGAGCTGTTCCGCATGTTCAAGTATGTCGAACATGGTCAGCTGGACAGCGAGCGCAAGGAGAAGGATGCCATCAGCGCGATTTACGATGTGATGCACGCGCGTGTCCTTCATGCCGACAATTCCACGCTGATGAAGCGCATCAATGATATTGTCAGCGACGCGATTGATGTAAGAATCAACGATGATAACAAGGATAAGACGTTTGACATCAGCAAAATTGATTTTGAACGGCTTCGCGCGGAATTTATGCGGCGGAAACATCAAAATCTGCTTTTGCGGGATTTGCAGCAGTTGATTGAAAGTCGTCTTGCTGAAATGATGGCTCGCAATCCAACAAGAATCGACTACTACGAGCGGCATCAAACCATTATCAGCAACTACAACGCCGAACAGAATCGTGCTGCCATCGAAAAGTCCTTCACCGATTTGTTGGCACTGGCCAATGAACTGGACATCGAAACGGAGCGTTATATCCGTGAGGGCTTCGACAACGAAGAGCAGCTTGCGCTTTTTGATTTGCTGAAAAAGGACACGCTGTCCAAGGAGGAAATCAAGATGCTGAAAGCCTCTGCGAAAGAGCTGCTAAGCACCATTCGTAAAGCTATCGCCAATATGAACAACTGGCGCGAAAAGGAAACCACCCGCGCTGAAATGGCAAAAATCATCCGCGACACGCTGTGGCACAGTCTCCCCACAAGCTATACGGACGCGGATATGACCAACTGCCGTCAGAAAATCTACACTTTTGTTGTAGAACGTTCCCCTATGATAGCGGGTGCATGGGCATAATACTATTTCCAAATGAAAATGCGTCAAGATGCGCGGCGAATTTTTCGTTCTGGCTAACGGGAACGAAATGCAGCGTAGCAGCGCTACGCTAAATGGAGTGAGCGGACGCCAGAACGAAAAAGGCGCAAGCAGATGGCGCAGTTGAATCTGGAAATAGTATAAGACTTGTTTTCATGACGAACGCAATACGGGGTAGCAAGCTATTCTTTCGCTTGCTGCCCCTTTGCTGTTATGCCTTTGCGCTATGCTCTTCCTTTTTTCCGCGGAAACAGCGAATCCCTGTAAACACAATCACCGCAACCGCCACGAAATCCACCACATAAATCGTGATTTTCCACCATGCAGGGCGATAGTATGCCACGCTGATGTTCATGGCATTCGAGTTGACCACCGTGTAAAGAATGTTCTTCACGCATTGGCGAAGAATCTGCATGTCCACCGGGTCGGATGCGTCGCACCAGTTCGGCTGAATAACGTCCGGCAGCGTCATGTCATTGCCCAAATTCAAGTCACCGCCTGCATATGCCATTTGCCGCAAATTCATGTAGGAGGTCGTATTGAAATCGGTGATGACCATGCCTTGGAAGCCCCATTCGTTCCGCAGGATTTGAGTCAGCAGCCGATAATCGCCGCCTGTCCAGCGCGTACCGATGCGGTTGAAGGAGCTCATCACTGCTGTGGTATGCCCTTCCTTGACCGCGATTTCAAACGGGCGCAGGTACAATTCGCGCATTGCTTGTTCCGTCACCCAAGTGCCCGAACCGTTGGAGGAACGATGCGTTTCCTGTTCGTTGAGCGCAAAGTGCTTCACGAAGCAGTAAACGCCCTTGCTGGCGCATCCGCGGATTTCCGCCGCCGCCATTTTGCCGTTGAACAGTCCGTCTTCGGAAAAATACTCGAAATCGCGACCGCCGAAGGGGCTTCTGTGGATATTGACGCCGGGCGCATACCAGCCGGAATACGGCAGATTGTTGCCCTTTCCATCCGCGCCAATCAATCCTTCCGCGCCTATCATTTCGCCGATGTCTTCCATCAGCTCCTGATTCCATGTCGAAGCCATGACGACTTCCGCACAGTAATAGCAGCACTTCCAGTAGATGCCGCTGCGATCCATGAAGTTCGTGAAGCCAGTCGGGCCATCTGTGTCGTTCGTGGCAGGCTTGCCAATGATGGGCAGTTCATTCGTTTTGAATGCGCCCATGTTGCACATTTTCACCATGTCCTCGACAGACAGCTTGTCCAGAATCGCATCCCAGCGCGGGTCATCATACGACACTCGCTGATTCTGCCCATTTTCATCCGTCAGCAGGTCGCGAAGCACCAGTGAAATGTCCGTCTGACTTGTTGCGGGAAGCCCCAAGTCAAAGAGCGCATCCGCCTCTTCATTGTTGTGGTCGCGGTTTTGAAGCGCTTCGAGCTATTCTTCATCCACCGTTCGGTCATCCACAGAGGGCGCTTCCGGCATCGTGCCTTCCCAATCTTCGCGGGAAAGCAGCGTCTGGAGATGGTAATCAGAGCTGTCCAGTTCCAAGTCCGTGTAACGGTTTTCTATGGTATTGCCTGTTACCGGGTCTTCGCTAATGATAATGTCGTCTTCCACCGTGAACGGCACTTCAAATACGCGGTCATGCGCATTCTTGCTGACGTACAGTGCGTAGTCACCCGCATCCAGTTCAAAGCAGTTATCCCAGTTTTCGTTCTTGTCCGTATAGTCGTAGGATGCCAGATAGTACGGGTCGCAGGTCAGCGTCAGCGTGCATTCCTCGCCGGGTAAAAGCAGCGGCGTCTTGGCAAAGTCCAGCAGAACAACTTTGGACTTCTCCACGCTGCCGGGCGTATACGGCGCATGACCGTAGAGCTGCACAACGTCCTTGCCAGCGACGCTGCCCGTGTTCTTTACGCGCATAGTCACTTCCATCTTGTCGCTGACATCGCTGAGGACGAAGTTTTCCGGCGCACTTTCCAGTGTCCAGTCAAACGTCGTATAGCTCAGACCATAGCCAAACGGATACACCACTTCCTGCGCATACCATTCCGGGTCATCCGCGCCGCGCGTCTCGTAATAGCGATAGCCGACGTAAATGTTCTCCTCATAGTCCACAAAGTAGTAGTTTTCGTTTTCCAGCCCAAGATACCGGTCGCCGCTGTCCTTGCCGGTAATCAGGTTATCGCCAAAGTTCTGCCACACCGGGCTGTTCTTGAAATTCACCGCATAGGTATCAACCGTGCGCCCGGACGGATTCACTTCGCCGTTCAGGATGCGTCCCAGCGCATTCACGCCGGATGCACCGGGGAAGCCCATCCAGATAGCTGCGTCGATTTTGTCCTGATAGGCATAATAATCCGGATGCGTCAAAAATGCCAGTTCCATCGGCGAACCACTGTTAATCAGCACAACAACCTTCTTGAATCCTGCCTCGCAGACCGCCGCCAGCAAGTCCGTTTCGTTCTGATCAAGCTGCAGGTAGTGGTCGCTGTCCTGCCGCGCCCCTTCCACATCCTTCATTGAACGCGGCAGGTCAAAACCTTCGCCGCCGATGCGGGTCAGCACAACCAGCGCCGCGTCATTGTAATCCTTGTAGGTATCCGTGATTTCCTTCGTATACATGCGCTGCGGCGTTTCCCCAATGGAGTAAAACACGGTATTCCCGTCATCCAAGTTGGTGGAATTTTCTGAGCGGCGTGCGCCGGAGCGCTTATCATCCTCATAGAAGGGCTTCATGGCCGGATTGACCGCAAAGCCCGCATTCTGCAAGCTGGTATAGAGGTCGATGGCTGCGGACTTATCGCCGCCGGACGACCCCGAACCGCCATAAGCAAGGTTCACACTGTTCTTGCCAAACACAGTGATGCGGCTGCCTGATGCCAGCGGCAGCGCATTTCCCTCGTTCTTGAGCAGCACAAAGCCTTCTTCGCAGATGCGCTCGTTGAGTTTGTTCGCCGCCTGATAGACTTCGTCCTTGTTCGTGTATTCGGTGGTATACAGTGGTGTCACGCCCTCGGCATAAACCGCCACGTCGCGTCCCAGCAGAGAGGCCAGCACATCCTGCATGACAAACTGCGTCAGCACCGTCGCGACGGTCAGCAGAATCAGCACCAGTGCGCTGACAATTGCCCATACGCGAATCAGCTTTTTCTTCGTTTTCTGCGCCATGTTCTCCTCCGCGAAATCAGTACATCATTGGCAGATTGTAGTTTGCATCCCACGTTACAACCGCCGCCGTCGTCAGCTTGATGCAGTCCACCATCGGCGCTGTGCCTTGATACGTTCCCATGCCTTCACCCATCGGGTTCACGCTGTTATTCGTCACAAGGCGAATCGTGTTTGCGCCGACCTGCAAAGCGACGTTCTGAATAACAATGCAGTCTGCAAATTTTGCTCCTTTTTCCAGTGCAATCGCATCAAACATCACCGGCTGACCGTTGACTTCAATCGTGTAGTTATCGGGCGAGAGGCTGATGTTGTCCATTTCCGCCGCAACCCGCAGCGTCAGCACTGCATCCGACACCGCTTCGCTGCTCGCCAGATAGAAATCCAACGACAGCCCTTTTTTATACAGGTACGAGACATACTTGCCATTGCTGGCGTCCAGATTCGTCGCATCGTTGACTATCATGGATGCGCCGGATGCAGAACCGGACATGCCCGGCCCTTCCTTGCCCAGCAAGCTGGTCTGTTCGGCTTCAAACGTATACGTCTCTGCACCCATTTTGAGCGATTTCCATCCCGCATAGATGGTCGTTTCGCCTTCAATCGCGTTTTCCTGCACATACGGCACGGTGCAGGCTGCATCGGCATACCATCCGATAAATTCAAATTCGTCGCGTACCAGCGCTAAGGACAGCATCCGTGCCGTTTCACCGGATTTTACCTGCTGCACATAACCGTCCGGCAGTACGCCGTAATAGTTCAAGCTGTACGTCACAGGATAATACACGGCATCGTCCGCCAGCCAGTTCGCATAGAGTGTCATGGGCTGTTCAACCACCTGCGCAAAATCATACAGTACCGTGCAGGCAGCATCGGTATACCACGCATCGAAGGTATAACCATCACGCACGGGTATTTCTGGCGCTTCTACGCCCTTGCCCTGACGTGCCGCTTCTTTTTGCGCTTCTGGTGCACCGTCGTAATTCAGCTCGAACGTCACTTCCGCACCTTTTTCTGCCACATTGATATAAAAGGTCACGTTTTTTCCGCCGTAAGTCACTTTCACTGCCTTGCGGCCGGGTGTGTTTGTCTTGACGTTAGGCAGCTTCACATTTTCATCCGTCATCGGAATTTCAGCAGTGGTTTTGTCGCGGTATGTCACCAGCAGCACGCCGCCCTCTGCGGAAAATTCTTCCCCAACCCAGTAATCCATCTTCGTCGGTTCCTGCGCAACAGCAATCTTGCCAACTTTTTCCTCAGTCAGCACGCTCTGCCCCATCAAGCATAAGCAAATCATCAACAGCATCGCTGTAATTCGCTTCATAAACTTTGCTCCTTCCCTTTCATCAGAAAATCAAGGACGGATTCGCTTGTCCGCCAGCGCGAATCCGTCCAGTAAACGAGTTATGCCATATTACTTGACGTGAATCGTCAGCGTCAGCTGCACATAGACCCAGCCTTCGACCGTCGCCGTTGCCGTGACAGTGTAGTCGCCAGCCTCGTTGAATGTGCCGGAGGCGACGCCGTCCGCGCCAAGGTTCATGCCGGGAATCGTATCCGCATTCACAATCTTGATGTCGCCGACATCAGCATAGCGCGCCGTAAAGAGGGGCGTAATGATGTCCTTGCCGCCGAAGAAACCGCCGAGCTTGTCGCCCACTTTGTATTCCATCTCTTCCACGATATGATTCTCATAGCCATTGAGAATCGCATTGGAGTTGGCGTTGGAGTACAAAACGCGCTGCGCTGCCTTGCGGACAGCGAAATACTGCGTTGCAGAAGGAACCGTCTCGTAGGTGGACGCATCCTCCCCTGCACGGCGCGCTGCATCAGCTGCTTCTGCGCTGGCCGTATCGGCCGCCACCAGCACGGTGTTCAGCTCTGCGCTCCAAGTACCTTCGGTGCTGGAGCTGTTGCCGCCCTTGCCCTTGCCAATCAGCTTGTTCGGGCCGCCAAGGGGCAGTTCATTGCCCGCGCGAACCATCAGGTTCGTATAGCGATATTCCGGATAGTCCATGTAGTCCGTCACGTTATGGCCGCAGAAGCCCCATTCGCCGCGGGTCAGCAGTTCCAGCAGCGCGTAGTTCGTCGAACAGGTGGACAAGCCAATACGGTTAAACGCCGTCATGAATGCGGAGTTGTTGCCTTCCTTGACCGCCAGTTCGTAGGGCTTGGCATAGATTTCGCGGATGGCCTGTTCGTTCGCCCATGTAATCACGCCGCCGTTCGTATTGCGGTTCGTTTCCTGATTGTTCATCATGTAGTGCTTCGTGTAGGTCACAAGGCCCTTTTCGGTCGCAGCACTGCTCAGCGCAGCCGCGAGCTTGCCGGCCAGCAGCGGATCTTCGGAGAGATACTCGAAGTTGCGGCCGCCGAACGCAGAACGATGAATGTTCAGGGAGAAGCCATAGAGACCATTGATATTGAACAGCAGCGCTTCGTTGCCGGTCATGATGCCGATTTCATGCACCAGTTCCGCGTTCCATGTGCAGCCCCATACCGCCGGCGTAACCCAGTTCGTACCCATCTGATTTTCGGGTGGCTGTGCGGCGCCGAACATCCCGCCATTCCAGAAGGGATGGGCCGCCGCGTCATACGCACCGTTCTGCCTCTTGCCGATGGCTTCCACCGCAGGCTGCCCGAATCCGCCGTAGGAGACGATGGTCGCCATTTCGTCCCACGTCAGCTGATTCATGTACTCGTCCCACTTCTTCGTGCCTTCATCGTCAGAGGCAACTGCCACGCCATCCACCACGCTCGGCTCGGTGTACGGCACGCCAGCCAAATCCGCCAGCTGAATCGCCGTTTTGCCGTTTTCATCGCGTGTACCAGCATTCTGCGTCCAAGTCGCAGGCACCTGCGAAACGTACCACGGCGAATCCTCCGTGTCATTCAGGCTGAAATATTCCTTCTGGGCATCCAGTTCATCAATAACTGCCTGATCCCAAGTGCGGTCTTCCTTCGTTGCGGCAGCCGGAACTTCCATTCCGTCCGCACGGGACATCTGATTGTTTTCCAGCGTTTCATTGACAGAGTTGTAGGCTTCCAGTCCTTCATCGCCGGAGAAGAGCGGCTTGATTTCCGCACCCGTGGTGTAGTCAGTCACGCACTGCAAGCCCGTTTCAACCGTGCGGGTAATCGAAGCGATTTCTTCATGCGCGTTGCGGCGGATGGACAGCACATAGTCGCCAGCTTCAAGTTCGTAGCCGCGGAACTCGTTGTCGTTGGCGTCGTTCCAGTCAAACGAAGCCATATCCTGTGCCACGAACTGCAGCGTCACCACTTCGCTCTCGCCGGGCTGAAGCTCCTTCGTCTTGCCGAACGCAGCCAGATTGACATACGCCTTTTCAATTCCGCCCTCAGTGTACGGCGCGGTGTAGTACAGCTGCACAACGTCCTTGCCTGCCACATCGCCCGTGTTCGTCACACGAACCTTCACCGTGATGGTTTCATTCGCCGCATGAATCACACCAGTCGGCGCAATGTCCCCCTCGATTTCCTGCGTAAAGGTGGTGTAGCTCAGACCATAGCCGAACGGATACACGACGTTCTCGTCATACCATGCTTCGCCGGCATCGTGTCCCTTCGTCTCATAATAGCGATAGCCGACGTAAATGCCTTCGCGGTATTCCACGGAGTGATAATCCGTCATCGTATCGCCGACATAGACGTTGTTGTTCATGCGCTCGCCGTTTTCAAAATTCTGCCCATTCGAGCCGAAATTCGTGAACGTCGGATCTTTGGTGAAATCGACCGCGTAAGTATCCGCAGTGCAACCGGACGGCGAAACCTTGCCAGAGAGGATGTTGCCGATTGCCGCCGCGCCGTCGTTGCCGGTATGACCCACCCAGAGAATCGCATCAACGCCGAGGTTGTCCTCCGTCTTCGGCGCATTCACTTCCGCCAGCTCCATCGCATTGGAGGAGTTGACAATCAGAATAACCTTGGGGAAATTCGCCTTCACGTAGCGAATCAGATCTTTTTCCGTGTCCGTCAGCTCCAGCATGTGCGCATTCGGGTCAGCATTCTCGTCCTGCGCATAGCCGTAAGTCACTTCATCCCTGCCCTCCGAGCCGGAACGGGAAACAACCACCAGCGCTGCATCGCTGTAAGTATCGTAAGTGTAGGCGATGGAATCCGAAATATCCGTCGGCTTCACTTCTGCCGACTTTGTGCTGTAAAAGGACAGCAGACGTTCGTTGACATCAAAGCCCGCCTGCTTCATGCCATCTTCCAGCGAGGTTTTCGGCACACCGTACTGCCCCGGACGGCCAGAGCCAGAGCCACCGCCGCCCATCATGATGTTGGCAGCACGGAAACCGAACATGGACACCTTCGTCGTCGCACTATCCAGCGGCAGCACACCGTCATTCTTGAGCAGCACAAAGCCTTCTTCACCCAACTGAATATTCAGCGCCTTTGCCGCCGCGCGTTCCTGCGCCACATTCGCGAAATCAGTGTAGTACTTGCCCTGCGAAAGCACAAAACCCGTCTGTGCGCCCGTCACCGGCACCAGCGATTCTTCCACCGTGCCTTCCGCAAACGCCGCAGGAATCGACGTACACAGCAACGCCGTGCAGCTGAGAATCGACAGCCACTTGGAAACCGTTCTCTTCATGTTTCATTCCTCCTCCTTTTGATTGATTGCCTCTCCGCAATCATCGGATAGCTGTATCTTAGCATTTCCCTCCCGTTTTGTGCTGTTTTTCGCGTATCCTTGCATTTTCTCCCCATAAACTTGACTTTTGAGCAGGTGGTTGTTATAATCATCATGCATCGCACCGTTTTTTCGTGAATAGTGCTAGATAGCCGTATCTGCACATCTACTGCGCGATGAGGGAGGCAGCCATGATTCGCATTGCTATTGTCGAGGATGATCAAAGTGCCGATGACCAGCTGACCGCCTGTCTGGAAAAGCTGTCGCTGCAAAGCAAGGAAGTATTTGATTTATCGCATTATCCCGATGCCCAGCAGTTTTTGTTCGCGTTTCATTCGCAGTTTGACTTGATTTTTATGGACATTGAAATGCCAAACATGGACGGCTTGTCCGCAGCGCGCAGAATGCGTGAAATCGACAGCAACGTCGCACTGGTCTTTGTCACGAACCTTGCGCGCTATGCTATTAACGGCTATGAAGTCAGTGCACTGGATTATATTCTGAAGCCTTTGGATTACGATGCGTTCTATTTGAAAATGCAGAAGGTTCTTCGCTACTGCCAGACACAGCAGCAGCGCCGTCAGCAGAGCGTGGTGATTCCTACCGCGGACGGCAACATCCACTTGCCGCTCAGTGAGCTGCTCTATGTGGAAGTAGTGTCGCACACGCTGATTTACCACACACTTTCTCATGATTACGAAACGTACGGGACACTCAAAAACGTGGAGAAGGAATTGTCTCCGCACGGTTTTTCCCGCTGCAACAGCTGCTATTTGGTCAATCTGCAATACATTCGCCGCATTGATGGCTATACCGTCTATGTCGGCGAAACGCCGCTTGCAATTTCTCATCCCCGGCGCAAGGACTTTCTTGCCGCAATGACCCAATTCTGCGAACGGAGGGCAAATGCTCAATGAATCTGACCAATATCTGGGGCTCTTTTAGTTATCTTTCTGCCCTCTTTGTCGCCGTTTATATTGTCGCGATGAAACTGCCCCGAAAAAAACTGTTTCCGCTTCGTCTGCTTTGCTGTACCGGCGTGGTCATCCTCTATAAATGCTGTTCTGATACCTTTGTTTACGCCCTTCCGACGGACGACACCGTGACTCTGCTTTTCCGTGTGCTGGATAGTTTTCTGCTGTATTGCCTATCGCTGCTGTCCATTGGCTTCTGCTTTGAATGCGATTTCTGGGCCATGCTGTTCTGTTCCACTGCCGGTTACTGTATGCAGCACATGAGTCAGCGAACGTATCTGCTATTAGTACGTTTCATCAGCGTTTCCATGCACCCACTTCTCAAAGCACTCATGCTGATTTGCATCACGGCGGGATATTATGTTATCCTCTATTTCACCATGATTCGAAAAGCTGACTACCGGGGAACGATGCTCAACAACCGCATACAGATTGTTGTCAGCTGTATCGCCGTGCTGGTCACGATTTTCCTCAATTCCTTTGCGCATCGTGCAGCCATCGGTTTTCCGTCAGTGCAGAGTTATATTATGGTATTTTCCTGCTTAACGGCACTGCTGTCCTTCTATGTGGAATTTGGCTGGCTTGCCGCACGAAAAGCAGAAATCGAAAAGAGCACCGTGCTGCAAATGGCGGAAGACGACAGCAAGCAATTTCAAATTGAAAAAGACATCATCGACCTCATTAACGTAAAATGCCATGACCTGAAGCATCAAATTTCCGCGCTGAACGGCGTGATTCCGCCCGATGAAGTCAAGGCGCTTCAAGAAACCGTCAACATCTACGATTCTATTTTCAAAACTGGCAATCATGCACTGGATATTGTGCTGACGAATCGCAGTCTCCTTTGCGAAAAGAAGGGTATCACGCTGACATGCAGCATCGACGGACAGCCGCTGCAGTTTCTCTCTGATGCAGAAATCTTCTCCCTATTCAGCAATTTGCTGGACAATGCCATCGAAGCTGTTGAGCAAATCAAAATTCCCAGCAAACGTCTCATCAGCCTTACTGGTCAAAGCACTTGCGGCACGTTTGTCATTCAAGAAGAGAACTATTTGCTTACTGCGCCGCAGTTTGAAAACAATCTGCCGCTGACCACCAAACAGGACAAGCGCTACCACGGTTTCGGCACAAAAAGCATCAGCATGATTTGTGAAAAACACCAAGGGCACTGCACCATGAACGTGATGAAGGATATTTTCGAGGTGCGGATTGTATTCCCGATGGTGGATGGTGAAGCGAAAAAAGTGTAAAGATGCATGGAAATCTGAACGCTATTATCCGCTCTTCTGTATTCAATTGGACACTGACTGCATCTTTCATGACGATATAACCGCAGTGTCCGCGCTGCATTCATTGGGATTGGGAAATGTGTTTCCAACAAGCTAATCGTCATTTTTAGCAAAATGACCCTGCTTGCCACTACTTCTTCCTCCACGGAGGCGGAAATTAGCAAGCAGGGTTTTTGTTTATCTAAATTTAGAATGCCTGTGAATGTAGCAGCTCTACGCATGGTAATGCTAATGAATTAGCGGTATAGCGCTCCCCCATTCCTTGCTGTTAGCAGTTTCAGAAAAAATTTTGCAATCCGCTTCAAATCGTGTCGCAAAGTGGTGTTTTTTCTACAGTTCGAGTGTGAAGGAGGTATATAAATTTCCCTTCACATGAACAGAAAGGAGGCTGTTGTCAAGAATGAACTGCTCTCGTCTACTGCTATGTTGCCGCCAAGCGCCCAACGATTCAGGATGAAGTGATTTCAAACTGCCTCCTCAAAAATTTTTTTCTAAATTTTTGCGAATCGCGTAAAAAATGCCAAATTTTTTACCAGTTATGGTGGAGAAGCAGTTCTTCTCCATCAGAAGATAAAGGAGGCGATTTCTATGATTATGATTTTCAAACAAGACACTCGAATTAGCCTACACAGATGAATGGCAGCTGTACCACTACGGCTAATTCAGAAACCTGCGAATCGCTGGATAGCTTCCCACAAGCGTTCCATCCAACGAATCAACGCATTTTTGAAACACAAGGAAGTGAACCCGAATGTCCAAGAAGCAATTCTGCTCCTCATGTTGTCCGCACACGACTCCCGGTGGTCTACAATCCTGATGCTCCAACGCCAACAAAGTGGATAGCGTTTCTTGATGAGCTGCTTTACCCAGAGGACATCCCCATGTTCCAAGAGTTCGTCGGTTATCTTCTGCTGCCCACTACGCTATTTGGTGTGATGACAACGGCTTCGCGCCGCTGAAATCACGAACAGTTTCGGATTTTCTGATTTCCAACGCCTCCAAGTACCACATCGAACACACCAACAACATACACAGCGTGGATGGTCGTCAAGTATGGTGGGGTAAAGGCATCCGGCTCATGATTGACGCTGGTGTCCGCAGCCGGAACGGATTGCAGCGAACTTATGACAAGAATGACCCATTCACATGAGCTGAGAATATCAGCAAGAAGTTATGTACATACGTAAGCTCATTCATGTGCGCAGACAAATCACGTTCATCAACAACTGACCCATAGAAAAGCTAACCAAGTCCAAGGCCGGGCTCCGTGAAGTTCCCCTGCTGCCAGAGCTGGAACAGATTTTGCGGAATCACATGCCCGCAAACGAAGATTTCGCCCAATATGTGGTGGGCGACGAGGACGCATTAAGCGAACGTTCCTTCCGAAACACATGGAAGCGAATCTGCAAGAAAGTCAACCTTCCCAAGGGTGTGACCCCGCATGTGCTTCGCCACACCTTCCTGACCCAGCTGCAAGCCACAGGTCGCGTAGACATCAAAACCTTGCAGAGCATTGCCGGACATTCCAAAATTACGATGACCATGAACACCTACGTCCACAAGGATGTCGGCAATGTCGAGAAAATCAGCCGGACAAGCGACGGACTTTTCAGCCGCGCATGATTGTAAAAAATACATCATTATGCAAATAAGAGGCTCCTGATTTTGCACAGATTTCACGCTTGAAAAGTCCGGAGAATGCCGACTCTGCAAGGTTTTCCGCGATTTCCGCACAGGCAGATCTTTTGCACAAAACCGACTGCATACAAAAACGCCCCATGACTGCCATAACAGCCATAGGGCGCAAAATGCTTGGTAGAGAAGGGAACTCAGCGCTTGCTGAACTTCAAGAGCCTGGTGCTGCCCCTGCCAAACCTCCGGTGATTTCTTCGCTTTCTACCTGATTTTTGGCTTAATACTGCGGTTTTTCCGCACATCATGTTCTAATTTTTATTCCCGTGCACAGTTCACGAAAAGTAGGTTTTGCTCCTTATATGTGCCTTGCGTATCGCTGCCCAGGGCGACGCAGGACAACAGTAAGGAAAGGAACTTGGTTGCTGTTCTTGTCTTCACCTCAAAATTAAATTCACACGCGGAGGACAGCATAATGGAAAAATACATCTTCGATCAGTGCAATGGCCTTTGGTATGAACTCCAGGGCAACTACTATATCCCCTGCTTAGTACCGGATGAAGCTGAGACATCTCCTATTGGTATGTGGGGCAGAAAGCACCAGCAATACCTGAAAGAGCATTGTCCTATGCTCTATTCCGACCTTGTTCTCAGCGGAAAGTTGTACAGCTATCTGGCTGACATTGACACTCAGGCACGAAACAAACTCCATCTGCTCATAACACAGCTGGCAGAGAAGGAGGGTATCAATGAGCAGCTGAAAGCGCAGGATCAGATGGCATGGGTGGGAGCTATGAATAACATCCGAAACCGGGCAGAGGAAATCATTCTCCAAGAGCTGATCTATGGGGAGGATGCCGTATGAGACTTCTTGAAGAATTTTGGGATGGTAACATTGAACCGACCGAATACGACACAAACGCCTGCAAAGAATACAAGGAAGCGCTTCGCCTGATTACCCGAAATGAGGAAAAGCTTCTGGCTACTATGACGGATGAACAGAAAGAACTGTTCTCTCGATATACGGACGCCGTTCGTGAGTATCAGGCCATGGCAGAGTGCCTGCTGTTCCGGAATAGTTTTAAGCTGGGGGCCAGAATCATGCTTGAGGTCATGGAAGAATAAATCAGCAACTAAATGAAGTCAATCAGCCGGACAGTGGGATGCTGCTCGGCTGATTTATTACTTCAACTCGCTCCTGGCTCTTAAGCTTAGTACAACTGTTGCGAGAGGTAGAAGCAAGTATTTTATGATTATTTGGATTGTTTTCTCAGCGCCTCAATCGCATTACGGATATTAACTGCCGAAGTTTCCTTAGTCCACTCATCCCAGAAATCAATCGTCGCACTTCTTGGCTTTAGCTTTGGAGGGGCAATCCTAATTCTGCTCGGAAGAAGACTGGCATCCCCCACAATCAACGCTTCACCAATATCCAAAATTGGGAGCATCTCTGCATAATCACCTAAGCTATCAGGAAGCAATCTCTTGACTACCGCCTGGTCATCAGCATTGGTCAAACGCATTGCAATAAAGTTGTTGCTCTGACTCAACACCGTTCGATTTACTTCTGACGGGCGTTGAGATATTACTACCAGTCCAATTCCGTATTTACGTCCTTCCTTTGAAATTCGCTCAAAAGTAACCAAGCTAGCATCATCAATACTTTTCTCTGTATGAGCAGGGATATACAAATGAGCCTCATCGCAGAAAATAGCTATTGGATGTCGCTCTCCAACTTGTGACCACTGCTGAACTGAGAAAACGACTCTCGCAATCAAGGAGACTATCAGAGGAAGAATATCAGAAGGAACCTCGGAGAAGTCTATAATTTTGACACCCTTTTTCCCATTTTGTGCTGGTAGCATCAGTTTACAGCAAAGTTCATCCATATAGTCATATTTTAACAGCGATTCCTCTCGGCTAAACATAAAGTTTAATCGTTTATCTTTTCGCTTTGTCTCTAATCTTTGGATGAAACGAGTAAACTGACCGTTGTACGATCCCTTTTTCTCTGCCCCTGCACGTGCTCCCGGTACCATTTCTTGATCTAACGCTGTCAGACAGTCGATCATTTTATCCAAGCTATAAGGAATGGGACTATCTAACGTAATGTTAGCTTCCATTTCTTCTAAGCCCATACCATGTAAAAAGTCTTTTTTATGCTTAATTACTTGGTTACTGAACATCATAGCCTGATTAGGTGCATTATTATCACTACGATCTAACATTAGAGACAACATTTCTTCATAAGTAAGTAGCCAATATGGAAGAAACAGAATTCCTTCTGATATGGTATCATTAGGGCTCGCAACCTTTAAGTGTGTAAAGTTGTCTCCCTTCAATGTAGAGTACTCCCCATGAATATCAAAAAGAAGTGCATCTGCTGATTTCAGCTCAGCTACTTGCTCAAGTATTTTTGCTACACACCAAGATTTTCCGGAGCCAGTACTGCCAACAATTACAGCATGACGTTGAAATAGTTTATTACCATTAATCCATGCAGTCGCATCTTCATCAATAGAATAATTTCCGATTTGAAGACAAATTTGATCTTGTCCTTCAGGAACAGAAGAGACCGCCTGCATAAATTGTTTCAATCTTTCGCCATTAATCAGGTAACATTCTGCATTAATGGTTGGAACTGTTGCCAAAGAGCGGCGGAAGACATTTTCTTTGAGGCCTTCTTTATCTAAATGTGTTCCGATCAGCACTACTTTAATCACATTAAAGCTCAAATCTGGCGTTAGGTCTTCTGCAGAATCTGTAAATCCAGATTTTCGTATAATTTTAGATACCAATCCAATTAAATGCTGACCTACTTTAGAGCTTTGAATAGTCACAAGGTGATTAACTTGTAGTCCTCTAAGCTTGTCATCATTCTCAACTTTGATAATTGCCGTGGATGTATCTACGCTTTCTACTGTTCCCAGCAACTCATCTTGGTTATATTCAAATATGCCCATCACACTACCTCCTCACCATATTTTTAGAAATTCTTCAAGAGACCAATATTGTCCATCATATGTCTCAGACCAACCATTGCTATAAACGGTAGTATGCTGATCATCTGCCCTTTCAAAGATTAAATACTTTCGTATTTTAGCTTCTATAATATGTTTTCGGCATGCCTCCGTCATAGTACGAGCAAGAATAATAATTGGTTTTCCTGTTGCTATTTGCGCCAACAGTTTCGGTTGAATATGTTCGTCATTAAATCCATATCCAATACACAAATATGCTCCTGCCTGGATAAATGCCTTGTCCGCTTCAGCAATGATCGAACGATATGGTTCTTTATGGGTGCTGCTATATTTTTCTTTTCCTGGTGGTACAACAAGAGGATAAAACCCTTCCGGGATTTTTCTTGACATTGGTACAGAAATGATTTTATCATTTCTATCAACAAACCAATCCAGTGAACCATGAACTTTCCAAATATCAACAGTTCGTTCCCTACACCGTGTGCGGCGCTGCTTAGTTGCCGAACTGGGAATTTCTAATTTCCGCAAAATATAACCTTCGAATCCAGTAATAGATGTGGCATCAATGCCATCCGCAGCATATTCAGGAAGTCTGTCATAGTTTGTAGTAACAACAACTGCCTTATTGGGTGCAGGTGCGATTACCTTATTTAGCAATTCCACAAATTCTTTAGGCGGAGATAATTGGTTCGTGTCAAAGAATTCCGTATCATGGCGATTTATGGTTTCCCAAGTCACTGTCCTGATGTGTTCAATGGTTTCCAACCTAAGTTGAACACTATCTATTGCCGCCTCAAGACCGCTTGCATCTATTGCTTGACATAAGTTTGCAAACTCTGGATCGCCTTTTACAACGGGGTCGGCCTCTATTGCTTCAGCCAAATTTCTCATGGAAGGTAGTCCGTACGGCATTGAAGCACCTGACCCTAATACAATTAGTGGACTGTTTTCCAAATAGCTTTGCGCCAAATTAACACAACCATCCCAGTCCATATATTCTACCTTCTTTCTCCTTAGTCTTTTCGATTTTTTCTTGAAAGTCTACGGTCCCTCATTTTGCTCCAAATATTATGGAGTAGTTCTACCTCATGAGCTGTAAGGCCAAGTCCCTGATGTAGCAGAATTTCATCCGTATACTGAAGAATATCATCAATTTTTCCTTCACGCTGCAATGCATCCATCTTGTCCAAATCGAGTTTATCAGCTGCTAACATGGGTATACGCATTTTGCGCATCTCGCCTGGCTCAAAGGTCAAAACACCACCGCCATAGCTTCGGCCCAATGTTTCACTAAGCGCCAGAGTATATGTGTTTAGGAATGCTCCAACAACTGTTCTGCCATCAACCCCTTCATGGAACCGAACCTTGTGAAGTGTATCTGTCACAAGCGCATGTTTATTATTCAGGACCATCTTGGGGTAAAGATTAGCTTGTCGTACTAAAAACGCCTCTGCACGCCATGTATAAGAAACACGGTACCATCTTGGCCTAATTCGGCATTTATAATTTTTGTTATACTCTTGAGCTTCGCCCCACTGGATATACTTTCGTTGAGATTTTGACAATTCATCAATCGGTAGGTCTGCGGGCTCAAAGAAATAGACTTTTTTGCCTGCTTTAACCAGATTTTCGTAGTCCCGTTCAGTCAACTCAAGACCTTTAATCTGATCCGTACGGCTAATAATGGGGACCACACTTTCCTGCAAATGAAATTTATCTACAATTTCTTGGTTTATTACAAAAAAAGTATTTTCGCCACTCACCAAACCGACATTCACATCATAAAGATCTGTTGCATTTGTAATATTATTGGATTTGTTAAGTCGATCAAGAAGGTTCAGCTCTTCGTTTGAAAGATAGTATTTTACCCACTTATCTTTGCTGTGATCCAGTTTTTTCACTTCTGCAACTTCCAAACACGCTTGACCAGCAGAAATTAAAGACTCCAAACCCTCTAACTCAACAACTCTAATGCCCTGTTTGTTCGATTTTCTTTCACCGAGAAGTAGAATGACTTCCTGCTGAATATCATCGAAAACCAGCTTCTTAAATGTTACGAGAGTCAGGCTTTCAAAGTAATTGCTTAAAAACAGTCTTGCTTCAGCAGCATAATCCACCTGAAACAGTTCAGCCGGAATTACCATACCTACTCGACCATCTGGTTTCAACGCTTTGCAAGCAAGCACAAGGAAAGGCAGCCAAATGTTCATAAGTCGATTCGGCTGGAAGCCGTGTTTTGTCATCAGTTCAAACGCAACTTTCCGATACTCTTCTTCAAAATTTTGGTAACGAATGAAGGGCGGATTTCCTACGATGACATCAAACTCTTTTTCCCCATCAATGCACTTCTGATAGTAGGTAAAAAAGTCGCTCTGGACTATATTAGGTCCGTACTGACTGGCTTTACTTGCTTCAACTTTATCCAGTTCAACACCAGTAACATTGTGTTTAATGGACTGATTTGATGCTCCCATTTTGTGTAGCCTATCTGCAATGGCGCTGATGAAACTTCCGTCTCCGCAACTTGGTTCCAGAATTTCATCATTCTTCGTCCTGATTGCCCAAGTTGCAATAAACTCTGCTATCTTTTCAGGCGTATAATATCCGCCTCTCAATTTGTTGTATCCTTCGATTGGTTTCATTCTTCATCCCCGTTTTCCTGAGCTTCCACTTGATATAATGCATCAATCAAAGTATTCAACTCATCGTTTACTGCATTTATAGAGCGTTCAAACACAGTTTTCTCCACAGCATTTCGTGCATGATTGGCCTGATTCTTTAGATTCATAATCGTACGTACATGTTTAACAATATTATCATGCTTCCGCACATCCGACGGATTCCCATAGTCAATCCGATAAATTGGCAATGTCGCAATAAACTGTTTTCCATGTGAGTAGTAATCTCCACGGAAAGTACTGGCTTTACTTTTCACTAAAAGTTCCATCAGCCAATGATTTAAGATTGCCTGCACATAGAAAATTGATTCTTGAGTATTTTGTTTCATCTGCAGGCCATAGAACGGCCCATTTCCTCCACCAGTAAAAACAACCAGTTCATCATCGTAAACATAATTGGAGGACAGCGAGAGTACGGGCCAGACCAAGTGCTCACCAGACATAAATCTTCTCAAGCTTTGGCTGCGGCCAAATGCATACCAATTCAGCTCCGTTCGATTGGGCATATTACGCCTATCCAATGCCTGTTTATGACGCCTTAGGTACTCGAATGCGTGAGGGAACTGGTTCTCCATTTCCTCTATATCATAAAGCTTAGGCTTTCCGTCAACTTCTTTGTACGGGAAAATAATACAACTATTTGCTGTAATCTTCTCGTAGCTCGTCAGTTTGGCATCATAGACGCTTTTTCTTAAGATGCCTTTTTCGAGCTGAAGCTCAGTTCCATTTTCTTCATGACTGTATACGAAATCTTCATCTTCCCGATCCACATGAATGATATAAATATTGTCAGCGCTTGTCTGTACTCCCACAAAAATATCGGCTAAATTCGCAAGAGGTTCGCAATTCTCCTCGGCTCTATGCAGCTGGTTAATAAGTGACTGCGGTAAAAAAGCCCAAGGCTGCCGAGACAAATAAGGGGCCGCATATGTAGCGCATTCCACAGTGTGCTCAAACAAGAACTGGTTTAGATTCTGCACAAATCCAATCTGAAATTCATCATTCGGCTGCTTTGACATAATCAAAATACAAGTATAAGTACTTCTGTTTTCAAAGACCTGATGCGTGCCGAAGTGCATAATTTTTTTAACATTTCTATGAGCTGAGAGAAGTCCTCTTAGTTCAGCACCAGATTGGATGTTCATGAATTTATGGGGAACAATATAGCCTAAAACACCGGTATCTTTTAAAAGTGAAAGAGCTCTTTCAATAAACAAATAATACTTATCTAATGTCTCCGTAACTGCAGTTACATATCCAGAGTGATTACTCTTGTAAAAAGCATATTCCTCCGGCGAGTAGTGAACCATGTTCTGCACTCGGATATAGGGAGGGTTGCCTATAATGGCATCAAACTTTCCTGCTGGAAACTCGTGGTTCCAATCAAACATCCTCAACTTGTTCATCAAATTAGGATTTTGATAAATTGCACGGTTGTAACGAGCATAGCTTGTATCAACCAAACTGTTTCCAAGTTTGATATTCTCGTCCAAATTAGGCAAAATCCGGTTGTGCGTTCTTACATGGTACGCATCTAATTCTTCCGCTGAAGAATCCTCCAATACTTTTAACAGCAAACTGAATTTTGTCACTTCAATTGCCAGAGGATCAATATCTACGCCAAAAATTAGATTCTTCAGAATATCTCTTTTCTGTTCATAAGAAAGAAAAAGGCTTTGTGTCCCAGGAAGTTGATACAGGCTACCATTTTGCAGAGATTCTTCCAATTTATTTTGGCGTAAATATTCAATGTGAAAATTCACCACATACTCAAATGCAGACAGCAAAAAGTTGCCAGATCCACAACAAATATCAGCAATGTGATAATTTTCCACTTCTTCTGGTGTCTTTCCCACATATAAACTGCTCAAGGTTTCATTCACGATAATATCGGTAATATTTTTCGGAGTATTAACAGTTCCTTGAGCATCTACCACTTCGGGTTTTTTAACAGAGACAACTTGACCGTTGGCCTCAATTTCCAGGGTTTCAGCTAAGAATAGTTCATATATCTGACCGATAATATAGGGATCTACAACTCCAAATTCATAAGAATTATTCGGATAATACAAGCTCTGGAAAATATCAATGATGACAGCATCAGAAATAATCAGCCGATCTTCATCCAGCATCTCAAATAATCCAGAATCATATTTTTGGTCAGCAACCGCAAACAGATCTTTTAACTCTTGATATGTCGTAATTTTCCTTAGTGATTCGTAATTTTCAAGATTTTTATCTTCACAAATACGCAAGAAAATAGATCGATTCAAAATTCTCTGGACAAAAATATTAAGGGTAACAGCATCGACATTGGGATTGTTCCTCACAACATCGCTACCTAATTGATTTCTCCATCCACGAATTTGATCCAAAAAATAAGCATCGAAAGGTTCTCTGCGCATTGCACCACGGACATTACCGAAGATTCGCTGGAAATCTCCGTTTAAGACCGACTCTTTCGAGAGCAACGAGTAAATTTCCTCAAATTTATCTTCATACTCTGTGTAATGATAGTGTGCAATAAGTGCGGTGCCAATTTCATCGCCTTCAACTGGGCGTACTGTACAATCATATATAAATAAATCTGTGAAATTAGTAAGGACAGATACTTTAAGGTTTCCGCTCCATCCATAGCGTCGTAACTGGAAAGATGGTGCTCGGTCAACAGTGATGTTTACAGAAGGTTTTTTCGTCTCTAAAAAGAAAAGTATTTCTGTTCCAACCTTGAAGGAATAATCAGGCTTTTTGCTCCTATGTGCACCATTTTCTTCAACCAAAACAGTAGCTTCGTGAGTATCTTCTCGTAAATGCTGAGGCAATCCTGCTTCATTTAAAACATCCCACCCCAGCAGTTGAAAGAACGGGTTCACGAAATCTACTCTCACTTGGGTTTCGTTATATGTCGTTTGTTGATACTGGTCAAAATTACTGTTGTATATGCTAACCAAATTTCTTAATTGATTCTGGGCTGCAACCAAGTTTGCATTAGGCATTGTCACGACCTTCTTTCTCAGGAACAAATTCCAAAATATCATCTACTCCGCAGTTCAATGCCAAGCATATTTTTTCAATGCTTTCTGTTGAGATATACTCATCTCTTTTGAGACGAGTGATAATATTGGCACTTACACCTGCCATATCTTTCAATTGAACATTGGAAATTTTTTATTGATTTGATAGACGCAAAACCTTTTATAAGTCCTCACAAATGTTTATAAACCAATGTGAAAATGGCTTAAAATCAAGGTTTTCCGCATATCTTCATTTTTCTTGTCATATCTCCGCATAAGGTGTTTTTGTAAGACCGGGCACCATTTTAGCACCACAGAATATAAGGAGGACGACATGAAAAACGAACTTTTGACTAAGGGTATTATACTTCCGTCCGGCGAAATCGGCAAGAATAAGATAAACCTTGTCGCCGGGGCAATCACGCAGCCGTTCGCGGAAATGGTATGGGTAACGACAGGCGGCGACATGGAAACAATCAACCGCCTTACCAACGTACTTGTAACCATGAACAACCCCACCGACCGGGGCAAGCTGTTCAAAATCATCAAACTGCTTTATGGGCTAATGGGCTTGCCTTTTTCAGAGGAAGCCGAGCCTATGGACGCAGACCCCGACGTTTTGGAATACTTCATCTTTTCTTTCATGGCAGACTTTGGAGAAGTCATGCAAGAACTGATAGCAGAAGAAATGAAATAGCGACCCGCACAGCGGCGTTTCTCACTCTCTCACTGGGAGAACAGGAACGCCGCTATTTTTATGCCCTCATGTTACGCAGTAGGGGCAAAAAAAGCCTTGATTTATCGGGCTTACAGAACGCAAAACAGAGGAAGCAAGGAAAAGATACCTTACCCCTCAAAATCCGCGTTCTACTGCGCAACAAATCTAAAGCAAAGGAGTGATGAAGCTATGGCAGTTTTCCGTGTGGAACGCAACACAGGCTACACCGTAATGAGCAACCACCACTTACGCAACAAGGAGCTTTCCTTAAAGGCAAAGGGGCTGTTATCTCAAATGCTGTCCCTGCCGGAGGATTGGGACTATACCCTTGCAGGGCTGTCCTACATCAACCGGGAAAGTATCGACGCTATCCGTACCGCCGTTTGGGAGCTTGAAAAAGCCGGATATATCACAAGGCGGCAGGGACGCGACGAGAAAGGCAAAATGACCGCAATCGAGTACACCATTTACGAACAGCCGCAGCCGCCGGAATTGGATTGCCCGGTATTGGAAAATCCAACAGCGGATAACCCGACAACGGAAAATCCGACGTCGGAAAATCCAATGCAATTAAATAAAGATATATCAAGAACTAACTTACAAAAAAAAGAAAAATCAAATACGGATTTATCAAGTACCCATTCCATTCCTATCCATTCCCTAAATCCCTTGCCTTATGGCGAGGACGAAGCGGCACAGCCGCCGGAACGGAAAGGAACGGAAAGGAACGACGCTTACAGAGTGTATGAGGAAATCATCAAGGACAATATCGAGTATAACATTCTCTTGCAGGATATGAAGTTTGACCATGACCGTCTGAATGAGATTGTTGACATTATCCTTGAAACGGTCTGTACGTCAAGAAAGAAAATCCGTATTGCAGGGGACGATTACCCCGCCGAGCTTGTGAAGTCAAAGTTTATGAAGCTGGACAGCGAACATATCCGCTTTGTGCTTGACTGTATGCAGGAGAACACCACGAAAATCCGCAATATCAAGCAGTACCTAAAGGCGGTTCTTTTCAATGCCCCGTCTACCATTGACAGCTATTATACTTCCCTTGTCGCTCACGACATGGCAAGCGGCGCATTATCCGGCAAGCCTAAATACGGCGACCCGGACTACTACACCTACAACGAGGGCGAAAGCCTGTAAACGAAAAAAGGAGGATTTACCACATGGCACAGAAAACAGGAGCTTTAATTTTTGACGAAACCGCTGACCGCTACGATATTCGCTTTGATATTGCCGACTATTACGGCGGCTTGCATTGCGGCGAGTGCATGGACGTATTCACAGGCGGCAAATGGAAGCCGACCCGGATTGAGTACGGGGACAACTGGTATCTTGTAGGTATCCGCGCCGAGGACTTGAACGGGCTGCGGGTGCGGATTTAACGGGGCGGCGTGAAGAACGGACGCCCTTTTTTCACGCCCAAAAGCGGCGTACCACCTTAACACTATCACTACTACCGGGAAAGGAGGACGGTAAACATTGCAAGATGAAATCAACGAAAAAGTGGTTGCGCTCTCTGTCAAGGGAGCGAAGCTGACCGCTGAAACGCTGCAAAAGGCAATCAAAGCCATGCTTGCACAGGCAAAAAAGCAGCAGGAAAAACAGCCCCACGGGAAGCAGACCCTAAAGCAGCTTGCGAAGCAGAACGCGGGGCTATCCAACATTGAGATAACCGAGGGCAATATCAAAGCCTTTGAGCAGACGGCAAAAAAATACGGTATCGACTTTGCCCTAAAGAAAGACAGCACCGAAACGCCGCCCCGTTATCTCGTCTTTTTCAAGGGGCGGGACGCGGACGCTCTGACCGCAGCCTTTAAGGAGTTTTCCGCAAAGAAGCTGACACAGGAGCAAAAGCCCTCTATCCGAAAGGCACTTGCCACATTCCGGGAAGCAGCAAAGCAGCTTAACGCGAACCGTCAAAAGACAAAATACAAGGACAGGGAGGTATCGCTATGAAGCCGAATATCAAGAAGCTGCTTATCCTAAACGCCCCCTATCTGCTCTTTGTGTATCTCTTTGATAAAGTCGGACAGGCGGTGCGGCTCTCGCCGGGGGCTGACCTCTCCGGCAAGCTGGTTTCCATTGGCAGCGGCTTTTCCGCTGCCTTTTCAAATGCCCTGCCGAGTTTTAACCCTATGGATTTGCTTATCGGCATTGTCGGGGCTGTCGTTATCCGGCTTGCGGTCTATGTGAAAGGCAAGAACGCAAAGAAATACCGTAAGGGCATGGAGTACGGCTCTGCACGTTGGGGCAATGCCGAGGATATAAAGCCATATATCGACCCCATGTTTGAAAATAACGTGCTGCTGACGCAGACCGAAAGGCTGATGATGAGCAGCCGCCCGAAGCACCCGAAGTATGCAAGAAACAAAAACGTGCTTGTCATCGGCGGCTCCGGCAGCGGCAAAACAAGGTTTTTTGTAAAGCCCAACTTAATGCAAATGCACAGCAGCTATGTTGTCACAGACCCGAAAGGAACGGTTTTAATCGAGTGTGGAAAGCTCTTGCAGCGGGGCGGGTACAAAATCAAGGTGCTAAACACCATCAATTTCAAGAAATCCATGCGGTACAATCCCTTCGCCTATCTGCGCAGCGAAAAGGATATTTTGAAACTGGTAAATACCATTATCGCCAACACCAAAGGCGACGGGGAAAAATCCGGCGAGGATTTCTGGGTGAAAGCGGAAAAGCTCTACTACACCGCGCTAATCGGCTATATCTGGTATGAAGCCCCGGAGGACGAGAAGAACTTCACGACGCTGCTTGAAATGATAAATGCGTCGGAAGCCCGCGAGGACGACCCGGAATTTCAATCCCCCGTTGACCTCATGTTTGAACGCTTGGAGGAAAAAGACCCGGAACATTTTGCGGTGCGCCAGTACAAGAAGTTTTTGCTGTCTGCCGGAAAAACAAGAAGCTCTATCCTCATTTCCTGCGGTGCGCGTCTTGCCCCCTTTGACATTCGGGAACTGCGCGAGCTGATGGAAACCGACGAAATGGAGCTTGACACCTTAGGCGACCGAAAGACCGCGCTTTTTGTTATTATCTCCGACACCGACGACACCTTTAACTTTGTTGTATCAATCCTTTACACACAGCTTTTCAATCTGCTTTGTGACAAGGCAGATGATGTGTACGGCGGGCGGCTACCTGTTCATGTGCGCTGTCTGCTTGACGAGTTTGCAAATATCGGGCAGATACCGAAGTTTGAAAAACTCATTGCCACGATAAGGAGCCGCGAAATCTCCGCGTCCATCATCTTGCAGAGCCAGTCGCAGCTAAAGGCTATCTACAAGGACAACGCCGATACCATTGTCGGCAACTGCGATACGACCCTGTTCTTGGGCGGCAAGGAGAAAACGACCCTTAAAGAAATGTCGGAAATCTTGGGGAAAGAAACCATTGACAGCTTCAACACTTCCGAAACAAGAGGACGGGAGCTTTCCCACGGGCTGAACTATCAGAAGTTAGGCAAGCAGCTTATGAGCGAAGATGAAATTGCGGTCATGGACGGCGGGAAATGTATCTTGCAACTACGCGGGGTGCGTCCGTTCTTCTCCGAAAAATACGATATTACCAAACACCCGAAGTACAAGTACCTTTCCGACTTTGACAAGAAAAATGCCTTTGACATGGAAAAGCACTTGCGCCGCCGTCCTGCAATCGTAAAGCCGGACGAGGTATTTGACTATTACGAAGTTGACGAAGCAGATTTGCAGGAGGACACAGAAAATGAATAAGCGTATCAGAAAGAAAAAGGCAAAACAGCAGCTAATCCGGGCTATCAGCGGGCTTGTGGAAGCTGCCGAGGAAATGCAGCGGGAACAGGAACGCAGGACAAGACAGGCAGGTATTTCCTATATCAAGTATATCGAAGCTGTCCGGGAACGGCAGTACGGCATTATGCCTGTCTACACACCACTTTTTGAAAAGGAGGGAGCTTAAAGTAAAAATAATAAACACGGGCTACATGGTACGCGCCCCTACTCCTTGCGCGTATCGCGGCAGGAAGCCGCACCCTTACAACTGAATACCGCCGCGCCGCAGCAACAAACGCAGCGCGGGGACTTATGACCGCGGCAGTTATCGAAAACTGACCGCCGTTTTTTATGCCCTTTTTCGGGCAGCCGCACAGCGGCAGAAAGGAGTTATATTATGGCATTTTTCAACAGCGCAGTAGGCGTTTTACAGACACTCGTTATCGCTCTCGGAGCAGGTCTTGGCATTTGGGGCGTTATCAACCTCTTGGAGGGCTACGGAAATGACAACCCAGGTGCAAAAAGCCAGGGCATGAAGCAGCTTATGGCTAATTAAATGTAATAAAAGTGAAGAAAGGAAAAGCACAATCCAGACGGAACCGGCGGTGCGGTCAAGAAATATTGTGGAAACGCAAGATTTCTGCTATAATGGGTACAGAACATTTGACGATGGAAAGAGAGGCGGGAGCCTATGCACATCAGCTATCAACCGCTATGGGACACTTTGAAAGAGCGTGGCATGAGGAAAGAGGACTTGCGGCTGTCCGCCGGTCTGACCACCAATATGATTGCCAACATGGGCAAGGGAAAGCATATCAGTATGGAAACACTACTGCGTATCTGCAAAGCATTGAACTGTGGAATTTTGAATGTGATTGAATTAGAGCATGACGAAGAAGCTGAAATATCAAATTAACAAGGAAGGTTCTGCGAAATGGACAATAGAGAAAGAATTATCAGACTTTGGTTTGATATGTGGCTTACAAAGAAAGATTTAGGTATATCCGATATTTTTTCAAATAATGCCATCTATATTGAAAGCTGGGGGCCGGAATATCACGGAATAAAGAAGATAATACTTTGGTTTGAGGAATGGAATACCCGGGGAACCGTCTTACAATGGGACATCAAACAGTTTTTCCATAAAGACAATCAGACTATCGTTGAATGGTATTTTAAGAATAAAATGGACGACGGTAATGTAGAAGCGTTTGATGGAATATCACTGATTGAATGGACACCAGATGACAAGATTGCCCTCTTAAAAGAATTTGGTTGCAATGAAAATCGATATGACCCTTATAAAGATGGCACTATACCACATTTCAGAGATGAAAACGCAAAGTGGTTTTAGCCGGGAAATTTAGTTGTTGGAGGTAATTATGCAGAATGGATAATTGGTTTACCATTGAGCAAATAGACCGTGATACATTCTCTATTAGCGAATACAAACACTGGGAAGAAACACATTGCTATCTATTATGTGGAGAAAAATGCGCTATTCTCATTGATACAGGCTTAGGCGTTTCCAACATCAGAAAAATTGTGGACAGTCTAACAGAGCTGCCTGTTATGGCAATTACTACTCATGTTCATTGGGATCACATCGGCGGGCATAAGTATTTTGATAATATCGCCGTACATGAAGCGGAAAAGGACTGGTTATCAGTCAGGTTTCCGATACCGTTGCAAGTTGTAAAGAACAATTTAACAAGACTTCCTTGTAATTTTCCAAGAGATTTTGATATTAACGCCTATCAGATATTTCAAGGTATGCCACAAAGAATCTTGCAGGATGGAGATTTTCTGAATTTAGGCGGACGGGAAATTCAGGTTATTCACACGCCGGGACATTCTCCCGGACATTGTTGCTTTTACGAGCCAGAAAGAAATTACTTGTATTCCGGGGATTTGATATACAAAGGAAGCCTTGACGCATTTTACCCAACTACTGATCCGCAACTATTTTATCAATCCATAAGGCGGATACAGAAATACAAAATAAAAAAAGTTCTGCCCGGACACCACCAGTTGGATATTCCTGTTTCTTTGATAGGTGACATTGAAGCCGGATTTGCACAATTATCGAGAGCCGGAAAACTCAAACAGGGAAATGGATTGTTTGAGTTTCGAGACTTCCAAATTCATATATGATTCAAAACTGCCGTTGCAGGAACACCCGTTCCCACAACGGCAGTTTTCATTTCCACGGCCTGCGCCGGAAGTTGATCCCGGAATTTTTAATCAGCGGCGATCTTTTGAACAGCCTTTTCAGGGTTGTTCTTTCCTCGTCTGTGAGCCGCTTGTATTTTAGCTGGAACGCCTTGCAGAAAATTTCCAGAAATTCCTGTACCCTATCGCCGGTGGATTGCATGGCCTTTCGGACTTCCCTTATCAGTTCATCGGCGGGCGTAGTATCCGGCGCACTCTCCATGTCGTTTTCATGGGCTTTGCGTATATCGTGAAGAATAGCGTCCCATGTTTTGTGTGTCACATGGCAGAAAAAATCTTCTTCCGCTATCTGACCGGCTTCCAGAATTTTCAGGGAACGGTCTGCGGCGGCTTCGGGATGCTCTTCCAGTATCATTACCCGGACAGCGGCCAGCGCACTGTTGAGGTCATGGAACCGCATGGTGGCCATTCCGTCCACATAGATTTCTGCGTCAGCCATCAGCTCCGCAAATTTTTCGTGGGACATCATCTCGCACAGCAGCCGGGTATTGATCCGTCCGCTTTTCAGAAGCGCCACAGCTTCATCGGTCAAATGCAGTTCAGACAGCGGGGTGTTGATCTGTTCCCGGTTTTCTGTCCGGCAGAACAGATAGTCAATGGACACCTCATAAAAGTCTGCCAGTGTGATAAGGTTGCCGTGATTGATTTCCTTATTTCGGTTTTCTTCATTTTCATAGCTGGCTAAAGCAGATTTTGAAATGCCGGTCTTTTCCGCCAGTTCTTCCAGCTTCAGCCCCTTTTCCACCCGTAAATCTTTCAACCGTTCCTGCAAGGAAACATGGTCTTTCATCGGTTTGTCACTCCCTTTCCATGTGGTTTTCGAGCATATGTAACCATTATACCATACCGTTCCGAAATCGTGGAAATTTTCGATTTTGGGGCGGTATTCCTACTTTCTGGACATACGGGAAAGGGTTCAAAAATGAGCTATGATTAAGTCAGTTCATCGATGGATTATTTCCAATCGAATGACCGGCCTGATGGGATATGCTCCCCGGCGATGTAGCGCAACGACCTGCGGCAAGGAGTTGGAGGAACCTTGACTGCAGCGAGCGTACCAACGGGAACGAAACGCTGCTGTGAGATTCAGGGGCAGGAACGACATCAGGGAGACCCGGCAGAACTGACACCAAAACGCTACCCAAACACGACAAATCGGCAGGGTGTAGTCTGCCCTGTCCGTGATACTATGGGGCTTTTCCAAGCGGCTCTATGGCCGTATTTTTCTTGAAAATCGCCCCGAAACATGACACCAAAAACCGCTATCCGCCCATCACCACCGTTACGGCTGAAATGGGCGGATTTTCTATGATAGGAGGCACCATGCCGAGAATGAGCAAGAAACGGAAGTTGGAGCTGTCCTTCTTCCTCAATGACCGGGGGCGTGTGACCTACAACGACCTGTGCCGGAAGTGTCAGCATGAGTGCAAACAGAGCTTCCGGGCTGTCGTGATTGACTGCCCCCGTTACCTGTCCAAACGAGCCAAGCGAAAGGAGAAAACCGACTAAATGGATTTTGAATTTATGACCGCAGACACCGTTCTGCCGCCCTGTATGCCACTTCCCACCGCCATGCTGAGGCTGCCGGTCAGCAGTACCGCAAAGGTCATGTATGCCCGCCTGCTGGACGCCACCCTTGCGGGAGGTGTGGAGGATACCAACGGGATACTGTTTGTCCGCTTCCCCATTGTGGAGCTGGCAGCGGCCTTGTCCCGCAGCACCATAACCGTCAAGCGTTCTTTGAAAGAGTTGGAGGACGCCGGGCTGATCCTGCGGGTGCGCCGGGGTGTGGGAAAACCGAACCGCATTTACACGCTGCTCCCCAAGAAGGAGGGCTGCCGTGATGAATGAAAAGCTGGAAAAGCTCAATCAGGAGCTTGCCAAAGGCGAAGCCAGACTGCGGCGGGCGCAGCACGAAGAAAAGATACTGGAACACCAGCTCAAGCAGCTTACCCGGAAGGAACGGACGCACCGGCTCTGTACCAGAGGGGCTATGCTGGAAAGTTTCCTGATAAGGCCGGAAGTGCTGACGGACGATGATGTGATGGACATTCTGAAACAGACATTTTCCAAAAATGGCATGAAGGAAGTTGTTGCGGAAAGCGTAAAACGGAGGGTAGCCGGGGAACCCCTTACGGAGTAAGGGCGCAACTATACACCGGTCGAGCCGGTGCGTTGCGCCCTGCCGGGGGCTTCCTGCGGAAAGCGGATAATTGCCCGCAGCGTTCCGGCTGCTTCCAATCATCACAGGGGACGCTACGCTTCCCCTGCGCTGGCTGCGCCAGCTACCCCTTTGCGGACTTGCCGCCCGGGAACACCTTGCGTTGCAAGCTGTTCCCGTCCAGCAAGTTTTACAGAAGCCAGCTATATTTTTCTGGATGAATGAGGTATAATGAAGTCAACGAGAAATTGGAATTTACGGGGGAAAACTAATTGAAAATTAAAAATAAGAAATGGTATATCTCCCTGGGATTTTGGGTGATATTTGAAGTTATAGCAGTAATTCTTTGGCTGACAAAGGACAATCTATTTTATTTGTTTAATTTCTCATACATAGGTACAGTAATAGCTATTGGATTGCTGCTCTTCCAGATAGAATTTAAACATGCCAGACGCATTGTTCAACTGTTAATCGGCTTATATATGGTTGTTTATCTGGGGCTAATTTGTAACGAGAATATGCAGATAGAGGGCTTTTGGTATTATCTGTTTACAGGGGTATTTGAAGCAGCGACAATACATTATGCGGTTGCAAAAATATTTGGTCCACTGATCTTTGGAAGAGGATGGTGTGGATATGCTTGTTGGACTGCTATGGTTTTGGATTTTCTTCCATACAAGATTCCACAGACTTCTCGCAAAAAGAAATTGGAGAGAATACGATATTTTACTTTTATTGTATCTCTGATTTTCGTAGCCTCGCTGTTTTTATTTCAGGTGGGTAATCTTGAACGCATCATGTTCTGGTGTTTCCTGATTGGAAATATCCTTTATTATGCAATCGGAATTGCTCTTGCTTTTGCATTTAAGGATAACCGAGCGTTTTGCAAATATATCTGTCCAGTCACTGTATTCTTAAAACCTGCAAGCTATTTTTCTTTATTGCGTATCAAATGTGATGAGGAAAAATGTATATCATGCGGAAAGTGTAAAAGTGTGTGCCCAATGGATGTTGATGTAACAGATAATTCGAGAAAACGAAAAAATGGAACAGAATGCATTCTTTGCATGGAATGTGTAAAGAATTGCCCTAAAAAGGCACTGTAAAATTCCAGTTGTGCGCCCAGCTAAGGGTGTGTAGTCAAGCCGGTGGGATTCCGG
>OIXH01000071.1_pt1 | contig 121386 bp, 125 predicted proteins | sample 1587741 | NCBI WGS metagenome assembly OIXH01 (sample SAMEA3888916, study PRJEB22519) | human gut metagenome | biome: human gut; feature: human-associated habitat; material: faeces | place: Denmark | collected 2011 | reverse complement strand
AAGACCTGGTCCCGTCGTTCTACAATTTTCCCTTCTTTTGTGGGACATACAATTGCAGTACATGACGGTAGAAAGCACGTTCCTGTATATGTAACAGAAGATATGGTTGGACACAAGCTCGGCGAGTTCGTTGCAACCAGAACATTTAGAGGACATGGAAAAGACGAAAAGAAGTCAAAAGTAAGATAATTTCACTTCCATAGTTGAAAGGAGGACCAATTCTATGGCTAAGGGACATAGAAGTCAAATTAAAAGAGAAAGAAACGCGCAGAAAGATACAAGACCTTCAGCTAAGATCTCTTACGCAAGAGTTTCTGTTCAGAAAGCATGTTTCGTATTGGATGCCATCAGAGGCAAGGATGTTCAGACTGCTCTGGCAATCTTAACCTATAATCCCAGATATGCATCAAGCGTTGTAAAGAAGTTATTGGAATCTGCAGTAGCCAATGCTGAAAATAATAATGGTATGAATCCTGCTAACCTTTATGTTGCAGAATGCTTCGCCAACAAGGGACCTACCATGAAGAGAGTAAGACCCAGAGCACAGGGCAGAGCATACAGAATTGAGAAGCAGATGAGCCACATCACCGTTATTCTGGATGAGAAGAAATAGGAAGGGAGTCAAGAGTTATGGGACAGAAAGTTAATCCTCACGGCCTTAGAGTCGGCGTTATTAAAGATTGGGATTCTAAATGGTACGCTGATGCTGAATTCTCTGACTATTTAGTAGAGGACTACAACATCAGAAAGTATCTGAAGAAAAAATTATATGCTGCAGGTGTTTCCAAGATTGAAATCGAAAGAACATCTGACAGAGTAAAAGTTATCATCTATACCGCAAAGCCCGGTGTTGTAATCGGTAAGGGTGGTGCAGAAATCGAAGTAACTAAGGCAGAACTTGCCAAGCTTACCGGCAAGAAGGTTTTAGTTGACATCAAAGAAATCAAGAGACCGGATAAGGATGCACAGCTCGTTGCAGAAAACATTGCACAGCAGCTTGAAAACCGTGTATCTTTCAGACGTGCCATGAAGTCCTGCATGGGCAGAACCATGAAGGCAGGTGCACAGGGTATCAAGGCTTCCTGTTCAGGACGTCTGGGCGGTGCAGATATGGCTCGTACCGAGTTCTACAGCGAGGGAACAATTCCTCTGCAGACATTGAGAGCAGATATTGACTATGGCTTCGCAGAAGCTGACACCACATACGGTAAGGTTGGTGTTAAGGTTTGGATTTACAAAGGCGAAGTTCTTCCCACTAAAAATCAGGAAGGGAGCGAGAAATAATTATGTTAATGCCTAAGAGAGTAAAGCGTCGTAAACAGTTCCGCGGCAGTATGGCAGGTAAAGCTATGAGAGGCAATACCTTAAGTTACGGCGAATTCGGTCTGGTTGCAATAGAGCCTTGCTGGATCAAAGCAAATCAGATTGAAGCAGCCCGTATTGCTCTTACCCGTTATACCAAGCGTACCGGTAAAGTATGGATTAAGATTTTCCCGGATAAGCCCGTAACCGTTAAGCCTCTTGGAACTCGTATGGGTTCCGGTAAAGGTGCCGTTGATGGTTGGGTAGCAGTTGTTAAACCTGGACGTGTAATGTTTGAAATCGCAGGAGTTCCCGAGGAATCTGCAAGAGAAGCATTACGTCTTGCAATGCACAAGCTTCCTTGCAAGTGCAAGGTAGTTTCTAAAGCAGATCTGGAAGGCGGTGTGGCAGAAAATGAATAAATTCGTAGAAGATTTGAGAAATAAATCAGATGCAGAATTAGCACAGGAATTAGTTGCTGCAAAGAAAGAACTTTTCAATTTGAGATTCCAGAACGCAACCAATCAGTTGGACAATACAGCAAGAATTAAAGAAGTAAGAAAAAATATTGCCCGTATTCAGACTGTTATTACCGAGAAAGCAAACGCATAATCGGTTTCGTTCACAAGGCCCCATGAGGGTGGAATTTCAGAAAGGAGATTTTGATCGTGGAAAGAAATTTAAGAAAAACACGTACCGGTAAGGTAATCAGCAATAAGATGGATAAGACAATCGTTGTTGCTATTGAAGAGCATGTTAAGCATCCCCTTTACAAGAAGATCGTAAAAGATACTTACAAATTAAAGGCTCATGACGAAAACAATGAATGCAATATTGGCGATACCGTTAAAGTAATGGAAACAAGACCTCTCTCCAAGGATAAGAGATGGAGACTTGTTGAAATCGTTGAAAAGGCTAAATAATCCAGGCCTAAAGAGAATTTCGGTACAATTTTGGAAGGAGAAATAACATGGTTCAGCAAGAGAGCAGACTTAAGGTTGCTGATAACACCGGTGCAAAGGAACTTCTCTGCATCAGAGTTATGGGCGGCTCTACAAGAAGATATGCACAGATTGGCGATATCATTGTTGCTTCTGTTAAAGATGCAACACCAGGCGGCGTTGTAAAAAAAGGTGATGTAGTAAAGGCTGTTGTCGTTCGTTCCGTTAAAGGCGCACGTCGTAAAGATGGTTCTTACATCAAATTTGATGAAAATGCTGCAGTAATCATCAAAGATGACAAGACTCCGAGAGGAACTCGTATCTTTGGACCGGTAGCGAGAGAACTTCGTGAGAAGCAGTTCATGAAGATTGTTTCCCTTGCACCCGAAGTATTATAAGGAGGTATCCCATGGCTACATTAAAAATCAAAAAAGGTGATACCGTAAAGGTCATCGCCGGCAAAGATAACGGCAAGGAAGGCAAAGTTATTGCCGTAGACCACAAGAACAGCAAAGTAACAGTTGAAGGTGTAAACATGATTACAAAGCATGCAAAACCTTCTCAGGCTAACCCCAACGGCGGAATTCTTCAGAAAGAAGCTCCGATTGACCTGTCCAACGTAATGTATGTTCACGAAGGAAAGGTTACCAGAATCGGCTTCAAGGTAGAAGACGGCAAAAAAGTTCGTGTTGCTAAGACAACCGGCAAAGTGATTGATTAATTCGGGGAAGGAGGAAACAAAGCGTGAGCAGACTTAAAGATTTATATAACAGTGAAATTAAAGACGCCATGGTTAAGAAGTTCGGTTACAAGAACGTAATGGAAATCCCCAAGATTGACAAAATCGTAATCAACATGGGCGTTGGTGAAGCAAAGGAAAACGCAAAGGTTCTGGAAGGCGCTGTTAAGGATATGGAAACCATTACCGGACAGAAAGCTATTCTGACCAAGGCTAAGAATTCCGTAGCAAACTTCAAAATCCGTGAAGGTATGCCTATCGGATGCAAGACCACCTTACGTGGTGACAAGATGTATGAGTTCCTGGATCGTCTGGTAAACTTAGCATTACCCCGTGTACGTGACTTCAGAGGTGTAAACCCTAACGCATTCGACGGCAGAGGTAACTATGCACTTGGTATTAAGGAACAGATTATCTTCCCTGAAATCGAATATGATAAGGTAGATAAGGTAAGAGGTATGGATATCATTATCGTAACCACCGCAAAGACAGATGAAGAGGCACGTGAATTATTAAGATTATTCAACATGCCCTTCGCTAAATAGGAGGTAAATTCATGGCTAAGACATCTATGAAGTTAAAACAGCAGCGTAAGCCCAAGTTCTCTACCCAGGCTTACACACGTTGCAAGATCTGCGGACGTCCCCATTCTGTTTTAAGAAAATATGGAATTTGCAGAGTTTGCTTCCGTGAACTTGCATATAAGGGACAGATTCCCGGCGTGAAGAAAGCAAGCTGGTAAGGATGAAAAGATTTCCTAAGCCGGCACAAAACGCCGACTTAGAAAATCTAACTAATTATTTAAGCATGGTTCAAGTCAAAATTATAAGGAGGAAACTAAATCATGACTATGAGTGATCCTATTGCAGATATGCTTACAAGAATCCGTAACGCAAACACTGCAAAACATGACACAGTTGATGTTCCTTCTTCCAAAATGAAACTGGCTATTGCACAGATTTTATTAGAAGAAGGCTATATTAAGAAATACGATATCGTAGAAGAGGGCAACTTCAAGACCATCCGCATTACTTTAAAGTACAATGCAGATAAGACCGAAAGAATCATCTCCGGTATCAAGAGAATCAGCAAGCCCGGTCTTCGTGTATATGCCGGCAAGGAAGATCTGCCTAAGGTACTCGGCGGACTCGGTATTGCAATCATTTCCACAAACCAGGGTGTTGTAACCGACAAGAAGGCAAGAGAGCTGCAGGTTGGCGGCGAAGTTCTTGCATTCGTATGGTAATTAACCGGAAACTCTAAACCTAATAAAATATTATAGGAGGTACGGGCATGTCACGTATAGGTAGAATGCCAATCGCAATTCCTGCAGGCGTAACTGTAGAGGTTGCAGAAAATAACAAAGTGACCGTTAAGGGTCCTAAGGGAACTCTTGAGAGAGTTCTTCCTCACGAGATGGAAATCAAAGTTGAGGGCGCAGAAGTAGTAGTTTCAAGACCCAATGATTTAAAGAAAATGAAATCTTTACATGGTTTAACCAGAACTCTTATTCATAACATGGTAGTCGGTGTTACCGAAGGCTATGAAAAGAAGCTGGAAGTAAACGGTGTAGGTTACAGAGCAGCTAAGTCCGGTAAGGTTCTGACCTTATCCTTAGGATACTCTCATCCCGTAGAGATGACCGATCCCGAAGGTATCGAAACAGTTCTTGACGGACAGAACATCATTATCGTAAAAGGTATTGATAAAGAAAAAGTTGGCCAATTCGCAGCTGAAATCAGAGATAAGAGAAGACCTGAACCTTACAAGGGCAAGGGTATTAAGTATGCTGATGAGACAATCAGACGTAAAGTTGGTAAGACCGGTAAGAAATAACAGATAAGGAGAGTATGAAAATGGTTAGTAAAGAATCAAGACAAGAAATTCGTGTTAAAAAGCACATGAGAATACGTAACCGTTTCAGCGGTACTGCCGAAAGACCCCGTCTGGCCGTATTCAGAAGCAATAATCATATGTATGCTCAAATTATCGACGATACAGTTGGTAACACATTAGTATCTGCTTCCACTCTTGAAAAAGAAATCAAGGCAGAGCTGGAAAAGACCAATAACGTTGATGCAGCAGCATATCTTGGAACTGTAATTGCAAAGAGAGCACTGGAAAAAGGCATCTCTGAAGTAGTCTTTGATAGAGGCGGCTTTATATACCAGGGTAAAATCGCAGCATTAGCTGAAGCAGCCAGAGAAGCTGGCTTACAATTCTAGGAAAGGGAGAAGACATATGAAACAGACAATCGTAGATGCAAGTCAGCTTGAATTAATGGATAAGGTCGTTGTTATTAAGCGTGTATCCAAGACTGTAAAGGGTGGACGTACCATGCGTTTTACCGCTTTAGTAGTAGTTGGTGACGGCAACGGTCATGTAGGCGCAGGACTTGGCAAGGCTGTAGAAATTCCTGAAGCAATCCGTAAGGGTAAAGAAGATGCCATGAAGCACATCGTAAATGTTGCTATGGATGAAAACAACAGTATTACACACGACTTCATTGGTACTTATGGCTCCGCTAATGTTCTTTTGAAGAAGGCTCCCGATGGTACCGGTATCATCGCTGGTGGTCCTGCTCGTATCGTTTGCGAACTTGCAGGTATCAAGAATATCCGTACCAAATCTCTGGGCTCCAACAATAAGCAGAACGTTGTTCTGGCAACCATTGCAGGTTTAAGCAAGCTGAAGTCCCCGGAAGAAGTAGCTAAAAACCGTGACAAATCAGTAAACGAAATCCTCGCTTAATCGGGTAACCGGTTAAACAAATGGTTTGAAAGGAGAAAAAAGACAATGGCAGAGAATAAAATGTTAAAAATCACATTAGTTAAGTCCACCATTGGAGCTGTTCCCAAGAACAAGGCAACAGCACTTTCCATGGGACTGAGAAAACTGAACAAGTCTGTTATCCTTCCGGATAATGCAGCTACAAGAGGACAGATTCAGCAGATTAGTCATTTAATTAAAGTAGAAGAAGTATAAACGGATAGGAGGTGTCAGAATGGAATTATCAAATTTAAGACCCGCAGAAGGTTCCAAGCACAGTGATAATTTTAGAAGAGGCCGTGGACATGGTTCAGGTAATGGCAAGACTGCCGGTAAGGGACATAAGGGACAGAAAGCACGTTCCGGAGCACCCAGAATCGGTTTTGAAGGTGGTCAGATGCCTTTATACAGACGTATTCCTAAGAGAGGCTTCACCAACAGAAATACAAAGGATATCGTTGCAATCAACTTAAGTGCTCTTGAAGTTTTTGATAACGGCAGCACCGTAGATGTAAATGCACTTATGGAAGCAGGCATTATCGAGAACCCCAGAGATGGCGTAAAGATCCTTGGAAATGGAGAGTTAACTAAGAAGCTTACGGTTAAGGCTGATGCGTTCAGCGCTTCCGCTAAAGAAAAAATCGAAGCTCTTGGTGGAAGTGCAGAGGTGATGTAATATGCTTACAACACTGAAAAATGCATTTAAAATCAAGGATATCAGAAAAAAAATCTTTTATACCTTCGTAATGCTCGTTATTATCCGTATCGGCTCTACACTGCCGGTACCGGGCATTAACGGAGAAACCTTCCGCGCCTGGTTTGCTCAGCAGACCAGCGGAATGGGAGGCGCTTTAAGCTTCTTTGATGCCATTACAGGTGGTTCCTTTACCAATATGTCCATCCTGTCATTGAACATCAACCCGTACATCACATCCTCTATTATCATTCAGCTTCTTACCATTGCAATTCCGAAGCTGGAAGAAATGCAGAAGGACGGCGAGGACGGCAGAAAGAAGTTAGCATCCATAACCCGTTATGTGACCGTAGCTCTGGCACTGATTCAGGCAAGTGCAATGGCAATTGCTTTTGCAAACCAGGGTATCATGGCGCGTAACGCACTGAACATCATTACCGCTATCGTAACCATGACGGCAGGTAGTGCATTCCTTATGTGGGTCGGTGAAAGAATTACCGAAAACGGCGTTGGAAACGGTATTTCCATTGTCCTGGTAATCAACATCATTTCCCGACTGCCTCAGGATCTTTACAATCTGTATCAGCAGTTCGTGAAGGGCAAGCCTTTCGCAAGCGCCGCTCTTGCAGCCGTAATCATTCTGGCAATCATCGTCCTGATGGTTGTACTGGTTATCATCTTAAACGATGGTACACGTAAGATTCCCGTGCAGTATGCACAGAAGGTACAGGGCAGAAGACTTGTAGGCGGACAGTCCTCCAGTATTCCCTTAAAGGTAAATACCGCAGGTGTTATCCCCATCATTTTTGCACAGTCCTTACTGCAGTTCCCGCTGATTATCAGCTCCTTTGTAAAATATAATACCGCCGGTGTTTGGGCAGAAATCTTAAAATACTTAAACTCCGGTAACTGGTGCAGCTTACAGCAGCCCAAGTATACGATTGGTATGTTAGTATACATCGTACTGGTTATCTTCTTTGCTTACTTCTATACCTCCATTACCTTCAATCCTTTGATGGTAGCGGACAACATGAAGAAGCAGGGCGGATTTATTCCCGGTATCAGACCCGGCAAGCCGACAAGTGATTACCTGACAAAGGTTCTTAATTATGTCATCTTCATCGGTGCGGTCGGTCTTACCATTATCGGTATTCTGCCGTACATTTTCAACGGTATTTTCAAAGCAAGCGTTTCCTTCGGTGGAACCAGCCTTATCATTATTGTAAGTGTTATTTTGGAGACCATGAAACAGATTGAGTCCCAGATGCTTGTCAGAAATTACAAAGGTTTTTTAAATGATTAAAACTTAGTATCCGGAGCAAAACTCCGGATACTTTTTTGATTTCCGTGTTGTTTTTTTCATTATCATGTTGCAAACATCGCAAATACACTGTAAAATAAGTAATGTTAGGCTTATAAAGCACAGAAAGGCATGGTGAATATATGAAGATAATTATGTTGGGCGCTCCGGGCGCAGGCAAAGGTACACAGGCCAAGATGATTGCTGACAAATATCAGATTCCTCACATTTCCACAGGAGATATTTTCCGCGCAAACATCAAGAACGGCACAGAACTTGGTAAAGAAGCAAAGAAGTACATGGATCAGGGACTTTTGGTACCCGATGAACTGACTGTAAAAATTCTTTTGGACAGAGTGGCACAGCCCGACTGTGCAAACGGTTACGTGCTGGACGGTTTCCCCAGAACCATTCCCCAGGCAGAAGTACTGGACAAAGCGCTTACCGAATTAAACGATAAAATCGACTATGCAATCAACGTAGACGTTCCCGATGAAAACATCGTAAAGAGAATGTCCGGCAGACGCGCATGCGTAGCCTGCGGTGCAACCTACCACATCGAGCACATTCCTCCCAAGAAGGAAGGTGTATGCGACAAGTGCGGCGAGCCCCTTATTCTTCGTGACGATGACAAGCCGGAAACCGTCTTAAACCGTCTGAAGGTTTACCATGACCAGACACAGCCCCTGATCGATTTCTATACCGGGAAGGGTGTATTAAAGAGCGTAGACGGCACTGTGGATATGCAGGATGTCTTTGCATCCATCGTTGCCATCTTAGGTTAAGAAAGGCAAAAGAAATGGCAATAACAGTAAAATCTGCAAGAGAAATAGAACTCATGCGGGAATCCTGCAAGCTGCTTGCAGATGTATTCCAGAACATGGAGAGAGCGGTAAAACCGGGAATGTCCACCATGGACATCAATATTCTCGGAGACAAACTTATCAGAGGGCACGGATGCATTCCGAATTTCCTGCATTACAACGGATATCCGGCATCCATCTGCGTATCCGTAAACGATGAAGTCGTACACGGCATCCCCATGAAGCATCATATTTTACAGGAAGGTGATATCGTCAGCCTGGATGCTGGCCTTATTTACAAAGGATATCACTCCGATATGGCAAGGACCATTGCAGTGGGCGAAGTCAGCGAAGAAGCAAAGCTTTTAATGGAAAGAACCAGACAGAGCTTTTTTGAAGGTATCAAATATGCCAAAGACGGCAACCATCTTCATGACATTTCCAATGCGATTGATGCTTACATTTCACAGTTTGGCTATGGTATTGTAAGAGACCTTGTGGGTCACGGTATCGGTACCGCCCTGCACGAAGATCCCCAGATTCCCAACTTTGCACAGAGGAGAAAGGGACCCAGGCTGCAGGCAGGTATGACACTGGCAATCGAACCCATGATAAACATCGGCAGACCCGATGTCGTATGGCTGGATGATGACTGGACGGTTGTTACGGAAGACGGTTCCCTCTCCGCACATTATGAGAATACCATTCTTATAACGGATGGCGAGCCCGAAATCCTGACTCTCTATTAATCCCGTTAATAAAGGAGAAGTCCATGGAGACATTAACAGGTATGTACGCCTATTCCAAGGCCGGTCACGATAAAGGAACACTGTACCTTATTATAAAAGAGGATAAAGAGTCTGTCACACTTTGTGACGGACTCCTTAAAACCATAGAGCATCCCAAGAAAAAGAATAAAAAACATATTCAGCCGGTAAAAAGAAGCGATGACGCACTGCGGAAAAAGCTTTTGGCAGGGGATGCCATCCGAAATGAGGAAATTAAAAGAAGCATCAAAATCATGGAAAGTGAGGAGGTAAAAAATGTCTAAGGCAGATGTAATCGAAATCGAGGGAACCGTTATTGAAAAGCTTCCCAACACCATGTTCCAGGTAGAGCTGGAAAATGGACACAAGGTTCTGGCACACATCAGCGGTAAGCTGAGACAGAATTTCATTCGTATTCTTCCGGGCGATAAGGTAACATTGGAATTATCCCCCTATGATTTGTCAAAGGGAAGAATTATCTGGAGAGATAAATAAATTTATCTCTGCAAATTTTCTAAAAAATACTTGTAAACCAAGCAACTACATGCTATAATGTAAAACGGTCTTTTTTGAAAGGAGGGTTTAACGTGAAGGTTAGATCATCAGTAAAACCGATTTGCGAAAAGTGCAAAATCATCAAAAGAAAAGGACGTATCAGAGTAATCTGCGAAAATCCGAAACACAAACAGAGACAGGGATAATCACCAACCTGGTTTATGAATCAGGTATGTGAGTTCTTGTCCCATTATTGTATGCGGCTGAAAATACCCGTGTAATAAAAACACGGGCTTTTTATAGATAATGGCGGAGCTTGCGGGAGATTACTTGTTGATACCGGTTCGGTATGTCCGTTCCGGAAAGATCGGATTGAACGATTGACGTCCGGTTGGGTGAAAGCCCCAATCAACTTAGTAACTATTGAATGGAGGAAAACGTAAATGGCTCGTATTGCAGGTGTTGACTTACCTAGAGAAAAACGTGTGGAGATTGGTTTGACTTATGTCTATGGAATTGGCAGAGTAACAGCAAACAAAATCCTCGCAGAAGCAGGTGTAAATCCTGATACCCGTGTCAGAGAGCTGACAGATGACGAAGTAAAGAAAATCAGTGAAGCTATGGAAAAGTTAGACGTAACTGTAGAAGGTGATTTAAAGAGAGAAATCGCTCTGAACATCAAGAGATTACAGGAAATCGGCTGCTATCGTGGCGTTCGTCATCGTAAAGGTCTGCCCGTTCGTGGTCAGAAAACAAAGACCAATGCAAGAACACGTAAGGGTCCTAAGCGTACAGTGGCAAACAAGAAGAAATAATTGACTTCTTGACTGTACCAACCAGACAAATATTTTCGTAACTGTAGACAAAATTGAGAAAGTAGGTTAGTTTATCATGGCTAAGAAAGCAACAGTAGCTAATAAGAAAGTCGCTAAGAAGCGCGTAAAGAAAAACGTTGAACGTGGACAGGCACATATTCAGTCTTCTTTTAACAATACCATTGTTACTCTGACTGATAGCGAAGGCAATGCATTAAGCTGGGCAAGTGCCGGTGGTCTTGGATTTAGAGGTTCAAAGAAATCTACTCCGTATGCAGCTCAGATGGCAGCAGAAACCGCTACCAAGGCTGCTTTAATTCATGGATTAAAGACAGTAGATGTATTTGTAAAGGGACCTGGTTCAGGACGTGAAGCAGCAATCCGTGCTCTTTCAGCATGTGGTCTGGAAGTAACAAGCATTCGTGACGTAACACCCGTTCCTCACAACGGATGCCGTCCGCCTAAGAGACGTCGTGTGTAGTACCCTGTACTGACACGGTATTTAACATGAGTTGGAAGAAAGTAGCGTAAATTACGCACTGTAAACAATAGTAAGAGGCTTGACCTCACAGAAAGGAATTAAAACAATGGCAGTTAATAAAGTACCTGTACTGAAAAGATGTAGAAGCTTAGGTCTTGAACCCGCATACCTGGGTTATGACAAGAAATCCAACAGAACCTCTGCAAGAGCAGGCAAGAAGATGAGCGAGTATGGTCTCCAGTTAAGAGAGAAGCAGAAAGCAAAATTCATCTACGGCGTTCTGGAAAAGCCTTTCAGAAACTACTATGAAAAGGCTGATAGAATGAAGGGTATGACCGGTGAAAACCTTATGACTCTTCTGGAGAGCAGACTTGACAGCATCATTTTCAGAATGGGCTTTGCAAGAACAAGAAGAGAAGCAAGACAGATCGTTGGTCATAAGCATGTATTAGTAAACGGCAAGTGCATCAACGTACCTTCCTATTTAGTTAAAGCTGGGGATGTAATCGAAATCAGAGAAAAATCCAAATCTTTACAGAGATACAAAGATATCGTGGAAGTTACCGGCGGAAGATTAATTCCTGAGTGGCTGGATGCAGATATCGAAGCATTAAAAGGAACTGTAAAGGCACTCCCTACCAGAGAACAGATCGATGTTCCCGTAGACGAGATGCTTATTGTCGAATTATATTCTAAATAAGCCTTAATTAAAATTGTTCGTAAAGGAGGGTATTTGCAGTGTTTGATTTTGAAAGACCTAATATTGAGGTTGCTGAGATTTCCGAAGACAAAAAGTATGGCAGATTCGTGGTTGAACCTTTGGAAAGAGGTTACGGCATTACACTCGGTAATTCTTTAAGAAGAATTATGCTTTCTTCCCTGCCCGGCGCAGCAGTCAGCCAGGTGAAGATTGAAGGTGTGTTACACGAATTCAGTTCCATTCCCGGAGTAAAAGAAGATGTAACCGAGATCATCATGAATATCAAGAGTCTTGCAATCAGAGACAACAGCGAAACCAACGAGCCCAAGACCGCTTATATCGAGTTTGAAGGCGAAGGTGTGGTACATGCTTCTGATATCCAGGCAGACCAGGATATTGAAATCATGAATCCGGATTTGGTTATTGCTACCTTAAGCGGCGGCAAGGACACCAAATTATACATGGAACTTACCATCACAAAAGGCAGAGGTTATGTCAGCGCCGATAAGAACAAAACGGATGATCTGCCGATTGGCGTAATCGCTATCGATTCCATTTATACACCGGTTGAAAGAGTCAATGTGACAGTAGAAAATACCCGTGTAGGTCAGATTACAGACTTTGATAAGCTTACATTGGATGTATATACCAATGGTACCTTAGAGCCCGATGAAGCTGTCAGCCTGGCTGCAAAAGTACTCAGCGAACATTTAAGCCTTTTCATTGATTTATCCGAAAATGCCAAGACTGCAGAAGTCATGATTGAAAAAGAAGATGATGAAAAAGAAAAGGTAATGGAAATGAGTATTGACGAACTGGAGTTATCCGTTCGTTCCTACAACTGCTTAAAGAGAGCAGGTATCAATACTGTAGAAGAACTTACCAATAAGACTTCTGAAGATATGATGAAGGTTCGTAACCTCGGACGTAAGTCTCTGGAAGAAGTTTTAGCTAAGTTAAAAGAACTGGGATTACAGTTAAAGCCCAGTGATGAATAAAAAGAACTCACTGCAGTAAAGCCGACAGGTATGCAGTAAGTTTCCCTAAGTGGCAAAGCAACCGCATTCGGTATGTAAGTCCAATGTGCGAAGCCGGATGTACCATGAAAGAGAGGAAATAAAAATGGCAAAGTATAGAAAGCTTGGCAGAACAAGCAGCCAGAGAAAAGCATTATTAAGAAACCAGGTAACCGCACTGTTAAACAACGGTAAAATCGTTACCACCGAAGCAAAAGCAAAAGAAGTTCAGAAAATCGCTGAAGGCATCATTGCTTTAGCTGTAAAAGAAAAAGACAACTTCGAAGAAGTTACCGTAAAAGCTAAGGTTGCCCGCAAGGACAAAGACGGCAAGAGAGTAAAGCAGATCGTTGATAAGGAAACCGGTAAGGTTCTTTCCGAAACACATCGCGACAAAGACGGTAAGATTATGAGAGTTGAAAACGGTGTTACCGTTACCGTTTACGACGAAGTAGAAAAGAAGATTAAGAAGGATATGCCTTCCAGACTTCATGCTCGCCGTCAGATGTTAAAGGTATTAAATCCTGTAGTGGAAGTTCCTACCGCAGCAGCAGGTAAGAAGAAAAACACCAAGGAAGTTGACCTTGTAGCAAAGCTCTTCGATGAAGTAGCACCCAAGTATGCAGACCGTAAGGGTGGTTATACCAGAATCATCAAAATTGGTCAGCGTAAGGGCGATGCAGCTATGGAAGTAGTTCTTGAGTTAGTTTAATAGCTGATTTCATAACACAAACATAAAAGGATTGATGGAAACATCAGTCCTTTTTTATTTTATGATAGCGCAATCTTGCCTCGCAGATGTGTGAAGTGCTTTAATACAATACAGATAATTTGTGAAGTTTATACAAAATTAACATAAAAATCATCTAATTATAGAAAAAATTGTGTATTTATGATATAATAGTTCCGTCAAGCAAATCAGCAATAGAGCTGCTTGCAGATAATATTGCTGATTTATTTGACGGATAAACGAATATGAGCAAGTAGAGCGATAGCTCGGATTGCGAATATTTGTTTACGATTTCGACAGTTCGGAGAACGAAGAAATCGTAACTATGCGACATTAACGAGAGAATGTCCTGCAGCGCAGGACGAGAAGCGCGACAGCGCTTATTCTCGAGTCTGAAGGGCATTGCAAATAGAGCAACAGTTCGAGGAAATCGTAACTATGCGACATTAACGAGAGAATGTCCTGCGGAAATATGAGGGACAGGGGAGGAAATTCCATATGAAGATGCAGTCAAAATTACTCGTGGTTTCTTTAACACCGCTGCTGATAATCGGTGTTCTGGTGTGCGTACTCAGCGGTATCAAAATCAACACGGTTGTCACAGGTACCATTGAGAACGGCTTAAAGGGCGTAGCCACTGCAGTAAGAGATACTTTGTGGAATACGGATAAAAACTCCGATTACCGGATCACAGAAGACGGAGAACTGTATAAAGGTGATTTCTATGTTTCCGGTGGTATTACCATTGTAGACAATATCAAAAGAGCTACCGGCATGGAGGTCATTATTTTTTATAAAGACACCTGTATTCTGACTTCTGTTGTGGACGGAAACGGAAAGCGAATTGTGGGTACGAAGGCTGCCGACAACATCGTATTGGAAGTATTAAGAAAAAAAGGAGATTATTTCTCGACGGAAGATGAAATTTTAGGACAGAAATATTTTGGATATTATATCCCCCTGAATGACCGTAATATGAACCCCATCGGTATGATATTTGCCGGTATGCCCCAGACACAGGCCAAGGCACAGATTATGGAGATTATAGGTGTTATAATTGCCATTATCAGCAGCATGACCATCCTGGCAGCCATTCTGTTGTTCTTTATCGTCAGGAGGCTGGTACGTGCCCTGCACAAAGGAACAAACGCTCTGGAAGAGGTTGCTCAGGGCAATCTGAATATCTCTCTGGATGAGAATACCTTAAAGCGAAAAGATGAGGTCGGAAAGATTTCCAGAGCCATTATAAAGCTCAGAGAAGAATTAGTATCCATTATCGGCAACATGAAAAAGCACAGTGACGAACTGGCGGCTTCTGCAGAATACCTGGACCAGAAGATGACAGAGACAACAGATACCCTGTCACAGGTGGAAAAAGCCGTCAGCGAGGTATCGGACAGTACCACAAGCCAGGCATCCGAAACACAGAATGCTACCCAAAATGTTATTGAAATCGGCGATATGGTGGCAGATACGGCAAAAGAAGCCGAAACCATGTATGTGAATGCAAAGAACATGAGTAAGCTTGGCAACGAAGCCTTTGAAACTCTGCATGAGCTGCAGGATATCAATGCGTACGCCAAGGAGTCCATTGATGCCATTTACGAACAGACCAACAATACGAATGATTCCGTACATAAAATCAGAGAAGCAACGAGCCTGATTACCTCTATTGCAGAGGAAACCAACCTGTTGTCCTTAAATGCCTCTATTGAAGCGGCAAGGGCAGGCGTACAGGGCAGAGGCTTTGCGGTAGTAGCATCCCAGATACAGAAGCTGGCAGAGCAGACTAACGAGTCAGCCAGACATATTGAAGAAATTATTTCTTCCCTGCTTGCCGATTCCGAACGTGCTGTACAGACCATGGATGTAGTAAAAGAAAACATGGAAAAGCAGACGGAAAATGTAATCAGAACGGATAAAAGATTTGAAGAGGTATTAAAAGGTATAGCTGAGTCCCTGCAGGCAATTAACCGTATCACAGTGAAGACGGAAGAGATGGATAAAGCGAGAGTCAACGTGGTTGATACCGTACAGAACCTGTCCGCCATTGCAGAGGAGAATGCGGCAAGTACACAGGAGAGCTCGGCATCCATCACTGAAATCAGCGCTTCTATTTCCAATATTGCCGAAAAGGCAGGAGAGCTGAAGGATATCGCCAACCAGATGGAAGAAAGAATGCAGGTATTTAAGATGAACGGTGACGAAGAATAAAAAGCACCACCGGTTAAGGCAATGCTTTCTGGAAATGCTGGTAATCCTTGCTCGAGTTCCAGTTGCCGCCCCATGTGAAGCCGTGTTCCGTAAACAGCCGGTAACACAGGTCATCAGGGTCAATTTTATAAGGGAAAGAAACTGTGCGGTCAGCATAGGCTTCTCCTTCTACGGGAGAAACCGTCTGACCGCCTTTTTTATCGTAGCGGATGTACGGATTGTAAAGCGGATTGATATCAATCGCAAGACCTAAGGCATGTCTGGAGAGGGATTTTGTGCCGTCCACCACGCGATAATTAAAGCAGGAAGTATTGTTATCCGCCATGGAAGCGGTATCATCACCGTTGTAGTTCTCAATCAGGGTGACTTTTTCTATCTGATACTCCGATGCATATAAGTCATAAAAGATTTCCACCAGGTCTTCTGCAATGGAATTGTGACAAATCAGTTCTCCTTCTGCAAGTTTTCCGTCAAAATCGTAGTGAATAATGTGGACATATCTCAAATCTGCATAAGAAATGTCATTTTGCTCCCCTACATTCAGAGTACCTTCGGGTGCTTCGGAAGGCAGAGCCGGGTAAGAAATGCCGGTAATATAGGAAATCAGGTCGTTTGAGAGCGGTTCGTAGTAAAAGCCTTCCTTATAAGAAACACGCTCCGGGGAAGAAGAGCCGTTATAATGCAGGGAAGAAGCTGTCTGTGCATCGGTGGGAGATAAGGTCTCCTCCGGAATAATCTTGTTTTCACCCGTCTGGGTACCGTCATCGGACGAGATGTCTGTATCATCTTTCTGGGAAGCACTGCTGTCTGCTGAATCATTTTCCGTAGAAGGTGTTTCCTCGGCATCTAAACTTTCCTGCCTTGCCTGTTCATAGTCGAGCAGAGTTCCTTTCTTACCGCCCCATTTTCGGGACAGAACGGAAAAGATTGCAATCACAAGTAGCAGAATAAGGGAATATTTTAGAATTTCTTTTATGGGTAAGGGTGAATTTTTCATAGAATAAAATGCCTTTCCTGTATTTTGAAAATTATTATAGCCTTTTTTCACAAGAAAGACAAATTTTAGAAAAATTTCAGGAAATTATACTTTGAATACATTTTTCTATGGTTGTATTTCGGGGCTTTTCATAGTAAAATGTAAGCTACGAATGTGTAGATTTGCGAAAATGCGGCAAAGAAGCACAGGAAGTTTCGGAAAGGCAATCATATAAATATGGGTATCATTAAAACAGAAGATCTCGTATATGAATATATTCGTCGTGATGAGAATGGAAATGTAGAAGGAATTAACCGGGCAGTGGATGATGTTTCACTGGATATTAAGCAGGGTGATTTTATAGCTATTCTGGGACACAACGGTTCCGGCAAGTCCACGCTTGCCAAGCACATGAATGCCATTCTCTGTCCCACGGAAGGAACGGTTTTCGTAGACGGTATGGATACCAAAAACGAGGATGATGTCTGGAACATCCGTCAGACGGCGGGCATGGTGTTCCAAAACCCGGACAACCAGATTATCGGTCAGGTTGTGGAAGAGGACGTGGGCTTCGGACCGGAGAACATGGGAGTGCCGACGAAAGAAATCTGGGAGCGTGTGGAAGAGAGTCTGAAAGCGGTGGGCATGTATGAATTCCGCAAGTATTCGCCCAATAAACTTTCCGGCGGACAGAAGCAGAGGATTTCCATCGCGGGTGTGCTTGCCATGCATCCTAAGTGTATTGTATTGGACGAGCCCACAGCCATGCTGGACCCCAACGGCCGCAAGGACATTATCCGGGCGGTGCGGGCGCTCAATGACGTGGAAGGCATCACTATTATTCTGATTACACATTATATGGAAGAAATTATTCATGCGGATAAGGTATTTGTCATGGACGGCGGCAAAATTGCCATGCAGGGAACACCGAGAGAAATTTTCTCACAGGTGGAAAGACTGCTGGAGCTTCGTCTGGGCGTACCGCAGGCAACACTTCTTGCCTATGAGCTGCAGAAAAAGAACGTACCCCTGCCGGATGGCATTTTAAGCAGGGAAGAATTTGTGGAAGAAATTAAGAAACTGAGGGAACAAAAATGTCATTGATACTGGATCATGTAAGTCATGTATACGGAGACGATACCGCCCTTGCCGTAAAAGCACTGGATGATGTCAGTCTGGAAATTCCCGACGGACAGTTTATCGGTCTGATTGGACATACCGGCTCCGGTAAATCCACGCTGGTGCAGCATCTGAACGGTTTAATCAAGGCAACCTCCGGTCATATTTATTTTAACGGAAAAGATATTGACGATGACGATTTTCAGAAAAAAGAGCTGCGGAGCAAGGTGGGACTGGTATTCCAGTACCCGGAGCACCAGCTTTTTGAGGCAGATGTTTTTTCGGATGTCTGCTTTGGACCGAAAAATCTGGGACTGACAAAAAAAGAAGCGGAGCTGCGTGCTTATGAGGCGCTGAAAAAAGTAGGACTGCCGGACGATTTATTTTATCAGTCACCGTTTGAACTTTCCGGAGGTCAGAAAAGAAGAGTTGCCATAGCGGGTGTTCTTGCCATGAAGCCGGAGGTGCTGATTTTGGACGAGCCTACGGCAGGACTGGACCCAAAAGGCAGGACGGAGATTCTGGAACAGATTTCCGAACTCCGCAGGAAAAGCGGCATTACCATTCTGCTGGTATCACACAGTATGGAAGATGTGGCGGAATATGTAGACCGGATTTTAGTCATGAATAAAGGCAAACTGGTTTATGATGATAAGCCGAGGGAAGTTTTCAAACATTATAAAGAGCTTGAGCAGATAGGGCTTGCGGCACCGCAGGTCACTTACATCATGCATGAGCTGAAAGAAATCGGAATGGATGTGGACGTAGACGCCACTACCATAGAGGAAGCGGCAGAGTCGATAAAGAAGGCTTTGTAGAGAAAGGCATTGTATCTATGTTAAGAGATATTACGCTGGGACAATATTACCAGACAGATTCCTGTATACACAGACTGGACCCGCGTGTAAAGCTGGCCGGTACTGTACTGTTTATCATATCCCTGTTTTTCTTTGACAATATCTGGGGATATGTATGCGCCGCTGTTTTTCTGGCGGTTGTTATCAAATTATCCAAAGTACCTTTTAAATTTATGATAAAGGGTATGAAATCCATTATTTTCCTATTGATGCTTACCGTGGTGTTCAACTTGTTTTTAACACCCGGCGAGGTGGTATTTTCCGTATGGAAAATTTCCGTTACTAAGGAAGGTATCCGTATTGCGGTCTTTATGGCAATCCGTCTGACCATGCTGATTATCGGTTCGTCCATTATGACGCTGACGACCACGCCCAACAACCTGACGGACGGTATGGAAAAATCCCTGGGATTTTTAAAAGTCATCAAACTGCCGGTGCATGAGGTGGCGATGATGATGTCCATTGCCCTGCGGTTTATCCCTATTTTATTGGAAGAAACCGATAAAATCATGAAGGCGCAGATAGCCCGCGGTGCGGATTTTGAAAGCGGCAATCTGATAAAACGTGCCAAAGCCATGGTTCCTCTTTTAGTGCCCCTTTTTATTTCCGCATTCCGCCGTGCCAACGACCTGGCAATGGCAATGGAAGCAAGGTGCTACCGGGGCGGAGAAGGACGTACTAAAATGAAACCCCTTATTTATAAGAAAAGAGATGCCATCGGTTACACAGTTCTTTTTGCCTACTTTGCTGTCAGTATTGCAGTGGGGAAGTTCTTGTTTTAAGATAAGGAAAAATTCATGAAAAAAAGAATTATGCTGACGGTGGCATATGACGGCACAAATTACTGCGGATTTCAGGTGCAGCCGAACTACCCCACCATTGAGGGAGAATTGAATAAACATTTGTCGGCATTACTTAAGACGGACATTCAGGTCATCGGAGCCAGCCGGACGGATGCGGGCGTGCATGCGCTCTGCAATGTGGCGGTGTTTGATGCCGATACAGGAATACCGGCGGAAAAGTTTGCCTATGCCCTGAACCAGAGACTGCCGGAGGATATTCGCATCCAGGCGTCAAGGGAAGTGCCGGCGGATTTTCATCCCCGTCACACGGACACACGGAAAACCTATGAATATCGCATTGTAAGCAGGGAATTTCCTTTGCCCACAAAACGGCTTTATTCGTATTTTACCTATCATAAATTAGATGTGAAAAAAATGCAGCAGGCAGCGGCGTATCTTGTCGGGGAACATGATTTTAAGAGCTTCTGTGCGGTGGCAGCCGTTGTGGAAACCACGGTCAGAACCGTTTATGAAGTAACGGTGGAAGAGCAGGGAGAAGAAATCGTAATCCGTGTCAGCGGAAACGGTTTTCTTTATAATATGGTGCGTATTATAGTCGGTACCCTGATGGAAGTCGGAAAGGGAAAATGGGAGCCCGAAAAGATAAAGGAAATCCTTGCGGCATGCGACCGGAAGGCAGCGGGTCCGACAGCCCCCGCATGCGGTCTTCTGCTTGCAAAATATGAATTTCTGGAACTTGCCGAGGCAGAAAGAATATGCCTTGAAATGCAGGAAAAATATGTGCTCTAAGTCAGAGAAAATATGTTTTTTAAGGCTTGACAGTGAACGGCAGATAGCATATAATATATCACTGTGGCAGTGTGTGAGCTATGAAGCCAAAGCCCCGGCAACATAGGGAAGCATTGCATCGGAACTGTTTGGAAGGATTTTATCTGGTGGCCGGACATCTGCCGGGTAATATTACCGAAAAACAAAAGAACAGCAGTACTATTTATGGAGGAAATATCATGAAAACATTTATGGCTAATCCGGCTACAATCGATAGAAAATGGTATGTAGTAGACGCTACTGGCATGACATTAGGTCGTCTGGCATCAGAAGTTGCCAAGGTTCTCAGAGGAAAGAACAAACCCGAATTTACTCCTCATGTAGATACCGGAGACAATGTAATCGTAATCAACGCAGAAAAGATTTCCGTAACCGGAAAGAAACTGGATCAGAAAGTATATTATCGTCACTCTGAATATGTTGGCGGCTTAAAAGAAACCACATTAAGAGAAATGTTAGCTAAGAAACCTGAGCAGGTAATTGAACTTGCTGTTAAGGGTATGCTTCCCAAGGGACCTTTAGGCAGACAGATGTTCACCAAGTTGCATGTATACGCAGGACCTGAGCACAAGCATGAAGCTCAGAAGCCCGAAGTATTGACATTCTAATAGGACTGGAAGGAGGAAATAAAAAATGGCTAAAGCAGCAAGATACTACGGAACAGGTAGAAGAAAGAAATCCATCGCAAGAGTATATGTTATGCCCGGTACAGGCAAGATTACCATAAATAAGAGAGATATCGACGAGTACTTCGGTTTAGAGACACTGAAGGTTATCGTTCGTCAGCCCCTTGTAGCTACTGACAACGCAGACAAGTTCGATGTACTTGTAAACGTTCGCGGCGGCGGTACATCCGGTCAGGCAGGCGCAATCCGTCACGGTATTGCAAGAGCACTCTGCCAGGCAGACGCAGACTTCAGACCCGTACTGAAGAAGGCAGGCTTCTTAACTCGTGATCCTCGTATGAAAGAACGTAAGAAGTACGGCTTAAAGGCAGCTCGTAGAGCTCCGCAGTTCTCAAAGAGATAATCATTTATCACTTCAAAATCATATCCCGGAAACATTTGTTTCCGGGATTTTTGCCTTAGTAAACCAATCTGAATTCTAATCTTATTATTCATTTTTTACTCACAAATTTATTACTAATAGAACGCACAATTTAGGGACACAATTTAAGGGAAGTAGTTGCAATTATTATATTCAGTATTTTCTGGCATTCCGATTTTAAGATTTCAAGAGTGAAATTTGACGGAGAATGGTGGAAGAATACATAGAGCCAAAGATTCTCCGTTAGGTTGCTGGAGATATGATGGGAAATCTGACACAGAAAGGGGGAAGTACATATAAGGTCAAAAGTTCCATTGAAGATTTGCAGAAAAACATGACCTGGAAATAAGGAAAAGCATGCAGGGTCAAAACCATCCTCAAGAGCCTGAACAAAAATATGACCTGAAAGTGAGGACGAACATACAAGGTCAAAAATTTCTGATAAGACTTAATTAGAAATATGATTAAATAAGTGAAGTAGATAAATGAAGTCAACAGCCGATATGAAAGGAAAAGTATGGTAGGATTAAAGAAACTATTATTGGAAGAGAAAAGCAGTTAGAAAAAATTATAGAAGAAAGTAGCATGCAAATGGAGAATGTACCGGAGGGAACATTGCGCGGGTCTACAGATAAAGAGTATACGAGATACTATAAGTGCACGGAGGAAAGCAAGTCAGGCATTTATCTCAGAAAGAAGGATCTAATCGTTGCACAAAAGGAATATAATGGGAAAATATTGAAAACTTAAAAAAAACGACTGCGTCAAATCACAGATATGTTAAAAGATTATGAGGATGACGAAATTGAACAATGCTTTTACAGGGAGCATGTGGCAAAGCAAAAACTGATTACACCGATCGAACAGACATATGAACATAGAATTATGGAATGGCAGAACCAGACATATGAAGGAAAAAGCTTTGGGGACAATACCATGGAAATATACACACAAAAGGGAGAGCGTGTCCGTTCTAAGTCAGAGAAAATCCTGGCAGATTATTTTTACTATCACGGCATTCCTTATAAATATGAATGTCCGTTGTTACTGAAAGGATTTTGGATAATATATCCGGACTTTACATTTTTAACAAGAAGGAGTCAGAAAGAAATGGGATATTTCCTGGTGAGCGACTGATCCTTACATATGAAACAGGTCAGACAACACTCAGTAATGCGATAATTGAAGCAATGGTAAAAAGGTATTTGTTATGATAGAAAAAGTCACATACATGGTTTGGAAAAGCAGGTTACTTTGATAGAAGAGTTCGATGAGAGACTTGATGCGTTTCGGCGTTTGTATTGCAGAAAATGCCATAAAACGGATATGCGTTTCTGTTGGTATAAGGTATAATGGAAATGAAGGAAAATGAACAAGCTATATACGATATATGGATTTGTGCATAACGGAAATTTCATGCAATACAAGCTTTAAGAGGGTGTTTATGTATAATAAAAGTAGCATAATCGCAACTAACAATATATGGGCTTAGAGTCAGTGCTGATGTATGATGATTTTTGAGGTGGTTAGAAATGATTTTTTCGGAAAAACTACAGTTGATTCGTAAAAATAAAGGATTAACGCAAGAAGAACTGGCAGAAAAATTATCAGTATCAAGGCAAGCTGTGGCAAAATGGGAATCGGGCCAGGTATATCCGGAGATTACTAATCTTATACAGATCAGTAATTTGTTTAATGTAACAGTAGATTACTTAGTTCGGGATCAGGAATGCATGATTAACTGTGCTGATAGGTCAAATGAAAATATTGAACAGTTAATAGAATTCAGGCTTGAGGCTAATGTAAATACATATGCTGCATATGCAAATGAGACAGAGTCAACCAGACTTGATTCGCGCGATTTTACCTATAGTGATGGTGCATATACATATCACGATACATATGTTGGAGGAGAGCAGTTTGCCGGGGAAGAAGCAATATGGTATAAAGGAAAAGCACACTGGGCAATGAATTATGCTGGAAGAGTAATTGACCAGCAGTTCAGTGGTGATTTTTTAAAGGAAGCACTTAGAAGTGCAGATAGAAAAATGCCATGCAGAGGTCCGGAATATTACCGGTCAGGGGAGTACATATATAAATGCAATATGGTAGGAGACTTTACATGGTTTCAAGGCTATGAAGAAATTTATTGTAATAATGGAAAAGTATATGAATGTTATTTTCATGGCGGCTTGATGAAATAGACAACTTTGGATTTATCACACTGAAAAATACAGAAATTAATATAAGCTTCATCAACCGGCAGGCGGCTAAATCATTAGCTGTCTGCCGCTTTTTATGTCTATAAACAGTGAAACGGAATGTGTCTGAATGCGTGTAAGTTCTCATCATCCCACTCCTCGCATTTATGCACTGCGTGAGAAATGCACAGTGTACTGCATCGGCGCAGGACTTGCCATGGAAGGCAAGTCCTGCTGATAGATGTTGACCCGCAGGGTGATCTGACCAAGATGCTGGGACTTCGTAAGCCTCATCCTTCCATCCTGATTGGAAGATGCGTTTCCTGAAATCGACAACAATATTATGATGGAGCTGCGTAACGAAAATGAAGAATACTCGGAACTGTTGCAGAAAATTTCTGACCTGAAACAGCAAGCACCATTTCTGACTGATCTTTTGGAGAGCAGCGGAGAAATCCGATTGACCGCTGAGGATCACGCAGCCTTTACACAGTATTTGCATCTGGTACGTCAGCGGGATGATATGGAGCGACAGCAGATTTACTTCCGTGGTCATACCGATGCGGTGAGCTATCTCAAGAAAATCAAAGCGATTTGACAGCATGTACCATCTTGATGATGCAAAGGCGATTTGTGACTCTTAAAATGTAACGAACAATATATACGATTCGCTATTAACGAGCCAACTTATATGATAGACGATATCGACAAGAAAACGCATTATGTTACAAACTTCTTGAAAACAAAAGTTTTTAGTATCAATTCTATAAACTTGTTTTTTTTAGAGGTTTATGTTATGATTTTAAGCGAAAGGCGGTGTTCCCTTTATGCAAAAAACAATACTACGAAAACGTGATCTCTATCTGAATCGGATTATTGCATTTCAAGATACAGAAATGATTAAAGTCATGACTGGTATCCGACGTTGCGGAAAGTCCAGCTTAATGAAGCTGATGGCAGAGCATTTGCGGGAAACTGGAGTGACCGACGACCGGATTATTGAAATGAACTTTGAGTCTATGGGCATTCCGGATATGGATGCAAGAGGATTCTATGAATACGTCAAAGCACGCATTTGCCCTAATAAACGGACATACCTCTTCTTTGATGAGGTACAGAAAGTGCATGGTTGGGAAAATGCAGTAAACTCTTTCCGAGTAGATTTCGATTGCGATATATATATCACAGGATCCAATGCCTATCTGCTTTCTTCTGAACTTTCCACTTATCTAGCTGGACGATATGTGGAAATTAAAGTCTTGCCACTATCTTTTAGGGAATTTCTGGACTTTCATGGCTATATTCTGACGGAACGGAAGTCACCTGCAGGTGGTTTCAGAAAGCGGATTACAGATGCAGAGGGAGAAACATATGATGTAAAAGAACTTTTTGATGCCTACGCCAGATTTGGCGGTATGCCTATGCTTGCTGATGTAGGATTAGAAATTGACCGGGTGACAGCTGCGTTAGACGGTGTTTATTCTGCTGCTGTTATCAATGATATTCTGGAACGGGAAAAGCGTAAGGGACAGCGAAATATTACTGACCCGGTGCTTCTGAAAAAAATCATCTTGTTTTTGGCGGACAATATTGGCAATAACACTTCTGCTACCTCTATTGGAAACACTTTAGTCAATGAGGGACTTTTGGAAAATGGAACTAGAAAAACAAAGCCTGCCGTACAGACGATTCAGGCTTATATCGAAGCTTTGACAGAAGCCTATATTTTCTATGAAATCAAACGATTTGATATAAAGGGCAAGGAGTATCTGCGCACCCTGGGCAAATACTATATTGTTGATATTGGGCTGCGAAATTATCTGTTGGGCTATCGTGATGGTGATAGCGGACATATTTTGGAGAATATCATCTACTTTGAACTGTTGCGCCGTGGTTATGATGTTGCCATTGGAAAAATCGATAATCAGGAAGTCGATTTTATTGCTACGAAAGCAGACGAGAAAAAATATGTCCAGGTTACCGAATCAATGAATGCTCCGGAAACGAGAGAGCGAGAGCTTGCACCGCTGCGTAAGATTCGTGATAGCTATGAAAAGATAGTGATTGCCCTGGAATGCGATCTTGCTCAAACACAAGACGGAATCAAAATCATTAGAGCACTAGACTTTCTTTTGGAATAACAGGTGGCTCTATCACGCATAATCTTCTTTTGGCATACAAATTATATCTGTATAAGGAGCACAAAAGATGAACAGATTTAAGAATCCCCGGCTGATGATGATTTTTTCCATGACGATATTTGGTACGTTGGGGGTGTTTGTACGAAATATACCGGTATCTTCCGGGGAACTGGCCCTTTACCGGGCGGTGCTGGCAGCGGTGCTGATCGCACTCTATTTAGGAGCGACCGGGCAGAAGATACCCTTTAAGAATATAAAAAGAGAAGTGCCGCTTTTTCTTTCTTCCGGCGTAGCAATGGGCATAAACTGGATTTTTTTGTTCCAGGCCTATAAATATACCACGGTATCCCTGGCAACGTTAAGCTATTATTTTGCTCCGGTTATTGTGACGGTTGTCTGTCCCTTTCTTTTTAAGGAAAAATTGAGTGGAAAACAGATTCTGTGCTTCCTCATGTCTACCGTGGGGCTGCTTCATACGGGCATTACCTATTGTCTGTATTTTTCAGCATTGAAAGAACTGCCGGGACAGAAGGCAGCAATTTTAAGCTATATTGATCCTTTGGTGGCAGTGGTGATTTCCGTAACGGTGTTGAGAGAAAAAATGACAGTGTGGCAGGCCGTGGGAGGTTTGCTGATATTGGGATTTACTCTTTGGAACGAGATGAAACAAAAATAAAGGATATTCTTACACATCTGTCAGATTTGTTGGCATGGGAAAAAGAGTATGCTATTATGATAGAAATGCTCGAGAGATAGAAATATACAAAAACAGAAACATACAAAAACAGAAACAGACAAAAACAGGAACGGAAACAAGCAGAAACTGACCGGAGAAGGAGAAGCAGGACGGAGGAAAACACAAATGGAACGGATTTTTTTGCTGGAGGATGATGCGGCCATGTGCCGGGGAATTGCCATGGCACTGGAGGAACCGGAGAGACAGGTAGTTACGGCTGCAAGCCTCAAAGAGGCAAGAAAAATCTTACTTACACAGGAATTTCATCTGGCTATACTGGATGTCAATCTGCCGGATGGAAGCGGGATAGAGCTTTTACGGGAAAGCAAGGAAAAAAATCCGCATGTTCCGGTAATCCTTCTGACGGCAAACGACATGGAAATAGATCAGGTAACAGGACTGGAAGCCGGAGCGGACGACTATATAACCAAGCCGTTTTCTCTGGCAGTTTTTCGTGCAAGAGTGGGTGCCAGACTGCGAAGGGACGGCCGGAGAAAGCCGCAGAAATGGGAAATGGGGCCGTATTCCTTTAACTTTGAAAAAATGATTTATTATAAAGATGGCAGACCGGTGGATTTAAGCAAAACAGAGCAGAAACTGTTACGTATACTGGTGGAGAACAAGGGACGTGTGGTGACAAGAGAAGTGCTGCTGTCACAGGTATGGACGGACGGAACGGAATATGTGGATGAAAATGCATTGTCCGTGACGGTAAAAAGACTGCGTACCAAGTTAGAGCAGAAGCCCTCCGAACCGGAGTGGCTGCGGACTGTTTATGGAATAGGATATGTGTGGGGTGAAAAATGAAAAACGGAATCATAGTATTTTGTGCGGTATGCATGGCAGCAGGACTGGCGGCTGTATGGTATGCCGTTTTTTTAATAAGACGTTCCAACAGGCGGATGGAAAAAATGATAGAGGAAGCGATGGAAGGAAATTTCCGGGAAACACATTTTGATGAAGACATCCATTCTGCCACGGAAGCACGGCTGGCACAATTTCTTGCAGCCAATCGGACAGTTCTGGCCAAAACAGAGAAACAGCAGAAACAGCTTAGCGAGCTTTTGTCAGACATTTCCCACCAAATACGTACACCACTGACCAACATCCGTCTGTATACACAACTTTTAACAGAAAAAGAGCTGCCGGGACAGGCTGGAAAGCTGACGGAAGAGTTAGACAGACAGACGGCAAAACTGCAGGAGCTTATGGAAACTTTGATACAGACTTCCCGTCTGGAAACCGGATTGCTCGCCATGCATACGAAAATAGGAGACCTTTCTGAGGTGGCAGAGCGTGCAGCAGCCCAATACCGGGAAAAAGCTTTGGAAAAGCAGATTTCCATAGTCTTAAAATTGCAGCCTTCCAAGGTGGTTATGGATGCAAAATGGACAGAGGAAGCGCTATGTAATCTGGTGGATAATGCCATAAAATATACGCAAACAGGTGGATGCATCGTTTTGGAAAGCCGAGATTATGAATTTTTCGGTTCTGTTTGTGTATACGATAACGGACCGGGTATCGCTGAGGAAGAACAGACCCAAATCTGGGGAAGATTTTATCGGTCTCCGGAAGCCGGAACACAGGAAGGAGTAGGAATCGGTCTGTATCTGACAAGGCAGATTCTGTCGGAACAGTCCGGTTATATCCGGGTGAAGAGTAAAAAAGGAGAGGGCAGCTCATTTCAAGTGTATCTGCCCAAAGTCGAAATCTGATGAAAGATGCTGGCTGAAAAAACATCCGCCCATGCTACGTATTTTCAGAAGATCGTATTTTGACAGTAGAATCTGTCCATTCTGTCAGATTTGGGAAAGGGTGTGGAAAGATTCTTCTGCTATAGTAGAAATGAAAAAAATAACGGAGGTACGAACATGACCGTATTGGAAACAAGGGAATTAAAGAAATACTATGGCACGGGAGAAAACCGGGTGTGTGCCTTAAACGGCATCAACCTGAAGGTGGAACAGGGCGAATTTTTAACGATTGTGGGAAGCTCAGGTTCCGGAAAATCCACACTGCTGCATATGCTGGGAGGACTGGACAGACCTTCCGAAGGAAGTGTAGTAGTGGACGGGAAAGATCTGTTTTCCATGAAGGAAGAAGCACTTACGATTTTCAGGAGAAGGAAAATCGGTTTTGTATTCCAGGCTTATAACCTTGTGCCGGTTCTGAATGTGTGGGAAAACATTATTTTGCCGGTACAGCTGGATGGGGCAAAGGTGGATGAAAAGTACATAAAGCAGGTTATTGAGGTGCTGGGACTGGAGGAAAAACTAAAAAATCTGCCGTCCCAGCTTTCCGGGGGCCAGCAGCAGCGTGTGGCAATTGCCAGGGCACTGGCGGCAAAACCGTCTATTTTACTGGCAGATGAACCTACGGGAAATCTGGATTCCCGAACCAGCCAGGATGTTCTGGGGCTTATGAAAACGACCGGTCACCGTTTTTCCCAGACGATGGTAATGATTACGCACAATGAAGAAATCGCCCAGATGGCCGACCGCAGCATCCGTATAGAGGATGGACGGATTGTGGGAAGGGGTGAGTGAAATGATTTCTGCAAAGAACCGGAAACCCATAAAACGGATAGCCCTGAAAACCCTGCAGACATATGGAAAACGTAACGGGATCACCATTCTTGCCATTGCACTTACGACCATGCTCTTTACCGCCCTTCTGACGGTGGGGAGTACCATGTATAAAACCATACAGGAAAGCAGTTTCCGGCAGGCTGGAGGAAGCTTTCACGGAGGCTTTAAGCAGCTTACATGGGAACAGGTAAAGGAACTTCGGACCGATAAACGAATTAAAAAGAGCGGAGTCAGGATGGGAGTAGGCATACTGACAGAAGCTCCTTTCGACAAGCAATATACAGAGGTCAGTTATATGGACGATACTTACGTCAGGTATTCTTTCTGCAGTATAGAAGAGGGAATGGAACCGGAAGGAGAATGGGAAATCGCCTGTGATAACAGGGTGCTGGATCTTCTTGGAATTACGCCGGAAGTGGGAGCCAGAGTACCGCTTACCATTACACTGGGATACGGAACCGGCAGTGAAAAAGAAGTAACGGGAGAATTTATTCTTTCCGGCTGGTGGACCTTTGATCCGGCCTCCGTATCCGCTAATGTCCGAGTATCGGAAAAATGTGCCGGTAACATACTGGCAGGCTACAGCCCGGAAAACAGCAGCGACTTTTCCGGAAACTGGTATTTAAGCGTTTTTCTGTCCTCAGTGGCAAACTGCCGGGAAAAATTGGTGCAGATACTGGCAGATCATGGTTTTCAGAATAATGTCAGGGAAGAAGACAACTATGTGGGAATCGGAGTGAATGAAGGATATCTGACAGGACATATTGGGAAAGAAGACTGGTCGGGAGTGGCTACCATTGTGTCGCTGCTTTTGCTTATTTTACTGGCAGGGTATCTGATCATATACAATATTTTTCAGATATCGGTATCCAATGACATACGGTTTTACGGACTTTTAAAGACCATCGGGACTACACCCCGTCAGATAAAGGTCATTATTCACAGGCAGGCAATGGCTCTTTCCGGGCTGGGGATTCCGGCAGGCTTGCTTTTGGGCTGGTTTGTGGGCGCTCTTCTGGCACCTTTTCTGCAAAAGCTGGGGTATACCGTACAGATTAACAGAATCAGCACGGACTGGCGTATTTTTTTCTTTGCGGCGGTCTTTTCCCTGCTTACGGTATTTCTTTCCATACGAAAACCCGGGCGGCAGGCAGCAAAAGCTTCACCGGTGGAGGCACTGCATTATACGGATGTACAGCCGGTGCGGCAGAAATGCGGGGGAAGAGGCAGCGGAACACCGGTTGGCATGGCATGGGCAAACCTTGGCAGGAACCGGAAAAAAACGACTCTGATCGTGCTTTCTCTGTCCCTTGCTGCGGTTCTCTTTCAGATGGTATGTATCATTGGAAATGGATTTGACATGGATAAATTTTTACAGAATTTTGTAATCAGTGACTTTGTGGTGGGCGACAGCTATTACATCAACCGAAGCTGGTCGCAGGGTAATCTGACGGAGGAAAACATAGCAGACATACAGAACTGTGGGTATGTGGAGAAGGCAGGGGTTACCCGGAATGAAAAATGGGCTTCCGTATCTGTTCCGGAGGAATTCTACCGGTATTTCTGGAAAGGCATTTACGGTGAAGAAAGCCTGCAACAGCAGATGGAAAATGCACGGCAGGCTGACGGCGGTTATGACCAGAGCATAGGACTTTATGGTGTGGATACTTTTGGCACTGGAAAATTAAAGGTACTGGAGGGGAGCACAGACGGACTTTCGGATCAGACCCGAAATGCCATTGCGGCAGTGTACCAGACGAAAGATGACGGAGAGGTGATACCGGAAAGCAATTATGCGAAGCTTGGAGATAAAATTACGGTTCGCTATATAGACAGTTATGGCTTTTATGCGGCTTCCGACGGCAGAAAACTGTCGGAGGAAGAACTGGAAAACGTAGATTCCGGGGAATTGAAGATGGTACCGGAGGGCTTTCACGATGTTACCTATACGGTGGAGGCACTGGTGGTTATGCCGAGAGCCATGAGCGGACGGAGTGTATCCGGAGCTGAATTTGTACTGGGAACCGATACTTTGTTGCGGGACGGTATCCATACGGAATATCTGAATTTTATGTGTGATGTGAAAGCCGGCAAGGAGGAATCCATGCAGGAGTTTCTTGCAGACTACACACAAAATAAGGCTCCGCTGCTTGATTTTGAGAGCAGGGAGAGCTGCCGCAAATCTTTTGAAGGCGGGAAAAATGCGCTGCTTCTGATGGGCAGTGTTATGTCGGGATTACTTGCCGGTGTAGGAGCTCTAAACTTCTTAAACGGGGAAATCACCTCTGTTCTGACAAGAAAAAGAGAACTGGCCACCTTGCGTGCCGTAGGAATGACCGGACGACAGATGAAACAGATGATTGGCGCAGAAGGAATCTTCCATGCCCTGCTTGCGGGCTTATGCTCATTTCTGCTGGGAATGCTGGCGAACGGAGCACTCTGTCTGGGAGCCGGGAAACTGTTGTGGTTTTTCACCTTCCGGATGAATCTGTGGCCTCTTGCCATGGCAGAAGCCGTGTATCTGATTTTGGGTGTACTGGTTCCGGTACTGGTTGTAAAGTATGCCGAAAAGGAAACCATTGTGGATAGACTTCGGGAAGAATAAAAAAGTATTGACAAAACTGTATACAAAGTGTATATATGTATATATACAGAACATATACGGAAAAGGAATGACATACGGATAACATGCTGCCAGATATAACGATATGCAGACAGCATGCAACGACGCGGCGGTATGCATGGAGGAAGCACATGATTATTATGAAAGATGTGGAAAGACGTCAGGGTTCTTTTCAGATGAAAAATATTTCGTTTTCCCTCCCGGACGGTTATATCTGCGGTCTGGTGGGAAGAAACGGGGCCGGAAAGACTACACTGATACATCTTTTGCTGGGACTGTATCGTCCGGGGAATGGAGAGATCAGCATCGACGGGATGCACTATCCCGAACAGGAAAAGATAATTCATGACAGGCTGGGGACTGTTCTGGTGGAGGAACTTTTGGACGGAGAATATACTCTTTGGGAAAACGGTATGCTGTACGGTGCTTATTACAGCAGATTCGATGCCGGGGAGTACGAATCCCTGCTGCAGGAGTTCCGGTTGGAGAAACAGACCAGATTCAGGAAACTATCCAAAGGACAGAAATTAAAATGCCAGTTTGCTTTTGCACTGGCATGCCGTCCGAAGTATCTGCTTCTGGATGAGCCCACTGCCAATTTTGACCCGCAGTTTAGGGAGATATTTTTGAAGAAGATACAGGAGTTTGTCATGGACGGCGAGCATACGGTGCTTCTGTCTACCCATATGACGGAGGACCTGGACCGGCTGGCGGATTATCTTATTTATCTGCAAAAGGGAGAACTCCTGTATGCCGGTGACATGGAAAGCTTCCGGGAAAAATACCGGATTGTGGCAGGCGAACATTATAAGATCAAGCTTCTGGGAGACAAGGTGCTTGGCTATGAAAAAAGGCCGCTGGGAACACGGGCTCTGGTGCGGCATCATAAGTTTCAGGAGTATGACAGGGAACTTACGGTAACCTATCCTTCCATTGAAGAATTCATGTATCTGTACGAAAGGAACGAATCATTATGAAAAGAAGCATGTGGCGGGAATATCTGGCAGAATGGAGCTGGAAAAAGATAAAAGACGGAGCAACGGAAAACAAAACCATCTGGGGATGCATGTATGCGGCATTTATTTCCACATTTTCCTTGTCTGTATCCATGATGGAACATGATTTCCGAATAACGGATATACTGATGGCGGCCGGTATGTTTCTTCCCCTGATGTTCGTTATGATGTCGATCATGACACATCCGGTCAGACTGCGGAAGATGCGATATCTGTGTCCGCAGACTGCAGAAGAAAGGATTAAGTCTATCCGGAAGAATTTTTACTTCCGGGCAGGAATTCACATGATGGTTTTTCTGGCAGGTCTGGTGCTTATTTTTACAGCAGGATTTTTTAACTGGGAAAGTCTTCTGTTTCTGCTTCTCAATGACGGTATCATGAGCATGATGGTGCCGGTGTACGGGACAGATGGGAAAGCATCGGTTCAGCAGATATTTCTGTTAGTTGCCGCTTTCCTGACGGATATGGCCCAGCTACCCATTATTTCGGGACCAGAGCCTCACAAAATGGTGCAGATTATCCTGTATGCCATATTTTTTCTGATAGAGCTGCCACTGTTTATTGCTTTTGAAAAATACAGAAAGAAGGAGATGCAGGCGGCAGGTTTCTTTATGGAGGCCATGTGATATGAACCTGAAAATCATTATTTCCCCACAGGGGACGCTGGCTATTTATGAGCAGATTGTTTCCCAACTGAAAAATGCCATAGTAACGGGCACACTTTCCGCAGGGGAGGCATTGCCGTCCATCCGTGCGCTGGCAGCGGATTTGCAGGTCAGTGTGATTACCACGAAGCGTGCCTATGAGGAACTGGAAAAAGAAGGGCTTATCCGCTCGGTGGCAGGCAAGGGCTTTTATGTGTGTGAATACAATACGGATTACCTTTTGGAAAAGCAGCTTATGACACTGGAAAAAAGACTTTCGGAAATTATTTTTGATGCCAAGGCAGCAGGCCTTGACAGCGAGGAATTCATCAGCATGGTAAAGACTTTATACGATGGGGAATAAAGGGTGTTTCCCTAAATGATACCATGCCCGATAAGGAAGATAGGCGGATTACGGAAAGGAAGAGCCACTATGACGGATTTTGCATGTAAACTTGCAAATGTAAGCAGAAAGCGGAAGAAATTTCGGCTGTCTGACATCAATATGGAACTGGAAAATGGCTATATTTATGCTATCGTTGGTGAAAACGGCGCCGGCAAGACCATGCTGTTTCAGACGATTTTGCAGGAGAACGCCCGTTACAGCGGGGAAATTTTCGTGTACGGACAGCCGGCGCGTGGAAACCATGACAAAATGATGCAGATTATCGGTTATGTGTCCGAGGACAACATTTTTTTGGAAGACAGGACCGGCATGCAGAATGCGGAGATTTTAGGCATTCTGTATGAGGACTTTGACAAGGAGTTGTTTCGAAATATTATGGATAGGATGCAGGCACCTGCAAACCGGACCTACCGGCTTATGTCCCGGGGGGAAAGGATAAAATTCCAGTTAGGCTTTGCCATTGCCCATCACAGTAAGCTGTTTTTGCTGGACGAGGCAACTGCGGGCATGGATCCGGTTTTTAGGCTGGAGTTTTTTGACATACTCAGGGAACTTCTGAAAACAGAAGACTGCTGCGTGCTTATGACCAGCCATAATATGACAGAAATTCATATGCAGACGGATTACGTGGCAGTGATGGAGAACGGACGCCTGGGCGCTTTTCAGGAGAGCCTGGATACAATCGGGGGATATGAAGATGCGGCAAAGCGGCAGGAGGGGGAAGGTACATGACAGCAGAAGCGGTGTCACAGGAAGATGGGGACAGGCACAAGGGAGTGCATGAGGAGCGGCAGATAGAAGCCAACGGAAGGAAGTGCAGAAAGGAGCAGGTACATGAGAGTGAATGAAAAGCAGCAGGAAAGACTGGAACGTTTTTTTGAAGAGGAAACCACCTGGTTTGCCAATCATATTTATTTTAAGTACTGCGGATATATTATAATAGGATGTTCCCTGATCATGGCGGCTTTTCCGACGAAGGCTTTGGACAGAGATTCTTTTTGGCCCTGTTTAACCGCATATATGCTGTATATTTATGGCGTCAGTATGCTGCATTACCGTTATACACTCTTTCAGGAGCAGAAAAACAACGCAAAATCCATTATGGTACTTTTGCGGTATCTGCCGGTGTCAGAACGCCAGTACCGGATCTTCAAGTTCCGGAAACTTAAGAAAACATTTTTTTTCCTTGCCCTGTTTATCTTAGCGGCAAAAGTAGGAATATCCCTGATTGCCTACCATAGTTTTACTGTCTGGGATGTGGTGATTCCGGTTGGCTGTTATTTTCTGGTTCCCCTGCTTTTATTATGGGTAACAGGGAATAAAGCTGCTTAAGAAAAAGTTCTTCCGGCTTTGTAAGAATCTGGTATTTTTTCCAGGCAAAAACCGTGTGCATGGAGATTGTGGGGGAGAGCGGGATAAAAATATAGGGACTTTTCGGTGTAATCTGTACCAGATGTTCGATGGCAAGAGCGACGCCCAGCCTTTGCTCTACCATAAGGGAAGCATTGTAAATTAAATTATAGGTGGCCGCAATGGTCAGCTTTTCCACAATCCGGGGGGACAGGATGCCAAGCAGGGTATCCGGACTGATCCGGGAAGATACGATCAACGGCACCGAAATAAGATCCTCTTGCGTAATGAATTTTCTGTCGGCAAGAGGGTCTTTTTTGTGCACAAGAAGTCCCACGGTATCGGCGCAGGGCATGGCAAGATACTGGTAATGCTCTTTGTTTACCGGTTCGAATAAAAGACCGAAGTCAAGGGTACCATGCTCCAGACGTTCCGTGACATCCACTGCATTGGCACTGTATACGGAAAAATGAATGTGGGGAAACTGTTCCTGTGTCTGTTTCATGGCTTTGGCAATCAGGGAAAAAGTTTTGGTTTCTCCCGCACCGATGGAAATCTGTCCGGAAATGGTTTCGTCGGAAGCCTTGAATTCCATTTCGGTTTTTTCTACTAAGGAGATGATTTCCTCCGCTCGCTGCCTGAGACGTATGCCGTCCTCCGTCAGCATGGTTTTCCGGTTGGTGCGGATAAAAAGCTTCCGGCCGAGTTCTGCCTCCAAATCCGCCATCTGCCGGGAAAGGGCGGACTGGGAAACGTGCAGAATGTTGGCGGCGTTTGTCATATTTTCCTCACGGGCGATGGTGAGAAAATACCGTAGGGTGCGATGTTCCATAACGATACCTGTGCCTTTCTATGTCTGTAAAATCTAAAAATTTCGGTTATGATTTTCTTTACGATAGTGTTTCCGAAATTTTATTTTAAAATAAAAGCAAACTCTTTGCAATGTGAAAAATACATGACAGAGTATGAATTATAGATATTTTACATTTTTAATAGAAAGAGATACAATCATTTGGCAGGGCAGAGAAAGACTTTCGGATACAAGGGAAATTGGACATGAAAAAAGGCCTCCTGATGCAAGAAAAATTTGAAATGCAGAGAAGGCTTTCGGATGCCGGGAAAGGGGACTGTCATGAAACTGACGGAGGATATGATTGAAAACTTAAAATGCACGGGCTGTCCGGATACGGAAATTCGCAGAATAGGTGAAATGGAAAACGAGGATGTGCAGCTCCAGGCATTGAACTGCTACCGGAAATGTCTGCTGGAATGCGTGCATGCGGAGCAGAAAAAATTGGAATATTTAGATTATCTGATTTATGAAATCAAAAAGAAGAAGGATAAATAAAGAAAGGTAAGGATGGGAATGGAAAATGCAAAAGAGGTGAGCAGGGCGTTCCTGACAGGGGAGAGAGCCTTGTTCCACGCAGAAAATCTGCATATTACAGATACTATTTTTGACGACGGGGAGTCGCCCTTAAAGGAGAGCAGCCACATCGAGCTGGAGGGCAGTATGTTTAAGTGGAAATATCCGCTCTGGTATTGCAATCACATTACCGTAAAGGATTGCCAGTGGTTTGAGATGGCAAGGGCGGGAGTCTGGTACACCAACGATATTTCCGTGGAAAATGCGTTAATTCAGGCGCCCAAGAATTTCAGACGGTGCAGGGGACTCAAGCTTGACAATGTTTATTTTGCCAATGCGGCGGAAACCCTGTGGAGCTGCGAGCAGGTGGAACTGAAGGATGTAACCGCAAAAGGGGACTATTTTGCCATGAACTGTTCGGATATGAAGATTGACAACTTGCGTCTGGACGGCAATTATTCCTTTGACGGGGTTAAAAATATGGAAATCCGCAATTCTACTCTTCTTTCCAAGGATGCGTTCTGGAACAGTGAAAACGTAACGGTTTACGACTCCTTTATTTCCGGGGAATACCTGGGCTGGAATGCGAAGAACCTGACACTTGTGAACTGTACCATTGAAAGCCTGCAGGGACTTTGTTACATTGACAATCTGGTGATGAAAAACTGCAAGCTTATCAATACCACGCTGGCGTTCGAGTATTCCAGTGTGGATGCCGACATTACGGGAGAGGTTGACAGTGTGATGAACCCTTCCTCCGGCAGGATTTCCGCAGAGGCAATCAAAGAACTGATTATGGAGAAGGATAAAATAGACCCGGAGAAGACACAGATTATCGTAAGAGGAAAATAAACGCAAAAAAGAAAAGCCCAAAAGAAATGCAAAATAATGCAAAAAAGAAAAGCCCGCAGCGAAAATGCCTGCGGGCTTTTTGTGTGCGAATACCATTACCAATCCTGTTCCCGGGTGTACTGTGTCCGGTAACCGTGGTTTTCGGCGGGACGCATGTCGTTGGGGTACATGGTATCGGAATAAATATCTTCCTGAAGCTGTTTTACCAGGCGGAATACGTGCTCATAATCCGTGATGTTGCAGATGTCGCCGCCGGCTCCGTGACCGTGACCGCAGGTGCTGATGATGTCGCCGGTGCCGCACATACGGTCAAATACTCCCTGGCGGATGGATACGTGGGATAAATCGGTAAAAGGTTTCATATCCACACGTCTGGTAAAAATGCCGGACTGCACATAAATGCCTTTATCGGTAATCAGATATTCGGTATTCTTGGCCTTTAAGGCGGAGGTAATCACGCCTCCTAAATAAATCCATACCGGCATCAGGTGTATCAGGAAAAAGACGCCCAGAAAAGCGCCCATGAAACCGGGACCGGAGGAACCGGTGGCGCTCATGGCTAAAATCATGCCTCCGTCAAACAAAAGCCAGATTAACGCAAACGGCAGCATGGGGTTGAAAACAGACTCCAGCACCGACACCTTCACTGCTTTTTTTCCGCTCCACATGATATTTTCTCCGTATCCGATCTGATCTCTTAAGCTCATAATACTCCTGCTCCTTTCGCCGTTCTCCATGCTGATCTTGTCATTATTTTTATAGTAATATAACAGGTAGCGGAAAGCAAGTAAATTCTTGACGTGGGAGATAGGACGTATTATCATTTGGTTAGATACCGCTAACTTGATGAGAAAGCAGTCTGAACATGTGTAATATTGAGGTGGCGGATACTCGTCACGGGAAAAGAAAGAGGTAAATTATGGGATATATTCGGAAATCAAAAAGAAAAGCATATCTGTTAATCGGATTTTTTGCTATGCTGCTTTGCGGCATCAGTGACTGCCTGCTGTCTTACATGGGAGACGGGGAACCCCATGTGCTGGCGGGTATTATCAGTGCCAACATTGTAAATGTACCGCTGTGGTATTATCAGGCATCGCTTGTCATCGGCATTATTGCCTGTGTGGGTTATCTATTGGCTTCCCGCGCAGCATGCTTTTATATACTCGACAGGCAGAACGGCGACAGAACAGGACTGTATAAGTCATTTTCTTTTGGCACGACAATGATGTCGGTGGGTATTTTCGGCATTCATTCCATTTGCTGCATGGCGCTGATGAACGTGAGGGCAGCCCTGTTGGCAGGCGCTTCGGCAGACAGTATTGCCGCATATTTTACACAGTCGGCACTGGTGCCATTTGCGGTGGGCACCATCTGGCAGACAACAGCCGATATTATTTCCGGTGTGGCATTCATTATTATGGTAGCAAAGGGAAAAATCCCCGTTCCGAAGTTTTTTATTGTCATCGGTCCTTTGGTTCTGTATGTAATCTGTAAGGTTGCAGCGGCAGTATTAACGGACGTGACCGGCAATTCCGTTTTCTCCCATGTACTGGGCGGCGGAGAGTCCTGGGGTATTGCCATGATGTTCCTTGCCTTTTATTTTGCGGTCAGGAAGGAAAAGTAAAATCGGGAAGCGGCTTGAAGCGGAGCTGGGAATGTGTTACAATTTTCTTCAAGCATGGACTTTCGTGCAATAGTCGGAAGAACTTTTAAGCACCGGCAGCAGCACCCAGAAAAGATAATTACATAGTACGCATTTGAGAGGGAGAAAAACATGAGCGAAGAATTTGAAACCTACGACAACACAAGACCGCAGGAGCCGCAGAACGGACAGCCTGCAGGCAACGCCTATAACATGTCCCAGGGATATGGTTACGGCTACGGAAATCAGAATGCCGGAGCCAACACCGGAGCCTACAGCAACGGCTACAATGCCGGAGCGAACGGTTATCAGGACGGAAATGCAGCCAACACCGGAGCCTACAGCAACGGCTACAATACCGGAGCAAACGGTTATCAGGACGGAAATGCAGCCAACACCGGAGCCTACAGCAACGGCTACAATGCCGGAGCATACGGCAGTGGCAATGCTTACAACGCACCTTATAACAATCAGGCACCTTACAATTATCCCGGCAACAATTATCCTTACAACAATCAGCCGACCAAGCAGAACAACGGTTTATCCATTGCTTCGCTGGTACTCGGTATTGTGGGAATTGTTGCCTGCTGCATTCCCATTATCGGTATTCCGGTGAATGTAACAGGTCTGATTCTGGGTATTGTCGGAATGAAAAAGGGCGGCAAGGGAATGGCTATTGCCGGTATTATCCTTTGCTCCATCTTCCTGGTATTGACGATTGCCAATTCCGCACTGGGAGTTTATATCAACATGAACTACAGGGATGTCTATGATTTCCTTGACAGTCTGGGAATTGATTACAATTACTAAGACATTAAAAGACAGACGATTGTCTGGTTCATAATTGACTTACAAAAGAAGTGCCGGTATGCAAAGATGCGTATCGGCATTCTCTGTATACGGATAGTAGGCACGAAAGCATTATCAGAAGAGATAAGTGTCGGCAAAAAGAAAAATTCTTTTTTAAGGAAATGAGTTATCAATTCCAAGGCAAAAAGTTAATAAAGATTTAATTCTGCCGGAAGGGTATGGGATATGCCGGATATTCCGTGTATAGTAGGGGAAAGAAGTAACCGGGCATTTTTGTATAAGGGGAAAGAGCATGAAAAAGAGACATATTTTATGGGCAATGGGGCTTGCCGTTTTACTGGCAGCAGGCTGCGGAAAGGCGAAAAATACTGAATGGAAAGTGACGCAGTATGCGGATGAGTCGGGACTGCAGGCAAATTTTTATACCTTAAGCAGTAACAGGGGAGAACTGATTATCATTGACGGCGGTTCTGAACAGAATGCCGGACAGGTGAAAGAGGTCATCCGGGAGAACGGCGGCGAGGTGGATGCCTGGATTTTGACGCATCCTCATCCGGACCACATCGGAGCTTTCGTAAAACTGTACGAGGATAAAGATATTAAAATAGATGCCGTATATGATAATGGCGTGGATTATGAAGAATATGACAGTGTGGACCAGGAATGGGATGACATTGCGGTTTTGCAGGAATATGAGGAATTGACGGAAAGCGCCTCCAATGTGGAAAGTGTAGAGGAAGGGGATGTTCTGCAGTTTTCGGATTTGTCCCTGCATTTCCTGAACAGTTACCGGAAGGGAATGTCGCAAACCACCAAGGATATGCCCAATAACAGCTCCCTGGTGTTTACTGTGGAGTCGGAAGACAAGAGCATGCTCTTTATGGGAGACTGCTATGATGAAACACTGGGAAAGCAGATGATGCAAAACTATGACACGGAACTGGAAGTGGACTATGTGCAGATATCCCACCACGGAAACCATACCATGTGCCGGGAATTCTACGAGAAAACGAAGGCAAAGGCTGCCTTTTTTGATGCACCGGAGTGGCTTATCCAGGGTGAACAGTTCGACACCCAGAAAAACATGGCAGAGATGGAAGAACTGGGGATGCAGATTTACGACTATACATCCTGCCCCAATGAGGTGGATTTGTAAGAGCAGCAAATTCCAAGGAACATGATATATGCTTTAAAGATGATAGAAAAGAAAGAGGCAAATACTGAAAAATAGAACAAATGCTTTAAACAAAGATAAGGTGTAAGAAGCAAAAAAGCAAATGAGGACTATTTGCTTTAAATAAAAAGAGATAATGAGAAGCAGAAAGAAAAATATGAGAAATTTGCTTTAAAAAAGGTGAAAAAGTAAGCAGCAAATTGTAAGAAATAAGCGAAATGCTTTAAAGAAGATGAAAAAGGAAACAGCAAATTCAGGAAAATAAGCAAAATGCTTTAAGGAAGATGAAAAAGAAAACAGCCGGTATCCTGCTTCAGTTGGACGCCGGCTATGTGTATTCAGAGGGTTAAGAGACCTCACATATAGGGTGGTTCCTCATCTTATTTCCCAATTACTTCTTTGATAGCGGCAAGCAGCTCATCATAGGTTTCATAAGCCGGAATGTCAGGATATTCTGCCTTGATGGCGTCGGTGGACTTGAATAAGAAGCCTGCCTTGCTGGCCTGAATCATGCCGAGGTCGTTGTGGCTGTCACCGCTGGCAATGGTATCGTAGCCGATGGACTGCAGAGCCTTTACCGTGGTGTATTTGGATTTCTCACAACGCATCTTGAAGTCGGTGATCTCGCCGTTGTCGGCGACCACAAGGGAGTTGCAGAAGATGGTAGGATAGCCGAGCTTCTTCATAAGAGGGCCCGCAAACTGGGAGAAGGTATCGCTGATAATGATAACCTGCGTCATTTCCCGCAGACTGTCTAAAAATTCCTTTGCGCCTTCCAAGGGCTCAATTTTGGCAATGGTGTCCTGAATTTCCTTTAAGCCGAGTCCGTGCTCCTTTAAGATGCCGATGCGGTATTTCATCAGCTTGTCATAATCCGGCTCATCGCGGGTGGTTCTTTTCAGTTCGGGAATGCCGGTTTCTTCCGCAAAAGCAATCCAGATTTCGGGTACCAGTACACCTTCTAAGTCTAAACATACGATTTCCATAGTATTCTCCAATCCTTTTCCTAATTTTTGTTAACATTCATCAAATGACAAATTCCCTCAAATGATAATCTTCATCAAACGACAATCTTTATCAAATGACAACGCATAACCAGATGATTGATTTTCAACCGTCATTTTCATTATAGTGGAAAAGCATGGAAAACGCCATAAAAAAATCATCAAAATTGAATTTTTGCAAGACCGCAGCCGAGCCGCCTCTCAGCCGACGAATGGTTTGCCTCCCGGCCGCTGAACGGTCCGCCTCTCAGCCGACGAATGGTTTGCCTCTCAGCCGCTGAACGGTCTGTCTCCTGGCGCTGCCCTGTCCGTCTGCGCTGCCTGCGGCATCGGTTTCCCCTTCCGGTGCCTATCGGTTTTCCCTGGGTCCTCTTACGATGTCATAATAAGCATTGGAGGTCATGCGGTAAATAACGGTGTAGAAAACCGCAAACGCCGCAAAGCTTATTAAAGTGGTCAGAATAAACAGCCTGTTATTTAAGAAGTCGAACAACAACAGGATTTTTTTAATCAGTGGGAAGGCAAAGCACAGGTGCAGACCGGCAAATAAAAGCGGCAGGAAGAAAACCGTTAAAAGCTGGGAATTGATGCTGCGCCGGATTTCTCTGTCGGTAAGTCCCACCTTCTGCATGATGGCGAAGCGGGATTTGTCTTCGTAGCCTTCGGAAATCTGCTTGAAATAAATAATTAAAACGGCAGCTATAATAAATGCCACACTAAGCAGAATGCCTAAGAAGAACAGGCCGCCGTAGGCAGCTATAAAGTCCGTTCTGTCATTTTCCACGGACTCCACAAGGAGCATGGCATCCAGGGAATTCTCCGTAAATATTCCGGATAAATCCACTTCCATATCGTGTATCATGATATCCTGTTCCTCTGCGGAAAGGGGTGTCCGGAAGCCGTAATACCAAAGAAAAGCAGAGTAATCTTCGGGCAGCAGCCTGCGTACGGCTTCAAGATCGGGGACAACGATAAAATAGGTGCTGCCGATATAGGAATTGGTATCTTCCACATCAAAAAAGCTCTTCAGGGCAGCCTTCAGGTGATAGGTTGTCTGTCCGGGCAGTGTCAGCTCCTGATACGCATAATTCCTTCCTCCCTTTTTGTATAAAAACATTTCATAGGTATTCAGTGTGTAGTCCGTATCCATCATCCGGTTGTAGTCGTCAAGGGAAAAGAAATACAGCTGGCAGATACCGGAAAAGTTGTTCTGCGTCCGCAGGTAGTCTTCTTCAAAATCGGAAGGCAAAGCGCTGCCATCTAAGACACAGGATACATTCAGGTAGGAATAGGTGAGTAAATCCGAAGCCTGCGCATTGTGAAGCAGCATGACATCCTCCGCCTTTTTAGCAATAGATGCCGTGATTTCAGGAGCCACAGTGCCGGAAGACAGACGATTCTGCACCGTAATGCTGAAGTCCCTGGAATGCCGTTCCTTTAAGCTGTCCTCTTCGCCGAAAAACAGGCAGGAGGAAGAAGCAGTCATAACCAGAACCATGGTTGCCAGGATGCAGATGGAAGCCAGCCCGGCACCGTTTCGTTTCATGCGGAAGGCCATGGATGAAACAGAAATAAAATGGTTGGGTTTATAGTAGTAGCGTTTGTTTTTCTGAAGCAGCTTCAAAAAGACCACGGAACCGGAAATAAACAAAAGATAGGTTCCGATAATGACCATGCAGACAGCTACGAAAAACCAGACCGTAGCGGAAATCGGGTCTTCAATGCTGACGGCAAGGTAGTAGGCGCCGCCTAAAATAAGGATGCCCAAAAGTCCCATCAGGAAATTGGCGCGGGGCGGTTTCTCCCCGAAGGACTCGCTGTGAAGCAGTTCCACCGGTCTTGACACGGTAATCCGGAAAAGATTGCGCAGCAGGTTAAGCAAAAAAATAAGGAGAAACAGAATAATGGTATAGCGGATACTGGACCAGGATACGATCAGCGTATACGTGACGCCGGCATGCAGCATATTCACAAGAAGCAGCTCCGCAAGCTTTAAGAGGAGAATACCCGCAAGCAGACCGAAAAACAGGGACAGAAAAGCCATTATTATGGTTTCAAAAAATAAAATAAGACCGATGTTCCGTTTATCCATGCCGAGGATGTTGTAAAGTCCGAATTCCCGGGTCCGTTTTTTCCTTAGGAAGCTGTTGGTGTAGCTTAACAGCAGTACGGAAAAGATAATGATAACCCATACGCCTAATTTCAGCAGGCTTATCAGCATTTCGCCGCCGCGCATGGCAGCCAGTGTTGGGGACACGGACAGCGCCGATACGATGTAGCACATGGCAATCGTGCAGATACAGGTTAAAAGATAGGGAATGTAAAATTTCCCGTTTTTTTTCATGCCGTTGGCGGCAAGCTTCATATAAAATCCTATTCTCATGCCCGATCACCGCCTGTCTGCTGAAGGAGAGTCAGCGTATCGGAAATTTTCTGGTACTGGGCGGAGAAGCTGTCCTGACCGCGGTAAATCTGGTGGAACACTTCGCCGTCCTTGATAAACAAAACTCTGCCCGCATGGCTGGCAGCCTTTACGGAGTGGGTAACCATCAGAATGGTCTGACCGGTGGTGTTGACCTCGTTAAACAAAGACAACAGTTCGTCGGTTGCCTTGGAGTCCAGCGCACCGGTGGGTTCGTCAGCCAAAATAAGCTTGGGACCGGTAATCAGGGCACGGGCAACGGCAACACGCTGCTTTTGTCCGCCGGATATTTCATAGGGATATTTTTTTAAGAGGGACGTAATTCCTAACTTTTCGGCGATGGGTGCCAGACGCACCTTCATTTCGTTGTAGCTTTTGCCGGCAAGCACCAGAGGAAGATAAATATTGTCCTCCACGGGGAATGTGTCAAGAAGGTTGAAATCCTGAAAAACGAAGCCCAGTTCATCTCTGCGGAAAGCAGCCATGTCGGACTCCCTGATATCGGAAAGATTGCGGCCGTCCAGAAAAACGGAGCCGCCGGTGGGACGGTCGAGGGCAGCCAGAATATTCAAAAGGGTGGTTTTACCGGAACCGGATTCGCCCATAATGGCGACATACTCGCCCTTTTCTACCTGAAAATTGACATTCTTTAAGGCTTCGACTTTGTTGTTGCCAAAGCGGGTTGTGTATACTTTTTTAACACCTTTCACTTCTAAGATACTCATATGAGAGCTCCTCCTTTTGTTTACTTATTTAACCTGGTTTCAGTATAAGAAAAAAGAGGAACCCATACCATGGAATCGGCTTACAATCCGGCGGGCAAATCTTACATTTCTGTAAGTTTTACCGGAAAAGTAAGGGAAACATCGGTGCCCATGTCGGGCGTGGAGGTGATGGAAAGGGTATGATTTAACTTATCACAGATGGTTTTGCAAAGGTAAAGACCGAGACCGCTTGCCTTCTTGTCACGTCTGCCGTTGTAGCCGGTATAACCGTTCTCAAAAATGCGGGGAAGGTCTTCCGGGGCAATGCCGATACCGGTGTCCTCTATATGCAGGGTATGTTTTTCCGCATCATAACGGATGGTAATGCCGCCTTTGCGGGTGTATTTTAAGGCATTGGACAAGAGCTGCTCAATAACGAAGGAAAGCCATTTTTCGTCGGTCAGCACCGTTGCCTCCACGGGCTCGTAATGGATGGTGAGCTTGCGCAGGATAAATTCGCCGGCAAATTTTTTGATGGTCTGGTTTAATATGGGAGTAAGCTCATATTCCCGGATGACATAATCGGTGGAAGTGGAGCCGAGACGCAGAAACATCATGACCATTTCCACGTACTGTTCAATGCGGAACAGGTCGCCGGAAATCTGGCGGGCAAGGTGGGAGTCCTCATACTGCAGTGTCAGTTTCATGGCGGCAATGGGCGTTTTAATCTGGTGCGCCCACAGGGTGTAATAGGCAATCATGTCCTGATAGCGGGTTTCCGATGCAGTTTCCGCATCCTGAAATTCCTTTTGCAGTATGCGTAGGAGAGCCTGGTAATCTTCTTCCAAAATGCCGTCCGCCTGCGGGAGCGCCTGTATTAAGGAAGCGGTATGCTGTTCGAGATACGAAAGAAGGTCGTGTTTTTTCTTGAAGCCGGTAAAGTCGATGACAAGCAGTACAAGCCCCACTGTGAGGCATAACAGGAACGGATAAAGCGCCGCCATGACGGGCAGATGATACAGGGCAAAGGATACCGAAAACAAAATGCCGGTCAGAAGGAAAAACGCGATGAATTTTTTATGAGAAGAAAGATAATGCAGAAATAATTTCATAAGCTTCATCCTTTCTGTGGTTACACGGAAATCAGATATCCTTCTCCGAAACGGGTGGTGATAAAATCGGTCAGTCCCACCTCGTTTAATTTCCTGCGGAGGCGGTTCACATTGACGGTCAGGGTGTTTTCGTCCACGAAGCTGTCCGTTTCCCAGAGCCGCTCCATCAGCTTTTCTCGGCTGACGGTCTTACCCTTGTTTTCCAAAAGAGCGGAAAGGATGCGGGCTTCGTTTTTTGTAAGGGAAATTTTCTGCCCCTCGTAGGTAAGGGAGCCGTCTTCCTTATTAAAAAGAGCGCCCCGGTGCTCTAAAAGCGGAACGGCGGCGGTGAAGTCGTAGGTGCGCCGCAGCAGCGCCTGGATTTTTGCCATGAGTACATTGCCGTCAAAGGGCTTGGCAATAAAATCGTCCGCACCCATGTTCATTGCCATGACAATATTCATGTTGTCGGAGGCGGAGGATAAAATGATGACGGGCACCTTGGAAAACTTGCGGATTTCGCTGCACCAGTGATAGCCGTTATAGAAAGGAAGCGCTAAATCCAGCAGCACCAGATGGGGTGCAAAGCCGGCAAATTCCTTCATGACATCGCGGAAGTTTTCCACGCATTTTACGGAAAAATCCCAGCTTAATGCCTGCTTTTCCACCGCAGAGGCTATTCCTAAATCATCTTCGATAATAAGCAGTCTGTACATGTTGTCCTCCATTGATATTTAACGCAGCTGCATGCACGGAAAGCTCGCATACAGCTGCTTTATAGTTAATCGTGACTATTCAGAACCCCATTCACAAAATCGCTTCTGCGAAGCTTTCCTTTTGCTCATGTGGTTACTTCGCCATATAAAACTGCTTATCTGTCTGCATGCAAGCATTCACAGAAAGCAGTTTTGCATGGCTCTGAATAGTTACTCACATCATAGCACAACAACAAAAAAATTGCTACCTTGCAGAGAACGTGCGGGTGTGCTATATTTTAGATGACCGGCAGGGTCAATTTTACTTATCCGGAACGAATATTTATTCGGAATGAAATGTTTACACAGAATGGAATATTTACACAGAATGGAATTTTACTTATGAACGAAAAATTTTTTGATTTAAAAAAAGAAAAACAGGACAGAATGATAAATGCCTCGCTGAAGGTATTTGCGGAGGGCGGCTACGCGCATGCCAGCACGGACGATATCGTAAGGGAGGCCTCCGTCAGCAAGGGGCTTTTATTCCATTATTTCGGAAGTAAATTAGGCACCTATGCGTTTATGTACCGGTACAGTGTGCGTTTTTTCCTATTAGAGCTGTCTGCGGCGAAGGTCGGCGGCAGCAGGAATGTCTTTGATATGGCAAAGCAGGTGGAACAGGCAAGATGGCAGGTGCTTAAGGGATATCCGTACCTTCTGGCTTTTTTACAGAAAAGCCGCACCGAAAATGTTAAGGAAGCGCTTCTGGAAACGGAAGACATGAAGGAAAAATTAGATGAGGCATATGAAAAAATACTGGCGGATGTGAACGCAGAGGGACTTCCGGCGGGCACGGATGCGAAAAAACTGCTGCAGATGCTTCTTTTCACCATGGACGGCATCATGAACGAGCAGTTTGGCAAAGGCGCATTTCAGGCGGATATGCTGCACGAAGAAGTGATTTCCTATTTAAACAATTTCCGCAATGCCCTTATGCCGCCGGAAGAATAAATTTATTTGTTCATTTTATAAACGGGGTCGGCGGGGTAGCCGCCCTTTAATTTCTGCATGCCGCGCTGTACGGCATCCCTGGAATTTTTCCAGTCCGCATCCTGGTTACGGTAGTCAAATTTTTCGATAAGCCAGGACACATCCTCGTAAAGACGGTCTAAATTCTTCTTTTCCAAATCACAGAGCATACGGTAAAAGCTTTCCTTTTCCTTGTCGGGAAGCTTGGTGTTCATAGCTTCGCACAAATCGCCGAAGTGGGGGATACAGAACCCCTTTCCGTTTTCAATGCGCCTGCGGAAATCCTCATCCTTCTGGTACATGATAAAAAAGGTGTCCAGATACCGGTCGTAATGCTCCTTAAAATAATTGCATATGTAACAGGAGGCTTCCTTTTCCTTTGTCCAGGCGGAAACCGGATTTTCGGTGCTTTCCTTTTTGAACATGGATTTGAAAGAGGATTTTTCCGGGCTGTAGGCCTGTACCTGTTTGCTGAATTCCTCAATCATGCGGCGGTAGTGGGTTTTTAAAATCCAGCCGTTGCCGAGTGTATTGCCGTACTGGAACATTTTCCGGAAATGGGTGCGGCAGAAGCCTGCGCGGTCCGTCATGTCACGTACATCGCTTTCCATGTAGGAAGAGCCGGAGCCTAAGACGAAATCCATCAAATCCTGTTCAATCTGGCGTTCAATGTGGCAGAAGGGACATTCATCATCGGCGTTTACCGCATCGTTCAGGGGAATCATATAGAGCTTTTCTTTCATATTTTCAAATCCTGCCTTTCTTATTTTCATTGTAGGGGATAACAGTAAATAAGGCAATGAAAAATATAGGAAATATTTTTGTACAGATTGGTGTAATTATTAACATATTCTGTGCAAAAAAATTACAAATTTCTAAGAATTTTGCTATTGTGAAAAGTATGGGGAAACTATACAATCTAAGAAGAGGAATAATTAACGGAAAATTCTTTATAATAAACTTCAAAGATTCAAGCCGGAGCAGATGGTTCTGTATCGGTTTGCTATTTAGAATAACAGATTGTGGTGTGATTGGTTTTGGCATTTAACAGTATACATTTTTTACTATATTTTTTACCTTTTTTCATGCTGGGGTATTATCTTACACCGGCAAAAGCAAAGAACTTTGTACTGCTTGCGGGCAGCCTTGTTTTCTACACATGCGGAGAGCCCTGGTATGTCCTGCTTCTGGTAATGTCCGTCCTGTTGAATTTTTATTCGGCAAAGATGATTGACCGTATAAAAGTGCAGGGGGACCGGCGGGCCGTCTTTTTGATGACGCTTTTTGTCGATGTGGGGATACTTGCTTTCTTTAAGCTGTCGCCTTTTATGCAGAAATGGATGGGCGGGGAGATTGCGCTTCCCCTTGGTATCAGCTTTTACACTTTCCAGATTTTATCCTATCTGATTGATGTGTACAGGAGGGAAATCCCGGCGGAAAAATCCCTGATTTCATTTGCCACGTATGCAGCCATGTTTCCCCAGATTTCTTCGGGACCGATAGTGTATTACAGTGAAATTTCCGGCGCACTGCATGGCAGAAGGGTCACCTTAAAGGATTTGGACAGCGGACTGAAGACCTTTGTGTACGGTCTTGGCATGAAAATTTTAGTAGCGGACAGACTGGCAATTCTGTGGCATGAGCTGCAGACAACGGGTTTTGTGAGCATCAGTACGCCGCTTGCATGGCTGGGTGCTTTTTCTTATTCCATGCAGCTGTATTTTGACTTTTACGGCTATTCTTTAATGGCAGTCGGACTGGGACGTATGCTCGGCTTTAAGCTGCCGCAGAATTTCAACATGCCTTATATGGCAAAAAGCATACGGGAGTTTTACCGCCGCTGGCATATGACTCTGGGAAGATGGTTCCGCAAATATATCTATATTCCGCTGGGAGGCAGCAGGAGAGGACTTGCCGTGACATTGCAAAACCTGCTGATTGTCTGGCTGCTCACCTCTTTCTGGCACGGAGCGGGCGCCCATTTCTTTTTCTGGGGACTGGGGCTCTGTCTGTTCATTATGCTGGAGCGCATCATGGATATGGGCGGCGTTCTGGATAGAAGCAAGGTCTTCGGACATCTGTATGTGCTTTTTGTGGTGCCTCTGACGTGGGTCTGCTTTGCAATCCCCGATCTGGGAGATCTACGGATCTATTTCGGCAGACTGTTTGGATTTGTCGCCGGCGTTAACGTAAAAGCAGGGGATTTTTTGCAGGCTCTTCAGAACTATGGTCTGTATCTTTTGGTGGGAGTACTGCTTTGTACCCCGCTTCCGAAAAAGCTTTTTGAACGATTCAAAAACAATTTTTTCGGTATGGTAATCCTGGCAATTTTGTTCTGGATGTGTGTGGACCGGATTTATTCTGCAGGAAACAATCCCTTTATGTATCTGAGATTTTAGTAAGGACGTAAAAAAAGTGAAGGCTTTCAAGAACTTAAAATATACCGTTTTTATTTTCATATTGGTGCTGACCGGAATTGTGTATTATGAACGGCAGGACATTAGGGACGTCATTGGCGGCTTCCTGCATCCGGAGACGGAAAATCCCGGCGGTAATCCCGGTATGGTTTCGGGAGGTGACGGCTCCGGCAGTGCCTCGGAGGGGAATAATGCGGTTTCCGGAGGGGATGCGACCGGTGGCAATGCTTCGATTTCGGGCGGGGACAGTGTATCCGGAGGCGACGGTGTCCTTACGGGAAGTGTTTCCGGCGGGGACGGTACGGTACACTGGCGTTATCAGACGGTGGATGAGTCCTATTTTGATGATGCGGTATTTATCGGCGACTCCCGTACCGTGGGGCTGTACGATTACGCGGGGCTTTCCAACACCACCTTTTATGCCTCTACGGGACTTACGGTTTACAAGGTCTTTTCGGCGCCCATTGTTTCCGTGCCCGGACAGAAGAATAAGATCACCGTGGAAGAGGCGCTAAGCGAGCATCAGTTCAGGAAAATTTATTTTATGATCGGTATTAACGAAATGGGCACCGGCACGGTGGACACCTTTATGGAAAAATATAAGGATGTGGTGGCGCATCTGCAGGAGCTGCAGCCGGATGCCATTATCTATCTGCAGGCGATCATGCGGGTGAGCACAGAGCGTTCCAATAAGGGCGACTATATCAACAATCCCGGCATAGATGCAAGAAATGCGGAAATTGCCAAATTAGCGGACAATAAAAAGATATTTTATCTGGATGTAAATCCCCTTGTCTGTGATGATACGGGCGGACTGATAAAGGAAGATACCTTTGACGGCGTACACTTAAAAGCAGCCTATATTGATATCTGGAAGCAATTTTTGATGGACCACGCCATAGAATTTTACTAAGACACCAGGGTAATAAGCCGGGAATTCAGGCTGTGCTTGCACAAGCCTGGATTTTCGGCTTCATTACTCGCCAGGGAATGAGCATAAAAGGGGAGCGTAAGCGCCCCGATATGCGAATTGCGTGCAGGATTGCGGGAGGGCAAAGCCCGGAGCAATCCGTATGGTGTCGTTACACTCCCCCCAATCTTATCATAAGGAAGGTAAATATATGCGGATAGCGGATATGCATTGCGATACCATATCGGAGTTACTCAGGCAGAGAAGAGAACAGGCATCTGCCGCAGAAGACACCACAGAAGCACCGGCAGGCGAACAGTCCGAGGGGGCAGCTACGGCAGATACGGCAGATACGCAGCCGGGGCTCAGGCAGAACACCTGTCATGTGGACCTTAGGAAGATGCAGAAGAGCGGCTATGTGCTGCAGAATTTTGCCCTGTTTGTGAACCTGGGAAAAGTGAAGGATGCCTGGCAGGAAGTACAAAAGCTGCGGGCACTCTATGAAGAAGAACTTCAGAAAAATCAGGATATTATCGTACCGGTGTATTCCTATGCGGATATAGAGAAAAATCTGGCGGACGGAAAAATGTCCGCTATGCTTACCGTGGAGGAAGGCGGCGTATGCGGCGGACGGACGGAGCGCCTGCGGGAGCTTTATAAGCAAGGTGTCCGCATGATGACGCTTTCGTGGAATTACAAAAATGAACTGGGGCACCCCAATCTGTATGCCGAACTCAGAAACAGCATCCGGGCGGAGGAGCCGCACTTAACCCCGGAAGAACAGGATTATGCCCTGCAGAAATACTTAAATACGCCCGACACGGAGCATGGCCTGACGAAAAAGGGCAGGGAATTTGTGGAGTGCATGGAGGAAATGGGAATGATTGTGGATGTTTCCCATATGTCGGATGCGGGATTTTTCGATGTACTGCAGATGACAAAGAAGCCTTTTGTGGCAAGTCACAGCAATGCGAGAGCACTCTGTCCCTGCACCAGAAATCTGACGGATGATATGATACGGGCGTTGGCGGCAAAAGGCGGTGTGGCGGGCTTAAATTTCTGCGCGGACTTTCTTTCGCCCTGCAGAGCCGGTGTGAAAAATCCGGGAACCATTGTCGACATTGTGCGGCATGCTTCCCATATGGTTAAAATCGGCGGAGAAGATTTCGTGGGACTGGGCAGTGATTTTGACGGCATTGATACCCATGCAGAACTGCCGGGAGCAGACTGCATGGACAGATTGTTTGCCGCCTTAAAAAAGAACGGATTTACCGAAAGACAGATTGATAAAATTTTCTGCAAAAACGTGATGCGACTGTACCGGGAGGTACTGTAAAAGATACCGGTAATCGGCAAGCATTTTGTAAAGTCTGCTGTTAATCGGCAAGCGCTTCGTAAAAGAATCTGATATTTTCAAAGGCATAGGTCGGTTTATAAGAGGATGAGGCCACTTCTTCGGGAGTGGCTTCTCCCGTATATACCACACAGGTGTCCACACCGGCATTGATACCGCATAAAATATCCGTGTAAAGACGGTCGCCCACCACAATGGTTTCCTCCTTGGAAAAGCCGTAGGTTTTCTGACAGAGCTCCACCATTTCGGGAGCGGGCTTTCCTAAATAGACCGGTTTCTTTCCGGTGGAAGAGGTGAGCATGTTGCAGATGGAACCGCAGTCGGGAATAAATCCGAAGTCAATGGGGCAGCATAAATCAGGGTTTGTGGCATAAAACGGCACGTTCCGAGTGGTCAGTACCTCACAGGTTTTGATGAGCTTTTCATAGGTGAGCTCGCTGTCGTAGGCGACCAGTATGCAGGCAATGTCCGGCTCCGCCTGTTCCGTAACAAGAAGCCCTTTGCTTCGAAGCTCCTTAATATAGGAAGCGGTTCCCAGCACATAGATTTTTTTGCCGCTAAAATGCTCCTGCATAAAAAGGGTGGTAACGTAGCCTGCCGTTGCAAACTGTTTTTCCTCCGTGGCAAGCCCGAAGCATTCTGCAAATTTTTTTACATAGTCATCATTACTTTTGGTGGAGTTGTTGGTGATAAAACAGGCGGCGCCGCCGATGGACTTAATGTAGGAAATCAGTTCGGCACTGCCGTCAAATAAGGTGTTTCCCACCGCAATGGTGCCGTCTATATCAAATAAAAACAATTTCTTTTTTTTCAGATTGTTCATGTCGCACATAAGGATTCTCCTTGCCGTTTGTTTTTCTTAGTATGTCAGGAATGCCCTTATTATATAGCACGGAGAAAGGAGATGTAAATAGCTTGCCCCTGTTTTCCCCGCATGGTAAAATAAAGAGAAAAGTGAAAATAAGAAATTAAGGAAAGAAACAGTAGAAAAGAGGAAGCAATATGAAACTGATTTCATGGAATGTAAACGGACTTCGTGCCTGTGTGGATAAAGGATTTATGGATTTTTTTAAGGAAGCGGATGCGGATGTTTTCTGTATTCAGGAGTCCAAGCTCCAGGCGGGACAGATTGACCTGCCGCTTGAGGGGTATCACCAGTACTGGAATTATGCAGAAAAGAAGGGCTATTCCGGTACGGCGCTTTTTACCAAGCAGAAGCCTCTGAGCGTTACCTACGGCATAGGCATCCCGGAGCATGACAAAGAGGGACGTGTGATTACGGCGGAATTTGCGGATTTTTATGTGGTGACGGTTTACACGCCCAACTCCCAGAGGGAGCTTACGAGGCTATCCTACCGTATGGAATGGGAAGCGGCATTTTTAGCCTATATCAACGGGCTGAACGAAAAGAAGCCGGTTATTTTCTGCGGCGACTTAAACGTTGCCCACAAGGAAATCGATTTGAAAAATCCCAGGACAAACCGCCACAATGCCGGTTTTACGGACGAGGAGAGAGGCTGCTTTGACAAGGTGCTTGAGAGCGGCTACATCGACACCTTCCGCTATTTTTACCCGGATGCGGAGGGTATCTATTCCTGGTGGTCCTATATGTTCAAGTCCAGAGAGAAGAACGCAGGCTGGCGTATTGACTATTTTGTGGTGTCCAAAGCTCTGGAGGACAGGCTGAAAGGTGCATCCATTCACACGACGGTCATGGGCTCCGACCATTGCCCCGTGGAATTAGATATTCGATAAAGGAGCGGAATGGGAATATGCCGGAAAAGAACCGATTGCCGAGAGAATTTTTTATGACGGATGCCCTTGTTTTGGCGCAGGCACTGCTTGGAAAAATCATGGTGCACCGGACTCCTTACGGAACCGTAAGGGGCATCATTACCGAAACGGAAGCCTATATGGGCGTGGAGGATAAAGGCTCCCACACCTACATGGGACGCCGGACGGAACGCACGGAGCCCATGTTTCACATAGGCGGAACATCCTATGTGTATTTCATATACGGCATGTATAACTGTATGAATATTACGGCGGGAGAAGCGGAAATTCCGCAGGCGGCTCTCATCCGTGCGGTGGAACCGGCGGACGAAGCATCCCGTAAAATCATGGAAAAACTCCGGGCACAGAAGCTGTCACGTAGGAAAAAAGCTCCGGAACATGCAGGCGCACAGAGTGCAGGCATTCCGGACAAGAGTGCAAAAGAACAGCCTGCACCGGACAAGGGCGCGCAGCTTCCGGCTTCCGTACGGAAGCATCTGGCAGACGGACCGGGCAAGCTTTGCATTGCCATGGACATTACGAAGAAGGACAACGATGTGGACATGGTGGAAAGCGAGGATTTTTTCCTGACAGAGGGCATAGAAGTAGAGGAAGCACAGATTGAAAAGGGCAGGCGGATTGGCATTGATTATGCGGAAGAAGCCGCCGATTACCTGTGGCGGTTTACCCTGAAAAAATAGGATTTGGGAAGGATGACGGCATGAGCTTACGTTTTGTACTTGGTAGTTCCGGCTCGGGAAAGAGCATGCGGATTTACAGTGAAATCTTAAAAAGAGCAAAAAAAGAACCGGAACGGAACTTCTTAATTGTGGTGCCGGACCAGTTTACCATGCAGACCCAGAAGGAACTGATTGTGCACCCCGACAACGAAAGCCGGGGTATTTTAAATATCGATGTATTAAGCTTTGGCAGACTCTCCCACAGGGTGTTTGAGGAGGTGGGCAGAAAGAATCTGCCGGTGCTGGACGACACGGGAAAGAGCCTGATTTTGCGGAAGGTGGCGGGGCAGTGCCGGGGCGAGCTTTCCTATCTCGGCACCTATTTACAGAAGCAGGGCTACATCCACGAAATCAAAAGCGCCATATCCGAATTCATGCAGTACGGCGTATCGGTAAAGGATGTTTCCCGGCTGATGGAGTATGCGAAGAAAAAGGGCGCCCTGTACTATAAGCTGAAAGATCTGCAGGTGCTGTACGACGGTTTTATGCAGTTTATCCGGGATAAATTCATCACCACGGAGGAAACACTGGATGTGCTGTGCGAAGCCATTCACAAGTCCAGAATCGTGAAGGACAGTGTGGTGGTGTTCGACGGTTTTACCGGCTTTACCCCCATCCAGTATAAGGTCATCCGGGAACTGTTACTTTGTACGGAAGAAGTCTGGCTCACCATGACGCTGGATGTGCGGGAAGACCCTTTTACCCCGGACGGGGAGCAGAAGCTGTTTCATTTGAGCAAAAAGACCATAGAGGATGTCTGCCGTATTGCCAAGGACGCGGGCATTCCCCGGGGCGAAGATTTGTATATGGGAAAGGACGGCGGCTATCCCCGGTTTCGGGAAAATGCGCCTCTTGCGCATCTGGAAAAATCCCTGTTCCGGTATCCCACCGAAAAATACGAGGGGGACCTTGCGGGGGAGGAAATCGTATTGTCTGCCGCCTCCACTATCCGGGAAGAAGTGCGGCAGATGTCCATTCTCATTGAAAAACTCATCCGGGAAAAAGGGTATGCGTACCGGGATATTGCGGTGGTAGCCGGCGATCTGGCGGGTTATGCGGAGCAGATAAAAACACAGTTTACGCTGCTTAACATTCCCTGTTTTATCGACCGGACCAGGGGCATTGTCCTAAACCCTCTGACCGAATACATAAAGAGTGCGCTGGAAATTCTCATCTATGATTTTTCCTATGAAAGTGTATTCCGGTATCTTCGGAGCGGACTGGCGGATTTTACCCGGGAAGAAGTGGACAAATTAGAGAATTACTGTATCCGGACGGGCATCCGGGGAAAACGTGCGTGGACGAGGCAGTTTACCCATAAAACCGCAAAAATGAAGGAAAATGTGGACCTTTTATGGGAAATGGACGCACTCCGGGAAAGACTGGTGGAAGAGCTTTCGCCCCTTCTTATGCTGCATTCCGACAAAACGGAAGACTATGTGAAGGCATTGTACAACTTTCTTGTAAAGAACAAAGCGGCGGAAAAAACGGCTGCTTACGAAGAGAAATTTGCCCGGCAGAAGGATGCGGTCCGGGAGCGGGAATATGCGCAGGTTTACCGGCTTACCATGCAGCTTTTGGAGCAGATGATGGAGCTTTTGGAGGGCGAGAGCATGACCCTGCCCGAATTCAGGGAAATTTTAGAGGCAGGCTTCGGCGAAATTGAAGTGGGCAGTATTCCCCAGAACGTGGACAGGGTGCTGGTCGGCGACATGGAACGAACCCGCTTAAAAGAGGTAAAGGTGTTGTTTTTTGTAGGCATCAACGACGGAAATATTCCGGGCAATAACGGTAGCGGCGGCATTATTTCCGATATTGACCGGGAATTTTTACGGGAGTCGGAAATCGAACTGGCGCCCACGCCCAGGCAGCAGATGTATATCCAGCGGCTTTATCTGTACTTAAATATGACAAAGCCGTCCGAAAGGCTGTATCTTTCCTATTGTAAATTAAACGGGGAAGGAAAGACCCTGCGCCCGTCCTATCTGGTGGATGTGGTGAAGGATTTGTTCCCCGCACTGAAGGTGAAGCTGCCGGAGCTGGCGCCTGTGTATGAGCAGATTTATTCCCCGAGAGAAGGGCTTCCTTATCTGGCGCAGTCCCTGCGGGACTATGCGGAGAGGGGCGACCTTGCGGTGGAAGACGGTATTTTTGCCGAAGGAGAAGGCGGGGGACAAAAGAGTCTGGCAGAACAGACGGATACCCTTTTCGAGGCTTACCGGCAGAATGCGGACTATGCGTCGGTGGTGAAAAAGCTTATGGACGCCGCCTTTTACCATTACCGGGAGGACGGGCTTTCCCGTGCGGTGGCAAAGGCTTTGTACGGCAGTATCCTGATGAACAGCGTCAGCCGGGTGGAAACCTATGCGGCATGTGCATACAGGCATTTCCTGCAATATGGATTGAAGCTGCAGGAGAGGCAGGAATTCGGCTTTGAAGCAGTGGATATGGGAAATGTGTTCCACAGTGTGCTGGAGGGATTTTCCCATGCGCTGGAGGGCAGCAATTATACCTGGTTTGACTTCCCGAAGGAATTTGCGGAAAAAACCGTAAAAGAGGTCATGAGCCTGTGCGCGGCGGAGTACGGCGACACCATTCTGTATGCTACCGCGCGCAATGCCTATGCCGTGGAGCGTATGGAACGTATTCTTCTGCGGACGGTGGACACGCTGCAGTATCAGCTGCGGAAAGGCTCTTTTAAGCCGGAGAGCTATGAAATGTCTTTCTCGGCGGTATCGGATCTGGACAGCGTGAACATTTCCCTTTCCGAAGAGGAAAAAATGAAGCTGCTCGGCAGGATTGACCGTGTGGACACCGTGGAGTCGGAAGGAAAAATCTTTGTTAAAATCGTGGATTACAAATCCGGCAACAAAAAGTTTGACATTGCGGCGCTTTACTACGGTCTGCAGCTTCAGCTTGTGTTATACATGAATGCCGCCGTGGAGCAGGAAAAAAAGAAGCACCCCGGAAAAGAGGTGGTACCCGCCGCCATGCTTTATTACCATGTGGCGGACGACTGTCTGGAAACGGAGACGGAGCTCACGGAAGAGGAAATCAACCGGAAAATCCGGGAAAATCTCAGGGCAAACGGCGTCATCAATAGGGACGAGGCGGTTATTGACAGACTCATTGACGAAAAAAGCGGAAAGTCCGATGTCATTCCGGTGGAATTTAAGAAAGACGGAACGCTGTCTTCCCGCTCGGATGTGATGGATGAGGCGGAAATGGAAGAGATTTCCCGGTTTGTAACCGGCAAGGTCAAAAAGCTGGGCAGGGAAATCTTAGAAGGAAAAGTGTCCTGCAACCCTTACAAAAAGGACAAGGAAAGCGCCTGTACCTACTGCCCCTACAAGGGCGTGTGCGGCTTTGATACCGGCATGGACGGCTATTCCTACCGGGTGTTGCCGGACATGGACAAGGATACCGCCATGGAGCATATCCGGAAGGAACTGGACGAGGAGCAGGAATAAGCTGCGCTAAGTTACGCAGCAGTGTAATATGTCGTATACGGCGCAATATGCCGCATGTAACATAATGTGCCATATACGACATAATATGCCGTATGGCATATGGAAATGATACAGAAAAAAGGCAGGGAGAAAGAATGGCAGTAAAATTTACACCGGAACAGCAGCAGGCAATCGATTTGCATGACTGCAACATATTGGTGTCGGCAGCAGCCGGAAGCGGCAAGACGGCGGTACTTTCGGAGCGTATTGTGAAAATGGTATGCCGGGAAGAAAATCCGGTGGATATCGACAGACTGCTGGTGGTGACCTTTACCAAAGCGGCGGCGGCCGAGATGCGGGAGCGTATCAGCCAGGCAATCTTAAAGAGGCTCAATGAGGACGGCGGAAACGAGCATCTGCAGAGGCAGGCGGCGATTATTCACAACGCCCAGATTACCACGATTGACAGCTTCTGCCTGTTTGTGCTGCGCAACAATTTTGAGGACATCGGTCTGGATCCTGCCTTCCGGATTGCGGATGAAGGGGAAGTGGAGCTGCTGTCCCAGGACGTGATGAAAGAAATGCTGGAAGAGCATTTTGCCGCTGGGGAAGAACGGTTTTTCCATACCATTGAATATTTTTGCCCGAACGGCAGGGAAAGTGTGCTGGAGTCGCACATTCTGCAGCTCTACAGGTATGCGTTAAGCTATCCTTTCCCCGAAAAATGGCTCCGGGAACGGAAAAAAGATTATGTATACGAAACGGTGGAGGATATTGCCGCATCGGATGCCGGGGTGTTTCTGTTCGGACATTTACAGAAGCTGCTTGCCGGTGTCGCAGAGGAACTGAAACGGGCGGAGAGCATCTGTGAGGAACCGGACGGCCCCTACATGTACGGCGAGGTGCTGGAACAGGAGAGGGAGGCAATCGAAAAGATAGCCCGTGCCGAAAACTTAGTGCGTCTTTCCGAACTGCTTCCGGCTTTCATGCCGGGAAAATTTCCGGGAAAAAAAGACGACTCCGTTTCCGCGGAAAAAAGAGAGCAGGTAAAGAACCTGCATGACAAGATAAAAAACATGGTCAAAAAAATGCAGACATCCTATTTTAACCTGCCCTTCGAAACCGTATTCCGTCAGGCAAAAACGGCAGCGGAGGCGGTGGAGTCGCTGGTGGACTTAAGCCTGGAATTCATGGAGAGGCTGAAAGTCAAAAAGACGGACAAAAAGCTGCTGGATTTCTCGGATATGGAGCATTATGCCCTGCAGATACTGGTGGAAGAGGACGAAGAGGGCAATATGGTGCCCACCAAAACGGCGCTGGAGTACCGGGACTATTTTGAAGAGGTGCTGATTGACGAATATCAGGACTCCAATTTAGTGCAGGAATATCTCCTAAAGGCGGTGGCAAGAGAGGAAGACGGCAAAAAGAACCGCTTTATGGTAGGCGACGTGAAGCAGAGCATTTACAAATTCCGACTGGCAAGACCGGAGCTTTTCTTAGAGAAATACGTCACCTATTCCCTGACGGACGGAGAAAACCGGAAAATTGATTTGCACAAAAACTTCCGCAGCCGGAACGAAGTCATTGATACAGTAAACGATGTTTTTTCTAAAATCATGCAAAAAGAGCTGGGCGGCATTGTATACGATGAGGAAGCGGCACTTTATGCCGGAGCCGTATATCCGGAAAATCCCGGCTGTGAGAGTGAGCTGCTCCTGATAGAAAAGCCGGAAAAAGAAGCGGAACTGGATGCCAGACAGACGGAGGCGCTTCTCATTGCAGCTAAAATCAAAGAGCTGCTTGCCGGTTTTCAGGTAACGGATAAAGAAACCGGAGCGCTGCGGCCTGTCCGTTACAAGGATATTGTCGTTCTGCTCCGTACCAACAGCGGCTGGGACGAACCCTTCAAGGACACGTTGGCATCCCAGGGCATTCCTGCCTATATTGAAGGAAAAACGGGCTATTTTGCATCCAAAGAAATTCAGGATGTGCTGTTATTCTTAAAGGTATTGGACAACCCGCTGCAGGATATTCCCCTATACGGCGTAATGAAATCCGTGTTTGGAGGCTTTACGGAGGAAGAGGTGGCGGTTCTTCGCAGCGTGGAGGAAAAGGACGAGCCGCTGTACGAAAATTTACGGCGTCATGCGGAAGAAAAATATGCAGGATTTCTTGCAAAAATCGACAGATACCGGGAATATGCGACCTATATGACCATTTTAGAGCTTTTGCAGACCCTTTTTGAGGAGCACGATTATCTCGCCTATGTATCGGCGCTGCCCGCCGGGGAGAAGCGGCTTGCCAATGCGGAAATGCTGCTTACTAAAGCGGCGGCTTATGAAAAGAACAGCTATTACGGCCTGTTCCACTTTATCCGTTATGTGGAACAGCTTGAGAAATACGACGTGGACTACGGAGAAGCGGTCACGTTGGATGAAAATGCGGACGTAGTACGGATTATGAGTATTCATAAGAGCAAGGGTCTGGAATTCCCGGTGGCGATAGTGGCAGGTCTGTCCAAAAAATTCAACATGCAGGATGCGGCGAGCCCCATCATTATGGATATGGACTTGGGGCTGGGCGTGGATTATGTGAACACGGAGAGCCGTGTCAAAAATAAGACCTTGCGGAAAAATATTCTGGCAACCAAAATGAAATTAGATAATCTGGCGGAGGAGCTGCGTGTGCTGTACGTAGCCATGACCCGTGCCAGGGAGAAGCTGATTTTGACCGCCTGCACGGAAAAGACGGAAGAAAAGGTGCAGCCTGGGGAAGGCGGCAGGGGAGAAGCAGCCGGCAAAGGCGACGGCAGACTGCTGACCTATGCGGAGCTGACATCGGCAACCAGCTTTTTACAGTTTTTGTTACCGGTATTTTCCAACATAAAGGTAGTGACCATGGAGGATTTAGGGCTTTGTGCCATCAAAGAGGAAGTGGACAGGGAGAGCCGGAAACGCAGACTGCTTACGGACAGGACAGCGGATGCGGAGGCTCTGCAAAAACTGACGGAGCGGTTTTCGTTTGTTTATCCTTACGAGAATCTGCAAAATCTGTATACCAAGACAACGGTTTCCGAACTGAAAATGGCAGCCTTGGAGGAAAAGGAAGAAACCGCAGAGCTTTTCCCGGAAAAGGAAGTGGTTCCCTACGTGCCGGGCTTCATGCGGGAAAAAGAAAAAATCTCCGGAACCACAAGAGGAAGCGCCATGCACCGGCTTATGGAACTGGTGGATTTTACCAGAAATTATGCGGACTGGCAGGATGTGAAGGCGGTTATGCAGGATTTCCTGCAGGAAGGAAGATTGTCCGCCGAATACGAAGAAGCCATAAGAGTGGACAAAATCCTGCACTTTTTACAGTCGCCTTTAGCGGGCAGAATGCGGAAAGCCCAGGAAAGGGGAAAGCTTTTCAGAGAGCAGCCATTTGTGTACGGTGTGGAAACAAAGGAAGGCGAAACGGTTCTTATTCAGGGTATAGTGGATGCGTATTTTGAGGAAGAGGACGGTATTGTACTTTTAGACTATAAAACGGATGTGGTGGAAAACGGCGAAGAATTGGTTAAACGGTATCAGACACAGATAGATTACTATGAAAAAGCACTCCACAACCTAACGGGAAAGAGGATGAAGGAGCGTATCCTCTATTCCTTTTATTTAGGCTGTGAAGTGCAACTATAGGGAATGACTTTTGCCTGTTTTAAGTTGTCCTGACCCTTAAAAAGGGTGCGCATCGCACCGGATTAGTCTTCGGTGGTAATCAGATATCGCTTGGTCTGCGGTACCTTTAAGAGGGCGATAGCGCCGATCAGGGTGAAGATTAATTCGGGGAGCATGTAGCTTCCGTTATACAAAAAGCTGTAAAGGAAGGTGTTGTCCGTGGAGAAACCGTTCCACAGTTCGCCGAAGCTCTTCCATATGATTACACCGGACAGAAAATGGCATGCAAAGCGGAGAACAATAGCAAGTGAAATACCGCCTATCCAGCCTGCAAGACCCCTTTTGCGGAAAATTCCTGCAAGACCGAGCACCGTGAATGCCACGATATAGTCAAGCAGAATGCAGGCAATCAGCATGCCGGGCGTAAGCCCCCAGCCGAAGATACCGTCAACGATACCCTGGGTAAACTGCACTAAAGAGAATACGAAGGATACGGTAAGACCTGCTCCCAATCCTCTTCTGATAGAGAAAAGCACGATGGGAAGCATGGACAGCAGGGTAATGGAGCCGCCCCAGGGAAGACGGTAAACACGAACGTAGCTTAATACGGTAGCCAGTGCCACCATAACAGCGCCTTCCACAAGAATTTTTGTTTTGTTTTTAGACATAAAAAAACCTCCTTGGTTGACAAAGAGGGACACAAAGTAATGAGCATCGGAAAAGATGTCTCGTTGCTTCCTTACGCCGGTATTATCCGGTTCAAGTAGTGAGGGTTAGTATCTGAAGATACAATCTCAGCGAAATGCGCCCCTAGCAATGTTTCTGTTTTACGAAGAAAACTATAAGGGTTTTGCAGAAATTTGTCAATGATTATTTATAAAAGTAAGGCAGAAAGGAACGGAATATGAAAAAATATGTATTGTTTGATCTGGACGGAACTTTGACGGACCCCATGGTGGGCATCACTACCTGCGTACAGTATGCGCTTGCGGCAGCAGGCATAGAGGAGCCGGATCTGCAGAAGCTGACGCCGTTTATCGGACCGCCCTTAAAGCAGAGTTTTATGGAATTTTACGGCTTTTCGGACGAAAAGGCAGAGCAGGCGGTGGAAAAATACCGGGAGCGTTTTAAGGATGTGGGCATTTTTGAAAATGAAGTTTACGAGGGTATCCCCAAGCTGCTTTCTTCCTTAAAAAAAGAAGGAATGCTTCTCTCCGTTGCGTCCAGTAAGCCGGAGGTCTTTGTGAAAAGAATTCTTACCCATTTTTCCATCGACAGCTATTTTGATGCCGTAGTGGGCAGCGAACTGGACGGCAGACGCACGGACAAAAAAGAAGTGGTGGCAGAGGCGCTTAAGAGGCTGTATGAAAAGGATGCGGAGAAGGCAGAAAAAACAGAAGGAACTGCTTTGCTTGATGTAGCAAAAAGAAAATGTACCTACATGGTGGGTGACCGGAAGTTTGACATCATAGGGGCGAAGGCGGAAGGCGTTATCAGTGTGGGCGTCACATACGGGTACGGTTCCGAAGAAGAGCTGCTTGCCGAAAAACCGGACTTTCTGGCACACAGTGTGGACGAATTAAAGGAGATTTTGATAGGAAATATAAAAGATTGACACCCTACAAAATAGGGTATACTATAAAAATATACACAGGAGAAAGGTAATGGGGAATGACAAGAACCTTTATTGAAGTACCATTATTTTCCAGAAGATGGAGAGAAATCGGTTTAGGGGAAGAAGAATTGAGGATGTTGCAGGTAATGTTGCTGAAGGACCCGGAGTCCGGACCGGTGATGGAAGGTACCGGTGGAATTCGTAAGGTACGCTTTCCGTTAAAGGACAGAGGAAAGAGCGGAAGTATTCGCGTGTGCTATACAGATTTTGCCGAATACGAAGTGATATATCTGATTACTGCCTTTGAGAAAAAGGAACAGGAAAATCTTTCCGATGAGGAAAAGAATGTGCTGAAGAAATTGGTTAAAGCTTTAAAGGAAGAAGCCGCAAAGAATAGGAGATGATTTCTATGAGTTCACTGTTTGATGATTTAAGAGAAGGACTTGAGGAAGCAATTTCATATGAAAAGGGAACCGGCAAAGCAAAGACAAAAACATATATGATTTTACCGGTCAATGAATACAGTAATAAGGAAATCAGAGAAATACGAATGAAAGCCGGAATGACACAGAGTGTATTTGCTTCCTATATGGGAGTATCAAAAAAGACCGTAGAAGCATGGGAATGTGGCAGAACACACCCTACCGGACCGGTATTCAGGCTGCTGGATATTCTGGCATCCGGTGAAGGCATAGAGTACATTGTTGCAAAAGACCATTGAAGAAGTGCCTGAACACAAAAAAGCAGAAAAAGGACATGCGGGAAATTGTGCCGCATGTCCTTTGTTTTTTATTTTTCGTTTTTTAAGAACCTTGCACTATGCAGACTTAAGGCTCATAAAATTACAGTAACTGCAGATTTGCCTTTTCCGCCTCTGCCATCATGTCATCCGGCCATAAAGAGCACTGTACTTCGCCGATGTGAGCTTTTCTTAAGAAGAACATACAGATACGGGACTGACCGATACCGCCACCGATGGTGTAAGGCAGTTCTTCGTTAATAATGGCTCTCTGGAAAGGAAGCTCAGCCCGGTCTAAGCAGTTCGCTTTTTCAAGCTGGGAGAGAAGCGCATCCTTGTCAACGCGGATACCCATGGAGGAAAGCTCCAGAGCAATATCAAGCACCGGATAATAAACCACGATGTCCGCATTTAAGGACCAGTCATCATAGTCCGGCGCACGTCCGTCGTGACGCTCACCTGACTCCAGAAGGTCACCGATCTGCATGATACAGACAGCGCCCTTGGCTTTGGTGATGTAATATTCTCTTTCCTTCGGTGTGTTGTCCGGGAACATTTCTTCCAGTTCTCTTGTAGTGATAAAGAAAATATCATGAGGAAGAATTTCTTCTATGTAGTCATAATGAATGGACATGTATTTCTCGGTCTTGCGGAGAACCTTGTATACACTGCGGACGGTATCCTTCAGGGTATCCAGCGTACGGTCTTCCTTTTCGATAATTTTTTCCCAATCCCACTGGTCTACATAAATGGAATGGATATTGTCCACTTCTTCATCGCGGCGGATGGCGCTCATATCGGTATAAAGACCTTCTCCTACATGGAAGCCGTATTTTTTCAGTGCGTAACGTTTCCATTTTGCAAGAGAGTGTACAATTTCAGCTTCTCGGCCGTCCTGACCGGATATATCAAATGTAACAGGTCGCTCTACACCGTTTAAGTTGTCGTTCAGACCGGAAGAGGGGTCAACAAATAAAGGTGCGGATACACGTAAAAGATGAAGTCTTTCGGCAAGCAGCGTCTGGAAAAAATCTTTTACGGTCTTGATAGCAATCTGGGTATCATACAGATTCAGCTCTGATTTATACCCCTTCGGTAAAATCATCTTGCTCATACGGATTTTCTGTTCCTTTCTATGTTAAACATAAACTAATACTCTAACTATTCTATTTAACTGCTTTTTCATTCACTTTGCAAGAAGAACGTTTGTTCTATTTTCTGTTGCTTTTTCATAAAGAATGTGATATTCTGATTATAGAACATTTGTTCTGAATTTGCAAGAGCAGAAAGGCGCGGATACCGAAATGGAATATCTGGCAGACAGCAATATGAGCCTGATGGACAAGCTGGCAGTTTTAAGCGATGCCGCGAAATATGATGTAGCCTGCACATCCAGCGGCGTGGAGAGAAAGGGCGACGGAAAGCATATGGGAAACTGTGCGGCGGGAGGCATCTGTCACAGCTTCAGCTCGGACGGCAGATGTATTTCCCTTTTGAAGATTCTGCTTTCCAATGAATGTGTATATGATTGTAAATACTGTCTGAACCGCCGCTCCAACGACATCAGAAGGGCAAGCTTTACCCCGGAGGAGGTCTGTGAGCTGACTATCCAGTTTTATCGCAGAAATTATATAGAAGGCTTATTTTTAAGCTCCGGTATCCTGCATAACCCGGACTATACCATGGAGCAGCTTTACCAGACTCTTTATCTGCTGCGCAGAAAGTATCATTTCGGCGGATATATTCATGTGAAGGCGATTCCGGGAGCGGACCCGCGGCTCATCCGGATGACGGGCTTTTTAGCAGACCGTATGAGTGTAAATTTGGAGCTTCCCACCGCGGATGGACTTAAAAACCTGGCTCCGTCCAAAAACCGGAAGAAAATCCTGACACCCATGCGGCTTATCCAGAATGGCATTGAAAGCAATAAAAATGAGCTTACCTTATATAAGAAAGCGCCCGTTTTTGTCAGTGGCGGGCAGTCCACGCAGATGATTATCGGTGCCACGCCGGAAAGCGATTACCAGATTATGCGGGTGGCGGAGAGCCTCTACGATGGTTTCGGATTAAAGAGAGTTTTTTATTCTGCTTTTGTAAAGGTAAATGAGGACAAAGCATTGCCGAGCCTTCCGGGCGGACCGCCGCTTTTAAGGGAACACAGGCTTTATCAGGCAGACTGGCTTCTCCGGTTCTACGGGTTTAGGGCTGAGGAGCTGCTCAGTGAATCACGACCGTTTTTCAACGTGATGTTAGATCCGAAGGAGGACTGGGCAATCCGGCATCTGGAGCTGTTTCCCATGGAAATCAACAAGGTTTCTTACGAGGAGCTTCTGCGTATTCCGGGAATAGGTGTGAAAAGCGCCCAGAGGATTGTCAAAGCCAGACGCACGGCGGTACTGGATTTTGATTCCCTGAAAAAAATGGGAGTGGTGCTCAAAAGAGCCCTGTATTTTATTACCTGTAAGGGGCGTATGATGTATCCGGTAAAGGTGGAGGAAGATGCAATCGTGCAAAATCTTACACGGGACAACAGGGACAAACTGCAGTTTTCACAGGACGGTATGACTTACCGGCAGTTATCCCTGTTTGATGACAACCGGTATACGGTAAATCCTACCGTGGCAGACAGTGGAAAGGTATTGCTGGGACAGATATAGAGGAGGAAAGATGACGGCAGAGGAAACTTTTTTTATATGTGAAGATAGCATGGAAGGGATTTTTACGGGTATTTATGAGGCATACGAAAAAAGACAGACTCTTGACAACATACACTTTACCGTAGGGGAGGTGGCGCAGCCATCCCTGTTTTCGACTTATGAATATGTGAAGCCTAAAGAAGAGAAAGCAGAGAAGGTCATGCGTACCTTAAAAAAGAAATTTTCCGAAGAGGATTACCGGACAATCTGCTATGCGCTTTCTTCTCCGGATGAAAGAAAGGCGGATGCGGTTTTCCACACTATAGTGTGGGGACTGAAAGGGCAGTACAGGCACAGTATTTTAGAACATTTGTCCAACGATAATGTGCGTATCACCATGGAGCTTGCCAGAAACGCCGGCAATGAATATCGGCACTTGAGAGGCTTTACACGTTTTACGGAACTGCAGGGAGGCGTTCTGTACGGGGTGATTTCGCCTAAAAATGCTATTCTGCCGGAGCTTGCGGAGCATTTTGCCGACAGACTGCCCGGAGAAAATTTTGTTTTACGGGATGAGGGGAGAAATCTGTATGCTCTCCATCCGGCATATAAGCCATGGTTTCTGATGACACCCACAGGTAGGGCGGAAGTGACGGAAGCCGGATGGTCGGAAACGGAAGCCTGTTATCAGGAACTGTTCCGGACTTTTTGTCATAATATAAGTATTGAAGAGAGAAGAAATCTGAAATTACAAAGGAATTTGCTTCCATTGCATTTCCGACTTTATATGACGGAGTTTCAAGACAGAAATTAGGAATGCGATGTACGAAAAAAAAGACATACTTTGTGGAAAAAGGGTCTTTACTTTTTGAAAATACTGTGTATAATACAGGAGAAATCAAGGAACGCGAGGTTTTTTGGAAAGGAAGGCTGTTGTTATATGGAACGTAGAATCAAATTGACACCGGATGAAGTGAAGCATTTTGTAGCAGTTACGTCTAAATGTGATTTTGACATTGACATTTCTTATAATAGATATGTAGTAGATGCCAAATCATTTCTTGGTGTATACGGACTGGACTTTACAAAAGTTCTGACAGTTCACTATGATGGTTATGATGAAGAATTAGAAAGGCTCTTGACAAATCTGGCGATTGCCTGCTAATGGAGCATAGGACCACAAAATAGAAACAACAAAATTGACTCCCTGTTTTAGATGGTATACTATCTAAGCAGGGAGTTTTTACTTCCGGGGAAAGGACTGCTCTTATGGAGATACACATATCCGTCAGAAATCTTGTGGAATTTCTGTTACGAAGCGGAGATATAGACAACAGAAAATCGGGTGGAGCGGATAATGCCATGCTGGAAGGTGCAAGACTGCACCGGCTTCTGCAAAGCAGTATGGGGGCAGGTTACCTGCCGGAGGTTTCCCTGCGCTATCTTTATGATACGGAGAAATACCGGATTGTGGTAGAAGGCAGGGCGGACGGTATTTTCACGGATGAAAGCGGTGTTACCGTTATTGATGAAATCAAAACTACCTATAAGGACATAGCAAAATTAAAAGGCCCAAACGGGGTGCATCTGGCGCAGGCAAAGGTGTATGCCGCCATTTACGGCATGAAAGAAAAGCAGGAAGAAATGCGTGTGCGCATGACATACTGCAATGTGGAAACCGAAGAAATCCGTTATTTTTTTGAAGATTATACCATACAGGAGCTGCGGGACTGGTTTCTGGAGCTTTTATGCGAGTACCGGATTTGGGCGGACTATGAATATGAATGGAAACAGATACGTCAGGACTCTCTGGAAAAGTTAGAATTCCCCTACACCTACCGGGAAGGACAGAAAGAACTGGCAGCCCAGGTGTACCGGACGATTTATCATAAGAAGAAGTTATTTATCGAGGCACCTACCGGTGTCGGCAAAACACTGTCCACGGTTTTCCCTGCCCTAAAGGCTATGGGAAAGGGAATGGGGGACAAAATTTTTTATCTGACGGCAAAGACCATTACCCGGACCGTGGCAGAAAATACCTACAGTCTTCTGCGGGACAGGGGTCTGGCATTTAAGAGTGTCATACTGACCGCCAAAGAAAAAATATGCTTTCAGGAAGAAACGGAATGCAATCCGGATGCCTGTCCCTATGCAAAAGGACATTATGACAGGATAAATGCAGCGGTTTATGATTTGCTGACACATGAAACAAGCTTTACCAGAGAAGTCATAGAGCAGTATGCAAGAAAGCATAAGGTATGCCCGTTTGAATTTTGTCTGGATATGAGCCTGTTTGCGGACGGGATTATCTGTGATTACAATTATGTGTTTGATCCGCACGTATATCTACGTCGATTTTTTGCGGAAAATAACAATGGGAATTATATCTTTCTGGTGGACGAGGCGCATAACCTGTTGGACAGAGGCAGGGAAATGTACAGCGCTGAACTTATCAAGGAAGATTTCCTGACACTGAAGAAAAAAATTGTTGCGGCAGAAGCGGGGCTTCTGGTTCCGGTTTCTACCATGCCGTCCGGATCCTTTGGCAGAATAAGGGATTTTGCAAGGAAGTTAGAGAGGGATCTGGAGAGATGCAACAAAGAGCTTCTCATTTTGAAGAAGGACTGTGAAAAATGCGAGGTGCTTTCCGGTATAGACCCCTTTATACAGGTACTGACACGCTTGTTTGACACTATGAACAAGTACCTGGAAGAGACGGATGACAACCCGGTCAGGGTAGAAATTCTGGATTTTTACTTTCAGATATCCCATTTTCTTGGCATTTACGAGTTATTGGACGACAATTATGTCATATACTCCGAAATGATGGAAATACCGCCTTATGACGGGATGTTCAGATTGAAACTGTTCTGCGTCAATCCGGCTAAGGCGTTGGGAGAATGTATGGAAAGGGCAAGAAGCACCATATTGTTCTCGGCTACTTTCCTGCCTATCCAGTATTATAAAAATCTGCTGGGCGGCAGCAAAGAGGATTACGAGGTGTATGCCAAATCCATATTTGACCCGGAGAAGAGGGCTATTTATATCGGAAGAGATGTAACCAGCAAATACAGCCGTAGAAATGAAACGGAATACATGAATATCGCCCGTTATTTATATGAGATTATCAAAAACAGGCATGGAAATTATATAGTATTCTTTCCGTCCAGGGCTTTCATGATGGAAGTGTACGACTGCTTCGTAAAATATTTCCTCGAAGAAGAGGACAGTGAGATAGAATGCATCCTTCAGGAAGAATTTATGAACGAAGAAGAGCGGGAACAGTTTTTACAGCGGTTTTCCGCAGAATTGTCCTCCGAAACAGATAAAATCCTGCTGGGCTTTTGTGTCATGGGCGGTATTTTTTCCGAAGGAATAGACTTAAAGCACGACAGTCTGATTGGCGTCATTGTGGTAGGCACCGGCATTCCGCAGGTTTGTAATGAAAGAGAGCTGTTGAAGGCATATTTTGATGAACGGGAAGAAAACGGGTTTGATTACGCCTACCGCTTTCCGGGCATGAATAAGGTATTGCAGGCAGCGGGCAGAGTTATCCGCACGGAAGAGGATGTGGGTATTATTGTCCTTTTGGATGAACGGTTCCGGCAGATTTCCTACCGGAGATTGTTCCCCAGAGAATGGACATCCTATGAAGAGGTAACGAAGGACTCCATATCGGAGCGCATTGAAAGATTTTGGGATGAATGGCTCTAAAAATGCAATCTGACGGACCTATCAAACAAAAACTGACACACGTGTATATGTGGATAACTATGTGGAAATGGGGGATTTCTTTAAGAAATTCACTAAAAATACGACAGTATTTCCATTTTTTCCATTGAGCACGGTGGATAACTGACGAAAATGATACTGAATCGGTCAATATCATGAAAACAGAGGAGGGAAACACCTTTTATGAAATCGAAACAAGAAAACAGACTTATTTTTTTCTATTTTGCCCTATATCTGGCAGCGGCGCTTACCATTGCCCTGCACCAGCCACACTTTGATACACCGCCTCTGTTTGGCAATCCGCCTGACGAGCATTCCCGTTATAAGGTGCCTCTTTACATAGAAGAGCACGGCAGTCTGCCTACCGGCTTTGAAGAAGAGCTTTTCAGCGGGGACTGCAGATGGACATACGGTTTTTATACCCTTCTTCCCTATATGATACAGGGGGCGGTCATGAAGGGAGTCAGTCTGTTTACCCATTCTCCGCTGGCACTTTTGTATGCCGCGAGAATGGTAAATGTAGTCAGCGGACTGTTCATGGCATATCTGGTGTTATTAATCGGGCGGAAGGTGTTTATAGATGATAAAATCCGGTGGCTGTTCTGCTTTCTGGTGACTTTTTTACCGCAGAGCCTGTTTATGCATACCTATGTGAACCCCGATTCCATCTGCATGTTATCCACCGCCCTGATGATTTACGGACTCCTGTGTGGATATGAAGATGCCTTTTCGGTAAAAAGCTGTGTGCTGTTAACGGCAGGCTTGGTTCTGTGTATCCTGTCGTATTACAATGCGTATGGATTTTTAGTCAGCAGTTTCCTGTTGTTTACGGCTTATTTTGTTAAAAGAAAAGAAAAATGGACCTTTGACTGGAAAAATTTCCTGAAAAAGGGATGCCCGGTTGCTCTTGCCGTTATTCTTCTCTCCGGTTGGTCCTTTGTGAGAAATTACATGCTGTATGACGGGGATTTTATCGGACTTCGGACAAAGGAGGCATTTATCCAGTCCTACGGGATTGCCCGGGATACCTTCCGGAGCAGCGGCTATTCTCTTGCGTATATGCTGACCCACACCAGCTTTGTCCCCAAGGTAATTATCAGCTTTCTGGGAAATTACGGCTCCGGGACCATTTACATGTATAAAATTATGTATGTGGGCTATCTTCTTCTTTTCGGTGCAGCTTTTGTGGGGCTCTTTATCCCCGTGGAAAAGTCGAAAAAAACATTCGATGCGGAAAGAAAGGCAGGTACGGAAAGATTTCACACGGCTTTCTTCCATATAAACATGGTTTTCTGTATTCTGATGCCTTTGCTTTTACTGTTGAAATATGCATACACCGTGGATTATCAAGCGCAGGGACGGTATCTGATGCCGGCAGTTATTCCCATTATGTATTATCTCTGTTACGGATTTCAGAAGCTGCCGCTTTACCGGAAAGCAGGAGAATGCAGAAAGAATATCCTTTTTATGGGAATTATGATGTTTGTGGTGCTGGCACTTTTGCTGATGATTTTCTGCAATGCCATGCCGGTGTACCGGATGACGGGAGTACTGGGATAAGGAGTTAGATTTTAGACAATAAAAAATACGAAATTTATATATCAAATATTTCCTTTCCCTATTGACTTTATATATTATACGACGTATAGTATTGCAAAAGATATATTATTACAAATTACATAGTATCATAGAACAGACAGAAAGGACGGAGGCTGTATGGTTTTTAATACAGGAGCGGCTCTGCTTGATGCTATCGTCCTGGCGGTCGTATCCAGAGAGCCGCAAGGGACTTACGGATATAAAATAACGCAGGACGTAAGGCAGGTTTTGGAAGTATCCGAGTCCACGCTTTACCCGGTGCTCAGACGGCTGCAAAAGGATGAAATGCTTTTTGTGTACGACAGGGAATGCGCCGGCAGAAACAGAAGATATTATCAGATTACACCCCCCGGGCAGGAAAAACTTAGGGAATACGTGAGAGAGTGGAAAATCTATTCTGAAAAGATATCCGGTATTTTCGAAGGAGGAAGCAGGCAATGAACAAAGAGAGCTTTATGCAGGAGTTAGCGAGGTTGCTGGGGGACATTTCCCCACAGGAAAGGCAGGAGGCGCTGAACTTTTATGAAGAATACTTTCATGATGCAGGACCGGAAAAAGAACAGGAAGTGTTGAAAGAATTAGGAAGTCCCATGCAGGTGGCTGCCAAAATAAAAGAAGGGCTAGATGTTACGGAGAAGCCGCCGAAAAAGCATTCTGTGTGGAAAACTATCGGACTCGTGTTTCTTCTTATATGTGCATCACCGCTTCTGATTGCATTTGCCAGTGTGATTTTATCTCTGCTGATTGCCTGGTTTTTGGTGCTGATTTCTTTGATAGCGGCATTCGGAGCAGCCGCTCTGACTTGTATATTGTGTGGCATTGCCTTCGTGGTGATGGGATTTACCTGTATGTTTTCTTTTCCGTATGTGTGCCTGATTATGGCGGGCAGCGGACTTATCTGTACGGGGATAGGCATACTGTTTATGATGCTTACTGTGTGGCTGTGCGGGTATGCCCTGCCGGGATGCTGCAGGGGAATTGCCTGGCTATGGAGAAAAATCCTCGGAAAGAAGCAGGCATGAAAAAACAGACATGAAAGAAAGCCACGAAAAGCAGAAAGCATACTAAAAAACGCATAAGAAATGTTATAGATATAGATAAGAAAAGAGGAAAATTATGAGAAAATTTATGAAAGTAAGCGCCATTACGGCGGGCATTATGATATTTTTAGGAATCGGTCTTTTTACTGTGGGCGGCTGCGGAGGCGGCTTCAGTGAGACCGTACAGAAGATTGTGAACGGTGATTTTAATTTTACGGATGAAGATTTGAAGAATATCATCGGAAACTATGTTTCTTCCAACGATAACCCGGAAATCACGGTAAATGAGGAAAATAAATATCTGCCGGACTTTCCGGTTGTTACGGATACGGAAAGCTACGAAAAAGACTTTGATACGGCGGAATTTAGCAGTATGGGGCTGCAGCTTGGCGGCTGTGAGGTAAAAATACTTTCTTCCGATGATGAAAATGTGCATATCAAAGCGGAAAAAGTCAAGAAAATCCAGACGGGAGTAAAGGACAATACCCTTTACATTACCAGCACCGACCGAAAAGGCGTCACTTCGGGAAACTGGACCAAGATTACCATACAGATACCGGAGGCATTCAGCTGCGATACGGTGGATATTGACTTAGGAGCCGGAGATTTTTCCATAGAGAGCCTGACGGTAAAAAATGTAACGATTGATATCGGAGCGGGAAGATTGCAGATAGAAAAGCTTGTCTGCAGTGAAGACGCAAAATGTGAAATCGGCGCCGGACAGATGCTGTTAAATGATGCGCAGATTGGAGGCAGCTTTGCCGGGGACATCGGAGCAGGGGAAATGCGGCTGACCGGAAACATACAGGGAAATGCAGAGGTTTCCTGCGCAATGGGAAATACGGAAATGACGTTTATCGGAAGCACGATGGAAGAACACAACTATGAAGTGAGCTGTTCTGCAGGCAATATTGATATAGGAAACCGCTCCTTTGCCGGACTTGCCACGGAAAGTGACATTGACAACGGAGCGGCGAATACCTACAAGCTGGAATGTGCCATGGGCAACATTACCGTGAAATTCCAATAAACGGAAAATAAGAAGCTTTTCAGCTTATTCTAACACCAATAAAAGAGCCATCTTGAAACGGCCGTTTGCAGTGACACTGTGAAGGCCGTTTTTCTCAAAACGGAAGCATTCGCCGGCATGGAGTTCATAGTCCCTGCCTTCGTAACCGATGGTAGCGTTTCCTTCCAGTGCAAAAACAATGGCGTTGCCGGGAGCACGGTGCGGGGTAAGACCGGTGCCTTCATCAAAAGCCATCAGCACATATTTCATGGTAGGGTTGCTCACCACATCCATGTTGGCAATGCTGCCTTCTTCATAGGAAATCAAATCCTTTAATGTAAATACTTCGTTTGTTTTTACGATATCGTTCATAACATTCTCCTTGTCTAAAATAATTTCGGTGTAAACAAGACCTTCCTCTGTTTCCATACCGCAAAGAGTGCCGGCGGAAACTACAAGAGCCCGGTCAGGGGACAGGGTTACTTTTTCGGGCTCCTTTCCCAAAAGAAAAGTACCGCTGCCGGAAGCGCCTACATACATGGTCACTCTGTCATAGCTTTCCTGACTGATGGAAGTATGTTCCCCCAGCGAAAAATAAGTGACTTTTGTTTTGTCTCCCAGTTTGGAGTCACGGGAAACGGTCATGCCCTTCCGGATGGGGCGGAGACCTTCAATGGTAAACGGCTTTTGTAACATAACATACCTGCCTTTCTTTTTCCTGCTATATAGGAGTATGGGCAAAAGAGCAAGCTTGCATTCTTCCAGGAAACATGCTACGATGAAAGACCGCGGATGTAAGGAGAAAAACAATGGAACAGACCTTTATGAAAGAGAAAAAAATATTGCCTCTGGTATTATCCATGTCCATGCCCATGGTGCTTTCCATGCTGGTAAACGCTCTGTATAATATCGTGGACAGTTATTTTGTGGCAAAAATCAGTGATGAAGCCATGACGGCATTGTCCTTAGTTTATCCGCTACAGCTACTGGAAACAGCGGTGGCCGTTGGATTTGGTGTGGGCATCAATGCCATTGCCGCCTTTTATCTGGGAGCAAAGAATGACGGAAAAGCCAACGATTCCGTGTCGGTGGGCCTGGTCTTAAGCTTTGTGCACGGCATTCTGCTGATGGCATTCAACCTTCTGTTTGCACCCACGTTCTTACGCATGTTCAGTAAGGATAATCTGGTAATTGAATACGGACTCACCTATTCCTATGTGGTATTTGCCTTTACGGTTCCTTATACCATAGCCATTACTTATGAGAAAATTTTCCAGGCAGAAGGACAGATGAAGGTTTCCATGTTCAGTATGATCTGCGGGTGTGTTGCCAATGTGATTTTAGACCCGCTTATGATTTTCGGTATCGGACCCTTCCCCAGAATGGGAATAGCCGGAGCTGCGCTGGCAACAGGTATCGGTCAGATTATTCCGCTTGTTGTATACCTGCTTCTGTATTTTAAATTAAAACTGCCGTTGAAGGTGCAGTTTCGTAAAGAAATGTTTGACAAAGAGCTTTGTCTGCACATTTACGGTGTCGGAGTACCGGCAACCTTAAATATGGCGCTGCCTTCCTTTATGATTACCGCCTTAAACGGTATTCTGTCTACATACGGCGATGTTTACGTGCTGGTGCTTGGCATTTACTACAAACTGCAGACCTTTATTTACCTTACCGCAAACGGTATGGTGCAGGGCATCCGGCCCATTATCGGTTACAATTACGGAGCGGGCGAGTATGGCAGAGTGAAAAAAACATTCTTCACCTCTCTGCGGCTGATAGCCGGTATTATGCTGGCAGGCATGATTATCTGTCTGGTATTCTGCGGACAGCTTATGGGCATTTTTACCACCGGTGCGGAAACAATTGCCGCCGGAAAAACCGCCATCCGAATTATCAGTATGGGATTTGTGGTTTCCTCGGTGTCCGTGACCGTAAGCGGTACGCTGGAAGGACTGGGAAAGGGCAGTATGTCCCTTGCCATTTCCCTGCTGCGGTATCTCGTTGCCATTATTCCGGCAGCTTACGTGTTCGGAAAGCTGCTCGGTGCGGACGGTATCTGGAACTGCTTCTGGTTTGCAGAAACAGCCGCCGCTGTTGTGGCATGGATTTTATATAAGAAAGAAGAACAAAAGATGAAATAAATATCTAAAGAGCACTTCAGGAAGGAAAAGACTTATCCTGCAGAAGGGAAAGATACTGTTCCAGACACACACCTTCCACGATAGGTATATTTAAGGCGGCTGAGCCCTCCGTACAGATACGGACGAACTCGGCTGCCTTTTTTACGGAGTCGGTAAAAGGAACGCCTTTCACAGCATCGGCGGAAAGGATGGCGGCAAAAATGTCGCCGGTGCCGGGACGGGACGGACCGCCGGCAGGAGAAAAAAGAAGCTCGCCGCTGCCGGAAACAGATACATAATTGCCAAAGAAGTTTCCTATTTTGATGCCGGTGATGACAACCTTGCCGATGCCCATGGCGTGCAGCTTTGCTGCCATGCCGGACAGTAGCAATAAAAGCGGCTCTGATCTGTCGGAAGCACCGGACAGACCGGAGAACAACGCACCGGAAGCATCGGACAGACCGGAGAACAACGTACCGGAAGCATCGGTAAGCAGCTCCTCCGGGTATGCGGTACCGGTCAGAAAGCAGGCTTCCGTCAGATTGGGTGTGAGGATGTCTGCAAGGGAACAGAGACCGGTAAGTGCCTTCTGATAGGAAGGCGTAACGGAAGAATAAGCCCTGCCGTGGTCTCCCATAACCGGGTCAAGCAGGATACAGGTTCCGTAGGTTTCCTTCTGTTGTCTGAAAAAGCCGGAGAGTGTGGGGATAAGCGCTTCATTTCCCAAAAATCCGCAGGAAATGCCGTCAAAAGAAAGGGAAAGCCGTTCCCAGACCGAAAGGTAGGAAGACATTTCATGGGTAAAATCCGTATAATGCCATTCCGGAAAAGCCATGTGATTGGAAAAAATACCGGTGGGCACGGGACATGCCTGCACACCCATAACACTTATAATAGGAATAGCCACTGCAAGAGAGCAGTGGCCGAATCCGGTTAAATCATTAATCATTGCCATTTTAAAAGGTTTCATAAAAGGACTCCTGAAAAACTAAGCTTTATGGTGACAGTTTTCGTATTTCCTACTTTACATCCGCCAGAAGACCGGCTTTTTTCAGTGCGGGACGCAGAGCCAGATAGAAAATGGAAGCGCAGACAACAGCGACTACCGCATTGACGGAAGTGGTGAGCTGGGCAATTTTCAGCAGGGCTTTGGTAATGTCCTGGGGAACACCGAGAAGGTAGGTTTTATACAGATAACCGACCAAAGGATCGGCAACTACATTAAAAGCCATGCCGCATACGGAAGCAAATACCGTGACCCCGATAATTTTTCCCTTACCGGTGCACTTAACAAGATGGAAAATCTTGTGGGCGATCAGACCGACAATGAGACCGATGCAGAACTTTAAGATAAAAGTCTTGGGAGCGCTGGTTACATAAATGGTAGTCAGGTCGCCGATGGTCATGCCGACTGCACCGGCAAGTCCGCCCCAGAAGCCTCCTAATAAAAGAGCAGCCAGAACGCAGAATACATTTCCCAAATGGAATGCGGTGCTGGAAGTACCTACGGTAATATCAAGCTTAAAGAAAGCGAAACCGATGTAGCAGAGAGCGGCAAGCAGACCTGCCTGTGTTACACGGAGCAGCTTTTCCCTGCGGGAAAGTTCTTCCTTTCTGCCAAAGAGCCGGTACAGTCCGGCAACGGTTAAAATCACGCCGATAAAGGTAAGCAGCAGGGAATATGCGTAATATCTGCCGGTGGTTGTATTTAAGAAGTCCTCCAGTTCAGGCCGGAAAAAGTGAACGGAGAGAATGATGCCTGCAATCAGGAGCAGGACACCCACAATCAGTAAAACGGGATTTTTCTTTTTCATAATAATACATTCCTTTCTCTGTGTAAAAAAATTCACACATCTTCATTCGTGTTTGTTTCTACCCATTATAGCCGTTCTTGGCATTTGAAAAAGTACCACTTTGCATTTTTTTTATATAACCAGTTTGAAACCGGCAGGTTGAATTCCGTTCTTGCGAAAAACCGCAATATTTTGTAATTGACGAAACTGTGATAATGGGGATATAATGTTTTCTGTATCAAATGGATACTATTATGTACATAACTAAGGAGGGTTTTTAACTATGGAAAAAGGAAAGTTAGGCATCAGATTATCCGTTTACGCAGTACTGGCATTTATTTTAGCTGCATTCGGTCTGTACCTTGGAATCATCGGTCTTCTTGCAGTAGTCCTGATTGCAGAAAAGGATGAATGGGCAGGCAGACAGGTTCTGCAGGCACTTATGCTCTGCTTACTGCCTTCTGTTGTAGGCATTTTCTTCCACGTTTTTGATTTTATGGATTGGTTCGGTTGGGCATCTTACGGTTCTGCTGTTTACAAAATAGCTGTTATTTGGGGCAGATTTAATACTGTAGTCGACTGGCTGGTAAACATCGCCGTATATGTATTTGCACTGATTGGTATTCTCAATGTTTCCAAGGGCAAGGAAGCAGGTATTCCCGTATTCTCAAGCTTTGCTAACTGGGCATACGGAAAGATTGTGGTAAAGGCACAGCCCGTATATCAGCAGCCTGTATACCAGCAGCCCGTAGCTCCTCAGGCACCTGTTCAGGCAGCAGCTCCTGCTCCCCAGGCACCCGCACAGGCAGCTAACGCAGATGTATGTGCAAACTGCGGCGCACCTCTTAACGGCGGTGCATTCTGCACAAAGTGTGGCACACCTGCAGCAAAATAAACCTGAATTATAGTGATATTTATAAAAAGAAAAAGGTATTGACAAAAAGGAGTACGCATTACCCCTTGGCAGAGAGGATGACCCGGGAAACCGGCTGAAAGGTCATCTGAAGGAAGGAATGCGGAAGGTAGTTTTGGAACCGGAAGACAGAACCGGCCACTGCATCGGAAGGTGTAACGGCCACAGTAAGTTTTCACGATTTGTCCCCGTTACCGGACAAGACTTTACAAGAAGTCACAGAGGTCTTATCCGCGAGGATACGGCAGACAAAGGTGGTACCGCGATATTCGCCCTTTGCTTACAGAAGTAGGCAGAGGGCGTTTTTTTATTTGCAAAAAATAAAAATATAAAATAGAAAGAAAGGCATGAAAACAGTATGAGCAAAGAATTGGCAAAGACCTATGACCCGAAGGGCATAGAAGACAGACTGTACCAGAAGTGGCTGGATAAAAAATATTTCCATGCAGAAGTAGACCACAGCAAAACCCCGTTTACCATTGTAATTCCGCCCCCAAATATCACGGGACAGCTTCACATGGGCCATGCTCTGGACAACACCATGCAGGATATTCTCATCCGTTTTAAGAGAATGCAGGGATACAATGCCCTCTGGCAGCCCGGCACGGACCATGCTTCCATCGCAACGGAAGTAAAGATTATCGAAAAGTTAAAAGAACAGGGCATTGACAAGCATGACCTGGGCAGAGAAAAGTTCTTGGAGAGAGCCTGGGACTGGAAAAAAGAATACGGCGGCAGAATTATTTCCCAGCTTAAGAAATTAGGTTCTTCCTGCGACTGGGACAGAGAACGTTTCACCATGGACGAAGGCTGCAACAAAGCCGTTACGGAAGTTTTCTGCAAGATGCATGAAAAAGGCTGGATTTACAAAGGCTCCCGTATCATCAACTGGTGCCCCGTATGTAACACATCCATTTCCGATGCGGAAGTAGAATACGAAGAGCAGGCAGGCCATTTCTGGCATATCAAATATCCTCTCATTGAGGAAGACGGCAGCGTAAGCACAAAGGAATTTCTGGAATTTGCAACCACCCGTCCTGAGACCATGCTGGGCGATACGGCGGTAGCGGTTAATCCCGACGACGACAGATACAAGTCCATCATCGGCAGAAAGGTACTTCTTCCTATTGTAAACCGTGAAATTCCCATTGTGGCAGACAGCTACGTTGATATGGAATTCGGAACCGGCGTAGTAAAGATTACCCCTGCGCACGACCCCAACGACTTTGAAGTAGGAAAGCGTCACAACCTGCCTGTTATCAACATTATGAATGACGATGCCACCATCAACAAAAACGGCGGCAAGTTCGAAGGCATGGACCGTTATGAGGCAAGAAAAGCCATCGTGGAAGAACTGGACAAGATGGGACTTCTGGTCCGTATCGAGGATTACTCCCACAACGTAGGTACCCACGACAGATGTAAGACCACCATTGAGCCTCTGGTAAAAGAGCAGTGGTTTGTCAAGATGGATGAGCTTATTAAGCCCGCAGTAGAAGCCGTAAAGAACGGCGACATCAAGCTTATTCCGAAGCGTATGGAAAAGACCTACTTTAACTGGACGGACAATATCCGCGACTGGTGTATCAGCCGTCAGCTCTGGTGGGGACACAGAATTCCTGCTTATTACTGCGACGAATGTGGTGAGGTAGTGGTAGCAAAGAAGATGCCCGAGGTCTGCCCGAAGTGCGGCTGCACCCATTTCACCCAGGACCCGGATACCCTGGATACCTGGTTCTCCTCCGCATTGTGGCCCTTCTCTACCTTAGGCTGGCCGGAACAGACAGAAGATTTGAAGTATTTCTATCCCACGGACGTACTGGTAACCGGATACGATATCATTTTCTTCTGGGTTATCCGTATGATTTTCTCCGGCTACGAGCAGATGGGCGAAAGACCGTTCAAGACCGTATTGTTCCACGGACTTGTCAGGGACAGCCAGGGCAGAAAGATGTCCAAGTCCTTAGGAAACGGTATCGACCCGCTGGAAATCATCGACCAGTACGGTGCAGACGCTCTCCGTCTGACCCTGATTACCGGCAATGCGCCCGGCAACGATATGCGTTTCTACTATGAAAAGGTAGAAGCAAACCGCAACTTTGCCAACAAAGTATGGAATGCTTCCCGATTCATTATGATGAATATGGAAGGCAAGGAAATTACCGTACCGGCAGCTTCCGAATTAGAGCCCGTTGACAAGTGGATTTTGTCCAAGTGCAACACTCTGGTAAAAGACGTAACCGAAAACATGGAAAATTATGACCTGGGCATTGCCGTTCAGAAGGTTTATGATTTCATCTGGGACGAATTCTGCGACTGGTACATTGAAATGGTAAAACCGAGACTGTATAATTCCGACGATGCCAAGAGCCAGAATGCAGCCCTTTATACCTTGAAGAGCGTGCTCATTGACGCGCTGAAGCTTCTGCATCCGTATATGCCGTTCATTACCGAGGAAATCTTCTGCACCCTGCAGTCCGAAGAAGAGTCCATTATGATTTCCAGGTGGCCGGAATACAGCGAAGACAAGAATTATCCGAAGGAAGAAAAGGATATCGAAATCATCAAGGAAGCAGTCAGAGGCATCCGCAACATCCGTACCGAAATGAATGTGGCGCCTTCCAAAAAAGCAACGGTATACGTTGTCAGCGAAGACGAAGGCATCCGCCGCACCTTTGAAGAAGGAAAGCTGTTCTTTGCCACCCTGTCCTATGCATCCGAAGTACTGGTACAGAAGGACAAGACCGGCATTGCGGACGACGCAGTTTCCGTTATGATTGCGGGCGCGGCTCTTTACATTCCGTTTGCGGAACTGGTGGACATTCAGGCGGAAATCGAGCGTCTGGAAAAAGAAGAGAAGCGACTTGCCGGTGAAATTGCCCGTTGCGAAGGCATGTTAAAGAATGAAAAATTCATTTCCAAGGCACCGGAAGCAAAGGTAGCAGAGGAAAAAGAAAAGCTTGCCAAGTACACGAACCTGGCAGAACAGGTAAAGGCAAGACTGGCACAGCTCAAGGCGATGTAAGAAAAGGCAGAGGTCAATGCCTCTGACCGGAGGAGTATCCATGGAAAAGAAAAGCATAGAAACCTATGACGAAGCAGTGGAATATCTCTTGAATATACCGAAATTCAGCAAAAAGAACACCCTGGCGGATACCGGGGTGTTCTTGCAGTGTCTGGGAAATCCGGAAAAGGGCAGGAACATCATCCATGTGGCGGGTACCAACGGTAAGGGCAGTGTCTGCACCTATATGGATGCGGTGCTCACCGGAATGGGACACCGGGTCTGCCGTTTTATTTCCCCCCATCTGGTGGATATCCGGGAACGGTTTCTCATAGAAGGGAAAATGGTGGAAAAGGAAGAATTCCTGCGTGCGTTTCTTAAAGTTTACGAAAAACTGCCCGGTGACATGTATGCGGAAGCAGGGTATCATCCCTCCTTTTTTGAATATCTGTTTTTTATGGCAATGATCCTGTTTGCCCGGACGGACTGTGACTACTGGATTTTAGAAACGGGGCTGGGAGGCAGGCTGGATGCCACCAACGCCGTGATGAAGAAAAGCCTTACGGTCATTACCCACATGGGGCTGGACCACACGGAATATCTGGGAGATACCATAGAAAAAATTGCCGGGGAAAAAGCGGGCATTTTTAAGAAAGACGTACCCGCAGTGTGCTGGGAAACTTCCCCGTCGGTAAGGGAAGTTCTGACAAAGTGTGCGGAAAATGTGCAAAATCCGGCATTTTTTGTGTCGAAATGCGACTATGAGTTCTTGAAGAAAGACAATAAAAGCATTGATTTTTCTTTTCATTCCCTTTATTATAATAGTGTTAGGCTTTGTGTCCATACAGAAGCTGCGTACCAGATGGAAAATGTCACATTAGCGCTGCGGGCGCTGGAGGTTCTGCTCGGAAAAGAGCTTACACCGGAAGCCATGCAAAAAGGAGTGGCGAAAGCTGTCTGGGAAGGCCGCATGGAGGAAGTGCTTCCCGGTATTTTCGCGGACGGCGCACACAATCCGGACGGCATCCGGGCTTTTCTGGAGTCGGTTGCAGGGGACGGAGCGGTACAGAGATATTTGTTTTTCGGGGTAGTGAAGGACAAGGACTACACGGAAATGGTGAAAGAGCTTACGGAAAGCCGCCTGTTTACGGAGATATCCGTGGTACAGATACAGAGTGGCAGAGCCCTTTCCGCACAGAGCATAGCAGAAACCTTTAGAACGTATACAGAGAGAAACATTGGGGAATACCATTCCGTAGAGAAAGCGTTAGAGGCGGCAAAAAAACTTACGGGAGAACACACCCGGGTTTATTTTGCAGGTTCCCTTTACCTTGTGGGAGAGATAAAAGCGTTGTTGTAAGAAAGGCATGGTTTACTATGATTAACTTTGAAGAGGAACTGAAAAAGTTTCATCCCAGCCTTGAAGTAGAAGATGCAGAAGAGGCGATTTACAATCAGGACATCACCGACATGGCGGATATTCTGGTGAAAATGTTGCAGGAAACCAAGACAGAAGAAAAGTAAAAGAGGAAGGTAGCATGAGGTGTTATAACTGTGGCTGCCGTTTGTCCGAACAGGATTTCTGCACGAATTGCGGTGCGGATGTCACGCTGTACAAAAAGATTATGCGCGTTTCCAATATGTATTATAACGAAGGATTGGAAAAGGCCGGAGTCAGGGATCTGACCGGCGCGGTGACAAGCTTACGGCAGAGTTTAAAATTCAATAAAAATAACGTAGAAGCCCGGAATCTTCTGGGACTGGTCTATTTTGAAATGGGCGAAGTGGTGGCGGCATTAAGCGAATGGGTCATCAGCAAAAACTTACGTCCCCAGAAAAATATAGCAGATACTTACATTGAGATGGTGCAGAGCAATGCATCCCGCCTGGAAACCATCAATCAGACCATAAAAAAATACAACCAGGCGCTTGCCTATTGTATGCAGGACAGCAAGGATTTGGCGCGCATCCAGTTAAAAAAGGTGCTTTCCCTAAATCCCAAATTCGTAAGAGCGCATCAGCTGTTGGCACTGCTTTACATTGATATGGAGCAGTGGGACAAGGCGAAGAGGGAGCTGGAAAAATGCCTGAAAATCGATGCCGGCAGCACACAGACACTTCGTTATTTAAAAGAAGTGGAAAGCATGTTGCAGCCGGATGAAAACAGCAAATCGCCCATAAAGCGCAAGAATGATGAGGCAGTGCGTTACCAGAGCGACAACGAAATCATTATCCAGCCCTTGAATGTAAGAGAGCAGAAAAGTGCCGGCTGGCACACCTTTTTATATGTAGCCATCGGTCTCGTGCTGGGTGTGGCGACCATGTATTTCCTTATTCTGCCGTCTTCCGTGGCAGCGGAACGGGAAAAGGCACAGGAACAGGTGAGGAGCATCGGGGAGCAGCTTGATACCAAGACATCCACGATTACTACCATGCAGCAGCAGATTGACAGCCTGACTGAGGAAAACACCAAGCTCCGTACGGACTTGGAGGAGTATGTGGGCACGGACGGTACCTTAAAGACCGTGGATGAGCTGCTACTTGGTGCGGTGGAATACCTGACAACACAGGATGCCATGGCAACCGCTTCCCATATTGAAAATGTACAGGAGGGCGTCAACTTAGAGGATACATCCGATGCGTTTAAGGCATTGTATCAGGCGCTGATAGATAAAATCGGCCCGGAAGTAGCACTGAATTACTACAATACGGGCAGTGATTTCTATGATGACAAGGATTACAAGCAGGCGATTGACAATCTGACCAAAGCGGTAGAATATGACCCCACCAATGGTGATGCCGTGAATGTACTCGGCAATGCCTACAGACAGGACGGTCAGAAAGAGAATGCCATTGCATGTTATCAGAAGGTAATTGAGCTTCTGCCCGATACGGGCAGAGCCACAAGAGCCCAGAAATATATCGACGAACTGAGCGCGGAATAAGCAAATATTTTGTTACGCGAGCAGCACAGAACACAGAAGAATATGACATACGAAAGAGAACTTATAGGATACGCTATAGGTTCTCTTTTTATATTTAAAATGAGGAAAGGAGCAAAGTATTTATGGAGGATTTTAAGGTCATTGATGATTATCTGTGTGTGAAGCTGCCGGAAGAAATTGACCATCACAAATCGGCTTATATCAGTGAAAATGCGGACAGGCTGATTCTGGCGGAACAGGTGAGTAACGTGGTATTTGATTTTGAGGATACCCGTTTCATGGATTCGTCGGGAATCGGCGTTATTATGGGAAGATACCGGAAAATTTCCTGCTTCGGCGGGAAGGTTTTTGCCATCCATGCCGACAGACAGATTAAAAGAATACTTACCATGTCGGGACTGACACGCATCATAGAGATTATGGAGTAAAAGGAGAAAAAAGATGATTGAAATCAAACCACAGGAAGTTTGCGAAAAGGCAGGAAAAGGATTTATGAAAAATGAAATGTCCATGGAATTTGATGCCATATCCAACAATGAAAGCTTTGCCAGAGTGGCGGTGGCAGCCTTTGTCACGCACTTAAATCCTACCCTGGAGGAGCTGTCCGATATCAAGACCGCAGTATCCGAGGCGGTAACCAACGCCATTATCCACGGCTATGAAAACGTATACGGCTACGGAAGACACGGCGAGGTGCGCCCGGTATGCTGCAAAATCAGGGACGGAAAGGTGTATCTGCGCTGCCGGATTGAGAACGGAGTTTTATACATAGAAGTGGAGGATAAGGGCGTCGGCATGGAAAATGTGGACAAGGCCATGGAACCCATGTACACATCCAAGCCGGAATTAGAGCGTTCCGGCATGGGCTTTTCTTTCATGGAAGCCTTCATGGACGAGCTGGAGGTGGAAAGTACCCCGCTTGTGGGCACCATCGTGCGCATGAAGAAAAAGCTAAAATGCGGGGACTGGGTCAAAATGCCCGAGGGAGAATGAGAGAAAGGAAGTTGTACAGAATGGGATGCGGAACAAAATGGATTGTGGGGGAGCGGGAATGAAATCATGGAGGAACTGTCCGTATTAATAGAAAAATCACAGGCAGGGGATAAAGAGACAAGAAGTATACTGATAGAAAATAACCTGGGGCTGGTGCATCACATTGTCAAACGCTTTGCCGGAAGAGGGTATGAAACGGAGGATTTGTTCCAGATAGGCGTTATCGGACTCATGAAGGCCATTGATAAATTTGATCTGTCCTACGATGTGAAATTCTCCACCTATGCCGTCCCCATGATATTAGGGGAAATAAAACGCTTTCTTCGGGATGACGGCATGATAAAGGTAAGCCGTACCATTAAGGAAAACGGACTGAAGGTGCGCGTCGTTTCGGAAAATCTGATAAAGAAATTAGGCAGGGAGCCGCGCATTTCGGAGATTGCGGAAGAATCGGGGCTTTCGGAGGAAGAAATTACCGTTGCGCTGGAGGCGGGAGCCGAGGTGGAGTCCATTTACAAATCCGTCTACCAGAACGACGGAAGCGAAGTCTATTTAGTGGATAAGGTAGCAGGCAAAAACGGACAGAGCGCCACGGCATTTGTTGGCGGCGCCGGAAACGTAGCAGACACCGAAAAAGAAGCGCTGCTCAACCATCTGATGCTGAAACAGGTGCTGGAAGCACTGGATGAAAAAGAAAAAAAACTCATTGAAATGCGTTACTTTCAGGACAAAACCCAGTCGGAGGTGGCGGCGTGCATGGGCATCAGCCAGGTGCAGGTGAGCCGCCTGGAGAAGAAAATCCTGTTTAAGATGCGGGGCTTTCTTAATTTTCTGTGAATCCGCATTCTTTTCACTTCACAGGAAAACGGAAGTGAGATATACTATAGAAAAACGAACCGTGGGAGGCTACATGAAACGAAAGAAAAAAGAATTGCTTTTTTATGTGATAACCATAGCGAGCTGCCTGATTGCCATGACAATCGTGGTCATTGCGGCGCTGCTTATTTACGATAAAATTATAGAGGACAAAGCGGTGGAAAAAGAACAGGAGCTGGCACAGCAGGTAGCGGCGGACCCGGAAGTGGTAAGCTACAGCCAGGAGGAAGTGGATATGATGCTGGCGGATGCCATCGCCACCACGGAAAGCTCCACGAGGCAGCAGGTTTCTTCCGAAATCCTTGACAGTCTGCAGGCATCGCTGGAGAGCGGCACCACCATGGTGGAGTCCCTGCGTCCGATTTATAAGGAAAAAATTGTAGTGGTCAGCAATAAAGAATACCACTTTGTACCCATTGACAGGAGCTTAAAGCAGAGTACACTTGTGCAGGAAAACCTGCAGGTACTGGAAAACGGCGAGCTGCAGTATGTGGAAAACGGAGAAGTGGTTTCCCACAAAGGCATTGACGTTTCCCGCTATCAGGGCACCATTGACTGGAAGAAGGTGGCGGACTCCGGCGTGGAATTTGCCTTTGTAAGAGTCGGCGTCAGAGGTTACGGCACAGAAGGAAAGCTTACCCTCGATGAAAAGTACAAGGCGAATATCGAAGGCGCTTCCAAAGCGGGCATCAAGGTGGGCGTTTACTTTTTCTCCCAGGCCATAACGGAAGAGGAAGCCAAAGAGGAAGCGGATCTTGTGATAGATGCCATTGCCGGTCTGAATGTGACGTATCCCATCGTTTATGATGTGGAAAAAACCGGGGCAAAAGAAGGACGTATGAACCAGCTTACGGTGGAAGAACGCACCAAAATGGCGCATGTCTTTATCGACCGCATCAAGGAAGCCGGCTATACGCCCATGATATATGCCAACATGGAAATGTGGAGCATCCTCATTAACATGTCGGAGTTTGAAGATGTGGATAAATGGTATGCCTACTATTCGCCCGTTGTCTATTTCCCTTACGAATACGCCATCTGGCAGTATTCCGATACAGGTACCGTTCCAGGTATCTCCGGCGAGGTAGATCTGAATATCAGTTTTAAGGAATGGTAAGGAGTTAAAACCCTTCCCTACGGCGCAGGAGACGCAGTTCCCTGCGCTTTTTTGCGCTTTCCCATTCCATCTGCTCGGCAGGGTCATTCGGGTCTAAAATAAGAGGCGGTACTTCGGTGGGATGGCCGTCCTCCCCCATGGAAACCATGACAAAATAAGCCCGGTTGATGGGATGCCGGCTGCCGTCCGGCTCTTCTTTATAAGTATCTACACGCACCTCCATGGAAGTGCGGCCCACATAGGTAACCCGTCCGATCAGTACCAGCACATCATTCAAAAATGCACCTGCTTTGAACTGCAGATTGTCAATGGCGGCAGTGGTCGCATTGTGTCCGCAGTGTCTGCGGGCAGTGGCGCCCGCCACTTCATCCACCCATTTCAAAAGCTGGCCGCCGAACAGGCGGCCGAATCCGTTAATATCAGGATATATTACAACACGAATCTGTTCTGTGACAGAATCCGCTACTTTCTTTCCTTCCATTTCATTCACCATGCCTTTCTTTCAAAATCTGCACATACTCCGAACACGAAATACACACAAATACATAAAAATATTTTAGTACAGCGGAAGGAAATTTGCAAGGCAGGGAGGAAAATAACAAAGAACTACCGGGATTCGGAATCGAGCAGACCCTGTGCGTAGGAAAGCAATTTCGCACGGTTTTTGTCACCTAATTTACGGTAATAGAGAAGCAAAAGATTTTTCTGTTCTTCATCGGCCAGGGAAGAGCCGGAGAACATGGCAATTTGCGGAACATCGGAAATCCCCATGATATAATCCATGCTGACACCGAAAAGCTGTGCCAGTTTCATAAGGGCGGCAACACTGGGGAGATGCTTATTGTGCTCATAGGCGCTGATTGTTTCCTGTGTGACCTCCAGTTCTATAGAGAGCTGGAGCTGAGAAAGGTTTTTTTTCTGACGAAGCTCACGAATTCTGTTCTGGGGCATAAAAAACCTCCTTCCCGGATAAATGCAGAAAACAAAATACAAGTTATACCAATATTATACCGAACATTTTAGATAAAAATACAAGATAAAGCCCTGTTGCACACAGGTTGAAACTGTAAATAATTAAGAAAATATAAAAATAAACGAAAAAACAAGTTGCACGCGAAAAGAATACAAGTTATACTGAAAAGGTGCTGAAAACATGTAAATATAAACATGGTTTTCAATGATGATATGACTTAAAAAGCCAAGGGACGTTGATAATTCTTCGGTATTGCATTTTAATGCAAAATAGGTTATATTTATGATGTTTTTTTCTAATACAACAACATACGATTTCTCTGTGTTAAAAGGGTGATTTGTGCCGGGAGGGGATGACGGCAGGCTAGGGAGCGCCATAAGGCGTTTAAGTAAAAATAGGGCTACACAGGAGGAAATATCATGCAGGTTGCGATTTGTGATGACGAAAGGATTTTTATAGAGCAGCTACATGAAATGGTAAAAAAAACGGGGCGCACTGAGAAATGCGATTTATATGACAATCCGGACAGTATCCGGGCAGCACTCAGAAAGGGTGTCGCCTATGATATCGTCTTTATGGATATTGACTGGAAAAGAGAAGAGGAAAACGGAATACAGTACGCGGCGGAAATTAACAGGCTGTATCCCGAAACAAATATTATTTTTACGACTTCCTACAACGAACGTTTTTCGCAGGAAATATTCTGGGAAACGGTAAATTTATGCGGGTATCTGGTGAAGCCTGTACAGGAAAGAAATCTTGTAATGCTTTTTGACAAATTAGACAGAATGAAGCGGAGACAGCAGGAAGAAAAAGAGAAGAGCATTATCATACCGTATAAAGCAGGTTCGGAGGTATATACCTACCGGGAGATTCTGTATCTGGAAAGCAAGGCACATCAGGTAATTATCCATACGAAAGATAAGGATATCGTTGTATATGAAAAATTAAATGCATACGAGGAACAGCTTAAAGACGGCTTTGTCAGAGTGCATCAAAGCTATCTGGTGAACATGCAGTTCATCAAGAGGATTGACCGGAAGGAGCTGCTTCTGCAGGATAACATGGTGTTGCCGGTCAGCAAATCCAAGTACAATTACGCCAGAGACAGGTATTTTGCTTTCATGCGGTCACAGATTTAAGCAGGCACAGGGGAGGGTGCCACATAGGGGGAGCAGAGTTATGAGGGAGTGGAAGAATGTTTTATCTGATTATGAATTATATTGTATGGACAATCTGTATTTTTGAGGACTGTGCCGCCTGCGGACTGGCATTTGAACCCAAAAAAGAAGGCAGAAGCCCCTGGCGGTATATCTTACCTATGATGGCGGCGGACCTGCCGGTTGCACTCATTAAAATTACAAACAACAACAATGCGGTGATTCGCAACAGCTGTATTATCGGCATGGCGGCAATCACCCTTCTTTTTATGCATATCTTTTTTCAAGGCTATTTCTGGCAGAAGATACTTTTTCGCTTTGGTAACATCATCATGATGACACTGGGAGAAGTGGTTGCGGCAGCGCTGCTGGTCAACAAAGTGGGTGTGGATATCAATACGATTACTTTTTATGATGCAAAAATGCTGTATCTGAATATGGCGGGGACACTTATGTGCACCCTCTGCTATGCGTTGAGCCTTATGCTCTGGCGGATTTTTATGTCCAAAAGGAACAAAAACGTATCCCGGTTTCTGGTATTCTGCATTTTTCCTATCAGCCAGACCGTACTGCTGATGTCCATGGATTCCAACGTGTATTACGAAAAGGGCGGCAATCTCATTCAGGTGGCAATCGGCGTGATCTTAAGCATCGCAGCGGATATCCTGCTTCTGTATACTCTGGTGCGCCAGCAGAAAATGCAGGGAATGTCCGAACAGATTGATGAACTGACCAAGGCATGGGAAACGGAGCGGAACCATTACCGGGAGATCGAAGACAGACGGGAAAACCTCGCCAAGATCCGTCATGACATGAATGAACACCTGAACATTATCAAAGAACTCATGAAACGGGGAGAATACACCAAGGTAAATGCCATGTTGGACACCCTTACCGAATATGTGGCCTCCACAAGAGAAAAAATGTACTGCGGTGATTCGGTTGTCAATGCGGTTATGGCGGAAAATGAGAAAATCTGCAAGGAAAACGGTATTTCCCTGCAATATGAGTTCCGTATACCGAAACCGCTGCAAATGGATGCCATCAGCATCTGCAGCATCTTCTCCAACCTGATGCGGAATGCGGTGGCTGCTGCACGGAAGGCAAAAGAGGCTGCCGGGGAGTATGCTTTGCAGCAGACGGCGGAGGGCAGGAACGCAGAGGAAATTTATGTATCTGTAAAAGCAGTGGTTTCGGGAGACTATCTTCACATCATAACGGAAAACACCAGAATAGTGGAAAAGAAGCCCCTGAATGCCAGAAAAGGCTATGGGAAAGTGATTATTAAAGAACTGGTGGAACGGTATAATGGACAGATGGAAATCAATGAATCCACCGATAAGTACCGTACGGAAATCACGGTGGAGAACCGCAGGAAGACAGAAAACTGTACAAAAACAATGTAATAAAGCACATTTTAAATAAGATAAAATGGACATTGCAAAAAGTGACAAAAAGATGTCGAAATTAGACGCGGAAAACGAGAGTGCTTGCCTTAACACATTTAAATGACAGCGGTAGTCTTATAGGGTATTCATAACAAAATGATACAAGCATAGAAAATCATGCTTAAATCAAACGTGAAGGAGAAGAGGATTATGAGAAAGAGAAGCAAATTATGGCTGGCCTTACTGGCAGTGGTAATGGTTCTCGGACAGTGACTGACCGTGTCTGCGGCAAGCAATCCTTACGTCCGGAAGGTAAACTCCATCACCGTACTGAACAGTGAGACAGACAAAAGGGGTTCTTCCGTAGCAATGGTTACCAATACCATATTATGAAATAATACTACATCCAGATAGAGGACTTTGGTTTCTGTGGACTTTGGCAATAATTAATGTACTTGTATATGTAGCGCAGTTAATGGAGCATAAAATGGGTGTGATGGCATACGTTTTGATGAATCTTATATTATTGGGAATTCCGCTGAAGTTGTTTGGGATAGAATATGTAAGAGTACATTTCACTTGGTATGCCATAGGATTCGTAATGCCTCGGTATTGGAAAAAATTTGGTGGAAAGAAGTGGATAACATGGATTGGGCTTATTGGTTGGCCAATAACGGCAATGTTTTGGATGATTATTTTTGATAATCATGCATTGAATGTTATTGCATCATTCATATGTGCGCTTTTGATTCCGTTATTGGCGGTCAAAATAATGGAGCATTCTAAGATATTGAGTTTTCTGTTAGTTGGAAAATATCCAAATAAAGAAGTGAAAAATGCTTTTGCAGAGGATAGAAAATAGATACATTGAGTGTGCTTTTTCACTACGAGGAAAAGTATGAGAGAGTAAGGCTGCTTGATTATTTTAAGACCGGTATTCCCACAGATGCCTATACCCGTGAACTTCAGGAAGAAGTGGAAGAAACTGCCGAAGATCTGGAAGAGGACATCTCTGTGATAGAGCCAATCTATGATGCGGTAAAGAAATCAGCACCTGAGTACAATGTGGAGAAAATTTACCGGAAACTGAATGAGAATGGATAGCGTTTTACGTTTTTTATCAATGCAAACGGAGATCTGATTATTCAGGAAAAACAGGTAAAAAACGGACATAAGAATACCCTGCCGGTTGTTTGCCGGCAGGGCCGAAGAAGCGTTTATCTGTAGAGGTCTTCCAAGGTTATCAGGTGAATTTCACCATGCTCCTGTGCCTGAAGAAGTTCATTCGTAAATCCGCCTTTAGAGAAGATGTAGTAGTGGTAGTTGTTGCCCTTTCCGAAGACCGATGCATAATCTCTGATTAAATTGAGCTCATCCACACCAATTTTCTCATTCCTATACTTGCACGAACCGATGATATAGTCTTTACCGTTAACAGGTGTTCCGACAATATCAATCTGTATCTGCTTTTTCTTCTTCGGGTCTGTGCCCCACCATTGACCGACTTCACTCAGCTCAATGGGAAGGTTATCCGAGTAATAAAGTAGGTAGTCATGGCACATTTTTTCAAAAATCAGCCCCATATAATCCGAAAGATGCTGTTTTACAACGTAAGGGTAGGTCTTCGCTATTCGACCGGAGTCAATGGCACTCATATTGACCGGTACAAAACGATACCAAAATCGGAAAAAGTTATCCGCCAACAGATAGATGGTTTTCTTACCCGGTTTTTCTGTGATGGGGGTTTCTTTCTTGACAATTGCAAGGCCAATCAGAGTTTTCAGGTATTTCGACACGACGGAAGTTTCTTCACCAACTTTCATTGTGATATCGTTCATTCGGGAAGCACCATCTGCAATCGCTTTTATGATTGCGTTATAGATGGCTGGCTCTCGGAGTTCCTGCTTCAGCAGATTTCCGGGCTCCTCGTACAGATAACTGGAACGGTCAAAAAAATGCTCCAACAGAGCTTCATCCACACTATTTATCACGTCCAATTTGTTAATATAGTGAGGAATTCCTCCGGTGATTCCATAAATCAGAGAATTGTCTTCTGCGGGCAGATTCGGGTGGAACACAGTTGTTTCTTTATAGTTCAGAGGTTCAATCTTAAATTGGCCGGTGCGTCTGCCATACAGCGGACTTTCTTTGCCGAGTACCTGACTCTCCATAAAGCTCATAGACGATCCGCAAAGAATCAGATACATTTTGGATTCGGTCCATTTGTGATCAATGATATGCTGCAACATCGCGGAAATAGCTGGTTTTGCTTTTGCAAGGTACGGATACTCGTCAATAACAAAGACAATCCTTTTTTCTTTTGAAAGTGCTGTCAGCTCATCCAAAGCAGCATCATAGGAGCGGAACTCAGGTGAATACTCCACATCCGGCCGCTCAAAGCTCATGATCGACTTTGAGAGAGCCTCTAAATTTTCCTTTTCTGTTGTGTTTAAGGCAGAGAAGAAAATAGTCGGTTTATCCTTACAGAATTCATTGATCAGTGCCGTTTTACCAACACGTCGTCTGCCGTAGATGACAATGCACTCAAACTTATCACCGGTATACCGTTTATTTAGTTTCCGAAGCTCATCTTCACGGCAATAGAATCGATTCATCTTCTTACTCCCTCCATAAGATATACTTGAAAATTAGTAACTCGTAAGTTACTTTCTTATGAGTATAATAAAATAAATGTTTTGCAAAGTCAAGTGCATATAATGTCAGAGAAAACGAGATTATCATATAAACTTAATATTTTCCATCTTGCCAAGCGACTGCCTATATGTTAATCTAAACACAAGCAGTCGTTTCATTGTATAAAAATCTATTAAATTCTATTTATTCTAAAATTCAAACTTCACTGCTTACATCACAAATTTCAATTGAATAGGCAGGGAGGTTGAAAAAGGTTTCTGAGTTATGCTGTAATCTCCCTGAAAAGGAGGTACACATGACAAAGAAATAAACTGGGCTGATGGGGTTCCGGAATCAGCCGGAGGTGCCCGGCAAGGCGGAGTGGAAGGCAGCTTTTAAGGCAAAAGTATAGAAAATGAATATCACGAAAGAGAGACAGCTATGAACAACACGTATTCTTTATTCTTACGTCAGTCCTATCTGGATGCGTGGGAAGATTATAAACGAACCATGAACCGTACGGACTTTCCCGTATGGGACTATGTGATTCTGACAGCATCCAATGAAGCACAGGCGGAAAGCTACCGCAGACAGATTGCACTTCGCGTGAGCAAGGGGCTTTTAACGGACAGGAGTCATTATGCGGTATTGCCGGACCCGGACGGTCTTCGTGTGGGCAGCGGCGGTGCGACCTTAAATGTCCTGCGGTATATCAGACAGCAGAGCGATACGTTTGAAGGAAAACGGATTTTATGCATACATTCGGGAGGCGACAGCAAACGTGTGCCGCAGTACAGCGCGTTGGGAAAATTGTTTTCTCCTGTGCCGCGGGAGCTTCCCAATGGTAAACGTTCTACACTCTTTGATGAATTTATGATTGGCATGAGCGGTGTCCCGGCAAGGATGAAGGACGGTATGCTGGTGCTGTCCGGAGATGTGCTGCTTTTGTTCAATCCATTGCAGATTGATGCGCCGGCCTCCGGAGCGGCCGCCATTTCTTTTAAGGAGGACGTGGAAACCGGAAAAGACCATGGTGTATTTCACATGGACGCAGAAGGGAATGTAGGTGAATTTCTGCACAAGCAGACGGTAGAAACCCTGCAAAATCACGGAGCGGTAAATGAACGCGGGAAAGTAGATATTGATACCGGAGCGGTACTTTTCAGTGCGGATATGCTGCGGGATTTGTATGGGCTGGTGGATACGGATGAGAAGTTTTCCGTGTATGTGAATGAGAAAGCAAGACTTTCCTTTTACGGTGACTTTTTGTATCCTTTGGCAAGTCATGCTACCCTGGAGCAGTTTTACCGGGAAAAACCGGAGGGCAGTTTTACACAGGAACTCCATGACTGCAGAACAGTACTCTGGCAGGTATTGCATAAATACGGTATGCGTCTGCTCCGCCTTTCTCCGGCGGCGTTCATACATTTCGGTACTACGCAGGAGCTGCGGGAGCTTATGACAAAGGAAGTGGAGCAGTTTTCCTTTCTGGACTGGAAAAAATGTGTGTCCGGCAGAGAGGTTTCCGATTATGCCGTAAACAATGCGATAGTGGAAGAAACTTGCCGGATTGGAAGAAACTGCTATATAGAGGATAGTTATATCTGCGGAAAAACAGAAGTGGGCGAAGGAAGTGTGCTTTCCCATGTTACCGTCTCGGGGCAGGTGATACCGGACAATGTGGTGCTGCATGGACTGAAACTGCAGGATGGCAGGTTTGTGGTGAGGATTTACGGTGTGCAGGACAATCCCAAGGAACCGGTATTTTTAGGAAAAGATATCCGCAGCTTTGAAGAGGTCTTTACCAATGCGGAGCGTTCTCTCTGGACGGCGGACATATACCCAATCTGCGGTACGATGGAAGAAGCAGTGGCGGCAGCCCTGAATGTCTATGAAATAGCGCAGGGAAGAGGCAATAAGCAGACATGGAGGCAGGCAGAGAGGACAAGCCTTTGTACTTCTTTTAATCAGGCGGATACGGCAGCTGTTTTAGACTGGGAAAGACATCTGCGCCAGACTGTTAAAGTGGAAAAATTAGTAGAAATTATTCAAAAGGGCGGCGCGGTGGAAGAAGCAGAAGCGGTTTTCAGGGATGCGGTTCTCAGTGATTATCAGCTTAATCTGTTAGAAGAAAAGGCAGTGGGTTCCACGGATGCCGTAAGAACCAGACTTTATTTTTTCCTGGGAAAAATATGGCAGAAAAATAAGCAGGCACCGGTCTCCATGGCGGAAAATTATATGCAGAGAGCTTTTGCGGAAATTCAGAAAACCGTACTTTCCGGTGTGGCAACCTGGCGGCAGGGGGTGCATGCGTCTGTACTTCCCGTTCCTGCAGAGAAGGAAGTAAAGGTGTACCTTCCGCTTCGCGTGAATTTCGGAGGTGGCTGGAGTGATACACCGCCGTACTGTAACGAGCATGGAGGTACGGTCTTAAATGCGGCGGTTCTGTTAAATGGCGAGTATCCGGTAGAGGTCTGCGTTCGGCAGCTTAAGGAGCCGAAGGTAATACTGGAAAGTGCTGATATGGGGACTTACGGAGAATTTACGGATATAGCCGCTCTGCAGGACTGCCACAATCCGTTTGATGCATTTGCCCTGCATAAAGCGGCGCTGATCGCCTGCGGAGTTATTCCGGCAGAAGGGGGCAGCTTAAACTGCATTACAGACAGGATAGGAGGATTGTATCTTTCTACCCAGATGCACAATGTACCCAAGGGAAGCGGGCTTGGCACCAGCAGTATATTAGCAGGTGCCTGTGTAAAGGCTTTGTTTAAGTATTTTGGGATTCCCTGCACGGAACCGGATTTGTATAACCATGCCATGTGCATGGAGCAGATTATGTCTACCGGCGGTGGATGGCAGGATCAGGTAGGCGGCATGACGGAAGGCATTAAATACATTACCTCAGCACCCGGAAACAGACAGATTTTGTCCGTACGCCACATTTCGGTTCCTGAGCCGGCGCTACGGGAATTGCAGGAAAGATTTGCACTTATCTATACGGGACAGCGACGGCTTGCCAGAAATCTTCTGCGTGATGTTGTAGGCAGGTATCTTGGAAACAATCCCGACAGTCTGTATGCACTGGAAGAAATTCAGCGTATGGCGGCCATGATGGTATTTGAGCTGGAGAGGGGAAATATTGACGGCTTTGCGGAGCTTTTAAATAAGCATTGGGAGCTGTCCAAGATGATTGATGCAGGCAGTACCAATACCTGTATTGACCAGATTTTTGCAGCTATTGAGGATTTGCTTGACGGTAAAATGATATGCGGTGCCGGAGGCGGCGGTTTCCTGCAGGTCATTCTGAAAAAGAATGTGACAAAGGAAATGCTTAGAGAACGTCTGCATGAGACATTTGAAGATTGCGGCGTGGACGTATGGGATTGTATACTGGTTTAATTTTGCCGGAATGGGAAAAATATGGTATACTGAAACCAATAAAGTACAAGACAAACGACGTAAAGGATACCGGTATTCATGGATAATTTATTTTCCCCCTCTGCATCCGTAAAATCAGAACGAATTCTTTATACACCCACCTCATTTGCGAAGACTTCTCTATTGCATCTGCAGGAGGTGGGTACTCTGTATGCGGTAAAGCCACATACATCATCCAGAAGCAATCTTGCCTCTTTTCTGTGCTTTGCGGTGCGGGAAGGGGAAGGAGAGCTTGTCTATGAGGAAGAACATTTCCGGCTGAAAGCCGGTGACTGTGTATTCTTAAACTGCGAAAAAGCTTACAGCCACAGCACAGGTGAACATCTCTGGGCGCTTTCCTGGTGCCATTTTTATTCCCAGCTTATGCCCGAAATATATGAAAAGTACAGGGAAAGGGGCGGCAGACCGGTATTCCGGCCGCAAAATTCCGAAAAATTTGTGAATGTTCTGCAGGAGCTTTACGATCTGGCGAAGTCAGCGGATTATATCCGGGACATGCGCATCAATGAAGAACTGAACAGGCTGCTTACCCTTTTGATGGAAGAGTCCTGGCACCCGGAAAACGGGGAAATATCCGGAAAAAAGAAAGAGATTATTGCCGTCAGGGAGTATCTGAATGAGCATTTTTCGGAAAAGATAAGTCTGGACGAGCTGGCAGCCCTTTTTTTTATCAATAAATTTTATCTGACAAAGATTTTCAAGGAAACGCAGGGAATTACCATCAGCAGTTATATTCTGGAAAAAAGGATTACCCGGGCCAAGCAGCTGCTGCGATTTTCGGACCGGACCATAGAGGAAATCGGCAGTATGGTGGGAATGCCGGAGCCGGACTATTTCAGCCGTACCTTTAAGAAGGTGGAAGGCATCAGTCCGAGAGAGTATCGGAAACAATGGTAAAAACCAATATAATGCAAGTTTATGACAAAATAATGAATGTTACAGGAGATGCTCCTGGTGTAAGCTATAAACATTGACAGGCAGAGTAGATTTACAAAACTTTGGAAAGGAATAGAGAGAGATGAAAAAAGCGCTTATTACGGGCATTACGGGACAGGACGGTTCCTATCTGGCAGAGTTTTTACTGGAAAAAGGGTATGAGGTTCACGGCATTGTCCGCCGTGCGTCCATTTCCAATACCGCACGGATTGACCATTTGCTGGAGCAGCATTCCATTACGTTGCATGACGGTGATTTATCCGACTCCTCCGGACTTATCCGTATTATCGGGGAGCTGCAGCCGGATGAAATTTACAATCTGGCGGCACAGAGCCATGTGCAGGTTTCCTTTGACGCTCCGGAGTATTCCGGGGATGTGGATGCACTGGGCGTGCTCCGCGTTTTAGAGGCGGTTCGTGTCTGCGGTCTTGTGAAGAAAACCAGGGTATATCAGGCATCTACCTCCGAACTTTACGGAAAAGTGGAAGAAGTTCCCCAGAGGGAAACCACACCGTTCCATCCGTACAGTCCCTATGCGGTTGCCAAGCAGTACGGTTTCTGGATGGTGAAGGAATACCGGGAGGCATACGGAATGTTTGCGGTAAACGGCATTTTATTTAATCATGAGTCCGAACGCCGCGGAGAAAATTTTGTTACCAGAAAAATCACACTGGCAGCAGGGCGGATTGCCGAAGGTCTGCAGGATCATCTGGAGCTGGGAAATATGGATTCTTTACGTGACTGGGGTTACGCAAAGGACTATGTGGAATGTATGTGGCTGATTATGCAGCAGGATAAGCCGGATGATTTTGTAATTGCAACTGGTGTGCAGCATACGGTCCGTGATTTTACGGAAAAAGCTTTTGCGGCAAACGGCATTACCATCCGTTGGGAGGGCACCGGGCTTGAAGAAAAGGGTTACGATGCCGCTACCGGTAAAATGCTGGTATGTGTAAATCCGGCATGGTTCCGGCCCACCGATGTGGATAACCTCTGGGGCGACCCGACCAAGGCAAAAACGGTTCTGGGATGGAATCCCCAGAAGACCGGCTACGAGGAACTGGTGAAGATTATGGCGGAGCATGACAGAAAACTTGCAAAAAGAGAAAAGGTTCTGCGTGACAGTGAAAGGTGCGATTAGTGAAATGATGGATAAAAATGCAAAAATATATGTGGCGGGCCACAGAGGAATGGTTGGCTCCGCTATTGTAAGAGAGCTGGAAAGACAGGGTTACACCAACATTGTGACCCGGACGCATAAGGAGTTAAACCTTTGCAGACAGGATGATGTAGAAAAGTTTTTTGCACAGGAAAAGCCGGAATATGTTTTCCTGGCAGCAGCCAAGGTGGGCGGTATCGTGGCAAACGAAGAGGCACTGGCGGACTTTATGTATGACAATATGACACTGGAAATGAACGTCATTCATTCTGCATGGCAGAACGGCTGCAAAAAACTGGAATTCTTAGGCTCCTCCTGCATTTATCCCCGCATGGCGCCGCAGCCCATGAAGGAAGACTGCCTGCTCACCGGTGAACTGGAAAAAACAAATGAGGCATATGCGCTTGCGAAAATCAGCGGTCTGAAATACTGTGAATTTCTGAACAGACAGTACGGTACGGATTATATCAGCGTCATGCCGACCAACCTTTACGGTCCTAATGACAACTATCATCCGACGCACAGTCATGTACTGCCGGCGCTGATTCGCCGTTTCCACGAAGCAAAGGTAAACGGAGTAACGGAAGTGACCTGCTGGGGAGACGGTTCTCCGCTGCGCGAATTTTTGTATGTGGACGATCTGGCAAACCTGTGCGTATTTTTAATGAACCATTATTCCGGCAATGAAACCGTAAATGCGGGAACCGGCAAGGAGCTCACCATTAAGGAACTGACGGAAATGGTAGCGGAGGTCATCGGCTATACGGGCAAAATTAAGTGGGATACCACAAAACCGAACGGCACACCCCGCAAGCTTCTAAATGTCTCCAAGGCAGCCGATTTAGGCTGGACATACAAAACAGAGTTAAAGGACGGTATTCGCCTGGCATATGAGGATTTCTTAAACAATCCCATGCGTGCGGAAAGGTAAGGCAGTATGAATATTATTTTATTGTCGGGCGGTTCCGGTCAGCGTCTCTGGCCGTTGTCCAACGATATCCGTTCCAAACAGTTTATTAAAATTTTCCACAACCCTTCGGGGGAAGCGGAATCCATGGTGCAGCGGGTATACCGCCAGATAAAGGAGGTGGACAGGGAGGCAACGGTCACTATTGCAACTTCCAAGACGCAGGTTTCCTCCATTTACAACCAGCTGGGACCGGATGTGGGAATCAGTGTGGAGCCCTGCAGAAAGGACACCTTTCCGGCGATTGCCCTGGCGGCGGCTTATTTAAGGGATGAAAAGGGGGTGCCGGAAGAAGAAGCGGTGGTTATCTGCCCGGTTGACCCTTATGTGGAAAACGACTATTTTCTTGCTATTGAAAAACTGGCTTCGCTTGCGGCGGACAGCAGCGCCAACCTGCTTTTAATGGGCATGGAACCCACCTATCCCAGTGAAAAATACGGTTATATTATTCCAGAGTCCAAGGATGCGGTGAGCGGGGTTTCCATGTTTAAGGAAAAACCGGACAAGGAAACGGCAGCCGCATATATTGCAAAAGGGGCCCTCTGGAATGGGGGTGTATTTGCCCTGCGTCTGGGATATGTTTTAAAACGCGCACATGAACTGATTGATTTTACGGACTATCAGGATTTATATAATAAGTATGACTCTTTGCAGAAAATCAGCTTTGACTATGCGGTAGTGGAGCATGAACCTGCCATTGAAGTGATGCGTTTCGCAGGAACCTGGAAGGATCTGGGTACCTGGAATACCCTGACGGAAGCCATGGACACGCAGGCGGTTGGAGAGGCTCTGTTTAATGAGAAATGCAGAAATGTGCATGTAGTGAATGAACTGAATGTGCCCATTCTTTGTATGGGGCTTAAAGATGTGGTGGTTTCGGCAAGCCCTGACGGCATTTTAGTTTCCGATAAGGAACAGTCAAGCTATATCAAACCATTTGTGGACAGCCTGGACCACAGGGTTATGTTTGCAGAAAAATCCTGGGGCAGCTTTCGGGTGCTGGATGTGGGGAAGGAAAGCCTGACCATTAAAGTAACCTTAAATCCGGGACATAGCATGAATTATCACAGCCATGACCACCGGGATGAGGTGTGGACAGTCATTCAGGGTACCGGTCGTGCGATCATCGGTATTAAGGAGCAGGTGGTCGGTGTAGGTGATGTGATTACCATGCCCGCCGGCAGCAGGCATACCATCATTGCGGAAACGGAGCTGCAGCTTATCGAGGTACAGATTGGTAAGGACATCAGCGTCCATGACAAGCACAAGCATGAGCTGGAGAGAGTCTGAGTTTGTGCGTGCGGCATTTATGCTGTCTGTTATGGACTGGTGACTCTGATTACAGGTATGCTTGCAAGAAGATTACGGAAAAATGGACAGCAGCCGACTGAGGAAAACGGCGGTCTGCCGGAAAATGGGCAGCAGCCGACCGGGGAAAACGGCGGTCTGCCGGAGAGAGCGGCATTGTCAGAACGGCTGAATCTGTGGTTAAAAAATGCCGGACATTTTCTTGGAAGCAATCTGTTTGTTATTTATCTGTGGATGCTTGTCATGATTGTGTTTTTCTGCAGAGAACCGGGCTCCCGTATGGGAACCGATTTTCGGTTTATGGGAACATGGGGAACAACCATGCAGGATCATGCCTGGGTCATTGAAAACATCTTTTTATTCTTGCCCTTTGGTTTTTTATTCCCGGTCTGGCTTCCGAAAAAGAAAACCGCATGGACGATACCGGTCGGATTTTTATGCAGTGTGGCTATAGAGTATTGCCAGCTCCGCACGGGACGGGGATTTTGCCAGCTGGATGATGTTATTATGAATACACTGGGAGCGGGTATCGGCTTTCTGTACATATAATATGTAATATGCATAATGCAAGAAATAGATGTTGAGAATAATGCATAGGGAGAGAATTCATGACAGCTTTTAGTTGGACAGTAGGGATTATCCTGTTTGTGCTGTTTAATTTTTTACTATATTGTTGTGTCAGGGTCAGTGCTGTTTCCAATAAGGTTGTGGAGCAACTCAAGGAAAATCAAAAGCAGATGGACACGGATGCGGAAAATCAGGATGAACAGACGAAAGAGGCCGGGTTTCAAAACCGGAATGATAATAAGTAATTGTTAAAAATGCATAATTTTTACAGGACAGGGCATAACAAGCAGGTGAAGAACTTTCTTGTTATGCCCTGTTTGTGTGTTTATTCTTTATCGTGAAGCAAAGGCAGGGATTTTGGAGGATGAGTTATGGCGGGAACAGTCTGCTATCTTAAATTAAACCGTAATGTGGAGGTCATGGAGGACTCGGTATTCCTAAAGGATGTGGGGAGTGTTTACTGTGCGGACAAACTGGTGACGGCAAAAGTAAAAAGTATGAAACTACATCATTTTGAAAAGGGACAGGGTAGCCGGTGTATTATCAGTGTGCTGAAGATTACCGAAATGATTGAGGAACTCTGCCCCCAGGTGACGGTGCAAAGTGTGGGAGAAACCGATGTTGTGGCGGAATGGGTGCAGGTTTCCGGACACAAAAAGGCAAAGGAGTTCTGGAAAATTCTGCTGGTTTCCGTCATTAGTTTTTTCGGCACCGCATTCACCATCATGGCGTACCACAACGACATCGGCATTGTGAATGTGTTTTCCCAAATTCACCGTATTGTAATGGGAACGGAACCGACGGGCATTTCGGTACTGGAGGTTTCCTATTCGATAGGGCTGTCCTTAGGAATTATCGTATTCTTTAACCATGTGGGGAAAAGGCGTATTACCACGGACCCCACGCCCATTGAGGTGGAAATGCGCAAATACGAAGCCGATGTAAATACCACTTTAGTGGACACAGCGGACAGGGAGGGCAGAACCATCGATGTGGGGTAGCATATTTTTAGTAGTGTTCGGAACAAGCTTTGGGCTTTTGGCGGCAGCGGGTGTTTTTACTGTTCTTGTTGCCGTGGGAATTGTCCCGCGGTTTGCCGGAAAAACGCATACGGCAGGGCATGTGCTCCTCTATGAGGATATGGTAATCTGGGGAACCGTGGTGGGCTGTATTGTCAGTATTTTTGAACGGTATTTTCATATCGGTACCCGGCTGTTCCGAATGGGGGTGCCGTTTTCCGTAGTGCAGGTGGGCGGTAATTTCGTGACGGGGATAATTGGATTATTTTCCGGCATGTTTATCGGCTGTCTGGCACTTGCCATTGCGGAAATGCTGGACAGCATACCCATTTTTACCAGACGGATTGGCTTCCGGCATGGTCTTGGCATTGCTATCTGTGCCATGGCAGCGGGAAAACTGGCAGGATCGTTGATGTATTTTTACTTGCGTTTACATGAAGTGGTGAAATAAGGAGGTATTTTTATGGACGAACAGGTTACCAGACAAACGATTGAAGAAAAAAAACAGAATTACGAGGAATACGTAAAGGGCATGACGCCGACACACAATCTTTTTGCACAGATGGGAAAAGCATTTCTTACCGGCGGTATTATCTGTCTGATCGGACAGTGCATTCTGAATTATTGTACGAATGTAATGGGCATGGAAAAAGAGGCGGCTGCCACAATCTGTACATTGCTTCTGGTTTTGTGCAGTGTTATCCTGACCGGGTTTAACATTTATCCTTCAATTGTAAAGTGGGGCGGCGCCGGTGCTCTGGTGCCCATTACCGGTTTTGCCAATTCTGTGGCGGCGCCTGCCATTGAGTTCAAAAAGGAAGGCTGGGTCTTTGGCGTAGGCTGCAAGATTTTTTCCATTGCCGGACCGGTTATTCTATACGGCATCTTTACAAGCTGGTTGCTGGGTCTGGGCTACTGGGTTCTCAAAATAACCGGCGTGATTGGGTAAGTGAAAGCGGCTAAAGGAAGAAGTAGGCACTAAGTGAGCTAAGGTAGACCAAAGTGCCTACCGAAAAAAAGGAAGTAGGCACTAAGTGAACAAAGGTAGACCAAAGTGCCTACCGAAAAAAAGAAAGTAGGCACTAAGTGAACAAAGGGCGGCCAAAGTGCCTACCGAAAAAAAGAAAGTAGGCACTAAGTGAACAAAGGTAGACCAAAGTGCCTACCGAAAAAAAGAAAGTAGGCACTAAGTGAACAAAGGTAGACCAAAGTGCCTACCGAAAAAAAGAAAGTAGGCACTAAGTGAACAAAGGGCGGCCAAAGTGCCTACCGAAAAAAAGAAAGTAGGCACTAAGCCAACAAAAGTTGACATTGATGCCTACAAGCAAAAAAATGAATTATTTTATAAAAAGTAAAAATGAATAAGGTTGTCTACATAGTTTAAGTCAAGTGGATTTTCCTTGGTTTCACAGGTTATAATGAGCTGCTGGGTAGGTATAATCCCATTTTTAATAAAATGCTGTAACTTAGAAGCATTATCTTTTAGATAAGTTTCCTTGTCCAACAGTCCAAGATGTTCCCAGTAATAAAACCTCCCTGTTTTTGGATGCATGATTGTAAAATCCGGATAATAGATAATGCCATCTAAAGGCAAAGGACATTCATAGCGAAAAGGAATTTGATATTGAACCAAAAGAGACACAATTAGAGCTTCTGATTTTGAGCGGACATAGATGCCGGCATTTGTTTTATAGATGAGATGTTCATGATAATTAGGATTGCTTTCAAAAGGTGCTTCCATCCATTGACGTGCGGTGGTTGAAACTGGCATGATATAGGGCGATAGCAAAGATGGAAATTGCGAATTAGAATATAATAGTTTTTCACTTTGGCAGGTGAGGTTGCGTTGATATTCTATATAAGGCGATAGGGCTTTCTTTTCTGCAAGGAGGTCCTTTTGTAAAGCAAGAAGATATTTTTTATAAGATAATTGCTGTATCAGAGTAGCGTCTTTGGAAGAAAGATAGGTTCGAACTTTATCACAACTTAAATAATATTTGGGATGTCCTTTATAAAAACCACATATCAGCCTTCCGGGTGGTAAATGCGGCAGCTCTCTTTCTATCTCGGTCAATTTGGCTGTAATGTAGTCATAGCGGTTTTGGAGTCCTTGAAATATCATATAAAAATACCTCCTTAAAATTGAAAATAGGTTGGTTAAAACTTATAAACGGGTACACGACAAAAAGGAAAATCATGAAATACAGTAGAGTAAAGTATAAGAAAAGGCGCCGTTAGGCGGATCGAGTATAATAGAAAATAAAAAACAATTTTATTTATTATAACCGACATACAGAAAATCCGCAATCAAATTAAAAGAAAATTTATTGAAGATTGTATACATTTCCGGAGGGATTGCGGTTTTATTCCTGCTGTTGTATGATAAATGCGAGGAGTTTGGAAAATGGACGAAAGAATAAAAATTGATGACAGATTAGCTTCTTTTTATGATAAATTGTATGCGGACGATTCCACGGTGGAAGCATGTAAGGGCAGGGTGGCAGAAGCCCTCGCGGAGATGGCGGACAGCCTGCGGCTCGGAAGAATGGAGCTGACGCTGGATTCACCGGTGTCTGCATTAAGACCTTCGGGCGCATATCAAACGAACGTTCTTTATGACAGAAAAGACGTCATAGTTTGCGAGGAATGCTTTTTACGGGTGTACCCGGTTTCGGACGGAGGACAGGTGCGGTGCAAGTGGTATCCGTACGGCGAGGCGCCTTTTTCGGAAGAAGAACAGAAAGTACTGCATATGATTTCCAAGGAAATATTCCAGCAGTTCAGCCGTGCTATCTTGCAGAATTTACTGGCACATGTGATGCAGACGGATATGGCAACCGGCGTAGCCAATCAGGCGGCGTTTATGGGGTATGCGGCAAAATTGTTTGCACAGAGAAAACTGGATGGATATGCCATTCTTTTCTTTAATATTCATAATTTTAAATATGTAAATAAGGTGTTTCCCTATGACGAAGGCGATAAGGTGTTGAAAAAATATGCCTGTGAGGTAAATAGCTATTGTCAGGAAGAGGAAAAGCTTGCCCGCCTTGGGGGCGATAATTTCGTAATGCTGGTAAAAATGGAACGCCTGCCGGAAATGCTTGAAAAGCTGCAGAATGTAAGGCTGTTCCATGAAACACCCCGCAAATCCAAGAATTTTGTATTTGGGGCAACCATCGGTTACAGTGAATTAAACGGTATTACCAGACCGCAGGATGTGATGGCAAGAGCCAGCATTGCTTATCAGGCAGCCCGGCTAAAGGGTACGGGTGTTGCCGTGAAATTTTCCGACGACATCCAGAAAATCATGATGCAGAACCAGAGCATTATTGCAAACTTCATGGCGGCGCTGGAAGAAAGAGAATTTCAGGTGTATTACCAGCCTAAGGTCAACATTAAAAATCAGACAATCTGCGGTGCGGAGGCCCTGGTCAGATGGCAGAGGGACGGAAAACTGATATCTCCCATGCAGTTTATACCGCAGCTGGAAAGGGAAGGCAGTATTATCAAACTGGATTATTATATGCTGGAAGAGGTCTGTCGTTTCCTGAGAAAATGGATGGACGAAGGACATGCTCCCATCTGTATTTCCGTCAACTTTTCCAGAAAGCATCTGGATGAGGACGATATGGTGGAGCATATTGTTTCGATTTTGGACGAGCATGGCATTGCCCATCAGTACATAGAAATTGAACTGACGGAGAGTGAGGATTTCCAGAATTACGAAATTATGACGAACATCGTCAACGAGCTTTCCGAAGCGGGAATCGGTACTTCCATGGACGACTTCGGAACCGGATTTTCTTCCCTGAACATGATAAAGAAGCTGGATTTGAAGGTGATTAAAATTGACAGATCCTTTATTCCGTTGGAAACGGATTATTCCGGCAAAGACAAGGACATGATTATGTTCTGCAACATTGTGACCCTTTTGCGTGAGCTGGGCAAAAAGACCATTGCGGAGGGTGTGGAAACACAGCAGCAGCTTCGGTATCTGGAAAATGCAGGCTGCGATATCGTACAGGGATATGTATTTGACAAGCCGCTTTGTGAAGCGGATTTCCGGATGAGACTGGAAAACGGCTACGGGAGCTGCTGAAAAGCAGTTATGAAAAGAGCGGCAACACCGGAACGAAATGCAAAACAGAAAAGAACTTGAGCAGAAAAGTAACTGTTTTGAAACTATGAAATCATGGAAAGATTAAAATGAAGAACGAGAAAAATAAATTACTTATTTATATAGCGGGCGGCTGCGGAGCGCTGGCACTGGGACTGGGAATTGTGGCGTACCGGCATCCGCATGTGGCAGCAGCCAACGGCGCAGTGGTATCGACAGCCGGAAAGGACATGGAGCCGGTAGCAGACAGCACGGCAACGGAGACAACAGTCTCAGGCAACGACACTGCCACAGCTTCCGGCAACGATGCGGCCACAGTCTCCGGCAACGACACTGCCACAGTTTCCGGCAACGATGCGGCCACAGTCTCCGGCAATGATGCAGTGACGGGCGCGGCGGCATTTTCCACCTGGGCTCTGGAGGAGGGCATGACGCTTAATGACCTCCCGGCGCTGACCATTGCGTCCGGCGTTTCCTTTGCCGAGGTGCAGGACCCGGAAGCCATCAGCTTTGCCGTAGCGCCTGATGAAGAAGAGTCGGAATACGCAAACCTGGCGATTGCCCAGGTTACCGACTATGTGAATGTGCGCAGCCTGCCAAGCACGGACGGCGAGATTGTGGGAAAGATTTATAACGGTTCCGTGGCGCAGGTGCTGGCAACGGCAGGGGACAATGACGACTGGTTCCAGATTATTTCCGGCGATGTGGAGGGCTTTATCAAAGCGGAATATTTCTTATACGGCGAAGAAGCGGAGGCGGTGATTGACCAGTATGTAACGTATTATGCGACGGTACTGGCGGACCGTCTGAATGTAAGAGAAGAGCAGTCCGCGGACAGCAGGCGGATTGGTTACATAGACAACGGCGAGAATGTCAAAGTGGTGGAAGATTGCGGAGACTGGCTGAAGGTGCAGTACACGGACAGCAAACAGGGTTATGTTTCGGCGGAATACGTTTCCGTGCATGAAGAATTTGTGTATGCCAAATCCATAGAGGAGGAACGCCGGGAAGAAGCGGAACGGCAGGCGCTGGCGGCGAGAGCGCAGGAAGCGGAGCAGAGCACCCCGGAGGTGATTGGCAACATTACCTTCCCGACCAACCAGTATACTTCCAATGAGGAGCTGCGTACAGCCATTGTGGACTACGCGATGCAGTATCTGGGCAACAAATATGTGCACGGCGGCAGAAGCCTGGCAAGTGGAACGGACTGTTCCGGTTTTACCTGCTATATCTATAAAGACTTTGGCTATTCCTTAAGCCGTACTCCCGGTGGGCAGTATTCCACCAATGGCAGAAGTGTCAGCTACGACGAAATCCAGCCGGGCGATATTATCTGCTACGGCAAAAGCAAATGTACGCATGTGGGACTTTATATCGGTGACGGACAGATTATCCATTCCGCCAATTCCAGAAAAGGAGTCATTATCAGCGCGGCGGACTACGACAACATATTGGCAATTAAAAATGTAATCGATTAAAAAAGAGCCTTTGGAAATTTTCCAAGGGCTCTTTTATCATTAGCATCCGAAACAGTTACGGATAAGGTTAAGCAGATTGCAGTTATGGAAAAACTTGAAACACATACTATTTACCTCCTTTTCAGATTTTGTGCCCGGCGGTTCTGCGTTGCAGAAGATGGTATCTATGGATTAGTTTGTCCGGCGTCTGACGTGTTGCCTTGTAGTACGCCTTGCCTGAGCACAAATGAATTGTAACAATTTTGTAACAATTACGCAATGGGAGATGAATGGTAAAAATGGGGGCCGCTTCCAATCCTTTATTCCAAGTCAAAAGCACCGGTGTACAACTGGTAATAGGTGCCCTTTTCGGCAATCAGTTTTTCATGGCTGCCGCGTTCAATGATGCGTCCGTGGTCAAGTACCATAATCACATCGGAGTTCTGGACGGTGGAAAGTCTGTGGGCAATGACAAATACCGTACGTCCCTGCATCAGCTTATCCATACCGTTCTGTACAAGAGCTTCCGTTCGGGTATCGATGGAAGAGGTTGCTTCGTCCAGAATCATGACCGGCGGATTGGAAACAGCCGCTCTGGCAATGGAAATAAGCTGGCGCTGTCCCTGGGAAAGACCACTGCCATCACCCTTTAAGACGGTGTTGTAGCCGTCCGGCAGCATGCGGATAAAGCTGTCGGCATTGGCAAGCTTTGCGGCAGCAATGCATTCTTCATCCGTGGCATTGGGATTGGAGTATCGTAAGTTTTCCATAATCGTGCCGGTAAAAAGGTTGACGTCCTGCAGCACCATGCCGAGGGAACGGCGCAGGTCCGCTTTTTTGATTTTGTTGATGTTGATGCCGTCGTAACGGATTTTACCGTCGGCAATGTCATAAAAACGGTTAATCAGATTGGTAATGGTGGTTTTGCCCGCACCGGTGGAGCCGACAAAGGCGACCTTTTCGCCGGGGTTCGCATACAGGGTAATGTCGTGCAGAATTTCCTTGTCGGGATTGTAACCGAAGTCCACATGGTCCAGTACGATTTCGCCCCGCAGGCGGGTGTAGGTAACGGTGCCGTCATGGTGGGGATGCTTCCATGCCCAGATGCCGGTGTAGCGGTCGGTTTCGGTAAGGGAACCGTCTTCGTTTTCCATGGCATTTACCAGGGTAACATAGCCTTCGTCGGTTTCGGGCGCTTCGTCCATGAAAGTGAAAATACGGGAAGCACCGGCAAGAGCCGTTACGATGGAGTTATACTGGTTGGAAATCTGGGAAATCGGCTGGGTAAAGTTTCTGGACAGCGTCAGGAAAGAAGCAATCATACCGACGGTCATGGTGTGGAAGCCGGTCAGCCCTAAATTGGGAACCTTGGCAATGGCAAGGTAAGCGCCAAAAACGGCAACGATAACATACTGGATGTAACCGAGGGCGTTCATAAGAGGCATCATGGCGCCGCCGTGACCGTTTGCCTTAGCGGAATTTTCTTCCCACAGTTTATTGCGGCGGACCATTTCCTCACGGGCTTTTCCTTCATGGCAGAAGACCTTGATTACCTTCTGGCCGTTAATCATTTCTTCAATGTAGCCGTCCAGATCAGCCAGCGTTTTCTGCTGCGCCATAAAGTAGCGGCCGCTTTTCTTCATGATAATGCCGGCAAACTGCATAACGAGGAAAAGTACCACAAGCACCACGATTGTCAGCCAGATGCTGATGTTCAGCATGCAGACGAACACGGCAGTAATGGTAAAGGCGGAAGAAATGAGCTGCGCCATGGACTGGGCAATCATCTGACGTAAGGCATCCGTATCGTTGGTGTAAAGACTCATGATGTCACCGTGGGTGTGGGAGTCAAAATAACGGATGGGCAGCTTCTGCATTTTTTCAAACATCTCATCACGGATGGTTTTTAAGGTGCCCTGGGCTGCGGTTACCATCTGTCTGTTATAAAGATAAGTGGATAACGCACCCACCAGGTAAATCACAGCCATGACAGCCAGTGCTTTGATAAGTCCGGAATAATCGGGTGCTCCGGCGGAGGCTAACAGCGGCGTGATGTAATCGTCAATCAGGGACTGCAGAAACAAGGAGGAGGCAGCGCCTGCCAATGCGGAAAGCAGAATGCAGACGGTAACGAAAATCAGGATGCCCTTGTATGCCTTCAGGTAAGAAAGCAGTCTTTTTAAGGTTTTCATATCTAACTTCTGTCGGGGGCGTTTTCCAAAATCGTGTTCTTTGCCGGGCATGGCTTTTGTTTCATTTTTTTCGTTAGGCATTTTCACTCTCTCCTTTCTGCTGGGATGCAAATACTTCGCGGTAAATGCCGCAGGTTTTTAACAGCTCGTCATGGGTGCCGACGGCGCCTACTTTTCCGTCATCCAGGACAATAATTTTATCCGCATTCTGTACGGAACTGATTCGCTGCGCAATAATAATTTTCGTGGTCTCCGGCAGATACTCCTTGAGTGCCTTCTGGATCAGGGCATCGGTGCGGGTATCCACGGCGCTGGTGGAGTCGTCCAAAATCAGCACCCTGGGTTTCTTAAGCAGCGCCCGGGCAATACAGAGACGCTGCTTCTGACCGCCGGAAACATTGGTGCCGCCCTGTTCAATATAGGTTTCGTAACCCTTCGGCATGGCATTGATAAATTCATCCGCACAGGCAAGACGGCAGGCTTCCTTTATTTCCTCATCGGTGGCTTTTTCATCGCCCCAGCGCAGGTTTTCCGCAATGGTGCCGGAAAACAGTTCGTTTTTCTGAAGTACCATGGCAACGGCGTTGCGCAGGGTATCCAGGTCGTATTTCCGCACGTCCACACCGCCCAGCGTCAGGCTGCCGGAGGTAACGTCGTAGAGTCTCGGAATGAGCTGCACCAGGGAAGACTTGGAGGAACCGGTACCGCCGATGATACCCAGGGTTTCACCGGAAGCAATGTGCAGGTTGATGTTGCTTAACACCTTTTTATCGGCTTTGGAGGCGTAAACAAATTCTACATTGTTGTAGTTGATTTCGCCGTCAGCTACATGCATAACCGGATTTTCCGGGTTGGCGATATCTGTTTTTTCCTGCAGGATTTCCGCAATTCGTCCGGCGGAGGAGCTGGCAATGGTAATCATGGCAAATACCATGGAAAGCATCATCAGACTGGACAAAATCTGAATGGAATAGGTGATGAGTGCGGTCAGATCACCGGTGGTCAAGCCCAGAGCGGTGTTGTTTCCGCTGGCAACAATGGCCTTTGCCCCAATCCAGGAGGTTAGAATCATGCAGGTATACATACAGATCTGCATCAGGGGAGAGTTTAAGGCAAGCATCTGCTCCGCCTTGGCAAAGCCCTTGTAAATATCCTGGGAAATTTTCTTGAATTTACTGATTTCCAGGTCTTCCCGGTTGCAGGATTTTACCACGCGGATGCCGCGGAGGTCTTCCTGCACCACGTTGTTTAAGTCGTCATAGGTATGGAAAACCTTTTCAAAAACAGGATGCACCTTGCGTACAATCAGGGCAAGCAGAACGCCCAGTACCGGTACAATTGCCAGGAAAATAAGGGAAATCTGACGGTTGATGCGGAAGGAAACAATCATGGAAACAATGAGCATAACGGGCCCGCGGACCGCTAATTTGATTAACATCTGGTAAGCATTCTGTACGTTGGTCACATCCGTGGTCAGACGGGTAACGATGGATGCCGTGGAAAAACGGTCGATGTTGGAAAAAGCAAAGGTCTGCATGTTGTCGTACATATCCTGACGCAGGTTTGCGGAAAAACCGGTGGCAGCTTTCGCTGCGGTGTAGGCGGAAAGCATACCGGTGGCAAGCTGCAGCAGGGCAAAAACAAGCAGCAGAATGCCGAATTTCCAGACCATGGACATATTGCTTTTTTCAATACCGTTGTCGATTAAATTGGACATGCACAGAGGAATTACAATTTCAAAAATAACCTCTATGCCGGAAAAAAAGATGGCTGCAAAAGAGCTTTTTTTGTATTCTCTTAAGCTTTCTGCTAATGTTTTTAACATGGGGTATTCTCCTCTTCGGTATTTAAGTTTTCATAAATGGTTTGTAATAAAAAAGTAAGCTCTTTCACCTGTTCTTTGGATAAGGAAGCAAACAGTTTTTCATCCTGCCTGCGGATGATTTCCTTCATTTCCCTGTCAACCTGAACTGCTTTTTCCGTAAGCACCACCACCTTGTTACGTTTGTCCGCAGAGTCCGGGTGAAAGGTAATAAATCCGTTCTGCTCTAAACGGGACACGATGCCAACAACCGTGGGATGGGCTACGGAAAGAAATTCTTCGATTTCCTTCTGGGTGGCTTCTCCATCGTGGTCGGATAAAAAGCAGAGGACCCGGGACTGTGTCATGGTAAGGCCGTGCGCCTTTAAATCCGCATCGGCTTTGGCATGTAACTTGTCTGTGATCAATTTAAAATAAACTCCGGTTTCCAGTTGCTGCATGGAAAACTCCTTTCTTTGCATAAACAATTTCTTTATAAAAAAATGTAGCGTGCTACACAAATATATGTAGCACGCTACAGATTATAGTAAAGGGAATTTAAATTGTCAATGAGTTTATAAAAATTTTAGATTTGTTTATTTTGGCAGTACGAAATCACCGAAGATTTCCGTGCTCCATTCCTTCAGCTTGTCCGCTTTTAAGCTGACACCGCCGTATCCGCGGATACCGTGTGCGTCGGCAAGCTCCTGCGTATAGTCCTCTAAAAGGTAAATGTGGTCGAAGCGGACGGGACCGCTCTTGTACTGGCATACCAGAGGGATGACGCCGGACTTTTCCTCATCGATGGTAACACCGCCTGCGGTTGCCTCAAAGGTCACCCATGCCATGCCCTCTAACATACTGATGGCATCCTTCTGGGTGGAAACATAGTTGCCGAGGGAGTAGTAGCAGAGGGCTTTGTTGCCGTTATCCGCTTCCACCCATTCAATGGGCTGCACCACATGGGGATGGGTTCCGATGATGATATCAGCGCCCGCCTCCGTCATCTGCCGGGCAAATTCCTTCTGATAGGAAGAAGGCGTGGTGACATATTCCGTACCCCAGTGAGGAAACACCAGAACCACATCGGCAAGTGCGTCCGCTTTTTCAATATCGGCAATCACCTGCGGATTTAAGGTGGTAAAGTCAATCACATTGGTCCGCTCATCATAAGCACAGAGCATATTCAGATGCCCCTCTATGGAAGAAGGCAGAATCTCCGCATTGGGTCCGTAGGTATAATTGAGGATGGCAAAGGTGACGCCGTCAATGGTAAGAAGCGGAATTTCCTCGGCTTCGGATGGATCGTCAAAAATGCCCACCATCAGCACTTCCGGGTGTGTTTTCCAGAAAGCAATGCAGGAGAGCAGACCGGCAATGCCCTGGTCGGCGGAATGGTTGGAAGCATGCAGCACCACGTTAAAGCCGGCAGCAGCGATGGCATCCCCCACCTCTGTGGGAGAGTTGAACCGGGGATAACCGGAAAAGCCCCGCTCGTTGCCGCCTAAAATGGTTTCCTGGTTGATGACTTTGATATCCGCAGCCGCCAGAAAATCCGCAATGTCCGCATAGAGCATGGAATAATCGTAGCTGCCGTCCGCCTGTCTGCCGGAGGCGACAATGCCCATGTGCATGAGGTTATCGCCCACTGCCATCAGCGTAATTTCTTTGGAAATAGGTTTGTCCATTTCCGGCATGACTTCCGGAAGAATGTTCTTTGCCAAAGGAGAAAAATCCTGTGCCAGGTAAAGTCCTAAATTGCCGGGCATCTCCGCTGCGGCAGCCGTGTCAGCTGAACCGACATCCGTATCGACAGCAGTGTCCGATACCAGCAATGTCACTGTGTTGACATCCGTATCGCTTGTTACCACAGCACTGACAGCCGTGTCTGCCACTTGCGCATCGTCCGCCGTGATGCTGGCGGTCAGAAATAATGTAATTGGCAGAATAATGCAAATAAGTATATTTTTTAAGGTTTTCATGGCACGATTATAACATAGATTGGAATGGATGTCTAAAGAAAACGGCTGCGGAAAGCATCAGACACAAAAATTGTTTGCCCGGGACTGCATCCTGTGCCATAATAAAAAAGGGGGTAAGCATATGCAGATAGAATACCTGAAAATTTGTCGTTTCAAATCCATAATCTGTCTGGAAATTGAGGATATTTCCCAGGCGCTTATTTTGGTGGGACAGAACAGCACCGGCAAAACCACGGTCTTGGATGCCATCCGGGCAGTGGGCGGCGATTACCGGATTGTACCGGAGGATTTTGATGAGTCCGGCGCCAACATAGAGATTACAGTAAGGCTGTCCCTTTGTGAGGAAGACTTAAAAAGGCTGCAGAAGAGGGGAAAAGTCAGCAGTTACCGGAGATGGGATTCTTTTCTTGCCGATGTAAAGAAAAAGCTGCCTTCCTTTGACGGAGAAACGCTTACATTTACCTACATTGTAAACCGGGACGGCAGGCAACGCTTTGATGACGGCTTTAAGAAAAACAATCCGTACATCCGGGATGTTTTTCCTACCATTTATTATATTGATGCGGAGCGCAACCCGGAGCAGTTCCAGAATGACATGCTGTATCTGCAGGAGGACGCAGAATTAAAAAGCATCCGGGAAAACAGGTGCCTTTTTAACGGAGCCAAAGCCTGTACCCACTGCTTTTCCTGTATCGGTCTTATCAATCAGAAGAAACCGGAGGAACTGACGGCACTGGAAACCTTCCGGCTTCTTAATTACAAACTGTATCAGCGGAACTTAAACACCTTTGCCGGAAAAGTCAACGAAGCCTATGCGGCGAACGGCGGACAGGACACTATTTTCTTTTCCATGAGCCACAATACGGATGCCATGCTTACCGTGACAACGGAATTCAGCAGCGGGCAGGAGGGAACAAGACGGCCCATTGAACGGCTGGGAAAGGGTATGCGCAGTATTTACATGCTGTCCGTTTTGGAGGCGTATGCGGAGGATGAAAATGCGGAGGACTGCATCCTCATGATGGAAGATCCGGAAATTTTCCTGCATCCGTCCATGCAGAAGACCACCGGGGATATTCTGTACCGGCTGTCGAAAAAGCATCAGGTGATTTTTTCCACCCATTCCCCCAATCTGCTGCCGAATTTCAGTATCCGACAGATACGTCAGATGGTTTTGGACAAAGACGGCATGCCTGCCGTGCGAAAAGACACTGACATCAGCGCCATTTTGAATGACCTCGGCTATACGGCGGGGGATCTGATGAACGTGGATTTCGTGTTTATCGTAGAGGGACGGCAGGATAAGACGAGACTTCCTATCCTATTAAAGAAGTACTATTCGGAAATTTATGACAAAGACGGCAGACTTTCCCGGACAGCTATCATCACCACCAACAGCTGTACCAACATCAAGACCTATGCCAATTTAAAATACATGAACCAGGTTTACATAAAGGATCACTTCCTTATGATAAGGGACGGCGACGGCAAAAATGCGGAAGATCTCCGCAGAGGCTTATGCAAATATTATGAGGAACAGAACGCGCGGGATGTGGACAGACTGCCCCGTGTGAAGCCCGAAAATGTACTGGTGTTAAAATATTATTCATTTGAAAATTATTTTCTGAACCCGGAAATCATGTGTAGGATAGGCGTTTTGAAAAGTCCGGAACAGTTTTATAAAATTTTTCTTTCCAAATGGAAGGAATATCTGTATAAATTAAAAAGCGGCAGGCATCTTACCGCTGTGTTAGGCAGGGATTTTAACACAACGGAGGATGTGAAGGCTCACATGGAAGAAATCAAAATTTACATGAGAGGCCACAATCTGTTTGACATTTTTTACGGCCGTTACCGTAAGGAGGAAAACGAACTTCTGACCCGCTACGTGGAGCTTGCCGACAGAGAAGAATTTGCGGACATCCTGCAGGCAATTGACCATTTTATGTATTTTGAGAGCAGGAAAAAGGAGTAAAGGGCACAGCTGTTTACAGAGGCCCGGGAGGAAAAGGAGAGCAGTATGTTACCGGAGAAATTTTTAGAGAGAATGCAGAATATGTTGGGGGAGGAATACCCGGCTTTTTTAGAGAGCCTTTCCGGCAAACGTTACCGGGCGCTGCGGCTTAACCTGCTGAAAACCAGGATACAGGAAGGAAAAGAAAAACTACCGTTTACCTTAAGTCCGGTTCCCTGGACGAAAAACGGTTTTTATTACGAAGAGGAGGAGCAGCCGGGAAAGCACCCTTACCATGAGGCGGGCTTGTACTACATTCAGGAACCGTCCGCCATGGCGCCGGTACCGTGCCTGATGGAGGAACGTGCTTCCGCGGCAGCGATACCGGAGCGGCAGGAGGAGCATGTATCTGCGGCAGCGATACCGGAGCGGCAGGAGGAGCCTGCAACGCCCGGACGCGTTCTGGATTTGTGTGCGGCGCCGGGCGGCAAATCCACCCAGATTGCCGAATATATGCGGGGACGCGGCATGCTCATTACCAATGAAATTCACCCCCAGAGGGCTAAGATATTATCGGAAAATATAGAGCGCATGGGCATTTCCAATGCCATTGTCTTAAATGAAACCCCGGAAAGCCTGAGCAAAAGGTTTATCGCATTTTTTGACCGTATTTTAGTGGACGCGCCCTGCTCCGGGGAAGGAATGTTCCGCAAAAACGACAATGCCGGAGAAGAGTGGAGTGAGGAAAATGTGGCGCTCTGCGCCGAAAGACAGGACGGTATTTTGGATTGTGCGGCAGCGATGTTAAAACCCGGCGGCAGACTGGTTTATTCCACCTGTACCTTTGCACCTGCTGAGGACGAAGGCTCCGTCAGCCGCTTTCTGGAAACACATCCTGATTTTTGCCTGGAAAAAGAAGAAAGGCTGATGCCGCATAAGATCAAAGGAGAAGGGCACTTTTTAGCCGTCCTGCACCGCGAGGGCGGACAGCTTAGCAGTGCGGCAACTGCCGGAACGGAGAAGTCCCTTACCCTGAAGGACTGCAGGGAGTTTCTGGACTTTGCAAAGGAAGCCCTGACGATACCGGCAGAAGAACTGACGGCAGGAAAAATTCTTTTGCGCTTCGGAGAACAGCTGTACCTGGCACCGGCAGAGACACCGTCCTTGAGGGGGCTTAAGGTACTGCGTCCGGGACTGCATCTGGGAACGGTGAAAAAGAACCGGTTTGAGCCGTCCCACGCACTGGCATTGGTTTTAAAAAAAGAACAGGCTGTACATGCTGTCAATCTTGCCTGTGACGGGACTGCCGTCAGAAAATATTTAGAGGGACAGACGCTGACAATCGGCGAAGGATGCGACGTGGAAATGGCGGATGCTGATCTTCCGAAGGGCTGGTGTCTTGTCTGCGTGGACGGATACAGCTTAGGCTGGGGAAAAGCAGCCGGTGCTGTTTTGAAAAATCATTATCCGAAAGGACTGAGAAAATAAGAAAATCCGGTACCGAGAAAAGTTCCGGAACATAAAAAAGAGTTCAGAAAAACGAAGCGTTAATGCATAAATACGGAAAACGGGGTTCATACTGATTTAAAAAACCGGAAAGAGAGGAATTGACAGTATGGACAGTTTTCAGACTCCTTTTTGGGAGCTTCCCATTGCTTTTGCCATGAACGAAAGCGTACGTAACAGAATAGGTGAAATGACGGACGAGGAAAGAGAAGTGCTGCGGCAGAAAAGCAGCTTAGCCGGCAGTGAAGAGGAACTGGAAGAACTGGTGCGCATGGTTGCCGAGGGCAGGTTTGAATAAAAACGGCTCATGGAATGGATAGTGGAAACAGCTTGCAGAGCACAGGCTGATAAAAGAGGAAAGCAGGAAAGGGAATAGTATGAGTGCACAGCTTTGGCAGGGAAAACAAAGTATCCGGCTGGATGAGCCGGTTTATATTAACGGAAATGCCTCCGTAGTAGGCAAAAAAGAAGGCGAGGGTCCTCTCGGCCTTCTTTTTGATATGGTGGGAGAGGACGACATGTTCGGCTGCAACACCTGGGAAGAAGCGGAAAGCAGCCTTCAGAAGGATGCTGTGAGTCTGGCGCTTGGAAAGGCAGGAAAAAAGGCAGAGGAGATACGCTATGTTTTTGCGGGCGATTTGCTCGGACAATCCATTGCAACCTCCTTCGGCATTATGAATTACCGGATTCCGCTGTTTGGGGTATACGGAGCATGCTCCACCTGCGGAGAGACCCTTTCCTTAGGCGCCATGACGGTGGCGGGAGGCTTTGCCGAACAGGTGCTCTGTGTGACCTCCAGTCATTTTGCCAGTGCGGAAAAAGAGTTCCGTTTTCCGCTTGGATACGGAAACCAGCGTCCACTCTCCGCCACCTGGACAGTAACCGGAAGCGGGGCCTTTATATTGGGAAAAGAAAGAGAAGCCGCCTGCAAGGGGAAAATTACCGGCATGACAGTGGGAAAGATTGTGGATTTCGGACTGAAGGACTCCCTGAACATGGGGGCATGCATGGCGCCTGCGGCAGCAGACCTGATAGAAGCCCATTTGACGGATTTTCATGCAAAACCGGAAGATTACGATAAGATTATCACCGGAGATTTAGGCAGTGTGGGACAGCGCGTGCTTTTAGATTTACTCCGGGATAAGGGATACGACATTTCTGACAGGCATATGGACTGCGGGCTGGAAATTTTCGATGCGGAAACCCAGGATACGCATGCGGGAGGCTCCGGCTGCGGTTGCAGTGCGGTTACTCTTTCAGCGTATATTTTAAAGCAGCTTGCGGAAAAGAACTGGAAAAAAGTGCTGTTTGTTCCGACAGGTGCGCTGCTCAGCAAGGTAACGTTCCACGAAGGCCAGAGTGTGCCCGGAATTGCCCACGGAATTGTCATTGAGAGTGTATAAAAAACACATTTTTATTATTTTTTTTATTGATTTGATGGACAGAAATCTTCTTATAAGCCCTCATAAATATTTATGATACCATGAGAAAATGGCTTAAAATCAAGGTTTTCTGCATATCTTCATTTATCTTACCGTATCTTCGTACAAGGTGGTTTTGTAAGACTGGGCACCATTTTAGCACCACAAAAATAAAGGAGGACGACATGAATAACGTACTTTTAGACAAGGGTATTATAACACCGTCCGGCGAAATCAACAAGGATAAGATAAACCTTGTCGCCGGAGCAATCACGCAGCCATTCGCCGCCTTTTTTCCATTCTGCATGGCAAGACCCTCAACGTGGGGCGCGTCCAGACCCCGAACTTAAAAATGCTCGTTGACCGGGACGCGGCGATTACCTCATTCAAGAAAGAAAAATACTACGTCGTCCGTCTTTCATTGGGCGCGCGGAAGCGTCAAGCGAGAGAATCCGCGCCGCTGATGAAGCGAAAACACTTAAAACGGCTTGCGAAACGTCGCAGGCCGTTTGTGTTTCCCTCACCCGCAAGAAGAAAACCGAGCCGCCGCCCCGCCTGTTCGACCTTACGGGCTTGCAGCGGGAAGCAAACCGCATTTTCGGCTACATAGCGAAGCAGACCCTTGACCTTTCACAAGCCCTTTACGAAAAGCGGCTTTTGACCTATCTGAGAACGGACAGCCAATTCCTCACCGACGACATGAGCGAAAAGGCTGCAAGTATCGCCGCCCTGCTTTGCGGCAAGCTGCCCTTTATGCAGGGTGCGGACTTTATGCCGGATATTGCCCGAACACTTGACAGCAAAAAGGTATCAGACCATCACGCCATTATCCCCACTATGGAGTTTGCGAAAACAGAGCTTGTGACGCTGCCGGAGAGCGAAAGGAATATCCTCACCCTTGCCGGGGCGCGTCTGCTGTTCGCCGCCGCAGAGCCGCACGTTTATGAAGCGGTTACGGCGGTTTTCTCTTGCGCCGGACAGAGCTTTACCACAAAGGGAAGAAGTGTGTGTATGAATATAAGCAGAGCTTCCGGTGCAGGATTGTGTGGTGTGGGAAGTATTACTCTAAGCGGAG
>OIXH01000063.1_pt1 | contig 134706 bp, 140 predicted proteins | sample 1587741 | NCBI WGS metagenome assembly OIXH01 (sample SAMEA3888916, study PRJEB22519) | human gut metagenome | biome: human gut; feature: human-associated habitat; material: faeces | place: Denmark | collected 2011 | reverse complement strand
GCGCTGTAAAGGTAGAAAGGAAAACGCATATTTTCGATGCTTTTATCAAAAGAAAGAAGTTAATGTTAATCTACAATAAAAAAATCCGAGATTTTTGTCGTTAAAAAAAGATTGGATGTAAATGAGATTGTCATTTACAGAATTTGTCAATATAAGCTTCACGGCATTTTTCAATTATTGTTTTAGCTTCATCGGGGCCCTGCACCTCATTAACAATGGTCTCTTTTCCTTCAAGATTTTTATATACGCTGAAGAAATGACGCATTTCATTGAAAATGTGACTAGGCAGTTCACTGATGTCTTTGTAGCCGCAATAGGTAGGATCATTGAATGGTATTGCAATGATTTTTTCATCTAGTTTGCCGCCATCAAGCATAGAAATGACTCCGATGGGATAACATTGGACAAGACTCAGCGGATGAATCTTTTCGCTGCATAGAACAAGAACATCCAATGGATCGCCATCATCAGCAAGTGTTCTTGGAATCAGTCCATAATTGGCCGGATAGTGAGTAGAGGTGTATAATATACGGTCTAAAATTATGTGTCCGGTCTCCTTATCAAGTTCATACTTGTTTTTGGAGCCTTTTTCAATCTCAATTACTGCTATAAAATCGTCTGGATTGATTCTTGCAGGGTTTATGTTATGCCATATATTTGACATGTTATTTCATCTCGTATGTCGTCATATGCACAGGTATCCTATAAACCCATTCATGTACGAATTACTAAATTTTTAGTGGCTGCCTTTGGTATACAAAATCATAGGCATTAATCTGATATTCAATATGACGCGATGGGTGAATGTAAAAAATGAAATGAATACTACCACATGGTTACCATTATACAGCATAGATGATGATATACACTAGATACGCTTCATAGATGTAGATAATTAAATTAAGCTCAAGTCATATCATACACTAGAACAAAATGGCAGAAAATGAGCAGTTTAACAAGTACATAGAAACTCTTCTTGACTGGGGAGCAGTAGATGTTAAAATCATTGATCCTAAATCTATAATTACAGCTCCCTGGGTGGCATTTAAATGTCAGTTTGGATGTTATAATTATGGAAAGAACCTCTGCTGCCCGCCCAGAACTCCTACATATGATTTGACTCGAAAAATTTTAGACTCATATCGCGTAGCGATATTATTTCACACACATGACCGAAAGAATACAACACAAATGGCAGAAGAAATGTCAAGACAAATATTCTTTGACGGATATTATAAAACTCAAGCGTTTGGCAGCGGTCCGTGTACATTATGCAAAGGATGCAATCTTGAACAGGGATGCTTAAATCCCTCCATTGCCAGACCATCTATGGAAGCATGCGGGATCGACGTATTTCAAACAGCCAGAGACAACGGTTTCATAATAAATACATTAAAAAGCAGAGATGAAAAAACAGACAATTTTGGATTGATTCTTATAGACTGATATCACTCAAAATCTGTTTAAACACATCCATCCAATACAAAAATACAGTAATATACACCAATATATTTTTTATTCCATAATATTTTAATACATGTTTCTAGTTCGACTATACATCCAACTATCTTAACGTCAACAGCCAGTGATTGTTAAATGGATGTGGTGAAAGCATGAATTCAGAAATTGCAAAGATACAAATTGACACTGTGTATTTCCCTGATAGAATCAAACCAGCATTAAGGGATGTTAATTTTGTAATCAATGAAGGAGATTTTATTGTAATCACTGGTTCTCCAGCCAGCGGTAAATCTGTACTGCTTCACTGCATTACCGGTGCCGTACCAAAATACTACGATTCAAAATTAAATGGAACTGTGTCAATACGTGGTTTACCCGACAACAGATCCATATCAGACAATTCAGGAATAATAGGATACATGATGCAGGAACCCCAAAGCCAGATTATCCATGAAGACGTGTATGATGATGTTGCATTTGGACCTGGAAATCTGTGTCTTAAAAAAAATGAGATTGATTCGAGAGTGCATGAATGTTTAAAACTAACTGGAATTGATGATTTAATTCATAATAATGCAAAAGAATTATCCGGAGGACAGGCTCAAAGGGTTGTGCTGGCAGGAGTTCTTGCGTTAGGTCCAGAATTTTTGTTATTGGATCAGCCTACAGCAGAACTAGATCCTATTGGAAGAAAAGATATCTATGATGTTTTAGGGAGATTATGTCGTAATAAAAAGCTTACAATCTGCATGGTAATGGACAAATCCAATGAAGTTCTCAGATATGCAACACGTATTTTGGAAATGAACGATGGAACCATCATAAATGAACTTTCACCGGGAGAATATTTAGAAAATCTAAAGAAAAATAAACAACAGCTCAAAATAAAGAAAACAGTAAAGACTGACAATTTTCATAGAAAAACTGTTGCAGAATTAAAAAATGTGACATACAGATATAAAAACGGCAATGTTGGGTGTGAAAGCATTAATTTTTCAATTAAAGATGGTGAGTTTATTGCAGTCATCGGTGTAAATGGATCTGGAAAAACAACGCTTGCTAAGATTTTTGATGGATTGATGCTGCCAACTACAGGAGAACTGATGCTATTCGGAACCAAAGTATGCAAAAAATCCAAGGTCAATATGAGAAAAGACATTGGATTTTTATTTCAAAATCCAGACAATCAGATATTCAAAGACACTCTGAAAGATGAAATTGAGTTTGGTCTCCGTGTTAAAGGATTGAGTGAAGATGAAATATCCATTAAAATAGATAAAGCGCTGAAAAAAGTAGGTCTGTTTGAGTACAAAGATGCTCATCCGCAAAAACTCAGCCGAGGGCAAAGACAATTACTGACTGTGGCCTGCATACTCGCGTCTGATTATTCATTGATTATTGCAGATGAACCTACATCTGGATTAGATGAGTTTCAGAGCTCATTGATTATGGATCAATTATACAATTTAAATCAAGCTGGAAAGACTATATTATTCATAAGCCATGATCTTTCAATTGTACATCGCTATGCTGAACGAATTGTCGTAATGCACAATCACAGCATAATATTTGACATCTCTTCAAATAGCTTGGATGAGCACACATCTGAATTAAAAGAAATCGGACTTGATTTTGAAGATATTATGGAGTGATTTTATGTCATTAATGCTCCAGTATGATAAAAATAATGCTCTATTAAGATTCATAGATCCAAGGACTAAAGCTCTCTGGATGGTTACAGTGATAATTCTATCATTTCTCTCTGACAATATTTTAGAGATGATTGCAATTCTTCTACTAATTCCAATATCTTCTAAATTATTAAATCAAAATTTAGCTAGCTATAAGAATGTAATGCCGATATTACTGATAATAGCCAGCCAGCTGGTGCTTTTACAGGTTTTATTCTGCAGACAAGGCGATGTCATCTATTCTTGGTGGTTTATCAACATATATGATCAGGCATTCCCTCTGGCAGCGATAGGGATACTAAGAGCAAGCACAGTCGTCCTGGCATGCATGCAGTTTTTATCATTGACATCCCCAATAGATATGCAGCTTTTACTGATGAAACTTAGGATTCCATACAAGTATGCAACACTTGCTGCTATGGGATTCAGATTTATGCCGATTATTGAAGATGAATTTGACGCTATATTAGAGAGCCAGCGTGCACGCGGCATTATGATGGAATCAATATGGAATAAAATACGAAGCCTTCCATCAGTTTCTCTTCCTTTGATGTATAGATCAATGAGATGGTCGAAAGATGTTGCTTTATCCATGGAGCTTCGTGGTTTTGGAAAATATAATGATCATACATTCATGAAAGATCTTAATTTGAATTCGTGGGATATTATTTCAAGCACAATAATGACATTTTCAATATTAATTATGATAATAATCTAAAAGGAGGCAGATGTATGGAAACAGATGTAAGTAAAACACAAGAAAAATATTGGAGAACGGATACAAAAGCCCTCGTAGGCGGAGTATTCTTAGGAATCGTTTTTACAATAGTATGCGTACTAGCAGACGTTGTAGATGCTGTTTTAGATCCAAGTTTAGCGCTGCTAGGCGGGACGATGTGGGCGGTTTTTACTGCCATCATTGCAATGATATATGGGCAGCCAGCAGGAATTATAGGTGGAGCAATGCAGGCATTAATAAGCATGGCTACAGGAATGTCTCCACTAGGGTTCTTCTTCATATTTGCAAATTGCATAGGTTCGCTTGTATACATTTCACTTGCAAGAATCATGGACATGAAAATATCTAGAAATTATGTCATCATACAATTTGTTACAAGCCTTGTAGGATTTTTCTTTGTAGGGATAGGTACAATGGTTGTGTATTCTCTCCCATTTAATGTAGCTTTAGCTTGTGCATTGATCGGGGTGATAGTAACTACAATTATTGCTCCACCAATAACAAGGAGTGTCGTAACCAAAATAAAAAAATCGGGCTTAGCATAAATAAGACTGGGCAATACCCAGTCAATTTATTTTATTTATACATGATGTGTGATATATGATTAATACAGCGGTAAATTTCCAGTGATGGGATCGACTTTTTCAGCAGATTCTGGTTCTAATGCCAAACAGGTGTAGGTAGGCACACCGTTAAATTCTGTATGTCCAGCATCTAGTATAAGTGCTGAGATTATGCCGGCTTCTTTAGCCTTTTTATCAATTTCAAGAAGTGCTTCTTCAGAATCTACACTGACACAAATTTTAGCTACCCCATAGTCAAACCATTCACTAAGTGGTGTTGAAGGTTTATCTGATGAGTTTAGAGCAACGTGTCCATCTATGGATTTAATATCTCCCAGCCTGTTTTCTTTTTCTAAGGCTAAGAGTACAGCGGTAACACAGGCATGTCCCGCTTGAGCAGCAATTTTACCTTTCCTCATTTTAAGATCTTTACGAACGACAATCATCTGCTTAGACTTGTATGCTTTTCCTTTTATGCTTCCAATTAAAATTTCCAGCAGATTTGACATGATATGATTGAATCCATGAAGCATTAAAAACCTTTCGACATCGAAAGGAAAATATCTAAAATTTTAAGTAAACAACTTAAAAATCAAACAATGTTGATTGTAATGCAGGTTCAAACCTTTTAAGACGTGCCCAGCTTGGAATGTTGTGCTTATTTTTAAGTGAGTTTATTTTTAAATTAAATTCTTTCAGATATTGCGGGGAAGGGTAATCGGTACGATATAGATTTTTTATTTTTTCATATATCTGGTAGTCATATGTTCTCAAAAAGTTCAAAAAATTTATTTTTGTTTTTCCAATTAGGTATAATACATTAGGCCGAATATGCTCTGCAGAAGCCTTTGAAGCTTCACTGTAAATCGAGTCCAAATTTTCGTACGAGTCTGTCAGATATGGTATAACGGGCATGAGTGTTATTCCAGCAGGAATTCCCTCCGTTCTTAAAATTCTCAATGCTTCAATTCTCCTGCTGGGAGATGCTGCATTTGGTTCCAGATGTTTTTGAAGAGATTCATCCATGGTAGTAATAGTCAAAGATACTTTAATATCGGCTACTTCGCTCAGTTCTTTCAAATAGTCAATATCTCTTAAAACCAGATCAGATTTCGTAGCAAGAACTGCGGGGGTTCTGTATTTTATCAATGTTTTAAGGATTTCAGGCATAATCTTTAACTTCTCTTCTATGGGCTGATACGAGTCTGTGACCCCGCCAATATTCACAGCTTCATGTTTCCAGCTCTTTGAAGAAAGCTGTTTTTCTAAGAGTTTTGCAACATTTGACTTGTAATACACTCTGTCAAAAAAGCAATCATCATTGAGATATAGATGAGAGTATAAGGCATAACAATACCTGCAACCATGCTCACAACCCCTGTATATGTTTAAATCCCAAGCACATGGCATCTTATGTTTATTCGGGTGAAGTGCTGATTTACTCTCTAATTCAATGTAATTCATAGCAGCCTCTTGTTGGAGTTCATTTCAGGAAATGTGTTTTAAATTTAAAGTGAATGCCGCTACAGATGATCGGGTAACAACGGCAGAGCCTTGTATTCTTCAAAAGCACTAAAGCTTATCAGTCTCGTTTGCAATATGGCAGTATGGAAAATTCCAATGAAAAGGAAGCGCCACTTCATCAGAATAAACCAAAAATAAGAGCATTGGATGTTGGAAAGATCTCAATAGCCAACTTAATAACTTTTGGTCTGCAGGCGGCAGCCATATTGCTATCTTTTGCATTTGTAGTTTTCAATACTATATTTTCACAGGCAAGTGATGTTAAACTCCTGAGTTTTTTTGGAAATATGATTCCACAGGGAGTATTTAACTCACCTCAAGACGGTTTTATGATGTTTAGTATAGTTTTTGCAGCATTAGGGGTTGTTTCCCTTGCATTGCTGATTTCGATGTTTTACAGCAGAGGTAAGAATAAAAGAAGCCTATATTACACCAATATGGCAGTTCTCGCAATTCTCTGTGTTATGGGAGCATACTACTTATTTGGTTTTCATCTGGCACCTGCAAATATGGGAGGTCTCTTAGAAGAAATCATCTCATTTGCAGAAAGTCAGGGACTAGAGCTTTTCAATGGTATTACCTACCCATGGTTTGAAGAGTTTATTGCAATATTCAGCGGTTTATCATTTGTACTGATGTTCCGGAATAAAGCAAAAAATTATATTCTGCTGGGAAAGAACGACTAAACGCCAATGATTAAAAAACAGACCGTGTATGGTCTGTTTTATAATTTCATCATAACAAACATTTTTCTACAGATGATGATTCATCAGATGCCGATAATATCTCATCACACTTCCTCTGATATATTTCATTGAGAGATTGTATAAACTCTCCAAGTTCCTTATAAGATATGTTCAATACAGCGGTCTTTTTAATTCCATCTTTCTGAGATATTGATTGGATAGTCAGGGAGCTTTTGAGATGGATTGTAATCTTAATTTCACCAGTTTCAATCACGCGGCATTATACTCTTTTTTCAGCCTGTCCAAGCATATTTTGAAATGATGTGCTTTGCTGCTGTTCAATCATCTGCTTCTGGATCAGCAACTTATCCATACATCTTATTCTATACATGTCATCAACGGCATCAACAAACTCTCCTACATACTGTAGAGGAATACTAATCAGAATATTTGATTTTTTCTTTCCGGGTACCTTATATATCTTTTCAATTTTTAGATCGATTCTGATTGATATCTTTATAACTGTAGCATAAGTTTCAAATGTATTCTGATACTCCTTGATCTTCTTTTTCCTAACCATTTAAAACACACAGCCTGGACTCCTCTAGTACATCACTAGACTTACGCTACTGATTGTTTTGAACTAGCTTAAATTAATCCTAAAAGTATGCAAAGTGCGAGCGCCGGGATTCGAACCCGAGTTCTAACCTTGGCAAGGTTAAGTGATAACCAGCTACACTACGCTCGCTTAGTATCCCAGAGATATTCTTCTTCCATTTAAATATTACTGTTTATTTCCACTCCAATGCGCTGTTTAGACCTTCCTTGTTTTGACAAGGTACACATCAATTATGTAAAATGCAATTCCAAAAGCAATTAGAACTGCAAGGGACCCCCACGGAAATGCCCATCCGAGAGATGATGCTCTTACACACATGCTCGCATGGGTCAAAGGAAATAGATAAAGAATATACTGGAAGAGTGCCGGCACTGAAGATACAGAGAAGAATGTTCCGCAAAGGAACGTCATCGGCAGGATAACAAGACTGTTAAACGTAGCTAATGTTTGATGTGATTTTGCCAGCAATGCTGCCATTACACCCAAGAATGAGAAAGAAAAACAAGAAATCAAAAGACAGCATATGAAAAGAGGCGTCAACATGATCTCTGGTGACAGAATGAGGCCCATTGCAAAGATGATACTGCAACTTAAAAGTCCCCTTAAAACACCCATCATTGATTTGCCTAAAATTATAGCACTAGGCCTTAGAGGACACATCATCATTTCGTCAAAGCTTTTATAATACAGCCTTTGAACATTGATTCTTGTAGACGTAGATGAAAAAGATGAGGAAAGCGATGATAATGCAACAATACCTGGGATAATAAATGAGATGTAGCTTATATCGCCAGAGCTCATCCCCCTTCCCAGACCATAACCAAATGTTATTAGATACAATATGGGGCTTACAAGACTTGTAACCAAAATATTTGGAAAATTATGCTTTATGAATTTAAGATCTGCCCATGAAACATAATAAACTTCTTTTAGAAAGTTCAGCATTATAAACCGCCAACCTTTTCACCAGTGAGTTCAACAAAACAATCTTCCAAATTTGTATTCCTTATCGTAACCGTAGTACCATCCGGAATCGTACCTGCAAAATCATTGGCATCAATTCTATTTGAAAAATATCTGTATGATGTTTTACCATTTAGACCATAATATTCTACTGCCGTAGAACCGATTCTGCTGCACAGTTCAGGCGGTGTTCCTAAGGCAATGAGCTTACCGTGGTTTATGATTGCCACTCTGTCACAGAGAGCTTCAGCCTCTTCTATGTAATGTGTAGTAAGAAAAATCGTAGTTCCATCAAAATTGAGCTGCCTTATCAGGTCCCATAAGAGTCTCCGTGCTTGTATATCTAAACCAACTGTTGGCTCGTCTAAAAATAAGATTTTGGGTTCGTGTATCAAAGCACATACGATAGCTACTCTCTTTTTCCATCCTCCAGAAAGAGAGTCTACCATCCTATCCATGTACTCTTCCAATCCGACATAGGATGATAATTCTTCTATTTTTTTCATCCTTGCAGATGATGGAATCTTATGATACATGGCATGTTGGATCATATTTTCTTTTACAGTTAGATCCTTATCCAGACTAATATGCTGTTGAATGACTCCCATTCGAATCTTAGCTTCAATAGGGTTTTTCAAAAGATTGCAGCCATCTACATAGATTTCTCCAGAATCAAAGTTAGTCAGGGTGGATAAAACCCTAACAGTTGTTGTTTTCCCAGCTCCGTTTGGGCCCAGAAAACCAAATATTTCTCCTTGTTTAACAGTTAAATTCAATTTGTTAATCGCTATGAAGTTACCAAATTTTTTAACTAGGTCGTGGACTTCAATAATATTATTAGACTGTATATTTCTGATCAATTTACACACCATCGGAGGCAACAAAGAGCTTATTGGTTATTATATCCAATAATATTTAGAAGTGGCGATATGGTTATATATATTTAACAATTTTTATCGCTGGACTTTTGAAGAAGTATACCATTAGGAAAGATGTTACGTGATTTTTCAGTTTAAAGAATCCTTGCACATATGGTATTTGAAAATACAAATGATGAGTTGATATCTATAAAACATCATCAGCAAAAGTTTCAGCTAAATCTGTCTAATATTTAGACATTCGTAATTTATTTTCTACGCACTATTGAATATATCATATAGCGTGTACATATATGCATAATTGTTGTAATTATGCACTTTTTAACATATCTAACAGCAGGTAAATTACTTAAACTCCGTAAAGTTAATAATACCTCTAATGTATACAAGGCTGGTATAAAATTGGCTAAAGAACCAGTAGTAATTAAACTTCCAAGGTTTATGGTACGTTACATTGATAACAGAGTATCAGCTGGAGAGTTCATCAGTAGAACTGATTTTATAAGATACGTCCTAAGACGGAGTATTGATGAGGATGAGGAACGGTAACTTTCATAGTTTTGTTCTGCAGATTTAAATATTTTATAAACCTCAAATTATCAAACTTAAGAATTTGGATGATGTACTGACCTAGTAGCTTACAAGTTAAAGCAGCTTTGTAGTTTTCTTTCGGTTAGATCATGATTGTATTGATTAGCATGTTGCAACAATAATCCACATGAAAATACTAATGGATATAATATCCAATATCCTTAAATGCTAAAAGCATATGCAGTATCAATTGGATTACATATCCAATGTAAATGGAACATTGTTGGAGGCAAGAGATGGAAACTAAAAAACTGCTATTTCCTTTTACGAGTATTGTGGGTCAAGAAGATATGAAAAAAGCCCTACTTTTAAACATAATAGACCCAAGTATCGGCGGAGTTTTGATAAAGGGAGAAAAAGGGACGGCAAAATCAACAATGGTCAGATCATTGGTTCAGATACTTCCAGAGCGTAAAGTTGTAAAAGGATGTGTTTTTAATTGTAATCCAGAAAACACTGATATGATGTGCCAATATTGTCAAGAAAAGATTTCCAAAGGAACTATTTTAGAGGAAGAGTTTGTTCATATGGACGTTGTAGAACTGCCCCTTAGTTCTACAGAAGACAGGGTAGCCGGAACGCTTGATTTAGAGCATGTTCTCAAAACCGGAGAGAAAAAATTTGAACCCGGAGTATTAGCTCAGGCAAATGGCAACCTGCTGTATGTAGATGAAGTGAATTTACTTGACGATCACATTGTAGATCTTCTTCTTGATTCAGCCGCAATGGGTGTGAATTATGTAGAAAGAGAAGGCGTGTCGTTTTATCATCCATCTAGATTTATACTTGTAGGCACAATGAATCCAGAAGAAGGGGACCTTCGTCCGCAGCTCTTAGATAGATTCGGACTATCAGTAGATGTAAAGGGTGAAAAAGAGATCAGTGAACGTGTGGAGATTGTAAAAAGAAGGTTGTTGTTTGATCAGAATCCCGAAAAGTACATAGAAGGCTGCAGCTCTGAGCTTCTACAGATGACACGGCAGATATTATCTGCAAGAAATATGCTGAAGAATGTTTTTTCAGATGACGATATCCTGCAGATGATAGTTAAAACTACTACACATTTTGGAATTGACGGACACCGCGCAGATATAACACTTATGAAAGCTTCCAAAGCAAATGCAGCGCTTCAGGGGAGGAGTGAAGTATCTAAAGTTGATATAAAAGAAACAGCCCCTTTAGTATTAATGCATAGACTGAGAAGACGTCCATTTGAAGAGTCACTTCTTGATATGGAGGAACTGGACGAATGTCTTCAGAGTCTTTAAACAGACCTATATTTTTTCCATTTTCTGCGATTTACGAGATGGATAATGCCAAAAAAGCACTGATGTGTGCACTTGTTAATCCGCATATCAAATCTATTCTCATACGAGGTCCGTCTGGGGTTGCTAAAACAACTGTAGTAAGAGCAGTTGCTAATTGTACATTGGATAAAAAGTTAGTAAACATTCCATTAAATGTCACAGAAGAGCAGCTTTTTGGCGGTCTGGATATTGAAAAAACATTAAAGAGTGGAGTTATTGAAGAAGAAATCGGACTGTTGTTAAGATCTAGCGGCAATATTGCATACATTGATGACGTCAATCTCTTTGACAATGGCATCATCATATCTATTTTGAATACGCTGCACTCTAACAAACTTATTGTAGAGAGAGAAGGGATCTCATCCATTCATAACTTTGACGGGCTGTTGATATGTACAATGAACCCTAAGGATTCAGATTTGAGTTCTCACATTCTAGATAGATTTGACATCTGCATATACATTGATGAAGAGAGAGATACTACAGCAAAAGAAGAAATTCTGAGAAGAAATATAGAGTTTGATAAAGATCCTGCAGCATTTAAATGCAAATATCAAAATGATGATCTTTCTATAGAAGATTCAATTGAAAAAACAAAAATATTACTTCCATCCGTAACAATCTCAGACGATCTTATATCCATCATAGCTGAGCTGTGCGTTAATATCGGCTCAGAAGGACATCGCGGTGATATTTCTACATTAAACACTGCCATAAGTCTTGCAGCATTAAATGGGCGTGAAGAAGTAACTAGAAAAGATGTTGAAGAAGCAGCAATACTGTGCCTGTCTCACAGACAAGATTACACTCCAAGTCCATCTCAACAAAACAATGCCCCAGATAATAACGATTCTGACGAAAATGAACAAGATAGACAAGTAGAAGAAAATACTCAAGATGGCCAATTAAATCAAAAAAATGAAAAAAACAAATGGCAAAGGGATAATACTAATCCCTCTGAAAAACATGATGAAAATCAAACTAATGAAAACAATCAGACGATGGAAGACCTCATGTTTCAAATAGGTAATCAATTCAAATTAATTAATTATCTAAGCAATAATAAATCACGTATAACAAAAACAAAGAGCAGAAAAGGAAGAAGAGATGTAGTAGAGAGTGGAAACAAATCTGGAAGATATGTTAGGTATAGAATTCCGAAGAGTTTCCCAAAAGATGTTGCGTTTGATGCAACTGTTAAAGCCGCTGCACCATTCCAGATATCTAGAGATAAAGGTTCATTGTGTATAAATATAAAGAATTCTGATCTGAGAGAGAAAATCAGAGAAAGACGGTGTGGATGTACTTTATTATTTCTTGTGGATGCCAGTGGTTCACTTGGCGTAAGGAAAAGAATGATTGCGGTTAAAGGGGCAATTCTTTCAATGCTGAAAGAAAGTTATGTAAAAAGAGACAGAATTGGCATGATGGCATTTAGGAGAAACTCTGCAGAGTTGATACTTCCACCAACCAGATCGGTAGAATACGGCTACAAGATGTTAGAAGATCTTCCAACTGGCGGAAAAACACCATTAGGTGCAGCACTATTGAAAACTAACGAGTATATGACAACATATTCCAGGTCACATCCTGGTGAACGCTGTTATGTTATAATGTTAACTGACGGGAGAGCGAACGTATCCCTGCAAGACAATTTGAATGCGAATGATGAAGCACAGACAATTGCCGAAAATGTATCAATTCCTGGAGTAAGATGGATTGTAGTGGATACGTGCGTTGGATATCCGTACTTTGATAACGCACATAAGTTAGCTCAAAGACTCAGCGCAACATACTTCAGATTAGAGGATTTGAATGCTGAAAGTCTGTCTCAAAACATACGTATGATCGTAAATTAATGAATAATCCCCATAGATGATAGAAAATGGATAGAGATATTAACGATGTCTGCATTATCTCAGTTGATGATTGCTTCCGATAGCAATGAACTTTTTAATGTTATTGAAAAATACTGCCACATCCATAATGAGCTGTGTGATTTTAATACGATTTGGCATTATACTTCAGCTGAAGGGTTTAAAAGTATCATAGAAGAAGGTAAAGTGCATTTTACACATAATGCTTTTTTAAATGATTCCACTGAAAGAACACACGTGTTTGATATTGTGGAGAAGGTTTTAGGATCGTATACAAGTGATAAGAATAAAAATGAATTTGCAAAAAATCTTTTAGAGCTGTTTCATAAAAATAAAGAGGATCCGGATAGCGTAGATTTTATAAATCCAGAAGAAGTGCAGATTTTCATATTTTCATGCTCATTAGATAGAGACAGCCTGCCTTTATGGAATCATTATTCTAAAAATCCTGCAAAAGCGGGATTCAGCATTGGCCTGGATGTTAATGAGATTATAAAATTACAGTTCAGAGAAAAGATGCTGTATGGTATAGGTTCTAATCTTTATCCAGTAATATATGACGATTCAGAAAAAGAGAATCTTGTCAAAGAAATATGTGATTCAGCACATGTCATCTGGAATCATGAAAATGCTAAAAAAGATGAAGTTATCAGAAAAGCATATGCAGCCATAAGAATAGCAGGTGCATTTTTGAAACATAAGGCGTTTGAGTCAGAACATGAAGCTAGGTACATATTTTACGTTCAGAATAAGAATATTAATGACATAAAAGATATGATAAAGTTCAGAAACATTCACGGGATATTTACCCCATACGTAATTGTACCATTCATAAACAACAAGACATTAAAAGACGTAATAATCTCACCAACTCTTAAATCTAAACAGGCTAAAAGCTATGCAGATTTATTCTTAAAGATGAATGGGTACGATATGACGTCTAAAACTTCACAAGTTCCGTTGAGATTTTAAAAAAAGATTAAAAACCGTCATGAGACGGTTTATTGTGAGATTGCTATGAGAACATCTCCGACTTGAATTGTTTCTACGGACTGCCCCATCAGCATGAGCTTCTTTTCCAGTTCTATGTATTCTTTTGATATAGAAACCGTACTGCCGTCTGATAGGTTTAGATCCAGCGATCCTGATTTAAGTGCTTCTGATGATTTTTGTGGATCCAATGAAGACAGGATTTGTAAGATTTCTTTACCCTGCGTCTTGAAAGTAGGACCAATTTTGGACTTTACCGGTTTTATAGCACAGATTTCTTCCTCAAGTTTTGCATCTGGAAGTATTTCCAAACTCATGGCTCTGGAAGTTTCTTTGATGTCCTCGGCATATCCCTGAAGTTTCATCGCTCCAGAACCGATCAGTTCAATGGATTTAAGTTCTTGATTTAAAGGAATCTTATTTTCTGATTTCCATGATCGTATAGCAGAGATTATTTCTTTAACAGCGTCCCCATTTTCCCTCTCATCTTTTAATTCAAGAGGTTTCGGCCATTCAGATACATGTATGCTTTTGAAACCATCCATATCTTTGAAATCTTGATATATGTCTTCTGTGACATGAGGAAGGAATGGGGCGAACATTTTTGCAATACCCAAAGTAATGGTATAGAGTGTGTATAAGACACTATCATCAGGGTTTTTGGTCCTGTGTTTTATCATTTCCAGATAATGATCAGCATACTCATGCCAGGCAAAATCCTCGATTTCTCTCATAGCTTTATCAAACTGATAGTTTTCATACAGCTCAGTAACTTTTTCTACAGCATCTGAGTACTTTCCAAGTATCCAGAGATCGACTGAACGAAGATCTGCTGGTTTTGGTTTTTCTTTAACAACCATTGATGTAAATTTACCAATGTTCCATAACTTAGTGCAGAGCCTTTTTCCATGGATTACATCTTTTTCTCTAAAGGCGTTGTCTTCACCAAGCGCACAAGTGCAGGCATAATAGCGCATCGCATCTGCACCGTACTCTTCGAGTATTGGCATAGGGTCGATGACATTTCCCAAGGAGGAATGCATTGGTGTTCCGTCTGGAGACATTATAAAACCGTGAATCATGATGTTTTCCCATGGTTTTTGTCCAGTTATCAGACGGCTGCGTAGCATAGTGTAAAATGCCCACGTTCTGATGATATCATGGCTCTGAGGTCTTAGCGACATTGGAAACAGCTTTGAAAATAGCTGCTCATCACGATCCCAGAATGTATTGAATAATGGCGATATGCTGGAATCCATCCATGTATCAAATACATCCTGACAACCTACCAACTCTCCACCGCATTCAGGACAGCAGTCTACTGGAGGTTTATCTACAGTAGGATCGACATAGCAGTCTGCTTCTAATGCAGGAACTACCTTTCCGCAGGTTTTACACTCCCAGACTGGAATGGGGGTTGCGAAAAATCTTTGTCTGGATATGACCCAGTCCCATTGAAGGCTGTTTACCCAATCCTCAAGCCTGACTTTCATAAATTGCGGATGCCAGTTGATCTCATCGGCCATTTTCAAGATATCATCTTTGAAATCCAATATTTTCAAAAACCATTGTGGAACCTGTAGGAATTCTATAGGGGAATGACACCTCCAGCAGCATCCAACATTTTGAGGACAATCTTCTTGCTTTATCACTAAACCCTCTGCTTTCAGATCTTCAATTATTGAACTCTTGGCTTCTGGTACACTCATCCCTTCATATTTTCCAGACAGTGCAGTCATTTTTCCCTGTTCATCAATAGCCTTTTCAAGGGGGAGACCGTACTTCATCACCCATTCCAGATCTGTTTTATCACCAATCGTACAGATCATGACGATTCCAGTACCAAATGATGGGTCGACTTTTTCATCTGCAATTATCTCAATTTCTTTATGATATATTGGAGTTATGAGTTTTTTACCAATCAAATCTTGTTTGGTTTTATCATCAGGGTGGACCGCAACAAGCTGACAGGCACACAACAATTCAGGGCGGGTTGTTGCAATAACCGCATCATTTTCTTCACCCTTTATTTTGAATCTAAGGTAGTTTAGTTTGGTGACATTGTCTTTATACTCTACCTCGGCATCTGCAAGAGCTGTTATGCAGGACGGACACCAGTTTACGGGGTATGTTCCTTTATAAACTAATCCTTCCTTTAATAATTTCAAAAATGTAATTTGAGTAATTCTACGATAGTACGGGGCATCCGTCTGATAATATATGGACGGATCCATGCTTTCACCCAGAATTTCAAACTGGTGTGTCATTTCTTCAATGAATGAATTGGCGAACTCTGAACAAAGCTGAATGTATTTCTGACGCGGAACTGTAAGTTTGGTAATTCCATGTTTTTTTTCAACCTTGACCTCAGTAGGTGTCCCGTTAACATCGAAGCACAATGGAAAAAACACATTGAACCCACGCATTCTTTTATAACGTGCTACAAAATCAATTAAAGAATAGCCAGTAGCATGTCCCAGATGAATAGATCCAGAAGTATATCTGGGAGGATTATCAATGCTAAATACTGGTTTATCAGACTCTGGTTCAAATTTATAGAGATTGTTGTCTTTCCAGCACTTTTGCCATTTATGCTCAGTAGCGACAGCTTCATATTGGGTCATTGCAGAGATGGAATGATAGAACTGCATAAAAGGTTTGCTAATCGCTGGATGTTAGGCACAAATGGGTTTAGAGAGATTTTACTCTCTCTGTTTATTATCGGATCCCCTACTTTCCGAATCTATACAGAATCGTAAGGCTTCCAATACATATTCTTCACGGTTTCTGAATTTTCCTTTTGAAACTTCCTCATCAATTTTGTCCAATATATTCTGAGGAATTTCAACAAATATCGATGCGTCTTCATTGCTTGACATATTTTCCCTTCTTGATTTCTATAATTAAAGATTTTTAACAACATAGTTGTTCGTAGTTCTACTCATAAATATTTTTCATTGGATGCTGTTGTTTAAAGACTTATTTTCGAAGCTACGGCTATATAATCTATAGCCACATACTAATTAGTTGCCTCTGCAGACTGAGTTTTAATGATTAATTAAAACAATCAATCAGCATAAGGTATAACTCAAAACAACATAATAAAATTAATCAAAAAGTGGCTGACAGCGTCTCATGGTTCCCGCGGGCTCGCGCACCGCAGTACAACATGAAACGCAGGCGGGCTTAACTTCCGGGTTCAGATGGGACCGGGTGTATCCCCGCCGCTCTGGCCGTCATACCAATACTGTGGATACACATCCACTATATAAACTATTCCATACAATATCAAAAAAATAAATGAAGGGTTTTGGACATTACCAATGTCCAATGCTCCTTATTTTCTTACGGCGGTCTAATTTTTCTTCTTTTTGTCCTATAACCATCCTTTCGAATCTTTCCATAAGATCCTGAGTGGCTTTTACAATATCCCAGTCGACTGCCGATGCAACTAAAGTTTTATCTCCAACCATCATACGCCCGTTGAGAGAGTATTTGAAATTCACACCTTGCGCATGATATTTTGTAACATGCATTGTGAACATTGTTGGTTTAGAGATCTTCGCAATCTTCTGTAAGGATGCAGCTATTTCTCTTTCTATGGATTCAAGAGCGAACTTATCCTCTTGATCCATACCGGCAATCTGCGTGTAAACCATGTCGCGCTCTTTGAGAGACGCTATCAGTTCAACGATATCATATTTAGACAGTATACCTTCCAGATCCCCGGATTCAGATACAACCGGAAGAGTTGAAATATTGTACTTAACCATCTCTTGAATTGCAGTACCTATGTATGCCCTAGGACCTATTGTATGAACCGAATCCAGCGCTACTGAAGATACCGTCATATCTACTGGTTCACTCTGGCCGGATACTTCTCCGCTGCTTTCTCTCTGTTTTTTCCTCCAGTTATAGTTAGCAACCTGTTTTACACCAACTATTCCTGTAAGTCTGCCATCCCCGTCAATGACTGGCAGAGTTTGAAGCGTGTGTGTTCTCATAGATCTGAGTGCAACTTCCACAGAATCTTCAGATAATACCGTGTGAACATCTCCAGTCATAATATCTTCGACTAAGATATCTGAGAATTCTTTTATTCCCGCCACAATGTTAATCAGATCAGTACGAGACACGACCCCAACAATGTTTTGGCCTTTTCTGACTGGAATGTGTCTATATCCGGAAGCAACGAAAGCTTCTGCGATGTCCATCACTGTAGAGTCCAGTGTTATTTCTTGAGGCATTACCATTAATGTGTTTGCTTTAGTTTCAACTGGTAAATTCCTACGCTTTAGAAGAGTTCTGTAGCTCACTATGCCGAGTAACTCTTTTCCATCATTACTCACTGGGATTTCATGGAGATCATATTGTCCCATCTTCGTTATAATCTCAGAGAGCTGCTCGTCGGACCCTACATACTCAAAATCCTTCTGGACATAGTCTTCAACCTTTATCTTCTCCAGAAGGGACCTGAGTCTTTCCCTTTTTTTAAGTCCCGCTACTTCCTGTGTGTTCATAGTTTACCTCCAGTGGAGAAAATGTTTAGAATAATTCTGCAGCATTTTCTCATCACACTGCAATTCATTAATTGAGCTCCTATATTATCTAACATTCTTGAGAATTATCTAATGGTAGATAAATCAAAGTAAAAAAACTATAAAAGAATACATCCAAGTGATGTATTCTTTTATTTAAATGGTTGCTTAATCCTTATCAAGAATTACTTCAAATTTTTTGAAATCAGCTCCGCAGAGAACAGCATTGATTATTTCAGCAGCACCCATATATTCTATCCGTATCTGTTCAGTGCTGTCTCTTTCACGCAGAGTTACAGTCCCGTCCTCAAGAGTCTGATAATCTACAGTAATGCACCATGGAGTCCCTACTTCATCCATTCTAGCATACCGTTTGCCTATTGATCCGGTGGAGTCATAAAATGATTCAATGCCGCTGTATCTAATATCTAGATCTATCTGTTTAGCAACTTTTTCTAAATCCTCTTTGGGCATAAGTGGGAAAACTCCAACTTTTAGCGGAGCCACAGCGGAAGGTAATCTGAGGACTGTCTGATCCTCTTTGTCCCGCATATAATAGGAATGCTCCAGAACTGAGTAAATAATCCTGTCTAAGCCATGTGAAGGTTCTATTACATGCGGTGTTACCCTTTCTCCAGTCACCGTGACCTTCATGCGGCCTATGTCATAAAATTCAGCTCCAAGCGCATATGTCTCCCCATCTACGGTTACAGATATAATGCCGTCTTTAATAGAGCTGGGTTCAATTTCTTCCATTGCGGCGCCTATGGCTTTTGCTTGGTTTTTAAATTTTGGACCCAGTGTACCATATTTTGGCTTTACCACATCTTTGTCAATCTCTTTGGGGGTGTCAAATCTTTTGAATGCAGTCATATCAGAACTGGAAAACTGTGCATGCCTAGAAAGATCCCAGCAACCCCTGTCTGCAATACCTACAATCTCAGTCCATCCATATGATAATAAAACTTCAGCATCCCAGCAGTCTGAAGCATAGTGCGCCATTTCATCACGTTCATGCTGTCTGAATCTTAGTTTTTGCCGGTTTATGCCCACACTAGTCAGAAAAGCTTGAGTGAGCCAGACAAAATATGCTAAAACCTCATTGCAAATTATCTTCTGATTTACTGCATCTTCAACTGGGATCATCAGATCTCTTCCATCTGCAGCATGCAGTGTAAGGATTTCATCTTTAATATCTCCGAATCTAGGCCATGTCTTATCTTCCGGATCTACGAAAAGTTCGCATTCCATCATGTTGAATTCACGTAATCTGATTATACCCTGTCTCGGAGAAATCTCGTTTCTGTACCCCCTCCCAGTTTGTATAACACCCAGAGGCAATTTCTCTCTGTTGTACCTATAAAGATTTGGAAAGTTAACAAAAATTCCTTGTGCAGTTTCAGGTCTCAGATATCCAGTGCGCCCGCTTCCAGGTCCGATTATTGTTTTAAACATTAGATTAAACTCTTCTACTGATGATAGGACACCTTTACATGTAGGGCATACCACATTATTTTCTTTAATCAACTTATCCAAAGCCGCTTCATCAAGCGTGTCTGGATTTGGATGTAGATCTTTTACCAGATGATCTGCGCGAAAAGCTTCATCACACACTGTACATTTTACCATCTTATCTGCAAATTCATCTACATGCCCAGATGCTTTGAATACAATTTCTGGACCTACAGTTTCAGAGTCAATTTCTATAAATCCTTCTCCAAGTGTATAGAGTCTACGCCAGACTTCCATGATGTTGTTTTTTAGAGTTGAACCAAGTGGCCCATAATCATACATTCCGGCAACTCCACCATAAATCTCATACGATGGAAAGAGAAATCCTCTTCTCTTGCATAGGGAAAGAATATCTGAAGAATCCATACAATCTGACTCCATATATCGGGTGGCACGACTATAATCGTGTGCCAGCCCGATCATTCTAGAGCAGATACTAAAACATTCCGATATTATCGTACCAATACAGAGATTATGTCTGTATCATACAACATACCAATAAGGACATCTTTTGAGTCTACCACTGGTAGCTGTCCGAAGTCATTGCGCCTCATGATTCTGGCAGATTCTACAACGGATGTCTTACTAAATACCGTCGTCGGGTGTGAGATCATAATGTCCCTCACAGGAATAGATGGCAGCTCCACTTTGGAGATTTCAAACCACATTTTCATAACACCCTTGAGGCCTTCCCAACTCCATTCATCCTCATCACCAGCGATACCCATGGCTGTGATGGCACTGGATCCATTTATTAAGCTCTTATTGAATATATCTCTATCTGTTAGTATGCCAGAAAGTCTGCCATTTTCATCTAATGCCGGAAGGGCGTTTACATTACTAGCACGGAATGTGGCTAAAGCTACCCTAAGAGGAGAGTCTTGAAAGATTGGAACACATGGAGAGATAGCTACATCTTCAACAGAGATATTTCCACCTCTTTTTTCTACCTCATGAAGTAGATCAGTAGGCGTGAGAATACCAATGAGATGCTTATCTTCAACTACTGGAAAATGCGTGGTGTGTGTATCCAAGATTTTTTTAGCCGCATACTCCACCGAATCCTCAGGAGATAGGGTCTCTGGATTCTTTTTCATGATTATTGCGAGCTGGTCTTCATCCGGTTTTGTAAAAATATCATCGCGAGTGATCATACCCACAAGTTCTCCACCGTCTCTTTTTACAACCGGGATGCCAGTAAGATTGTGAGTGACCATCAGTTTTATGACGTCAGTACGTGAGCCTGGTACCTGAGAGACTATCGGATTGTGGGTCATTACATCTTTAATTTTTGTCATTAAGATCCTCCTTCTCTTGAGGCGAACGGACGATGAGTACTGGGCAGGGGGAGTACCTGACTACACGCTCTGCAACACTACCTAGAAGCAATTTAGAGATACCGCTACGACCTAATGTTCCCATAACGATCAGATCGTCTTCTTTTGCCTCTTCGATGATCTTTTTAGATGGAGAACCCTCGAGTATTTTTGAGGTGACTTTAACTCCAAGTTTTTCTCCTTCGGTTTCTATAAATTTGACAGCAGCCTTTCCCTCTTTTTCAAGAAGAGAAAATATGCTTACAATAGTAGAGTCCATTGAGAAGTTAACGAATGCTGTTTGATCTACAACATACAGCGCTGTCACTTCTGCATTCATCTGTTTAGCCAGTGTCAAACCGGTTGTGATTGCTGGCAGCGTATTCTCGCTTCCGTCTGTAGGTATAAGTATCTTAGTGAATTGACTCATTTCGTCCACTTCTCCAAATTTTATTCTCTAGGCAGACCAGTAATGGTAGGGTACCAGCATTTCTTAGTACCAGATCAGTAATGGGATCTCCACCTTTATCTTCAATTACTACGAAATTGCACGAATCTCTCGGTTTTATCCATATCTTCTGCTTATGATTTATAATTTTTCGCCCATTGCTAGTGATCATATTGATTACTTCATCCAGATTGGAAACCCCCTGTCGTCTTAAAAGCCTGCCGGCAAATTCAGCCTCACACAATATATCTGGCATAGATATCATTGCATTATCTGTCCCTAACGCAATAGTTACACCCTGATCCAGCATTTCTTTCAAAGGCGGTTCAGAGCCAAAAAACATATTCGAACGCGGACAGGCTACGATTGGAATATTCTCATCCGCACAGGCTTTCAAATCTTCACTGGTAGCTTTTGTCATATGAACTAGAAAAGATGGTTTTAGATCCAATACTGCAGAGATATCTTCCCTTATACGTTCTGAACAATGTATGCCAAATAGCTTACCTTTAGATCTAGTAAGCTTTGACAGCTCCATAAGATCATCGTAGTTCCAATCAGATATTGATGATGGTCCTACCCCATCAGACACATCTAATAGAGATGATAGTTCCTCTGCATCAAATGTCATTGGCTTTCCCAGTGTAATCGGCTTTGACCAGGCTAAAGAAGAGAGTAATTTGGCTCCACATACGCTACCTTCTCTAAAATCAATGAAAGAAGTTATGCCGCGCTTGAACATATATTCAGAAACTTTTTCAATTCCATGTCTTACCCTATTCTCCGGCGCTTCGTTCAACATTTTATATTTGAACCCGTTCGGCGGTGCCACTAGTTCTTCTAAGGAAAGGTTCAAATTTACTGGAACTATGTAGTCAGCAATGTGGGTGTGGGCATTTGTAAATGCAGGGAGAATTAAACCTTCAGCATCAGCGTTTTCAGCTAACCCGCTGCAAACTTCGGTCACTACCCCATCTTCAAAGCAGACATGACCTTCAAGGAAACCATTCTCTGTGTAAATCATGCCGGAGACACAGTTCATATGATGTCAACTGCAAACGATTATTTTATGGTGACTCGGCATCCAACCCATAAGATCATGCGCAGTCTTTTTATAGAATCATCCATTTAGCACACCATTAGAGGTATTCACATGGTAGTGAAAATAAACACTGACGATTGTGTATTGTGCGGAGCTTGTGAAGATGCATGCCCTCAGTCAGCTATTAAGGTGACTGATACCATCGTGGTAGATGCAGATGCCTGCGTAGACTGCGGAACATGTGTTGACGAGTGTCCAAACAGTGCTATAACCGAGTAAACAAGCATAATTTTTGCCGGGAGCAATATCCCGGTTTATTTTCTTACAAAGACATGAATATAGCTTTTACATTTAAGATATATGCGTGCTTTCATCTCGATTAATCTCTTATGCACTGATTCAATCTTCAGGCTTCTTAATGATTTAAATAATTTAAAAATCAGAACTGTAAATCCAGATCAACTTCATATAACTTTAAAATTTTTAGGGGATGTCGATGAACCATTGATTGATAAGATTAAAACAGTTGTTGATGAAGTGTGTAATGATTTTTATTCATTTGATTTTTCACTTACGGATATAAGAACATTTCTCAGAAAAGATGGATCTGGAATAATATGGATTGGTTCAGATAATAAAGAAGTGCCGATAATCTCAAAAATTTTAGATGAACAATTATTCAAAATTGGCATACCTAAAGAAACTAAACCATTTAAGAATCATGTCACCATAGGAAGACCAAAATATAACATTAGAGAGATTGCAAAGTATTGTGATGATAGGAATTATGTTTTTGAAAAACAACAGATAGATTCAATCTTTTTGATGAGCAGTGTTCTGACACCTGACGGTCCAATATATAAAATCGAAAAAAGATCCAGCTTACAGATGAGATTATTATGAAACTTCATGTAGTAAGTAACGATTCCACTGTGTTCCTAAAGGATCAAGGAGACATTTCTGAGATATTTGGCGGAAGATATACAGAAGTCAGGAATTTTTGTAACAGAGCTTCTTTGATATATGAAGTTAAAGTTTCAATTATAACTGGAGAGTATGGTCTGGTTACCTCTCCACGCTGCATATACAAATATAAAAAAATCACAGATTCCACGGAAGACTATGTAAAATTAGAAAAGAAATTCTGTTACGCTAAAAGAATATGGGAAGAATCAAAATCATCTGATGTTTTAATATTACTTGTTCCAAAGGATATGATAGAAATAATACTGCAACAATGTAATAGTAGCTGCAAACTCATATCTGTAACTAATTTTGTCCCCAGAAATGAAATTGTTGATCCAAATTGGCATCTGATTCGAAGGAAAGGAGCAAGAATTGGAAAGAAAAATGAAAATACAATATTTGATATTCTGCAGAATATCTATCTGAGAAATTAAAATTAATGCGGGTTTTGATAAGTTTAACTAATACAGATCATAATCGATACTCTAATATTATTATATAACTATACCCCATATGTGTCCAAAGATTCAAATTCATGGTCATTCAGCAAGAGCCAGACATGGAACATTTGCAGAAAGATGTATTATTTCAGCTATATAAAGAGATTTGAATCAGATGAAGTAGGAAAAATCGCAAATGAATTATATAAGCTAAGCAGCGTGCAGATGTATAAAGGAGAAATAGTTCATAAAGCGATTGAGAATTATATACAAAATACATTATGCGGAGCTAAATTCAATTTAGCTCATGCAATTAAAGTAGCAACTACTAGAATTGATATGATAAGTACTGAGAAAAATACCATAGAACAGACCAATGGGGCATTCATTTCTGAAGAGTTCTTAAACAAAGTAAAAAATGAAATTACAAAGTGTTTGCGTGCATTTGAATCTCTCTGGCCAACGATATCGGCTTATCAAAATATATCCATAGAAAAATATGACAGTTTCAACTATGGAGATGTTAATATAATTGTAAAACCAGATTATATCATTAGAGATGGGCAAAAAATCAAAATATTTGATTGGAAAACTGGTTCAAAGAAAAATGATGATTTCTATCAGTCGATGGTTTACTGTATGTATGCAATAAATAAATTTAATTTATCTGAAAAAGACGTGTCGGTTGAGTTGGTATATCTATCAGATTGTCAAAAGTACAATGTGACTCCAGAAAATAAACACATGGAGAATATGAAAAAGAGAATAATCATAGAAAATGATGAAATGAGTTTATTAGATCAAATTCCAGAAGAAAATATAACAAATCATTGCATATTTTGTAAATACTATACGATTTGTGCGCATAAAGGATATAGCAAGACTACAGAAAAAATCACTGTATAACCTTTCTGATAATTTCCTGCGTACTTTCTGGATCTCCAGTCGTATTAATCATATGTATCTTGGAATTTTCTAGATACCTCTTAAAGAAATCATACCTTAAATTTAGTTTTCTTTCGCTACGGATCAATTGATGAGGATTGCAGAGATTGTTTGACTTGAGATATTCAAATGCATCCTCAGGAGTCATTTTAACCGAGACCTTATCGTCATCAAAATCCCTTTTTAAAAGAATAATGTGTTTTATTGTTGTCATTGAGATTACTGATTCATCGCCTGCAATCCAGCGTATATCTGCAATAGCCCTGCCTTTTGAATCGAAAATTGAAGAGTCTACCAAAGGCTGAAATTCATGCCATACTTTTCCAATATCTGCATCAATGTAGCAGTTTTTTTCAGATCCATATGCAATGGGATATCCGCCGTCTGCTTTTACAAAATACCAGTCGTCTGTAACTAGTCTTGATCCTTTGAGTCTTAAAAGACCCCAAGAGTGAGTGGTTTTACCTGTTTTTGAAGGGGCAATCAAAGTTACGCCACCAAATGGAGTATCTATAACTGCACCATGAACGTGTGAAAGTCCGTTATAAGTATCCTCTAAAATATCTGACGCTACTGCTAATCCAATGCTTTTGACCCATCCATAATAATCAAAATTCAGTAAAAATGCAGTATGGCTTGTAGTTTCGTATAAAACTTCAGTTTCACAATTTTCATCACTGCATAAAATTATACTAGCATGCGGTCTGATTGAATCAGACATTGAATGAAAATTACGCTCCCACATGTCAACCATGGTACGGTCTGTGGAGTATAATTTAACACATACTCCATGGATGTCTGCCTTTGCTGAGATAAAATTTTGAGATTTTAGATTTTCTCGCAATTCTTCCATATACTCTTGAGTGATTAATGTAACGTTGTAAACCATTCAAAGTCTCCCTTGGCTTATTGCAATCTCTGCTTTTTTAAACGTTTCAATGAGTTTTTCAGGAGTGGGAACTCCCCCATACAATGTAAGAGACTCATTTATAAACAAAGCGGGAGTAACAGCCTGTCCATACTTATTAAACAGGGGCAGAATTGCCCCTGTAAAATTATACCTTGGAATCATCCGAGCTTCTGTAGCATGTACCAGATCAACCGAAGCTTCAATTCCAGTTTGTTTTAAAACTTCACTGATAAGCGTGAGATACTTCTCATCGAATTTAGCAAGCGATGGGTTGCAGCATGCCATAGATAGCACAGTTATCCGCATCATAGGATCATTTCCCATACAATGTTTCACCCACTTTTCTTAAGTTGTCAAGGCCATATATATCACTATCAAACAATGGAACTTCGGCACATATCATATCGTTAAATTTACTGTCAATCTCACATAGGTACTTGTCCTGAGTGGCACGACGTTTCTCTAAAAACCAATTTCCCTGCAGAACATCCTTTGGTATGACTTCATTTATGATTATTGAACGTACTTTTATTCCAAAACCACCCAAATCTTCCACTGCTCTTTCAGTCTCTTCAATAGGAAGTTTTTCAGGCAAAAGTACCAAGTTAAATGATGATGTAGTTGTGTCTGATAAGGCTCTTACAGCCGAATCATATCTTTCCTTTTCTTTCTTTAAATCATCTAACATTGACTCATCATATATGAATCCAAGAGTTTCAGATAATTCTCTGCGGTTTTGTATTTGATTTGCTATATACCCAGACCAGTCAAATGGCATACTAAGTTCCCTTAACGTATGACCTGTGGGGGCTGTATCAAAAACAACTTTATCGTGTTCTGTATCCCCCATATAACTTACAAATTGATCGAAAGCAGCGATCTCTTCAGTACATGGTGTCGACAACAATTCAGATCCAAACATAGATGAAAAGCCTTCCATCATTTCATTCATCCTTGTTTGAAATACACCTACTGCCTTGCGTGGATTTATATTAAGACCACAGAGATTCTTTTCTTTTCCTATTTTCACAACTTCCGTCTCACTTATGTCTTGCTCATATATGGCAGAAAGCGATACTGTCGGATCTGTAGCTACAATCAAGGTTTTATATCCATGATCTGACAGCCATAATGCTGTCGTTGATGCCATAGTTGTCTTTCCGACACCGCCTTTACCGCCAAAAAATAGAAATTTTTTATCCTTAATGAGTTTTCTCATCTCTGCAGTTTCCATTTTCAATCCTCCTAGTTTCCAATATGCATATTCACCCTTAAAAAGATCGTACAAGATGATTTGAAATTACATCAATTTAAAGTCTGGTACGAGTCAAATATGAGAAAAAATTTCATACATTTAGTGGCAAGTATTAGATAACATAAGTCCGATTAACAAAATACATATACTGCGTCTAATTCATTCAGGAAACTGATGGGTTTATAAATCCAGTATTGTATCTTACAAATTAGATAATAAATCAAATAAGGCGGGTAACTATGGCAGATTGCAAAGTAACAGTAGATGCAGGCGTATGCAAAATGAAGACTGTCATAATAGCAAAAACCAATGAAGATGGCGAGGTTGTATTAGACATTCAGAGTGATTGTTCAAAAGTTCTGGAGATGTCATGGGGAGTTAAGCCAATATATGCATGGTCATGCGTAGAATCACCCATGAATGAAACTGAGATATATCAACTTGCCAGTAAATGTTTAAAACATGCTGCTTGCCCAGTTCCATGTGCTGTGCTCAAAGCTATAGAAGTTGCTGGAGAGCTTGGAATTAAGCGAGATGCAGTCATAACAATAGAATGATCTGACCAGATTTATGCGTGTAATGGTTGATATAAATATGCAAAATAAAAATGTGATTTTAATCTAATGATGATTCTACATTAAGAAATAACGTGGACATCTAGAGACTATTACATCCAAATGCCCACGTCGCATCTGAAGGGGATTATTTTATGAAGTTGGTCATTACCTGAGGTTCTCTTGTTGGGTGCGGATATCTTTCTTTAGAATAAGATATACAGTTTATCAGCCATGCCATATTTCTACCAAGAGTTCTCATTGTCTGCAACCCTTCTAAGTCCTGCAATGTTTCTTCTGGAATAAAACCGTGGGTAGAGTTCCAATATTGGGATGATACTACAGGCATATTGGATATTGTGAAATATTTGTTTAATCGGTCAAAAGAAGCACTTGCTCCACCTCTACGGCAGTTTACAACTGCTGCCGCTGGTTTATACTCATAAAATTTTGATTTGCGGTAAAACATTCTATCTAAAAATGAGCATAATGCACCATTTGGACCAGCATAATATACCGGAGAACCAACTACCAAGCCGTCTGATTCTTTCATTATATCTACACATTCATTAACTGGATCGTCACCAAATATGCAATACCCAGTCTGTGTACACTTTCCACAAGCGATGCAACCTGCAATAGGTTTTGTTCCAATATGTATGATGTTTGTATCAATTTGTTCTTTATTTAATTCGTTTGCTACCTCACGCAGTGCAGTGTAAGTGCAACCCTCCTTGTGCGGACTTCCATTAATGATCAGTACATTCATTTAATCACGTCTTGTGATGAGTGTATCAGTTTCATTGATTAAAATGCTAGTTATTTAGACTAAATTTACTGCACATCTTGTTATACGTGTCAATGCATGCTACGCATTCGTACATATTGCACCATACAAAAATGTTTAGTATATACATAATGGATTAGAAAATATACTATTTTGATAAGGTATATATTTAAAACAATTCATGACAATGCTGAGGTGAAAATCTTTGAATGATAATTTTAAGATTATCATTGCAGTCGTTTTGACTGCAGTAATCTGCATTGCCGGAAGCTCTATAGTATTCGGCGGAGATGCAGAAAATACGAATAAAAAACAAACACTTGTAGTCACTGGTTCGACAACGGTCCAGCCACTAATGAATCAGTTCCAGGAAGCATTTGAAGACTATGCAAATGTATCAATGAATGTGACCGGCGGTGGATCTAGTGCTGGTGCATCAGCAGTTTTACAAAAGACTGCAGACATTGGAATGATGTCTAGAGATCCTAAACCAGCAGAACTTGATGGTGGGCTTAAAGTTACAATAATCGGAATGGATGCTGTTGTGGTTATCGTAAGTAAAGATGCTGGCGTTAACAATCTAACAGTAGAAGAAATAGCAAAAATATATAGTGGGGTTTATACCAATTGGAAAGAATTAGGCGGAAATGATGAGAAAATAAATCCAATTGTAAGAGAAGATGGTTCTGGTACACGTGATTGTATAGAAGAAGCTCTTGCTGAAGCATTAGATGGCTATGAAACTAGCAGTTCATATCCTGCAGAAGCATCAACTGGATCGATGAAGACAAGAGTTGAAAACACATCCGGAGCCATTGGATATGTAAGTTTAAGTGCTGCGAGCGATCTCACTGAAAATACAGTAGCTGTAAATGTAAATGGAATCGAAGCTTCTGTAGAAACAGTTAGTAATAATGAGTATCCGATATCTAGAAATCTGATACTTGTTACCGATGGAGAACCTACTGGAATGTCAGCTTTCTTCTTAAGCTGGGTTTTGTGCCCACAAGGACAGGAGATAGTTGAAGATATGGGATTTATAAAAATCATATCATAATAAAATTCCAGGCGGTTATAAATGAGCGCAGATCGTGTATTACATAAAAAAAGATCTCGAGAAAATCACCGCGACAGCGTGTCAAGATATTCTCTTGCAGCCGTTTCTTTTACGGCTGCAGCCATTATTTTTTTTATAATTATATTCATAATTGCAAACAGTGCAACTGCAATACAAGAGATAGGCATTATAGAGTTTCTAACAGGAAATGTCTGGAAACCCAGCGCCGATTTATATGGGGCATTTCCAGTGATAATAGGTACACTCCTAGTAACTTTTGGATCAATATTATTTGCAGTACCACTGGGAATAGGTGCCTCAATATTCATATCTGAAGTAGTGTCGGATAAGGTCAGAAATATTCTGAAACCAATATGTGAAATTTTTGCTGGGATCCCATCAGTAGTTTATGGATTCTTTGGAGTAATTATACTTGTTCCATTATTGAGAGATGTGTTTCCAGAGCACCTTGATTATGGATACTCATGGCTCACTGGATCCATATTATTAGGAATAATGGCATTGCCCACAATAATATCAATATCTGATGATTCAATGCGTGCAATTCCAAAGTCATATAGGGAAGCTTCTATTGCAATGGGGGCTACCAGATGGGAAACCACGAGGAAAATTATTATTCCCTCTGCCATTTCTGGAATTTCCGCAGCTGTTGTACTAGGCATTGGAAGAGCCATTGGTGAAACAATGGCGGTTATGATGGTTACTGGAAATACTGCATTGGTTCCTGATCCCCTTTGGAATGTATTTGATATGGTCAGAACAATTACAGCAACGCTGGCTTTGGAGATGCCCAATGTCGTTGTCGGAAGTACTCACTACTCAGCACTATTTCTTCTTGCATTAGTCTTGATGGCAATGGTTTTGATAATTAATATAATTGCAAAATTAATTGCAGACAATACTAGAAAAAAATTCATGAAAAGTACTGAAAAAGATGGATTAGCTTCAAAAGTAGTTCCTAAACATGTCAAAGAATATATTACTAAATATCATAATTTATTAAAAAATATTATAATGACGGCAATATGTCTATCATTTTCGTACATGATTGTATCATTATTTATCAGTCCAATCTATGCGATTATATGTGCATTTGCCATATTGGTAATCATAAATGCATTAAAGTATGGATCTAGAAAGATGAACTCGATGCAGAGAGAGAAATGTGCACATCTGGTATGCGCATTAGCCATGGTTTGTATCATTACTATTCTTGCAATATTGCTTGCTGACATAATAATCAAAGGAATTCCAGCAATATCCATAGACTTCCTGACATCTTATCCATCAAATGCTGGCCTCAGCGGTGGCATATACCCTGCAATAATCGGTACGCTTAAGCTGATAGTTGGTACACTAGTTATTGCATTTCCGCTTGGAGTATTGACTGGCGTATATTTGTCAGAATATGCTAAAGATAGCAGATATACTAGGTCAATCAAAAGTGCAATTGGAATATTAAATGGGACGCCTTCTGTAGTATTTGGTTTATTTGGTATGGCCGCCATCGTTGTGTATTTAGGAATTGGGTATTCATTAATTGGAGGTTGTATAATATTATCATTTTTAATACTACCAGTCATTATTAAAACGACTGAAGAAGCAATATCTTCAATTCCAAATGACATACGAGAAGCATCATTTGCAATGGGCGCAAGCAAATGGGATACTACATCTAAAGTAGTACTTCCTGCTGCATTTGGGGGAGTTATAACTGGTGCCATCTTAGGGCTTGGAAGAGCATCTGGAGAAACTGCACCGATCATGTTCACTGCCGTGGTAGCATACCAAGGAAGCATGAGCAGTTCAATATTTGATCCGATAATGGCACTCCCATATCATCTATACTACCTTGCATCAGAAGTACCGGGATCTATGACCAATCAATATGGTACTGCATTAGTATTATTGATCATTGTGCTTTCAATGTTTACAGTAGCATCAGTAATCAGACACTTCTATTCTAGGAGCATAAAGTGGTGATATAATGAATGATAATGAAATATTATCAATTAACAATTTTAATCTTTGGTATGGAGATAATCAAACATTGTATGATGTATGTATGCCAATATACAAAAATAAAATAACTGCAATAATCGGCCCATCTGGATGTGGCAAATCTACACTTCTTAGAAGCATGAACAGGATAAATGATATGGTCGGTAAATGTAGAGTACAAGGTGAGATTATATTCCATGGAGAAAATATCTACAAATGCAAAAATACCGTACAACTCCGAAAAAGAATAGGTATGGTCTTTCAAAAACCATGCCCATTCCCCATGAGTATTCGTGAAAATATAGTATACGGGCCCAAAATGCATGGAATTGCGTGTGATAAGGAACTTAACAGAATAGTTAAAGAATCTTTAGAGCAAGCAGCATTGTGGGATGAAGTTAGTGACGAGCTTAATCAATCTGCATTGTCACTATCTGGTGGGCAACAGCAGAGACTATGCATAGCACGGTCTCTTTCCATATCTCCAGAGATTGTATTAATGGATGAACCTACTTCGGCATTAGACCCCATTTCATCTAAAAAGATAGAATCACTTATGGAGGATCTTAAAGATAAGTATACAATAGTCATTGTGACACATAACATGCAACAAGCTCTCAGGATTAGTGATTATACTGCATTTATGTACCTTGGGAAACTTGTAGAATTTGGAGATACTTCCAGCGTGTTCAAAAATCCTGTTCAAGATTTCACTGCAGAATATCTTGCAGGGAAATTTGGATAAATGATCTAAAACTGAGTGTATTGATTAAAACATTACTCAGTTTCAGTATCCTCTGGTTTTTTGATAATTAAAGCGTCTCTTATGCGCCGTTTCTTTGTAGATTTTACAACCAGTGTAGCATTTGGGAGTTCTACTTTATCACCTTTTATAGGAATTTTCTCTAAAACGTACTGAATGTATCCTCCTACGGTGTGATCTTCATACTCCCCAGGATCAAAATCAAGACCAATCTCTTCCATAACGTCGTATATGTTGGCGCCACCCAGAACAGAATAACGATCTTCAGATTCTTTGATTACGGAGTATTCAATTTCATCACTTTCATCCCATATCTCGCCCACCAGCTCTTCAAGAATATCTTCTAGAGTTACGATTCCTAGTGTCCCGCCATAGGAGTCAAGGACAATTGCCATGTGTGTTTTGGATTTCTGTAGGTCAGTAAGGAGTGTAGAGATTTTCATAGTTTCCGGAACAAATTGGATGGGCCTCACTATGTCAGTTAATAGCACCTCTTCAGAATCAGAATATTTTGTGTAGAAGTCTTTCTCATACACCACACCTATGATATTGTCGATATTATCTTCATAAACCGGTATTCTAGAATAACCTGTAGATGTGAATATATACTTCATCTCATACCTATCGGACCTTATATCGGCAGCGGCTATATCAACTCTTGGCACTAACACTTCATCCACAGTGATGTTATCAAATTCAATAGCAGATTTTATTAGTTCACTTTCACGTTTTTCAAGGGTACCCTCTTCCTCAATTTCATCAATCATCACCATGAGTTCTTCTTCAGTGAGGGTTGGAACCTCTTTAGATTTCATTGATTTTGTGATCAAACTCTTTAGTTTTATGAAAAAATAGCTTATTGGTGTAAATAATTTAATGAGTATATTTAATGAAGAAGTGACTGTGATTGCAAAACTTTCCGCATTTTCCTTGGCAATGCATTTTGGTGTGATTTCACCAAAAATTAGAAGAAATGCAGTCATTACAATTGTAGAGTAACCCACACCAACAGCACCGAATTCCAGTGTAAATAATAATGTACAAAGTGATGTAGCCGCAATATTTACCAGATTATTTCCAATTAGAATAGTAGTTATTGACTTGTCAAAGTTTTCAGCTAATGCTAAAGCTTTTTCTGCTTTTTTATTACCTTCTTTTGCATAGTTTTTGAGCCTGATCTTATTGACACTTGAAAATGCAGTCTCAGATGCAGAAAAGTATGCAGATAAGCCTACCAAGACAATGAGAATGATTACCATTACAATACTGGATTCGTCCATTTAGTTGACCTCTGGCCATCTCATATCTTAAAAAGCGGTTGATTTTTGGAAGATCCAATTGAGATCGTATGATAATATATCATGCTAAACTAGTTCAGATGTGTATATGAGTATTTAAAGATGATGAGATGCTAAATAGAAAAATATTTTACTATCGCGTATTACGCAGTTTCAAAACTCAAAAACTGTATATAAACATCTTGCTTTAACTTGAGCGTATGGAACAGATTCGTCTTAATAAATATTTGAGTGATTGTGGATTTTGTTCTAGACGGAAAGCAGATGAATACATTGAAAAAGGATGTGTAAAAGTCAACGGAAAAACTGCAGTTATCGGCACAAAAATATCCAATAGAGATATAGTAGAGGTAAATGGAGAGATTGTTGATAAAAAAGATGAGAGTACTTTGATAGCATTCAATAAACCGAAAGGTCTTGTATGTACAACATCAGAAAATGAAACTAACAATATTGTTGATTATATCAACTACCCAATTAGGATTTATCCGATTGGAAGACTAGATAAAGACTCACAAGGGTTGATTCTTTTAACTAATGAGGGGGACCTAGTCAACAAGATAATGAGAAGTCGGAACCAACACGAAAAGGAATATATTGTGAAAGTGGACAAAGTAGTGAATCAACAATTTATAGATCATATGAAAAATGGTGTTGAAATATTAGGGGCAGTAACTAAACCTTGCAAAGCATATCAAACTGGACCAAAAGAATTTGACATAATACTTACACAAGGGCTTAACAGACAAATAAGGCGAATGTGTGAAAAACTAGGATACAACGTTACATCATTAACCAGAATAAGAATAATAAATATTAAATTGGGAGATCTTCAACCAGGAAAAATAAGAAAAATAAATGAAAAAGAATTGGAAGATTTAAAAAAGATGTTAGAACACAGTGAGTGATCATTTATGAAACATTCTCACATATTGCATCTTTAATTTTTTGAACATAATCACACACGGGTTCTATACAATCTTTACCATATTCTTCAATTATTTGCACTATTGCACTTCCAATAATAACTCCATCTGAGTATTTTACCACATCTTTGGCTTGTTCTGGTGTCGAAATGCCAAATCCAACCGCACAAGGAATATCTGATACTTCCCTGACAGATGATATCATTGCGTTTATATCAGTATTTATATGGCTCCTAACACCTGTAACGCCAAGAGATGATATGCAGTAAAGAAAACCTGTAGCTTCTGAAGCTATGTTTTTTATACGCTCTTTCGAAGTCGGTGCAATGATGGAAATTAAATCTATATCTTCATTATCGCAGTATCTCAAAACTTCATTTTTTTCTTCAAATGGCACATCTGGGACGATTATTGCGTCAATAGAGCACTCTATACATTTTTTGATGAATTTTTCTGTACCGTATGCAAAGATTGGATTTACATAAGTCATGAAGGCAAGGGGAATTTGTGTTTCTTTTCGCACAGTCAAAACCATGTCGAAAATATTATCAACTGTTGTTCCAGAATTTAGAGAACGTTCATCTGCCTTTTGAATTGTAGTGCCTTCGGCAATCGGATCAGAGAACGGAATGCCTATTTCAATTAAATCTACGCCCGAAATTGACATATTCAAAATAAGCTCTTTGGTTGTGTGAAGATCTGGATCTCCCGCAGTTATGAATGCAATGAGTGCCTTTCCATTAGAAAAAACAGATTTGATTTTAGTCATATATTTCATCTCCTAAGTATCTAACTATTGAAGCAACATCTTTGTCTCCCCTTCCTGATATATTGATTACTATCACTGAATCAGTACTCATTGTTGGAGCTGCACGAATTGCATATGACACTGCATGTGCACTTTCAATAGCCGGAATGATTCCTTCCGTAGATGACAAGTATTTAAATGCCTCAACGGCTTCTGAGTCTGAAACTGGCACATATTTAGCTCGTTTTATATCATTAAGATAAGCGTGCTCTGGACCAATACCTGGATAATCCAGTCCAGCAGAAATTGAGTATACTTTTGCAATCTGTCCAAAACTATCCTGACAGAAATATGATTTCATACCATGGAATATGCCAATCTTACCATTGGCTATTGTAGCAGCATTTCTAGCCACATGTACACCTTCGCCTGCTGCTTCACATCCTATGAGACTGACATTAGCATCATTAATGAAGTCATAAAATAAACCCATGGCATTGCTTCCACCACCAACACATGCAACAAGAGCATCTGGGAGTTTACCTTCTGCTTTTAAAATTTGAGATCTTACTTCACGACCAATTATACTCTGGAAATCCCTCACCATCATAGGAAACGGATGAGGTCCCATCACTGATCCTATTGCATAGTGAGTATCTTCAATTCTGGAAGTCCATTCTTTTAAAGTCTCGTTGACTGCATCTTTAAGAGTCATAGTTCCGCTAGTAACTGGATGCACTTTGGCACCAAGTAACTCCATTCTGTACACATTTAAAGCCTGTCGTATAGTGTCCTCTTTGCCCATGAAGATTTCACATTCCAACCCCATTAAGGCTGCCGCAGTAGCAGTAGCTACACCATGCTGTCCAGCTCCAGTTTCAGCAATTATTCTTGTTTTGCCCATTTTTTTAGCTAACAATGCTTGTCCAAGAACATTATTTATTTTGTGTGAACCTGTGTGATTTAAATCTTCTCGTTTAAGATATATTTTTGCTCCACCTAAATCTTCAGTCATATTTTTTGCATGATATAATAGAGAAGGCCTCCCCGCATAACCGCATAATAACTTTTTAAGTTCTTTTTGGAAATTTTCATCACTTTTGTAATAATTGTATTGCATTTCTAACTCAATGACGGCATTCATCAGAGTTTCTGGAATGAACTGACCGCCGTATTCCCCAAATCGACCACTGGATATCATTAATTCACTCCCCTTATCAATTTGATCATTTCTTGAATCTTAGATGGATCTTTTATGCCATTAGTTTCCACTCCAGTGCTTACATCAATACAATAGGCACCAAGAGACATGGCAGTGTTGATATTAACTGGTTTAATACCTCCAGCCAAGAAAAACTGTTTATTGATAGTATTTGGAATAAGCGTCCAATCAAAACTATCCCCATTCCCACCATAACATGAATCTGAATAAGAATCAAATAAAATATAATCAGAAGGAATTGTGGATATTTGCTCTAAAGACATTGCATTTTTTACTCGTATTGATTTTATGATTGGAAGCTGGATGTGGGCTCTTAAATCATTAATATATTCATTTGTTTCATCACCATGAAGCTGTACAACATCAATAATCTTAGAGTCGCATATGTCAATTATTTGGCTCAGATCTTCATTAACAAAAACACCTACTGCACTGATGTTTTTGTTTAAATTTCTGCGAAGATCCGCTGCCTTAGATTTAGAGACCTGACGTTTACTTTCTGCAAATACAAACCCAATGTAATCTGGCATACATTCATTGACTGCTAAGACATCTTGAATCCGAGATAAACCACAGATTTTTACCTTAATCAATGTCATGTCCCCTGAGGATGTTAAGATATTTACACTTGTCTTGAGAACGCATTAACGCTTCACCAATTAAAACTGCATCAACATTACATTGTTCTAAAGCTTCAATATCATGACGTGTTTTAATTCCACTTTCAGCAACAAAAATAATATCCTTTGGCACAAGATTCCTAAGAGACATACATGTACATACGTCAACACTGAATATACTCAGATTTCTATTATTTACACCAATGATTTTTGCTCCAGCAACAATGGCAGAATTTATATCATCTGATGTGTGTGCTTCAACTAACGCAGAGATACCTAAATTATTACATAGCAATATCATTTTTTTAAGAGATTGCTTATCGAACAATGAAGATATTAATAAAATAGCATCTGCACCAAGTAACTTTGACTGATACACTTGATATTCATCAATGATAAAATCTTTTCTTAAAATTGGAATATTCACTTCTGCTTGTATTTCAGATAAATGCGTGTAATCTCCAAGAAAATATTTTGGTTCAGTAAGCACAGAAATGGCAGCCGCTCCAGCACGTTCATATTGCTTTGCAATATCAAGATACGGAAATTTATCAGATATTACTCCTGCTGAAGGAGAAGCACGTTTGATCTCGCAAATGAATGCTATACCATCATTTTTCAGTGATTGATTAAATTTTAAAGATTTGTTAATATCCAGTGTTTTCACTAAATCCTTAATGTCTTTCAAAGAATTAACTGATTTTTCATATTCGATTCTGTTTCTAGTAGACTGTATAATTTCATTAAGCATTGCAATCAAGTCTCCTAGTTGCAAATTTAAATTCTTCCAACTTTTTTATTACAGATTCATTATCAATTAGATCATTGGCTAATTTAATACAATGATCGATATTGTCAAATTTTTTTGCAATATACAGTGCTACAGCGGAGTTGAAAACAACAACATCTCTTTTGGGGCCGTGCAATTCACCAGACAGTATTTTTAATAATACGCTAGCATTTTCAATAGATGACGCACCGCGTAAATCATCGATGGAACATCTATTAAATCCCAAATCCTCTGGGAATAATGAATATGTATTCAATGATCCAGAATCAATTTCACAAATTTTATTATAACCACTTAATGTTAATTCATCCAATCCAGATCCGTGAACTACCATGCCCCTTTTCACACCTAAGTTCATAAGAACTTTTGCAATCGGCTCTACAAGTTTTTCATCATATACACCCAATAGCATCATTTTTGCTTCGGCAGGATTCGATAATGGTCCAAGGATGTTAAATATAGTTCTTGCTCCCATTTCTTTTCTAACAGATGATACATTTTTCATTGATGGGTGGTACATCTGTGCGAACATGAAACAGATTCCCATTTGATTTAAGAGAGTTTCTGATTGAATTGGTGAGAGATTTATATTAATTCCAAGACTCTCTAAAACGTCGGCTGCTCCACATTTGCTTGAAACACTTCTATTCCCATGCTTAGCGACGGCTACGCCTGCGGATGCAACGACAAAGGAAGAAGTCGTGGAGATATTAAATGTATTTGAGCAGTCTCCCCCTGTTCCTACAATATCGATGACTTCTGTTTTTGGATGAATTTTAATTGCTTTATCCCTCATAACTTCTGCACATGCGGTGATTTCATCAATACTTTCACCTTTCATGCGTAAAGCAGCAAGAAACGCTCCAATCTGAGCGTGTGTAGCCGTACCATCCATTATTTCAAACATTACATCCCTTACAATCGGTTTGTCTAAGTTTTTACCTTCAAAGATATCTGAGATGGCTCTCTGAATCATATACTACACCTCAAAAAATTATACATTATCTGTTTCCCAGAAGAAGTTAAAATTGATTCTGGATGAAATTGCACACCATAGATGCAGTAATCTTCGTTTCCTACAGCCATAACCTCTCCAGAAGATGTGTGACCGATTACTTTCAAGCTAGTAGGTATGCTGGTTTTCTCTGCAACCAATGAATGATACCTAGCCGCAATAATGATATCTGGAAGGTCATTGAAGATGTTGCAAGAATTATCAATCATAATTAAATCTGGTTTGCCATGCATTAACTCTGATGCATGCACAATGTGTGAACCAAATGATTCGCAGATGCATTGGTGTCCCAGACAAACACCCAAAATAGGAATTTTCCCTTTTAAAACATCCACAACTTCTTCACATATGCCAGCATTTTTTGGATGTCCTGGTCCGGGTGAGATTATAATGTGGGTGGGATTCATTTTTATTATGTTATCTATGCTTATTTTATTATTTCTAGCTACATGAATATCAGGATTTATTGATCCAGCTAGTTGATAAAGATTGTATGAAAAACTGTCATAATTGTCAATGAGCAGTATCATTCCATCACCTCGTTGGAATGCACTACAGCATCGATGACTGCCTTGGCCTTGTTAAAAGATTCTTCATATTCTAATTCTGGAATACTATCCGCTACGATTCCACTGCCTGCTTGAACAGATACTTTTCCATCTTTTTTTACGGCCATCCGTATTGCAATACATGTATCGAGATTTCCGCTCAAGCCAATATAGCCCAATGCACCTCCATAAATTCCACGTGGCTGAGACTCAAGTTCATTAATTATTTCACAAGCTCGTATTTTAGGAGCCCCAGACAATGTACCAGCGGGGAGAATCGCCTCCAAGGCAGAAAGAGCGTCACAGTCCTCATTTATGTCGCTTTCAACCTGTGAACAGATGTGCATAATCTTAGAATAACGATGAATCATCTGGTAATTCACTACATCTACAGATCCAAATTTAGAAACTTTTCCTAAATCATTTCTACTAAGATCAACAAGCATGTTATGTTCTGAAAGCTCTTTTTCATCAGCCAACAGCTCTTTTTCAAGAGATGTATCTTCTTCAATAGATTTACCTCTTGGTCTTGAACCTGCAACTGGAAAAGTATATAGCCTTCCATTTTGAAGACGAACGAGTGTCTCTGGAGACGTACTTATGATCTCTTCTCCATCAATATTTAAATATACCATATATGGAGAAGGGTTGGTTGTTCTAAGAACGCGATAGGCATTTATTAAACTACCATCATATTCACAACTAAATTGCCTTGATAAAACTGCCTGGAAAATGTCTCCATTTTCGATGTATTCTTTTGTTCTTTCTACAATTCTACAAAAATAATCCTTAGAAATATTACATTTAAAACAAGGTTCTTTTTCAATGGAACAGGGTTCAGATGCTGGAATTTTGGAAATCATTGCAATAATCTCTTCTATTTCAGCACATGCACGTCCATAATTTTCCATAATGTTGCTTGTGTCCATGTTGAAAATAATTAGTATTTTTTGAGATAGATGGTCATATGCTATTATTTTGTTAAATAGCATTAAATCATAATCATTGAAATCTCCTCTTTTTATCTTAATTGTGGGTTCCGCATAGTTAAGCATAGAATATGCAAAATACCCTACAAAACCACCAGTAAATGGTGGAAAACCATCCAATGTAGGTGATTTATACTCATCGAGTATCGTCCTTAGGGTGTCCAAAGGATTGTCTGTATTTACAGTCTTAATTTTTCCATCATCTGTTGTAACACATCCATTCTTGCATGATACTCTCATCACTGGATCAAAACATAAAAATGAATAACGTCCCCATTTTTCACCTCCCTCTACACTTTCAAGAAGACAGTATCGCTTATCAGTTACCGCAATCTTCCTCAAAAGAAGAATTGGTGTCAGCGAGTCTGCATATATCTCTTTACAGATTGGAATGCATCTGTATTTGCTTGATAATTTTACTATTTCATCGCATGTCGGAGTGATCATAGTTACACACTCGATTACTCTTGAGACGAATCTACTTAAAATTAGTTTCTATTGAACTATCTAAATCAATAATCTACATAAACATACATTATTGATCCAAATATTGTATTCAGATAAGGTCTTAAATTTGAAAAAACTACAATCCAGTCTGATCAACATAGATGTTTACTCAAAGATTATGAAGCGCTAATTCATTAAAGATGTCTAGAGATAAACATGTGATATACCGACTATTGAGTTAAGAATTTATTGAGTAGACTGTTTGAACCTGACGAATTGGTAAGATGCAAAAAAATAGATGTGGGTTGAGTGTTCCCCATATCATGTATTGGAAATTGCAGATTGAATTGCGTTTAGTAAATCATTTCCAGCAGATTCTGGATCCCTAACCCAATCTAGTGCATGTAGGCGATAAACGTTCCAGCCCATAGAACGCAGCATGTCATACCGCAAACGTTCTCTTTCTCTAGCTGTACGAGCCGATTTATAAACAAAACCATCGCACTCTATACCAAGAATATAACGTTCTGAATCTGATGAATCAGCTACACCAATATCTACACGATATCCAGAGCACCCTATTCTTGGCTTAGCCACATATCCATGAGATTGTATAAAATCACAGATGGATTCTTCAAATATGGATTTTGAAGTCTCTATGTCTTCTGTATTTTCAACAAGGGATTCAGAACCATGCAGTGCATATTCAATGTACGATCGAACCATGCCAAGATCCCCTTCATATGTATCAATATCTTCTGGTAAAATAGAGCCAACAAATTTCAGATTGGATCTAGCTCTTGTCACAGCAACATTTAGTCTGCGAGTACCACCCTTCTTACTCAATGGTCCAAAATTCATATACATTTTACCGCTAGTATCTTTGCCATATCCCAGACTAAATATGATGACGTCCCGTTCATCACCTTGAACATTTTCAATATTTTTTATGAAAAATGGTTCTTTTTTATTTTCTTTAAAGAACTCTTCGTGTTCCCTATTCTGATACCGCATAAAGTTAAGAACACTTTCAATGGCTTGCATCTGCGCTTCGCTGGCAGCAATTACACCCAAAGATTCAGAGCTTCTATTTTCAATATGTTCAAATACAAGTTCTGCAACGCGCCTTGCTTCTTTCACATTGCATCTCTTTTTACCGCGGTCGTATACTCCATCTTCCACATAAATATATTCAACTCCAGTGTCTGGCCGTCCATGATTGCAAGATGGGAAAGTGATTAGCATATCTCCATAGATATTGTGATTTGAAAAGGCGATAAGGCTCTCATCCCTGCTCCGATAGTGCCATCTAAGGGATCGTATGGGCAGTGCATGGCTTTCATCCAAGATAGATTCTAAAAATTGTTCATCATCATCAGAATCCGAATCAGAGCCTGAAGAGCTGAAAAAGTTTGTTGGAGGTAACTGTTTAACATCTCCCACGATTATAGCTTGCTTTGCTCTCATTATGGCGCCAATTGCACTTTCGGTCCTGACTTGAGATGCTTCATCAAAGATGACCATATCAAACATATAATCATCATTTTGTAAGAACAAACTTACAGATAATGGAGACATCATCATGCATGGTTTGAGATTCATAACAACATTAGGTATCTTATGGAGCAGTTTAGCAGCTGGCATTCCTCCCTTTTGTTTATACAGCTCTTGTTTTAGTATGCTCAATTCAGTATTGGAATAAACAGCATCATCAATGTTGGGCAATCGGGAGATTACCTTATTCCTTATCCTCACTTTTGCATTAGACAATTGATTGATGTCTAACTGATTGAAACGTTTAACTTCTTCAGAATAATCATTTCCACAGAGACTTCTAAGTGAAGAAGATGAGAATAGAATATCTTCAAGCCAATTAGAATAAAATTTCTTTAGAAATGCATTTACAGCATCTTCACCAGATAGACCCTCATTCAAAGCTGCAGACATATACGATGAAAGCCCTTCAGAATTACAATCATCTGTTGTTCTATTGAAATCTGCTTGTTCATCAATGTCGCTCAGCTCATTTAGGCATGAAGTAATTTTATCATCAAGTTCGTTAAATTTCATGTCTGAAATGTCCATAGGTATTGAATACAATGATTCAAACCATTCGGTATCTTCCTCCATATTTCCCTTTGATTTAGAAAGATCACTTGCTAGTTTTTCACAAGATTTTGCAAGATTAATATCGTTAACAAGGGACTTAGCAACTTCTAAAGGAATACGCCACTCTTTAATTGTATTAGTAAACTCTATAGTCCAATTGATGTAATCTATAACTCTCCTAAAATCAGTAGTCAAACCATCATACAAGTATCCAAATTCTGCTTCCATTGTAGATTTTTTAGAAGAATCCAGATCATGTAAAGCTTGAAGTCTAACTAGACGCTGCATGTTAATAATGTGCGATGAATAACCTGCAGGAGACAAGGATAGTTCAATCATTGGCATGATAGCACGTTTAAGATCAATGAGTGAATTTTGAATACGGCTGCACTCCGTTGAAGCTTGTTGAATGTCCATCTCATCTAAAGACAGATTATTTAATGAAGATTCGAGCTCATTTAATGTTGCACATCTTGTTGCGATTCTTTTAATCTCTAGGGTCTCCGGAATTAAACTTTCAATACCTGTAAGAAGTAATCGTCTAATGCCTTCTGGAACTGGGCCATTAAACTTTTGGATTATTGAATCAAAAGCAATAAATGATTGCTTCAATAGGTCAAAGTCCGTTGTTTCTCCAGAGTAACCACGTCCCAGCTTATCACGTAAATCTAAGTCATTTGCTCGGAGCCATACTCTTTCTTCTTTCAGCCTAATCACTTTTTGTAAAACATTTATAGCTTCAGCATCATCAAGCTTTTTAGAACTGTCAATCTTGAGATTCCTTAATGTTTTAATGTCAGTATTGTGCTGTCCAAATCTAAGACCAAATGACTTTTGAGCATTTTTAAACCGACTTAACATTTCAGGACACGGCAGTTCCAGTATCTGCTTATCATATGATCTGAAAATCTCCTGTTCCAATGACCTGATTATTGCATACTTAGAAACTATTTCCGTGAATGCTTCATCTCTTACATTCCTACCAAACTCTGTAAACCAGTTTTCAGTGGGATGAATAGGACCATCTAAAATGCTTAATATCTCCGTAGCAGCAATGAGATCAGATACGGTTGGTACAGTTCCCTGAGGAATTAAAGAAGTAGCAAGGTCTTTTACTTTTTCAAGCTCCCCCAACACAGTAATTGATTCTCCACAGGCGCGTATCATTTTGTCTGCGCCCCTGAGAATCCCATCTTCGTCCGCAAAAACATCAATTGCTAAGTTTTCTCTCAGAAATGCCATCTCAGTTTCAGCTGTTTTTTCAGAAATAGCCATTGATGGCAACGCTATGATCTTTTGGTCATATAACTGCAAAAGCCTTTGTTTTATGGATTCATACTCGTCCATAAGTGCTGCAAGACTCATTGCATTTTCTCTAAGCAATTCTAAGTTATCTTTTTCTAACCACATTTCTGGCGGGGATGGAGATTTACTAAAGTGAGTTAATGAAGTTATGAATGAATCAAGTGTTTTTAATGATATGCAAAGATCGTTTAGATTAAGCGTAGAGTGTATTTCATCAACTACTTTGGAAATGTTTGCCAATTCATCATGCATTCTGGATAGCCTAGTTTTTATTATTTCCTTCTCTCCAGGAGTCGGCCTTTGTTTAAACATACAGTTCGACCAAGCAGACTGATTCATGGCTGCAGAAGTAGTTCTTGACCAGGATCTAACAAGATACACACGCCTCATCAGCGTATCCATGTCCGTGTTAGAAATTGAATCTAGTTTAAAATCTAAGCTCTTTGCATTTTGGAGTCTGGAAAGTTCACCGCAGACTCTGTATACAGACAAACCTAGTGGGTATCTAATTGTATGTAATTCTTCAGCATAGGTATCAAGCTCTTGCTTCTCCATATCTAACGCATATAAATCATCCAGATTACACTCTGACGGATTTCTCTCCAAATACAATACAAACTTTAATTCATCCAAGATGTCTCGTTTATTGACTTTATGGCTGTGTAAAACCATGCAAAAATCAGCTAAACCCGCTTCAGACAACCTTTTATGTACGATGTCTAAAGCTGCCATTTTTTCAGAAACAAATAAAACTTTTTTTCCATCAGCCATCGCTTCAGAAATCATATTTGCAATTGTCTGGGATTTTCCAGTACCAGGAGGACCTTCCAATATGAAGCTTATTCCATTTCTTGCAAGAACTAAGGCGTCTTCTTGACTGGAATCAGCATCTAATATCTGATAGCATTCTGAAGACTTATGTTTATCATGATCTAGTTGAGAAGATATAGAATCAACAGAGGGTAATCCTGAATCATCCCCGCATATGGCATTTACAATAGGATTATTTCTGAGTTTTTCATTGTTCTGTTCCAGATCCTGGTGCATACTAATTCTTAAAAAGGAAAGTAATGCCAATTCCGCCTTTTCATCAACATTCCATCCTTTTTTACTCACCATCTCTGCAACAGAATCTAAGTAGTTTTTGAGACTTTCATTATTCTGATTAAATTCAGGAAAAGTCAGATCGTATTCATCTTTTAATTTATACAATAACAGTGGATTTACAACTATAGGTTCATCAGCTAACTCCATGATGAACGGATCGGCGATGCTTTCCGTTGATAAGGATACAGGCACCAAGACTAGAGGGGAGGTTATATCTCCAGAACCGTCATTCCAGTTTAAGAATCCAAATGAAAGGTAGAGGGTGTTCATACCTTGCTCTTCAAATCCTTCCTTTGATTTTGTACGAAGGGATCCTAATATCTTTTGTTGTTCATTGATTGATTTATCTGTAGCTATGTCCCCTTTTGTAAATTCAGCTATATCTTCCTCATCTTCTAAAGCCTTGGGGGGAGTGTAAGGAAATCGCAGTTGCTTTCTAGATATGACTAGCTTTTTGTATAAATCGTCATAATTGGGACGAACAATTTTTATGTTTGAATTTTTCGTTTCTTTATAACTTATAAGACGATTTCGTCTGCCTAAATCTAATAATTGCTTTTTCCAAAATTCAATTTTATCGTCGATTTCTGTCATTGGTTGCATCCCCTTCGCCTTATAATAGCCTAAATATGGAGGTGAATGTGCTTTTAAGCAATTAATCTTATGTTGGCTAGGAATGTTGAATGTGAAAAACGTTCAATCAATGGGAACATATGTCCATATCGTTCATTGATTGAGGTTATATAGCCGTACAGCAATACTCCTTTGATAGTTTGAAACAAACAAACGAGAACATGGCTGTACAGACAGAGGAGTTTCCAAGAATACTGATAGGAGCTACATCAAGCGGCAGCGGAAAAACAACAATCACTTGTGGAATACTTCAAGCTCTTATAAACAGAAGAATGCGCGTGTCATCATTCAAATGTGGGCCAGATTATATTGATCCAATGTTCCATTCAAATGTTATTGGTACATCATCTTCAAATTTAGATTTATTTTTCTCAGAACCAGAGACTGTGAAGTACCTATTTGCAAAATCAGCCAGAGGCACAGATATCTCAATTATAGAAGGTGTTATGGGTTACTATGACGGTATAAATGCAGCCTCCTCAAATGCATCTGCATATGAAGTTTCAGTAACCTTGGATGTTCCAACGATATTAATTGTGGACTCCAGAGGTGCAAGTACATCAATAATCGCTACAATTCTAGGATTTTTAAAATATAAAAAAGATAACCACATCAAAGGGGTTATACTGAACAGGATGAATGAAAAGGTTTATCAACGCATTAAAAGTGTTATAGAGAATACACTCGGAATAGATGTTCTTGGTTATGTACCCTCAATGCGGGATGCAGTCATTGAAAGCAGGCATTTGGGGCTTATAACTCCAGATGGAATTACAGACATCAAAAATAAACTTAATTTGATGGCAGAAACACTTGAAAAAACTATAGATATCGATAAAATTATTGAAATTTCCAAAAGGGCTTCTCCACTAACTTACCAAAATCAATCAATATGTAGATTAAAAGGTTCTCCTAAAATTGCAGTTGCAAAAGATGAAGCTTTTTGTTTTATATATCATGAAAACATCGATTTACTAAAAGATATGGGCGCCCAAATAGAATATTTTTCTCCAATTCACGATAAATGCATACCCGATGCAGACGGACTGATATTATATGGCGGGTATCCAGAATTACATGCAGAAGAGCTAAATGAGAATAAAAGCATGATGCACTCAATAAAAACAGCAATATCAAATGGAATGCCATGTATTGCAGAATGCGGCGGATTCATGTATCTGCATGATGAAATGGAAGATGCATCTGGGACAAGCTATGCAATGTGTTCTGTCATATCTGGCAGATCATACAAAACTGAAAAACTTGTCCGATTTGGATATGTGGATCTTAGAAGTAATCAAGATTCATGGATCCTAAAAACAAATGAAATTGCTAAAGCCCATGAATTTCACTATTGGGATAGCAGCAATTGCGGGAGTGATGTTATAGCAAAGAGAGCGTCTGGAGAGGGAGATTGGAACTGCATGCATTCCAATGATAAGATGTTTGTCGGCTACCCGCATATATTTTATAGATCATGTCCAGACATTGCAAAAAGATTCTTAGAAGCGTGTACAGATTATAAAACTATAAGGGAAAAGTACCTTAAGTGAGAGTGAAGTTAACAGAAGTATGTCTCTCAATGCAGATCAGATTAAAGAAGTCAAAAATCAAGGATTTTTGATCAATCGCGGTACTGAATTATTTTCTGGAAGAATTATAACTGGAAATGGAGTTCTCACTGCTGCGGAGCTTAAGACTGCATGCGAAGCTGCTGAAAAATATGGCAATGGCAATCTTACATTTACGACTCGTCAAACCGTAGAACTCCCCGGCATACCTTATGAAAAAATTCCGGAGTTCAAACAGTTTGTAACAGAAAGAGGACTTAGTGTTGGAGGGACTGGTCGTCGAGTCCGCCCGATTGTATCCTGTAAAGGTACTACGTGCATATATGGTCTCCATGATACACAAGAAATGGCTGCAGAGATACATGAACGCTTTTTCAAAGGATATGAAGACGTATTGTTTCCACATAAAATAAAAATTTCAGTTGGCGGTTGCCCAAATAACTGTGTCAAACCGGATATAAATGATATCGGAATTATGGGTCAAAGGATTCCTATTGTGAATGAAGAAATTTGTAAAGTATGTAAAAAATGTAAAGTTGAGGCAGTATGTCCAATGAATGCAGCTGTCAAATCTGAAGTCATAGAAATAAATGAAGAAGTTTGCGTTAAATGTGGAAGATGTTCGGATAAATGCCCGTTTGGAGCAGTAACTGGTGGAACAACACTCTACAAAATATTCATAGGTGGCCAGTGGGGAAAACATCGCTACCTTGGGTACGAATTGAGCAGACTGTTTAAACGGAATGAAGTTATGGATATCATAGAAAGCTCTATGCTTCTCTTTAAAAAAGAGGGGAAAGCTGGTGAACGGTTTAGACAAACCATAGATCGTATAGGCATAGATGTAGCTGAAAAGGCCATTATATCCAAAGAATTACTAGATCAAAAAGAAGAGATACTAAAAATTCAGTGATCTCAGCTATTGGGAAAGGTTTAAACTCTTCCCCATTATTTTTTACAATGTATGAGATGCAAACATTAAACAGCATCTGTAAAAGCACTAGCTTAAAGCATGCCAGACGCTAATTAATTAGTATATACAAAGGATGCAAGCGTATTTTCTAAAGCAAGATGGATTCCGCCGATTAACACTACCAACGGTCCATTGGGCTTCATTCTCTCGATTAATTTCACTTCAACACCTGGAACAAAACCAATTGAGATCAGTTTCTTAATCTGATCTGGATTCCCTCCTTTTAGATGAGATATTGTATATTTCCTACCGACAGCTACCTTATCCAAAGTACGGCTCTTTTCTGGCATATCACAACGAATGGAACAGTCACATCCACAATGTTCATTTGTACCTAAAATTTTACACATTCTGCCTGCTGATTCGTCGGAGATCACATGTTCTGTCCTGCATGCTTCTTCGTGGGCTACTTCTTCATTTGCATCCAGAACGTCAACTAAAAATCTTTCCATGACTTGGTGTTTCTCTCTGAGATGCTTTGCATACTCAAATCCTTTTTCAGTAAGAGATACTCCTTTATATTTTTCATATTCAACCATGCCCTCATCTGCAAGGTTTCTTATCATTTCACTGACACTTGCTGGAGATATACCTAAACGAGATGCTATTTCAGATGTCTTGGCTACTTGAGATCCGCCTGTAATGCGCAGTATATAAATCAAGTAGTCTTCTCGGGTATAGGTAGTCATATAACGCCAATAATCCTAAACATTCTTGAAACTTTTCTCCAAATGTAATTCATTTTGTGATGTACAGCTATAAAATGTAAGATTTGAATACTTTGTACAATATGCGCCAATATTGATGGAACACTTTGGTGATTGGTATCAATGACCTATAAGAAATTAACCTTAAAAGCAATCATAGAGCTTGCAGCCCCACATACATGGCCGGCCAGTACAATACCAGTATGTTTAGCTATGATGCTGAGTGTTTCATTCACAAGCCATTTTTCATCATATCTATTCTTTTCGGTACTTCTTACTTCAATATTCTTACAATGTGCAGTTAATGCATTGAATGATTATGCAGATTTTGTAAAGGGTACGGATACTCTAGAAAATTCAGACGATCCAACTGATGCTTCAATAATTTATAATAACCTGAATCCCAAATCAGCAAGAAATGTAGGAATAGCGTTTGTTGCACTGGCCGCTCTATCAGGGATATATGCTATCTATATTTCTGGCTGGATCCCTGTGATGTTCGGTGCAGTTGGTGTGGCGATATTAGCCTCATATTCTTTCAGCAAATTTCCTTTATCCCATTTACCAATTGGAGAGATTATCTCAGGAGTGGTGATGGGGGGAATAATCCCATTGGCTTCATACTATGTGTTTACTCTCCAGATTGATCCCACAGTGATCTTGTATTGTTTGCCAACGATTATCTCCATAGGCCTGATAATGATGACGAATAATACTTCAGATATAGAAAAAGATCTCGAAGCTAGGAGAAAAACACTTCCGTGCTTATTAAAAAGAGATAAAACATCAGTGTTGTTGAAATCACTTATTGTTGTATCTGTAATTTCTGTTTGTGCGTTAATCATTCTCCATTTCAGGAATGGCAGTTTTTTGATTCCATTAATGGTAGGATCTTTGATTATGCCCTATATCAGGTTATCAAATGGTGGATTCAAACCTGAATCTAGAATATTATCAATGAACTCAATTTTATCAATACACACACGTTTAAACTTATATTATATAGCAATGATTGCTGCAGATTTGATTCTAGGTGCCTTACCATGAACGATGACAAAGAAGAGAAAGTGCAAGGAGTATTCCAACGCATTAGCGGTAATTACGACATAATGAATGACATAATAAGTGTGGGGCTACACCGCGGATGGAAAGATTCACTAGCTTATGAAATTTCTCAAAAGGGTAAATCCATTTTAGACGTCTGTTGTGGCACCGGTGACTTGACAGTAATGCTTTCTAAAAAAGATGCATTGAATGAAGTGACAGGACTTGATTTTTCACAAAATATGCTTTCTGTAGCAAAAGACAGAGTAGATAAAAATGATGTAAAAAATGTAAAGTTAATTCAGGGAAATGCAATGGATTTACCATTTGAAAATGACTCCTTTGACTGTGCTGTGATTTCTTTTGGACTGAGAAATGTTGCAGATTATTCTAAAGTCATATCGGAAATGACCAGAGTTGTAAAAAAAGGAGGCTGGGTGTATTGCTTAGAAGCCTCATATCCAGATTCAAAATACATAAAGCCTTTCTTCAGGTTGTATTTTAGATATATTATGCCTAGACTGGCAGGACTCATTACTGGAAAACAAAAAGAGTATGAATGGTTGAATGAGTCGACAGAACTGTTCCTAAAAAAGAACGAACTGGCAGATTTATTTAAAGAATGTGGGCTATCTAAAGTTACTTACAAAACATACTTGATGGGATCAGCGGCTCTTCACAAAGGTCAGAAATAATACCGCTGCAAACTTAAGTGATTTTTAAAATAGTTGCAGCACTATGAGAAAAAGCATGTTAGGTGGTACAGCGTTTCAAGTAATAGGAATGACCTGCAGCCATTGTGAAGCTTCTGTTGAAAAAGCAGTATCGGCCATCGATGGAATAAAAGTAGTAAAAGCAAATGCCTCAAAAGGAGAATTAAAGGTGAAGGGGAATCTTACAGAAGATGTTGTCAAAAAAATAAAAGAGGCTGTGTCTGAAGCTGGTTTTTCAATTAAAGAATGAAATGATGATATGTGGAGTTATTGATCTGTGACCAATTTCTCCACATAATAAACAAACTTGGTGCTTAACCCTGATTATGGGGTATTAGCTCATAAATGGCAAATGCTAGATCCCGCGGAGTCATAGATTGTACAATTACTTTTCCAGGACCGCGTAAGATGGTGACGAAAAGCCCTTCACCACTAAACAGCATATTTTTTACACCTTTTATTCTCTGAATTTCATATTGCACAGAATCTTCCCACAAAACAGCATTTGATGTTGAAACTTTTAAGATCTGCCCCGGTTGCAAATCAAACTCAGCAACATCACCACAGGCAGCTATAAATGCAGTTCCGTTTCCAGATATCTTCTGTAGCAAGAAACCTTCTCCACCAAAAACAGCTGAACTCAGTTTCTTTTGAACGGACAAATCTACATCTACATCATTCTGAGCACAAAGAAATGACGATCCCTGGCAAATATATGATCTGCCTTGCATATCAAGTGGTATAATTTTACCAGGAAATGTTCCACCAAATGCCACTGTTCCTTTTTTATCTTCTGATTTGAAATTTGTGATGAATAGCGTATCTCCAGAAAAGCTTCGTTTCAGACCTTTTAATAATCCACCTTTGGTATTTGTATCCATTGTGATGCTTTCACTCATATACTTCATAGTACCTGATTCAGAATAAACGCTTTCACCAGACTCAAGTTCAATTTCCACAATTTGAAGGTTATCGCCTATGATCTTATAATTCATGGCAGGTTGATAGTAATATAGTTATAAAATATCACTCTGGTACATCAAACATTTTCTTAATGTTTTCACTTACCATCTCAGCAATCATTGCCTCCGTTACTCTGAAACATTTCCCATCGATGAGTTTTGAAATATTATATGGGAGTTCATCTCGGGTTATGAGAAGATAGCCTTTCTTTTTAGAATATTCTGCAATCTCCCTGTCCTTTTTACCTTTCATACCTTCATCTTGAACAGTAGTTACATCCCAGCCTAAAGCTTCATAGTATTCTTTAGATCCAGTAAAGTGCTCATCAAGAAACAGTTTCATAAATGATTATATGCCAGTGAGGTTCAAAAAGTTTTTCATGATAAATCAATAAAAAGGATCATATTAAGCATATATTTGTAAGATTATGTGTTAAAAATGACATTTAGTCAAATCAAGCATGATTAAATGTATTTATAAAGTTCATACCCGCTTAATTTGAAAATGAGGATAATTCAACAAAATCCAGATTGATGATAAAACAATACTGAGGCGATCATGACAATATATGAATCTGAAGATCAGAACGTTTTGACATATGATATCATTCACAAACAAACTTAAAACAGATGCTCATTTTTGATAGGTTATCAGTCTGTCACACATGTTGCATCAACCTTTGTGTATGACCAGATGTGTTTTGTTAGATTTTAAGCATTGTAACCTAAATTAAAAAAAATAGGGACTTATGAAGCCCAAATCAAAATGGAGCTGTGATATTAAAAAGTTATAATTTCATACGAAATTTATTTACATGCAAGCATTATCGGCGATATATCTATATATAATGATGATTAATTAATATGTATGCCATTTATAGATCAAAAAGAAAAAAGAGCGTCGATATTAGATGAACCGTATGCTGCAGGTATCCTTTTAATGCTGAGAGATAGAGAATTAAAAGGAGAGCCGTTACTCACCCTTAGCGGTGTGAAGCACACTGTATCTGCAAATTATAATTCTGTGAAAAAAATCCTCATATGGATGGAAGATATGGGCATAATTGAGATCAATCAGTCCGAGCAAGAAGAGCATCCACGCCCAGGAAGACCCGGGCACAATGTTGAACTTACAGAAAAAGGAAAGAATATTGCAGACAGCCTTGATGAAGTCGTTGAATACATGGGACAGATACCACTGTACAGAAAAGGCATTAAAGAAGCTTCATCATCAAAGGCTTCAGTAAGCAAAACATCAAAACCAGCTACTAAGACAGTTAAAGTGACAAAACCATCAAAACCAGCTACTAAGACAGTTAAACCTGCACCAAAAGCTGCTGCTCCAAAAAGTGTGAAAGCATCTGCAAAGGCTGCCCCAAAAACCAGAAAAACCGCAGCTAGCAAGACAACTGCAAAAAAAGTTACAGAAAAGAAAAAGCCAGCCTCCTCAAAAAGAAGCACAACCAAAAGGGCTAAAAAATAAATAAACTAAGGGTAGGGTGATTTTACTCCATCCTACCATCCATAATTATTTTTATACGCAACTTGTTTTAGATCTTATGAAAGTTGTAGGCGTATCAGGTAGCCCAAGGCCAAAAAGCAATTCATCAACAATTGTAAAAGCTGCTTTGGATGAAGTTGCATCGAAAGGTGCAGAAACAGAGCTTTTTGAAATGACTGGTATGAAATTTGAAGGTTGCAGCGGTTGTATGTACTGTAAATCTAAAGGAAAATGCGTTAAAAATGATGATATTACAAAGATAATTGATGCCATTTTTAATGCAGATGCGGTAGTGTTTGCAGCCCCAATATATTTCCATAAATACAATTCACAATTTAGAGCACTGATCGATCGCTTTTATTGCTTAGTAAAGCCAGATTTTTCATGTGTTCTCCCTGCAGGTAAAAAAGCAATAGTTATAAGCACACAGGGTGCACCTGATGAGACTGCATTCAAGAGTGAAACAGAATGGGCTGCAGAGACATTAAGCAGCTACTTTAAATTTAACGTAGTAGACAAACTTGTGTTTATAAATGGAAATGATGTAAATGCCGCCGCTGGAAACCAAGAATTCATTTCTAAAGTTAAAGCGGCTGCAGATAAACTTATCTGATTAAAACATGAACATACGTATAATAGCGTATGTTTCCCCTTTATTTTTAGTTTAAGCTATTTAATTCAGATCGTCTAGAACTGTCACTTTTCTTTTAGACGGGTCTTTTGTATTGTTTGAAGCCAGAATCTGTACCTTGTTAAAATCTTCCAAGGATATCAATGGCATATGATCTGATTTTATCTGCAGCTTATCCCATCGCCTATATCCAACATAAATTGGATTATGAAGTATCCTGCTAATTGACCATTTAGTCCAGAGATTGCCGTTTTTTGTAAATACTGATTCAGAATTCAGAGAATCAGCTATTGACACCATGGTGTGTCCTTGCAAATACTCCGAATAAATGCGTCTAATGATATTAGCCTCATGCACTTCAATAATTAAACTGGAATTTTCTAATCGATATCCATATGGCGGATTGAAACCCATCATGCCACCCATTGATGCTTTTTGTTCCATACCCACATATGTTCTTTCACCAATCTGTTCTGATTCGAGTTGGGCTATTCTTTGAATCATATCGACTACGAACCTTCCTATTGCACTAGATGTGTCGAGTTCTTCTTGCATTGATGTGAATTTTTTGCCCCATTTTTCAAGATTATCCATCATTTCTATAAAATTTCTGGAATTTCTATGAATACGGTCCATTTTAAGGACTAGAATTGTATCCCATTTCTCTCTCTCATCAATCATTCTCTTGTATTCTGCTCTAGAACCAATTTTTCTACCGCTGTATCCCTTATCTGCATATACATCTACAATATCCCACCCTTGAGCCTCACAATACGCAATTAAACGTTCTTGCTGGGCCTCTAAAGAGTATCCCTCTTCTGCTTGCTCTTCTGTTGATACTCTGATGTATAGTGCAGCTCTAGTCATTTCATCCCCCGATTAGGATATGTGACGAACCAGATGCATTCCTGCGTCGTTCCTCCATCATTCTCTGAACTAGATTGAAGATAGAAGCTGAAACTATTTCAATGCCATCAATTTTGATAAGGTATCCATCCCATGATGCAAATCCGCAATAAAGAGGATTTCTTAATATCTTACTGACTGTCTGTTTTTTCCAAGTTGTGCCTTTCTTAGATGGAATTGCTTTTGAATTAAGGTTAGACGCTATATCATTTAAGCTATTTCCTGAGATATATGCATTGAAAATATATGATACGATTCCTGCTTCGGATGGGTTTATCTCCAATCCAGGATCCTTAAAATAATATCCATATGGTTCTCCTGATCCCAGATATCCATCCCCATTTTTTGCTTTTTGTATCATTCCAATTTTTACTCTTTCACCAATCTGTTCTGATTCAAGTTGGGCTATTCTTTGAATTATGTCCATCACAAATCGCCCCATCGCAGACGTTGTGTCGAACTTTTCTTGCATCGAACTGAATTGTTTTCCTTTTGAGGCAAGTTCATTCATCATATTGGTGAAATTCTGAGAATTTCTATGAATACGGTCCATTTTAAGGACTAATAAGACATCCCAAGAGTCTGATTCTTGCATCATTTTTTTGTACATGGGCCTTGAGATATCTCTGCCTGAGTATCCATCGTCAATATATTCATCTGCAACTTCCCAACTCTTCGCCTTACAATATGCTCTCAGCCGTTTTAACTGAGCAGCTATGCTGAATCCTTCTCTTGCTTGATCCTCTGTAGAGACTCTGGCATATACAGCTGCTCGCATCCTATCATATGAACGACAAACCACAATTTAAGCTTTTAATAACATTCGTGGTAGCACCATTTTAATCATACTGAATGTAATAGATCTTCAGATCATTGAATTGATATAAATAATCAAACACGAATAATCAATAGTTAATAATGTGATTATAATACAATCTAATGGTAAGATTCAAGAATGTAAAGCACATGTGAGAATAGAATGCAAGAAGAACTTGATTCAGAGTTGTTACGTTTAAAGGAAGAATTCGGCGGACTTGTCGACGATAACACTTTACGTAGATTAGTTGAATCAAGAGGTGTTAATATGTCAGAAAAAAAGATTTCAGAATTTGGCGATAAAGAAGAAGTTTCAGCCACCGTAAAGGTAACAAGAATATTTGATACCAAAGTGTTTAATAAAAGAACTGGCGGAGAAGGAAAAGTCAGAAATATCGGAGTAGAGGACGATTCTGGTAACTGTCGCATCACTCTCTGGGATGAAGATGTAAACTTAGTCGAAACTATGAGCATTGAAGTCGGAGATGAATTGAAGCTTACAAGCTGCTATGTAAAACAAACAGATTATGGTACCGATGTCTCCAAAGGAAGAGTTGGCACCATTGAAAAACTTTGAAGGTGCGGCTTTCCGCACCACTCTCGTTTTATAATCAGAATTTTGTTTTGTGTGTCAGCTAGGAATTGTTTAAAAATATAAGTAACGCTGGTTAATTCTAAAAAAATGTTAAAGGTAAGGGGTTTGGAATGTAAGTTTAAGAAGCTTACATCATTCCTGGAGGCATTCCACCCATTCCTGGGGGCATTCCGCCAGGTGCTCCGCCTGGAGCTGGACCTTGTTTGGATGCAATAACATCATCGATTCTGAGGATCATTGCAGCTACTTCCGTTGCAGACTCTATGATCTGTGTTTTTACTCTCAGAGGCTCAAGGATGTTAAGGTCATACATGTTTACGACTTTTCCTTCATCAAGGTCGATACCCATATAGGATGCACTCTTTGATTTCTTTTCATGAGCTGTCTTTAACTGGATTACTAGATCAATTGGATCTAATCCTGCATTTTCAGACAGGGCCCATGGGATGACTTCAAGAGCTTCTGCAAACGCTTCGATCGCAAGCTGTTCTCTTCCACCTACGCTTGATGCAAATGCTGCCAGTTTCATAGACATCTCGATTTCTGGAGCTCCGCCACCAGCTACAACTTTTCCGTCTTCAATAGCTACACCGATTACACGCAGTGCATCGTGGAGTGCACGTTCGACTTCAGCAACTACATGCTCTGTGCCACCACGTACAATAATACTGACTGCTTTTGGATTTTTGCAACCAGTAATAAATGTCATGTTTTCCTCGCCGATCTTCTTCTCTTCGACTAAACTTGCAGTACCAAGATCAGCTTTGGTCAAGGAATCAATATTACCTACTACATTTCCACCGGTAGCTTTGGCAATCTTGTCCATATCTGATTCTTTGAGTCTGCGGCAAGCGTAGATTCCAGATTTAGACATATAATGCTGTACTAAGTCATCCATTCCTTTCTGGCAGAATACAACGTTTGCACCGACGGCCTTTACTTTCTCAACCATATCCTTGAGTGTCTTTTCTTCCTCATCAAGGAAAGCCTGCATGGATGCCGGGTCACGAATCTGGATCTTTGCTTCCACTTCAGTCTTCTTTATTTCAAAAGGTGAAGAGATTATTGCAATCTTAGCGTTGGATACAGACTTTGGCATACGTGGATGAACTTTTTCTTTGTCGATGATAAGCCCATTTATGAGTTCAGTATCTTTAATTGATCCGCCAGTTTTTGTCTCTACCTTGATGTTGTCGATATCTACAACAGAGTCGTTTCCCCTCTTCTCAACGACTGATTTTACTGCATTGACACAAAGATCTGCGAGGTAATCACGAGAGTCTCCAACAGATTTTCCGATCATTGCGGTCTTTGATACTTTCTTCAGAATCTCATCGCTGTTTGCATTGAATGCAATCTTTTCGAGTATTTTCACAGCTTCTGTTGCAGCTAATCTATATCCATTAGCAATGATTGTAGGATGTACATTCTGTTCGATCAAAGCCTCAGCTTTTTTAAGTAACTCTCCAGCAACCACTACGGAGGTTGTTGTTCCATCGCCGCATTCAGCATCCTGGGTTTTGGCTACTTCTACTATCATTTTAGCAGCTGGATGCTGAACATCAATCTCTTTGAGAATTGTTACACCATCGTTCGTGATTACTACATCTCCAAGAGAATCGACAAGCATTTTGTCCATTCCTTTTGGACCTAATGTAGTCCTTACTGCATCAGCGATTGCACGTGCAGCAGCGATATTATTACTTTGAGCTTCTCTCTTTTTTGTGCGCTCTGTACCTTCTTTGAGCACGATGATTGGTTGACCTTGTCCTAAAGAATATCCCATAATGGGCCTCCTATTGAGAAGGAGTAGTTTAAAGCTTCTATATATAGCTTTCCATAACTCATAGAATTATTTTTTTGTTCTGGCATAGCAGGTCAAAATACATCTTCCACTTTTATTCCCGCAGCTTTACAGCGGAATTTTATGAGATTTGAAACTTGATCTGAACTAACTGATGAAAAGGGCAGAATGCTCTCTAATGCATCAGATAGACCAGGCCTTAAATTGAGCTTATCAATCATTACTCTTTTTATTCCTGAATCAGCAATATCGCTGATCAGGTCGTCGGATTTGTCTGTGATTCCATTTATTGTAGGACCGATAAGAACGTAAACGTTCAATCCGACATCTGCAAGCTTCTTTGCAGCTTCTAGTCTCTTGGAAGGCAACGGCACATTTTTTTCAAAAAATTTAGAATGCTCATCATCCGTAGAAATGCTGAATCCAATTTCAACGCGTGCAAGTTCAGAATATATGTCTAGATCTCGAAGTACAAGATCAGATTTGGTCAGCAAACTTACTGGAATATCTTCTTTAGCAATTTCCTGCAGACATTGTCGTGTATTACATGCTACCGATTCTATAGGCTGATATGGATCTGTTACAGTTCCTATACCAATCACTCCTCTTTTAGCTTTTAATTCTTTAGATAGTACTTTTGATATTCCTGATTTTATTTTTACATTAATCCATGCAGATCTATCTATCTTTAAAATATATGGAGCATAACAATACGTACAATTATGCAAACACCCAATATAAGGATTAAGCGCGTAATCCAGATCAGGAAGGCTAGAATGAGAAAGTGCACAAGAACAGACCTGATACTTTAGTTTAGGTCCTGGCATGAAATCATCGAGATTAGACATAATCATCAAGTCTCCTTTGCGTAAACATATCTTTCAGGATTCCAGAGTTAGCGATCCATTGTTTTACAGGAATGCTCATCTTAGACCCTACATGATTCAATGCCTCATTCAATGTCTCAAACCTACAAGGCTCTGTTTTTAACGCAGCCCTTACATTTTCTCTAACATTCCATACTCCAACGGGCATGATATATCCTGGATGAGCTTCCCTGAATATCACCGCTCCAGCTTGTCTACCTTCACTTTGCAGAAGTTCATTGATTGCAAACCTTGCAGCATAATAGCAACCGCCGATCTCTGCATATTGTTTCCTTCCATTATAAAATTCATGAGAACTGATAATCTCTACATCTTTACCAAGCGGATTCCACACTGTGTTAGGAAACCATGCTTCTATCAATTCATATCTCCATGAAACAGGCATGAGAAGAATACTCCACCTATTATCAAGCTGATACCAATCATAAATTCTCCAGTCTTCAATTAACGGATTGTATTTCGTATTTGAAAGAAGAGATTTTCCCAATATGTCATCAACTGCCGTAATAGACCATCTTGTTGGAACAAACTTCCTATTTTTATCTATCCCAAAAGCTCCTACTGAGAATGCTTTTTGAATTTTAGAGACCAACACTCCCTCACCATAAAGGGATTTAACAGCCTCTGTAGCCTTTAGATCAGTATCATAAAATGCTTTTTCAACGTGCTGTTCATATCTGGTGTTGCCTACTTCTAGAGTTTTCAGTCTTGCCGAAGGGCCAAAAGGCTGCACTTCATCATCCAATACTAGACGTCCAACTGGTCTTTTCTGAAATGCAGCTTCCACCTCCAAGGGATTTTCTGCTAAAGCAAGGTCTCTGGTCTGATCGATTATTTTTCCAGCTTTGTGAAAGTCAACTGCATCGATTCTATGCTTTCCACGGATGAGCGAGAATCGAAAATCCACAAACTCATCTATGCTTTTTCCAACCCACAATTCCGGAGTGTCCATTATGGAAGTATCACCCATCATTGGAGGCACGAGCGGACCTATATCAACCTTAGGATATCCATACCTTCCAACAAATATACTCGGGGGCGACATCCCTTCAATATCTAAGGAATTGATTAAATTTTTAGTTTTAGCTCTGGAATAAAATTTTACCATTAACGGACATCTATCTTTACCGCAGAGGTTTTTTGACCCTTTACATATGGCACAGGGAGAGCCTGGTGGAATCAAATCTGCTTCTTCCGCATATTTGTTAAATCCCCCCATATCAAATGTTGCAGACATCCTTTTCTCTACTCATTCATAAACTTATATACCTTGTCCCATTGATATAAAAAAAAAGATATCGCTGATTAACCTGCCCAGGATATTATCTGATAATTGCCATTCTCTGAAAAGTCTCCTTTACATATCATTCTGACATTGACGGCTTTGTATGAATAATCCAAAGAAGGCAGAATTGATGCAAGTTCACGATGTTCCAGGGAGAAACGCATCATTAAGCTGTCTCTTCCAAGCTCATGAGATTTTGCTTCACATGTGGATAGCAGATTAAACAGTTCATGAGATGGTTTTTTACAGTCTGGATCAATCATAAGAGTTTTGACAGAAGAATATCTTATATCGCTTCCTCTGCTGAATGTATGAAGTATTGCAAACCCGTTTTCAGTGGTGTATACATGTCCTAAACCTGACAGTGCTGATTCTACCTCTGAAGATAAATCTAGACCTGGACAGACTTTACTGCATAGTTCAGAGATGCTAAAGTCACGCGGAGATTTAATTTCAGCGGCTCGGTACTCTGCTTCAGGAGATATTAGTTTTTCAGCAACAAGTATGGATGTTCCTACTGAATATCCCGAAGATGTGTAAAAATGCATATTTTTTTCGCTTTTAGGAGAGGTTTCTAAACCACATACCCTGCAATGGGATAAATATGTCCAGCAGGCATTCAGCAGTGCTTTTCCAATTTTTTTGTTCTGATATTCTGGAAGGACCTCTAAAGGCCCTATCCAGCCAACGTCTCCCCACTTATGACAAAAAGCAGATCCAACGATCTTTCCTCGATCTTCTGCTACAATACACCCTTCTGGATCACATTTGAGATATGAGCGGATCAACAGGTCTGAACGTCTTGGATATGTTATTTTTCTACCTGCATCTTTTGTTGCCATATCAGACCAGGCAATCTGGCCAACATCTTGAACCTGACATATATCGCTATGTTTCATCATCCTGATGTTGGTCATTTCAATCTCTCCATGCTTTGTCCCGAATTTCAGTCGAGGTAAGAGTATTTAACAACCTCCTGTTAGGTAATTTCGCTTTTTCAGCTGCAATTTTCCCCAGCTCAATCCTGTTTAACTGATGGGGCAGAACTGCATCTGTACCTATTGAATAGACAGCATCTGGTTCATAAACTTTGCAAATCGTAGAACAGTCGAGATCAGAACGATATGGCGATGCGTTTATCTCTAAAGCAATACCTTTCTGGGAAGCCAGTTCAAATAAGTATGAGTAGTCTGATATCAAAGTATCTCTAATTCCAATTAAACGATTTAATGGATGTCCCCAGACATCTACACGCGGATCGTTTAATGCCTTGGCAATGCGATTTGTCATCATATCTTCAGAGCAATTGAGATGAGTGTTGACTGATGCTATTACCAGATCTGAAGAATTAATAATATCGTCTGGAGCTAATATGATACCATCATAGGATATGTCGACTTCAATCCCTTTTAGTATATCTATAGAGCAGTTCAGATGATTGATAAATTCATTTCTTTCACGGATGAAGTCGGGCATTATGCGGTCACATAACCTGTCCACTATGCATATATACTCATATCCTAAACAGTCAGCTTGAGTGATAATTTCATCTAAATTCAATGAACCATCTGCAGAGATAGAACGTATTCGAAGATCTCCTTTAAGGGTGATGTTTGATTCACCACCTGATCGAAATTCTGGCGATATATATTTCATTCCAAGACGTGCATAGATATCAGATTCTGTATGGATTTCACTCATAGATTCTGGAGATAGTGTAAGTCCTAAGGTCGCTGCTCTATTTTCTAGATCATTAATATGCTCAACGGGGCCAGTAAGCTTCAGTTGTTCAAATGGTATTTGTTCAGGACTCATGGATTTTAGCATTGCCGCAGTGCCAGAGATAGTTTTACCAGTGGCTGTTTGTTTATTAGCATGTGTTAGTTCCTGAATATCAGAGCACATTGCAAACAAAGGTACGGCTCGGTCTGCCGATGAAGAGACAAGAATTGTAAATGCGGTTGCAATCGCATCTTTCCGTCTAAAAGGACCTGCAAGCTCTGCTTTTACCGTCCAAAGATCTTTAGAGATATACTTAAGAACGTTTTCGGCAGAAGCATTAACGATGCAATATGGAAGTTCGGCTGATTGTTCACCAAGCCATGCAATAAAACTTTTCAGCTTAGACTCCACCGTAGGGCCCAACCCAGGAATATTACAGATTAGTCCTTCTTCCACCGCTAAAAGTAGATCAGCTGCAGAATGAACATCTGCAAATATGCAAACGTCAGCTATTTCTCTCAGAGTTAATGGAAGTCTTCTAAAAACATCCATATCTTCTGGAAGAATATTTCTAGCGTCTTCCAGTATGCCTATTTTACCAGTTTCAAAATATTCTACGATTTTAGATTCTATCGAAGGACCGACGCCTTTAATTTCACGTATCCGGCCAGACGTGTAAATTTTATATAAATTTTCATTTAAATTTAGAATTTCTTCTGAAGCATTCAGATATGAAGACGAACGCCACTGCTCACCCTGTATCTCCATGGCAATAGCTAGATCTTTAAAACAATCAGATATTGCACAATTTTCAGAGTTCATCCTGAGGCCTTCTACATCTTAGGCTTATCATTGAGGCAAAAACTCCTGCACCTACTCCGTTTCCAATATTAACCACTGAAATTCCCAGAGAACATGACTGCAGCATAGATCTTAAGGCTGTTTCGCCTTCTCCACCAAACCCATAACCTACAGCTGTGGGGAGACCTATTACAGGCACACTGGAAAATGAAGAAACAACAGAAGCTAATGCTCCTTCCATACCTGCTGCAACAACTATGGCATCTACATTTTCATCCAGCATATTCATAAGAGGGTCTAGAAAACGATGGAATGCAGCGATTCCCACATCATATGACGTTATTGAATCAACACCCATAGCCGCTGCAACGAGCTTTGCTTCTTCCGCGTATTGAATGTCAGAAGTGCCTGCTGCCATGATACCTATTAAACCAATCGGTTTTGGAAATTCTCCAATCTGTATCATTTTCGCATCATCTACATATCTAGCTGTTGGAATTTTATCATGTACAGCTTTATAATGTTCAGGAGAAGCTCTAGAAATCAATATGAGATCACTTTCAGCGTTATACGCGATTTCAGCTGTTTTCACAGGGGACTTTCCTTCACCAAATATTATTTCTGGAATTCCTTTACGATTAAAACGACTTTTGTCAAACAACGTATGATTTCCTATAGTCTGAATGTAATCTAACCGCAACTGTTTTTCAGCTTCTTCTGCAGTAAGATTTCCCTCTTTAAATTCGTTTAAAATATTTCTTACATTCATCAGCATGCTAAAAAGCAGATCAACATTTTAAAAGCGTAGGTAGTTATCCATGTTTAAATGAGTGAAAAATTAGACAAATTGAAATTCACACTTAAAGAGATGAAAAGTGTAGCTGTTGCATACTCTGGCGGAGTAGACAGTACGTTTTTATTATATGAAGCTCAAAAAGTATTGGGTAAAAACGCTGTTGGAATATTGAATATATCCCCAATAAACAGTACCCGGTCTATACAATCTGCCCGCGATACTGCTAGAAAGATTGGAGCAGACATAATTGAAATATCTGTAATAAATAATAAATTGAAGATGAACCCCCATAACAGGTGTTACATCTGCAAGAAATCAATGATGTTAGAAATTAAAAAAATTGCTGAAGCTCTTGATATTGAACACGTTGCTGAAGGCAGCATTGCAGACGACGATCCATCTTTAAGACCAGGTATGAAAGCACTTGAAGAACTGGGAGTATTATCACCGCTGAAAGATGTGGGATTGACAAAAAAAGAAATTAGGGTGCTGTCTGCAGAAGCAGGTCTTCCGACTGCAAATGATGTGTCTGGGACATGCTTGATGACCAGAATACCTTTTGGAGTAGAGGTGAGTGATGAAAAATTAAAAGCCATTGAAAAAGCAGAAGAAGTTTTATTCTCTTTAGGAATTTTTAATCAAAGGGTGAGATTCCATGAGGACCTTGCTAGAATAGAGGTTTCTTGTGATTTGCTGGAAAATGTTGTTGCCCACCGCGAGTATATATCATGTGAATTTAAAAAACTAGGATTTAGATACATTTGTCTGGATTTAGAAGGATATAGGTCTGGAAGTATGAACTGAGTTTTACTCAGTTCCTTTTCCTTCCATAGTATTGTTGAATGTAACAACATTCTGAGGAAATGGAATCTCTATTCCCTCTTCATTGAATCTATTGTTAATTTGTGCTTTGATTTCGGAGTTAACTCTCCACATTTTTTTAATGTCATCTACATAATACCAGATTGCAAAATCAAGAGAACTTGAACCGAAATTACTGAACCGTACGTATGGCGCCTGTGCTTTATTGTTATGTACAATATCAGGATGTTTATTTGCAATATCTAAGAGGATTGATTCTACTTTTTCAACATCAGACCCGTATGCAACACCTATTGATGTATATAGCGCCCTGTGATTATCTGGCTCAGAGTAATTTGTAATCTTGTTTGCGGCTATCGTTGTGTTAGGAATGATAATAATATCATGGTTTATAAGATCATATAATTGAGTTGAACGTATCCCAATTTTTTTCACTTCGCAGATTTCTCCGCTGTCCAGCATCACTCTGTCATCAATCTTAAAGGGTCTATCCAGCATAACCTGAAGGCCTGCAAAAAAGCTGCTGAAAACATCTTTTGCTGCCAGTGCCACTATTGATGCACCTACTCCAACACCAGCAACGAGTAACGCCACATTGATGCCAAGAGCATTTAGCAGAAATGTAACTCCGGCAACTGGGACTAAAATCATACCAAGAAAATGGAGAATTGGAACGATGGCAGACCCAAAATTAGATCCTACTCTGTTAGACCAGGCACGCAGGAAACTTATGAAAACCCGGTCAAAGATACGATAAGCTACCAAGGTATACATTACAGTTAAGATTATTATGAAGATTTTATGCATCAGAAGATGATCATTGTTTGAAATACTCAGGATATCTACAGAGCTTATCAACCCGTATAATAGAATTGTAATCAGAATCGGGACTCTGGTGATGTCATAAACAATGTTATCATATTTGTTTTTAGTTTTGAGCGTAAATCTTTCCACAAATGGATCTACAATAAAATAGACGATAAATCCAATTAATACCCATATAGCCAATGTGATGAAAAATGTCCAGATCAGACTATTGAATGGAGCTGGAAGAGTATTTTCCCAACCAAATATTTTATTTCCTACTGATGAGAACAATGAAGTTATATTGATTGTAGTCTGAGCGTCGTGAGTCTGTTCAGAACCAGGTTGTGAAAGGTCTTGGATTATAAAGTGCACATCCAATGTCACACTTTTAGTGCTGGCGCCTTCATATGTATGCACATTAATGCTGATTACATCATTTGTTCCACTTGCAAGGGTATAATTTTTAGCATATTCCAGCGATCCAACAGAACTATCACTCAACTCTGCTCTGACTTCAATCAGATACATAGTGTCGTCTTGATTCCAAATTCCCCACTCAAATGTACAGGAATCTCCAGATGTAATATCTACCTCAGAATCTCCAAAACCGTGTATTGCAGTTTCGCCAGATACGGCCGGTATAAAGATGAGAGCTAATAATATGGATATTACCAATATAGGAAATCTTTTAGACACTACTGACAAGCATATCGTCTATATTTAAAAAAGTACCTGAAGCCCATGTGCTAAAAATGAAAATAAGGAAGAGTGGACTGAGCGGGACTTGAACCCGCGGCCTCGACATTGCGAATGTCGCGATCTACCGCTGATCTATCAGCCCTTACAATTGCCCCGTAAGATTGTTTTGTTTATATCTCTTTGCTCGCATATTGCATAATCAATGAGAAAGTATCGCATCAACGAACTCTTTAGTATTATCTAATGCATCATTAACAAGCGGGCCTTTTAATCCAGATACTTCGATGCGGAGCAGTTTATCTGAGACATTTACACCTTTCTGCGACAGAATGGATTTAATGGTCGGTGCAGAACCATTGTCGATATACTTCAATTTTGTCTCCTCAGCATTAGAGCTGTTTTCGGGTATCTGCATGATTGTATCAAATGCTACTGCAGTCCCGGAAAAATTACTTCCATCGAATGCATCAAGAAACTTTCTCATTCTTCTTGTTGGCTTACCGAAGCGTGTTGGAGACCCCAGAAAAAGATAGTCGCAGTCGACTAGCTTTGGTTTCGATTTACCTAGATCATACAAAGATACTTCATAACCTTTAGTTTTAAATTCATCTGCAATTGCTTCAGCTATCTGCTTTGTGCATCCATGAACACTATCGAAGATAATTATCGATCTCATGATTAAACAATCCTTTTTCCAAGAAGCTTTTCTGCATCAGCAACGATTTTGTCTACCATCTGGGGTGCTGAACCAACATAGCTGTTGGGATCAAGTGCGGCATCTAACTCAGATTCTGTCACCAGCTTCATCACTTCAGAATTTTCAAGCAAAGCATCTCTCAGAGATTTCCCCTCACTTTCAGCTCTGATGCTTATCTGCCTGACAAGTTCATGTGCATTTTGCCTTCCAATGCCTTTGGAAGATAATGTTAGCAAGACTGATTCAGCCATTATGAATCCGTTAGAAGAACTGATGTTACGCTGCATATTATAGCTGTGAACTTCAATATGGGAAAAGACATTGTTTATCTTATTCAGAATGTCGTCTGTTAAAGCCATGGAATGTGTTAAAATGAATCTCTCTGCAGAAGAATTTGTAAGATCACGCTCATGCCATAAAATCATAGACTCCATCTGAGGTGCAATGTATGACCTGACGATCCTTGCGAGTCCGCAGACATTTTCAGATAACATGGGATTTCTTTTTTGAGCCATTGTTGAAGATCCCACTTGCTTTTTTGCATCGAATGCCTCGGAAACTTCTCCAATCTCAGATCTCTGAAGATTTCTAACTTCAGTAGCATATCTTTCACAAGATGTGGTTATCAAACCCAGTAAAAAGACCAGTTCTGCATACCTATCACGGCATACGATCTGTGTTGCAGCATCTTCCACGCCAAGTCCAAGATCTGCCATAACTTTCTCTTGAATCTCGAAGAACTTATCTGCAAAACCGGCTCCTGTTCCAATCGCCCCTGACATTTTTCCTACACAAGCACGTCTCTTGATTTCCTGAAGACGTTCGTAGTGCCTCATCATCTCTGAAACGTAACCTGCAATCTTGAATCCAAATGTCGTAGGTATTGCAAATTGTCCATGTGTGCGGCCTATCTCAACAGTGTCTCTGTGAGCATATGACAGTTTAACTAAAGTGCATATAAACTCATCCAGATCAGCTTCGATGATCTCTAAAGCGGCTTTAATCTCTAAAGCTGCAGCCGTATCAACAATATCATTAGATGTAGCTCCCAGATGAACATATTTTCCAGCATCACCGCATTGATCTGAGAGTGCTTTGACCATTGCCATAATGTCATGTTTGGTCTCAGCTTCAATCTCTTTTACACGCTCAAGAGAGACATTATCTAGATTTGCTTTTGCTGTTATTTCATTAGCAGATTCAATTGGTATATTCCCTACTGCAGCGTGTGCTCTAGCCAGAGCCGCTTCAACAAGAAGTTGACTTTTAAGCCTGCTTTCTTCAGAAAAGACAGACTTCATCTCGTTTCTTCCATATCTGTAGTCCAAAGGACAGATTAACATGACATCACTTTCCAAGGCACCATAGCAACATGCCTTATATAAATCTCGTATCAAATCCCTTATACAGCAAGAAGATTAATAGAGCGAGGTCTAGAAGATACTCAGATGGATGTCCTTGAAGCCGGCAGATTACTCACAGATGGATATGCTTTGCGTATTTTAGCAGCAGTCTCATACAAATCCAAAGGTGCACAGGAGGTATCTGAAGAATACAGCATACCAATCGCAGCCTGCTATAGAAGGATTAAGGAGTTAGAAAAAGCTGGCCTGATTGTTAAGTCTGGAAGAATTCTTAATCAAAAAGGTAAGAGAGTCTCAATATACAGCTCAATGCTGAAGAGTGCAGAAATGCTGTATGAAAATGGGCATATGCGGGTAAAATTTAGTCTGAAAACAGGAGGAGCAGACCGTTTTGGAAGCGGGTGGCATGAAATTGACCTTAAAAGTGCAATGTAAAAGCTTTATTACCCCTTGCTACACAAATTAGATGTGTGAATATAATAATTCATATCTGGCAATGCAATAAGAGACAGAGACATCATGAGAAAGTAATATAAACGAGTGTCAGTATCCCCTTCGTTGCCAAGCTATTTATTTGCTTGAATTGAGCGTGGAACGTATGACTGAACTTTTGGAGGAACTTGAACAAAAGCGTCAATTACATAACGTTGAAGCGGAGAAACACCGCAGGATACGTGATGAACTGAATGAAAAGACGAAAGAATGGGTCGAGAAAAGAGATTCCCTTAATGCTCAAGTTAGGGAGCTTGTAGACCAGGCTGCAAAACATCGTGAGTCCAGGGATGAACTGAACGTTAAAGTTCGTGAAGCTAAAGAAGAACGCGACGTTTGGAACAAAGTTGTCAATGACTTGAATGAAAAAGTTACAAAAATAAAGAAAGACAACTTACCTAAGAACAACGGCCCTTCGGTTCAAAAACTCAAAAAAGAATTGAAGTCTCTTGAATTTAAGCAAATGACATCTGTGCTCTCCAAAGGAAAAGAGCAGGAACTTATTGATCAAATGGCTAAGCTTCAGGCTGAAATTAAAGAACGTGAAAAAGCCTATGATCAGAACGATGATATAAAAGATGCTTTAAAAGAACTGCGTGATGCAAAAGAAAAAGCTGAAGTGCATCACCATAAAGTATCAGAATATGCAGAAAGTGCACAATCGGAACACGATGCGATGATCGCTTTGTATGAACAGGCGGATGCATTGAGAAAAGAAGCAGATGCTGCTCAGGAAGCTTTCATAACCAACAAAGTTAACTCCGATGAAGAGCACAAAAGGTACATTGAGAATATACGCCAGGTACATGATTACGATAAAATCTTAGCTGGAATGAGACAGAAAGCTCGCAAAGCTAAGAAGAAAGATGATGAGGCTTCAGCCAAAGAAGAAGCAGAAAAGATCTTTGATCGCTTCAAAGCTGGAGAAAAACTCAGCACCGATGACCTGATGGCGTTACAGAAATCAGGATACCTCTAAATTTATCCACCTTGAAAAACTAATTGCATGGGTAAAACCATGCATACAGTTTAAATTGTTTTATAATTTTTGATAATTTCATTTGTTAAACGATATATAATTATGCTGCATAATAAATAATGATGTTTTCCATCCAGTATCTAAAGAATACATACAATTATGTAGAAAAGGAGATATAATAGTACAATAAAGGAAAGTATAAATAGTGTTTAGAGAATATTAGGGTGGGAAGGACGAGCTAGTCTACAGAGTGCATCCCATCCCTTCTGACAGAGCTAGCCGTCCGCTTCCTATGCGTATGTTTTTTTAGCAAAGTTAATAACCAACCTTCGCTCTCAACTGCTCTGGTATACATGGTGCTCGAAGGACTTGGACAATCTCTAAGAAATGCTATTTCTAAAATTACAAGAGCTAACCACATTGATGAAGAGTTGATCAAAGAGATTTCCAAAGATATCCAAAGGGCATTGCTACATGCAGATGTAAATGTAAAGCTTGTTTTAGAATTAACAAAAGGACTTGAGAATAAAGCACTTCATGAATCACCGCCCCCTGGGATGAGCGCTAAAGAGTATGTGATTCGAATAATTAACGATGAGTTGACTAGTATATTAGGCGACCCCAGGCCCCTGCCAATTAAGAAGCAAACAATAATGATGGTTGGATTATATGGACAAGGTAAAACAACCACAACTGGAAAGCTAGGCAGATACTTCACAAAAAAAGGATTGAAAACTGGAGTTATAGCCGCCGATGTTCATCGTCCTGCAGCATTTGACCAATTGAAGCAGGTTGCGGAGAAAGTCAACGTATCTTTTTATGGTGAAGAGGGTATAAAGGATGCACCAGGGATTGTAAAAAGAGGCTTGGAACATTTTTCAAATATGGACGTAATTATCATTGATACATCTGGACGCCATGCTTTAGAAGAAGATTTGATCCAAGAGATTAAAGATGTAGCTGATGTGGCAAAACCTGACGAAAGAGTTCTTGTTCTAGATGCTGCGGTAGGACAGCAGGCTGGCCCACAAGCTAAAGCATTCCATGATGCGGTCAATATTACAAGTGTGATTATTACCAAAATGGATGGTACTGCAAAAGGTGGAGGGGCACTGTCTGCAGTAGCTCAGACTAATGCTACAATTTCATTTATTGGAACTGGTGAGCATCTAGTAGACCTAGAGCCATTTGATTCTGCAAGGTTTGTATCCAGGCTTCTTGGAATGGGTGACATTCAGAGTCTTCTTGAAACCGCAAAAGAGAATATCTCGGAAGAGCAGGCTGAAGAAACCGTTAAAAAAATGATGTCTGGAAAGTTTACATTGGTTGAAATGTACGAGCAGATGGAAATGCTCACCAATATGGGGCCTCTTCAAAAAGTCATGAACATGATACCGGGTATGGGAAATCTTGAAGGAAAGGTAGATATGGAAGAATCCCAAGATAAACTCAGACGTTTCAGATATATCATGGATTCAATGACACAAGAAGAAATGGAAGATCCAAAAGTAATTAAGGCATCGAGAGTGGCGCGCATTGCTAAAGGTGCGGGTGTTGAAGTTAAAGATGTGAGAGAACTTATCAGACAATACAATACATCTAAAAAAGCTGTAAAAGGGTTCATGGGAAATCGTAAGCTTAGAAAACAACTTATGAAACAACTCTCATCGAGCGGAGTTGATCAGGAATGAGACGCTTTGTAGTAGTCGGACATAAAGCCGCATCATCAGGTAACTTTAAACTCGAAGATATGGCCGGCGGCGCTGGACGTTTAGACATCCTCATACGCTGCATAAATTCAGCATTTTTCTTATCGCATTCTATTAGAAAAGATGTCGAGATATATCTTGTCGTTCTGGGTGGAGAAGACGCTCCAAAAACGATAAGAATAGCAGGATCTGAAGTGAAGTATCTAAATCCTGACGAACGTTCTACGGGTGCACTTATTCGAAATGCATTGATGATGGATGTAGAAGACAGAGAAATGCGATCCTCACCAGGCATATATATTTCCAGAGATTCCTTTTATGATGTAATAAACCGACTTTCAGCCAGATCTAAAATAGTTTATCTGAGGGAGAATGGTGTGGATGTGCAAAAAGCGGAATTCCCAGAAGACGTTACATTTGTCCTTTCAGATAATCAAGACTTAACCAGCCAGGAAGATGATACATTATGTTCGTTAAATCCTACAATTTGTTCACTCGGCCCATACTCATATCATGCAGATCACTGCATAATTATAATCAACAATGAACTTGATCGCCGTGGACTAAGTGACGTATGATATAATTTAATAATTAACTATAAAATGATCACGGAGATTAGCATGTCAGAAAAAGTACAGATCCCCCAGCACAATCACTGTCGTACCTGCGGAAAAGCATTTATTGGTACTGAGAGATATTGTTCAGATGCGTGTGCATCAAAAAATAAAGATGAGATCAAGAAAAAGAAGAAAGAACTGTATGTGCTCTTTGGAGTACTTATGGTAATTATGATTGTAGCAATTGTGGCCGGAATGGTTATTTGAGAGTAGGATTAGGCGGAACATTTAATGTTCTGCATTTGGGGCACCGCGCATTATTGGATGTTGCTGCAGCTGTGGGTGACGAAGTTTGCATAGCTATAACGTCTGATGAGTTCATCTCAAAAACTAAAAAATACCGTACACCCTTAAATGAAAGGATAGAACTTGTTAAGCAGTATCTTTCAGCTAAACGATGTAATTATTCAGTTACTGTAATAAATACTCCTGAAGGAAATGCACCACATGACAGGTTTCTAGATGCGATTGTTGTATCTCCTGAAACATATGAAAATGCAGAAAGGATAAACACACTAAGAGCGCAGAACGGTTTACAGTCTCTGAAAATAATTGTTGTCCCTCATATACTGGCTGAAGATGGTATGCCGATATCATCTACCAGGATAATCTCTGGAGAAATTAACATCGATGGGAAAATGTTACGTCCTTTAAAAGTTGCAGTAGGTTCATTGAATAAAATAAAAATTGATGCAACCAGATCTGCATTTTTACGGTTTTATAAAGATGTGGATGTTTTTGGAGTGGACGTTCACTCAGGAGTGCCTGAACAGCCTAGGGAACTTGAAACCCGCCAAGGCTCCATAAACCGTGCTAAAAGATGCATAGGTGGTGCTGACTATGGAGTTGGTTTAGAAGCTGGTATTTTTGAAACAGAAGATGGACTCTACGATGTTCAATACTGTTCGATAATTGATAAAGCAGGGAAAATAACGATTGGTCACGGTCCCGGATTCAGATATCCTGATGCGGTTAAAGAAAGGGTTGAAAACGGCTGGACTGTGGGTGATGCATTCAATACGATGTATGAGTGGGAAAGAAAAGGAATGGGAGAAGGGGCAATTGGGTGCCTTACAAATGGAGTTATCACAAGAACACAGCTTTCAGAACAAGCTGTAATCGCTGCACTGGTGCCTAGGATAAAGAGAGAAATGTTTCCAGAGATTTAAGCCATTGATGCTGATTGCATTTCTTCATTTTTTACTTTGCTTACTGGAAACATAAATTTGCTAACATATATCAACCAAACTATATCAACTGTCATACACACAGCTGCTGGTATGGCGGCAGCATCTCCAATTAAGATTACGGCTAATGCACCTGCCATTCCTGTATTTTTATGAGTTGCAAAGAGGATTTCCGGCACCCTGTCCTCCCGTGGTTCTCCTTTCTTTTTCAAATAAGCATTCAGACTGATTCCTATGCCGAATGTTCTTATAGCCGCTGCGATCAGCAAAGATACTAAAAGAACAGGTTCACCAAAGAACACATAATTGTTTGAGCCGGCAATGGCAATAACTAGAACTGCAAACAGAAGATTGATTATTATAGCTCCAGCAGCAGGCGGTATATGAAGGCGCCTCATAAATCTGGATACGATTAATGGAACTACTATCAAGATTGCAATATACTTCAGAAGCGTCTGTGGATTTATGGCCTCCCCTAAGAAAATAAGAGTTATCAGCGGTGTTGCGACTAACGCTGCAAAGTAGATGACGGTTGAGGATACAATTGAAGATTTCATGTTTCCTAAGAGCAAAGCAGTAAAAGGGATCACAGATACTGCTGAAGGTACTGCAGCTTCTAGAATCCAGCCGTGCCTTATGTCATCTTCAAAGAAGAATGAGATTAACACCGTTACTGCTACTCCAAGAATCATGCATAAAAAGAAGGCTTTGAGGATGTCTTTGGAATAAAGCTTAGGATTCAAGCCTGCTAATTTTATATTGCATAATGAGAAGCACATCATCAGGCAGAGAGAAATCATGGCGATGTCTTTGTTAGTGATGTGATCTGTCTCGGGAAATCCACCGCAGATTAATGCAATAACTAACGCTACCACCAACACTAATGAATTGTTTCCGAGAAGATCTCTTACTCTCACATCGTTTGGAAATATAGTCGATATTTAGTACTTTTCCTATACAATCATCTATTTCACAGTAAAAAATGTATGAAAAACATGTAATTTACACGCAGACCTGCGATTATATTTGTTTAAAATACGAAATACTGCAAGATGAGTAGATCATTAGATTCAAGAATATTCATACGATTAAAGTTACATAAAATACATTTTTGTCCATATCCCATTTGGTTAAAAAAATTCAGAGTTTTTGATACCTGGGTTACAGTACTTTTGCAAATAAAAGATGTATCATCCAACATTATATAAATTAAGAACTATTATCCTAATATACAAATAGGAGATTAGTAATCTCCAACACAGAATTAGACAGTGTTTAATTAACTTAACTAAATAAAAAAGGTGATTAATTGGAGAAGAAAAAAGTAATTGCCATAGTCGCCGTCCTCATTTTGCTGATGGCTGCCATTGGCGTAGTGTTCTACACTCAGCAGGGTGAGGGAAATGAGCCGCAGAAGAAAGGGCTCTACAGGTTGGATGCGACGGTTAGTAACGTAAACATGGGACAGTGTTCGGCAACCCCGGGGGTCATACTTACAATTGAACAGATGTATTCTGAATATTATGGAGATCTAGTGAATGATTCTCTTACAATTGAAGATGCTAAAAAAGATTCTGAATTTTGGAGTAAATACGGTCAATGGACCCCTATAATCAAAGACAATGGGGACGGAACATACACGGTGGAAAGTGTAACTAGTTCAAAGGGTCATGAAAATGAAACTTTAGTCATACAGCCTGTTGATGCAGTGGTTTCACTAGGAACCATGTATACCGAAACCATGTACTTCCTTGCCTGCACACTCTACGGTGTAGAACCATACTCAGAAGAAGGGTTGAATAATGCAGACGTTAAAGCCTACCTTCAGTCGCATGTTGCCGGCGGCATGAGCTATGACTACTATGAAACAAATGAAGTAGAATATATGCTCAGCTATATCGACAAGTCATCATATATCGACCTTGGAGTAAACAGCGTTCAGAGCATTGAGAAAGAAAAACTCATGCAGGCTCTTAAAGATGCAGGAGAAAACGGTTCTAAGAAAGTTTTGTACTTAGCCTCTGGAACACGCCTTACCACAGATTACTATGACAGTAATGTAGATCCATGCAAAGAAACAGGCACATATTATGCATTCTTTGGACCAACAGAGATCTCTGAAGTTTATTCTTCAATCGAATGCATCGGCCACCTCACAGGTTTTGATACCAAGACCATCCAAGAGCTTATAGAGAGCATTCAGCTGAGACTTTACAAAGTATACCATTCGGTTCAAGAAAAAACAGATGGGAAGTCATCAGGATATGCATACTGGGAAAGCGGATCAGGAAAAGCCATTAAATCTGCCATGGGAAAGATCATTGTTGAATTTTTAGGATTTGATTCTAAACTTCTAGATGGTGCAGAACATGACTTGGAATCTCTGCTTCAGGATAAACCTGCCTATCTGATATTCTACACTAATGACTCCCGCACAGATGCTGAAAAAATGAGGGCAAACATCTGAGTCAAACGATTTTTTAATTTATAGGTGGTTAGTATGGATGAAGTAAAGACTTTCGAAGATCTTAAAGATCATCATAAGAAGGTCAGCAGAAAGTCATGGACAATAATTCTGCTAACCGCCGCTTGTCTTATTATTGTATTCATTCTGGCGCTGTTTGTTGGTAATTATGAACTGTCTATATCACAGATTCTCAGAGCATTTATCGGAGATGCGGATTCAGGTACCAGCTATGTTCTATATGAAGTTAGAATTCCAAGACTGCTCTGCTGCATCTTAGTCGGAGCGGCACTGTCCACCTCTGGACTGGTGATGCAGAGTCTCTTCAAAAATCCTATGGCATCCCCGTCAGTTTTGGGCATATCATCAGGTGCTGCATTCGGAGCATCTCTTGCAATCTCTTTTGGAGTTGGCGGATTCTTAGGAAAATATGCAGTTCCTGGGATGGCATTCGTATTTTGTTTCATAACAATGATTATAGTGTATCTTCTGGCTAAAACAAAATACGGAGTGGCCTCGACTACCCTTCTTTTAGCCGGCGTGGCCATAGGTGCATTCTTCAACGGTTTGGTTTCGTTACTCCAATACATTGTAGATGAAAATGTGCTGTCAAATATAGTATACTGGACTATGGGCAGCCTTAACAACTGCGGATGGAATTCCTTTCAGCTTGCATTGATTCCCATAGCAGTTGGAATTGCGATCATGATTTATTACATCAAAGAACTCAATCTCATTTCCGCCGGTGAAGAACAGGCAGCAAACATGGGAGTAAATGTAAAGGGGGTGCGTTTCACATTAATAATCGCAACTTCTCTTGCAGTAGGAGGCGCCGTAGCCATATCTGGAGTAATCGGGTTTGTAGGTCTAATTGTACCGCATATCTTCCGGATGATTGCCGGTCCGAATCACAGGCTACTTATGCCTTTGTGCATCCTTGGCGGCGGAGCATTCATGATCATAGTAGATACAATTGCTAAATCAGCTTTCCATCTGATATTGCCAGTAGGTATACTGACGTCACTGCTGGGAGCTCCATTTTTCATATATATCATGAGAACAAGAAAGAAGGAAATATGGGAGTGATTAGGTGTCGCTTAACGTAAATGATCTTAGATTTTCATATTCCAAAAAAGAGATACTAAAGGGAGTCTCATTTAAAGCCGAGAGGGGAGAGGTTGTCGGTATATTAGGACAGAACGGATGCGGCAAAACTACCCTGCTGCGGTGTATCAACGCTTCTCTCACTCCAAATAGCGGAAATGTAATGCTTGATGGAGAAGATGTTAAGAGTTTATCTAAAAAAGAAATTGCAAGAAAAATGGCATTTGTCACCCAGACGACCAATATCACATTTCCATTTACAGTCTATGAAACAGTAATGATGGGGAGATATCCGCGGATCGGGTCGATTGATACAGAAACCGACAGTGACATCAACATAGTGTATAATGCCATGAAAGATACTGGAACTCTTCAGTTTGCCGACCGCGGCATAAATGAGCTTAGCGGCGGTGAAAGAAGGAGAGTTCTAATCGCCAGAGCATTGACACAAGAACCGGAAGTACTCCTGCTTGATGAGCCTACCCTGCATTTAGATATCAATCATCAGTTTGATTTAATGGAACTGATTAGTAAACTTGCCAAAGAGAAAAAACTTCTGATATTAATTGTAACTCATGACATCATACTCGCTTCAAGATACTGCGATAAGATGATTTTATTCGAGAGTGGAAAAATACATCAGATGGGAAAAACAGCAGATGTGGCGTCTCCCGGCAACTTCAGAGAAATTTTCGAAATAGATTCAGAGATTTCTCAGGATGACCGCTTTGGACTGAATGTTACTCTCATAGGAAGATGCAAAACTTAGAATTCCGGCCAGAAAAATAAAAATGGCGCCGAGGGGGAGATTTGAACTCCCGTGGTGAGACACCACCAGTTTTCAAGACTGGCGCCGTAGGCCGGACTTAGCTACCTCGGCTCGATAAAAGTCTGAATATCTTACTTCATATAAACCTTTGGCTTTATGCGACTCTGTCGAGCTTCCCTTCAGTAACCGCTTCAACATCAAGTTCCAGTGCAACTACAGGATATCTGAGCTCAAAATTAGTTATTACCTCAGGATGGATTTCTCCAAATATACCGATTATATTTCCCTCTGAAACTACCTCCGCACCTCTACCAGGAATAAATATTTCTGACAAAGAAGGCTGAATTTCATAAGTTACCGAGAGATCCCGTAAAATGCTTTCAGCCAATGATTTAATTTCCGTGAAGGAAGACTTTACTGAAATATTGACTGCCGCGAGGCGCTTGTGCCTTACTGCATTGACGACTACGTCTCCGACTTCAAACAATTTTTGAGGCAGATCTCTGTGTTTATTTTTACGCAGAAGGGCCATCTGGCTAGGTATCAATGATACTCTGAGGCACGTATGGTCTTCGCTTATAGGGTTCAAAACTGATACGACTTCAGATTCCGGAAGCCTCATCTTTCTGAATTGTGATTCTTCAGAAGTTAAAGTCAGGGTGGTAGTTTCCAGGTAGCCATATCCTATCAGCAGCTGGCGGATTACGTTTGAAGCTTTGGTCTCATTAAGCTCCGATCCAAATGTCTGATAAGATGGCAGCCTGTTTCCAAAGTTTTCATATCCATAACCTTTAGCGACATCCTCAATCACATCAACATCATGCAGAATATCCAGTCTTGTGGCGGGGATGCTTACCTTTATAAGATCATTGCTGAGTATTTGAGAGTCATAACCCATTTTATCCAGAGCTTTACAGACTTGTTCAGCATTCAGGCTGCATCCCAGAAGTGTGTTTACATCATCAACCTTTATGTCTTTTATCTTTGGATTCAAATCCGGGGTTTTGAACCTTGAAGAGTCTTCGATTGAAACAGAATGTATGCTGCCGCCACGTTCTGCAAGTGCTGATGCAACAATGTTTAAAGCTCCGTTTACAGCGTTTAAGTCTGTTCCAGTCACATCAATGAAAATATTTTTTGTACTCTCCGTAACAGTAGTGAGGGCTCCGTTGATGATCGGCGGGAAGGATATTACGTTATTATTGGCATCCAGAATTACTGGAAAGGTTTGTTTATTATCTAAGAGCTGTGCATAAGCCTTTCCTTTTTCATGCTTGACTAAAATTTCTCTCATTGTCATGCATTCGGTTTTTGCCAGTGGTACGAATGATATTGAATCAGGGTTTACAGCTTTATAGGTAAACGGTGCCGTAATTTTATCCAGATCGTGAATACCTATAGCTACCTTTGCTCTTTTTCTTCCCATGGTTATGTGAAGCTTTTCCTGCAGTTCCATAAGTGATTTTATCGCAGTGTCATTTAGAGAAACACCGCATACGATACCTGCCACAATGTAAGGTCTGACATCCTTTACACTATCTTCAACTTTCAGAGTGATGTGTGAATCAGTTACCGAGTACTTCTTTAATCCTTTCTCAAATCCTAAGAATGATCTCAATGCTGTAGCAGCACCTTCAACGCAATATAAGTCTGGACGGTCTGGGAAAAACTCAATGGACAGTGAGTTCGTCTCTTCATCATACGAGTGGACATCTGCTCCCAGTTGCGGGACCCTGTCCAATAAAGTCTCTATATCTACCTTCTGTCCCAGTAAGGTGTCAAGGTCGTCACGATCAAAAGTAACTACTGGCATTGATGTGCAATACAAGAGTTGATATTTTAAACTTTCAGAAAAAGATGAGGAGGCAGCTGAGCTGCCTCATTTCGAGTTTACTTTTTCATTAGAAGAGGCAGTACTTCTTTTCCTTCAGAAAGGAATAGGGCTACTGCACTTCCAAGATACACAGCTAAGGCTGTTACGATCAGGAACAGTACACCATATGCTGTGTCTAATGCATTTGCGGTAACATCCGGCAGGAATGTAGCTCCAAGTACCCAGAATCCAAGTGCCGTGAATATCAATAAGATCGGCAGAACACGGATTGGCTGTACTTTATATGCGATTAAAGCTTCGAACAGGAATAAGACTCCAGCAAATATTGTTAGATATGCAATTCCCTCGCCTGCTACCCCATAAGTTAAACCTAAGAAGTACACAGCTAGAGTTCCAAAGACCATTGTACACAGCAGATTGCTGTTAAGATAAGATACAAAAGCACCCAGCAGGAATATGATGGCTACAGCAGTAAATATGCCGGCCCCCTGATCAAGGGTCATCGCTCCCAAACCAATCATAGCTACAAGAAATGCTACCACCGATACAGTATAGCATCCCAACGGCTCAGCAAAAGCCAAATTAAACTTTACAGTCGTTTCGTCTGACATCTATTCTCCTCCATATCTACACCAGAGCTGAAGTGCAGGGGGAAGTTACAAGACGCACTTCGTATTCTGATTCAAAGAATGTTCGTGTATAACATGAACATCTTGTTGATTTATCGACATCCTATATTTAAATAACTACGGTTAGATGTAGTCTTCTTTTATATATCGTAAAAAAACAGCAATATTAACACTATATAGACAAAAATACCTCAAAGAGTCTTTAAAAATGGTTTTTAGAGAATTAAGATCACTACTAAACAACTTGCCAGTGAAGGAAATGCAACAGATGACGCAAGGAACATATGCGGCTTTAATAATGCCACATAACATCTACAGCGTTTCACAAAACAGATCGGCTGTCTCTTGAAAATATGATTCTGCCTCTAAACAGCAGAATAAAAACACACATTGAACAATAAGTTCAATGGATTCTGCGGCTGATATCATTCGATATGTATCTCAAAAAACAGCGGATTAATGTCAGAAAGTCCGGATCCAGTCATTTTTTGAAAATATGGTTTATTTGGTTAACTACATGGTTACATATTATAGGTCCATAAATTTTAATTTAACAGCCTTTTAAAATTTACAGATTTTGAAAAGCATTATATACACATGCAGTTCGATAATCCTTTTCAATTAAGCAGATAGATAAATGTTGAATAGAATCAGCAGATACATCAAAAAAATATCAAATTGTTTTGAAGCTGCAGTTTGATAATCTAAGAGAATTAAACTAGTGATGCAGCCGGTGCAGAAACTGGCACCAACCGGCATCCTGTAAATCACCTCACATTGTTTTTTCTAGTTCATCCAGAAAGAACTCTGCCTGCTCTATTCCTTTCTTCCAAAACTCAGCCGATCTTATGTCAAAACCCAGATCTTTTGCCAGATCATATGGAGACTGCGAGGAACCTGCCGAGAGCAGTTTTTTCAGCTTTGGAATGAATGCTTTCCCTTCTTCCACATACAAGCGGTAAAGAGCAAAAACAAACAGCTGAGCAAACACATATGGATAGTTGTAGTAGCGGTAGTTGGGAATATAATAGTGCATTTTCATTGTCCATTCCCATTTCATTTCAGGCAGCCAATCTACGGAATCTCCATAAATGCTGTCTCTGGCTTTCATCCACATATCTGAAATAGCAGAGCCATCAAGGAATTTTCCATTGATGATCGCATCATACAGACTTTTCTCAAACAGGAAACGGGCAGTTACCTGGAAAGCAGCCATCCCAAATTCATCCAGTACTACACAGAGTACAGAGCGTTTTTCTTCTGGAGATTTAGCTTTCTCAAGAAGACTTTTTGTAAGCAGTAATTCTCCAAATATAGAACCGCATTCTGCTATGCATGACCCAGGGTTGAAGTTCAGCGGTTTCTGAGCCCTCTGCCCCAGATATGCATGAACTGCGTGGCCTAACTCATGAGCCTGTGTATAGATATCTGAAAGCTGGCCGTTGAAACTCTGCAGAACGTAAGCACTCTTTCCCCCATACCAGAAGGAACAGAAGGCCCCGCTTGTTTTCCCCACCCTAACATCTCCGTCAATATGGTTGCGGTTAAACATGTCTTCAATATACGCTCCAAACTCTTTATCAAAAGAAGAGTAGGCTTCAAAGACTTCCCTTTTAGAGTCTTCCCATGTGTACTTTATGTTTCCAGAGTCTGGAAGAGGTGCCATCAGATCCCAGCTGCCAAGTTTACTCAGTCCAAGAATTTTGGCTTTTGTTTTAAGATATCTTCTGTAGAATGACTTTCCTTCATCGATAGTTTTCATCAATGCATCTATCGTCTCTTTGTCGACATCATTATCATCCAGGCTTGGTTCCATCGGATCTGAATATTTTCTCAGGCTGCACATTCTGATATGATCGTCACAAATAGATCTGAGTGCAGAAGACCAGACGATATCATCATCTCCCAGCTTGGTGTAGACGATGCTGTTGGCAGATTTTCTGATATTTCTATTTGGATCCTGATAATAACTGATTATTTCTCCATAAGGCATGGTTTTGATTTCATCGCCGACTTTTAGATCAAAAGTTCTTGTCGATAGCCAGTCGCTTTGAAGACGGGACCAGGCTTCAACTCCGTTGAGATCTTTAGACATTACCAGTTTTTCTTCCTCTTCAGAAAGCCTGTGCGGTGCGGACTGAAGTACAAGCTGTAGAAAGTGCTTATACTCAGATAGGATAGGATCTTCAATAAGAGCGGGATTTTTTTCCAGTAGCATTCCCAGTTCGATGGCTGAAAAAGCAAGCTTTTGTGATGCTTCTGTGCCGGCTCTGTTTGCGATATCGCTTAAACGCTGAGCTTCAGGATCCAGAGAATTGGCGTAGTAAGCCAGCCCGGCATACATTACCGGCCCCTCGGATTTCAGATAAAAAGCGTCGCGGTCTTCAATGAACTTTTTAAGACCTTCTGCATCCAGATATATTATTTTACCCTGATACTTCTGCCGGAATTTTTCTGCCTCGGTGGGCATATTTTTCAGATCGTCTTCAATCGTGCTCTGCGATGTCAACTGTGTAAGATCCCATTCTACCAAAATTTCACCTTCTTAACCTGTATCCTGTACCCGTAAACATGGCAATTAGTATCTCTCCTTCGAAAACATGGACTTCATATACTGAAGTATTTCTTGTTTCTCCTACTTTAACTGCCCTGGCTTCAAGGTCTCCTTTTGCTGCTTTGATATAGTTTATATTAGAACACAAAGCGACCTGAGGCGCTCCATAAGAGTTTGCAGCCAATGCAAATGCCTGGTCTGCTAGGGCGAATATAGCGCCCCCGTGAACATTGCCCATGGCGTTTTTCATCCCTTCGGCTGGCATTTTAACGACTGCTTCGCCTTCACCTACACTTACTACCTGGAGTCTGCATAATTCAGCAAACTGTGCGTGATTCATTGCATCCAGGCGCTCATCAATATCATAATTCGTTTTATCTAAGCAATCCATGCGGCGTCACCGTTCAGCAGGGAAAATCAATTTCTTCAAGTTCTCCAGGGCCGACATCTACTCTGTGGATGTTGTTCTGGACGTCTATGTACTTTATTCTTATTCTGCCCTTGGGCATTTTAATAATACTGACTTCCCTGATCGGTGAGTCTATAAACCCTAGAAATCCTGTGAAGTCTGTAGCGCATTCGTAAGACTTGACGTGCTCATACAGATCATGTCTTGTGATTTTCATGCATTGCCGTTACACGCTTAAAGGGCATTATCCTTTCGCCTTTAACTGAACGGATTGCCTGAAAAATAATCAGGAAAAGATGATTTTGACGCGCAAACCTTATGAATGTAAGGGAGATGGCGGAGTTATGCTAGTCCGCGCAGACGGTGTCACAAAATCATTTGGTCCTAAAGAGCTTTTAAAAAATATATCTATGCAGATCGATGATAATGACAGAATAGGCCTAGTAGGCCCAAACGGCTGCGGCAAGACTACACTTCTGAAAATGATAACCGGCGATGCTGTTCCAGATTCAGGTGAACTGGTGATTAAGACGAATAAAATTGTGTATCTGTCCCAGTTCCCGTCGTTTGATAATGAGACTACTGTAGAAGATGCCCTAAGTGTAGATTCTGATGAAGTACAGAACAAAAGGATGCTTGAACTAGAGAACATAATGGCTTCTGGAGAGCTGCCCCGCGGAGCAGACTGGAATGATATTTCCATGGAGTATGCCAGACTACAGGAAGAGACTCTGAGGCAAAATAAAAGCGATGCTGAGCGTGCTTTGGATCATCTTAAGACTTTTGGAATTGAAGACAGAGTCTCAGGAAAAATGAATGAGCTCAGCGGAGGAGAGAGAGCCAAAGTAATGATTGCAAAGGTCCTATCTAGAGCTGAGAAGGCTGATTTAATTATACTGGACGAACCTACAAATCATCTGGATATTGATGCTGTGGAATGGCTAGAAGGATACATTGCTGATTTTAAAGGAGCCGTTTTGATCGTTTCTCATGACAGGTATTTTCTAGACAGAACCGTGACTCAGATCCTTGAGATAGACGGGTCTAAGATGAAGCATTATGCAGGAAATTATTCACAGTTTGTAGACAAAAAGGCTTTAGAGATAGAACGCCAGGAAAAGGAATTCCAGAGAAACTCCAAAGAAAGAGACAGACAGACCCATATAGCCGAAGAACAACACCGCATGCAGTGGTTTTCATCAACTCATAAAACCCGTATGAAAATGCTCGAAAGAATGGAAGTCACGGAAGCCCCTGACAAAAAGAAGGATCTTACGCTGGACATAGACAGCGCAGACAAATCAGGAAAAAATGTAGTAATGGCTAGAAAAATGAGAGTCATGAGGGGCAAGAAGATTCTTTTTGAAGACATTGAATTTGATATTAACCGCGGAGACAAGATCGGACTTTTCGGTCCCAACGGCTCTGGAAAAAGTTCGCTTGTCAAAGCTCTGATGGGTGACATTCCATTTAGAGGAGATTTGTGGATCGCTCCCGGCGCCAAGATCGGATATTTTGAACAGGGCCACGACCATCTTAATCCTGAAATGACATCCTATGAGCAGATCGATGATTATCTAGAAGGTGAAGCTAGATCAAGAGCAAGATCCTGCCTGTACCGCTTGCAGATGACAAAAAAGGATGCTGAAAGGCCGATTAAAACGTTATCAGGTGGTGAAAGGGCACGACTCAGCCTTGCGATGCTTCTGTCAATGAATCTTAACTTCCTAGTACTGGATGAACCTACAAACCACTTAGACATCATGGCTAGACACGCTGTGGAAACTGCGCTTGCAGAGTACAAAGGCACATTTTTAGTAGTAAGCCATGACAGGTATCTGCTTGACTCAGTATGCAGCAAGGTTGCAGAACTTAAAGACGGTACATTCACCATGTTCAATGGTAGCTACTCCCAGTTTAAAGGGGTCAGAAAAGGAAGAGATGTTGTTGAGGAAGCTGAAGTATACAAGGTTGTATCCTCATTTACTGAGTGGAATTCAAGGAAGAAATTTTCCAAAGGCGACCGGATAGTTGTCGCTCCTTCTGAGAAAGCCAATTACCAATGGGCGATGGACAACGGCAAGCTCAAGAGAATTCCAGGGAAAGAGCGGAAAATAATTACAAAGTAAATTCAATATTTTCTGAAAACGGCTGAGATCTCAGATCTTACACCATACTTCTTTTCAGATCTTAACTCTTCCATGCTTATAAGTTTCAGCTGATCGAATATGGATTCTAATTCGTTATTTGTATAATAATGATAATTTATTCCATTTCCTCTTGAAAATGTGTTCTTTTCTACTTCAACACCTTTGCCAAATCTCATATCATCAATAGAGAAAACACGTACTGCCAGAAATCCTCCTGGCTTTAACACCCGACAGATTTCATTTCTTGATTGAGTCCTATCTTTCTCTGAAAGATGTTCCAAGATATGAATGGAACAGACTGCATCAAACTTTTCATCTTCAAAAGGCAGACAGCAGACATCTGCCTCAATAACTGAAATGTTTTCATCGGTGAACTGCTCTCGGCACAATTGAACAGCATTGCGTGAAAAGTCAACTGCTGTCACTGATGAAGCCGTTTTCAGCAAAGCCGGAATATTCTTTCCGTTTCCGCAACCAAGTTCTAAAATATCCAACCCTGGAGGAAAAGGACTTTCATACAGCGGCGGACCTTTCCAAACTGGATTGGATTTAGCGTATTCTTCTTCCCAGGCTTTTAAAGTCACTGCATCTCATCCGAGAATATCATAAACCACGTGAAAGCTATAATCGTTATAGATACAGACTTAAGAACATTCACAGTTCCTATTGGCAAACGGCCGGACGTGTCTCTGACTGCTTTGAAAATAATGTCTTCTCCTTCCGAAAGAGTCCATTCTTCAGTCTTTTCTTTTCTTTTTAATATGTAATTTTTTCCATTTTCAGATAGGGTAGAAGTTGTCACGTTTTGAAGAGAAAGGAGTGTAACCGGTTCTTCTGAAGACATTGCACGCAGGTCTCCTCCAGGATTTCTTACCCCTCCCTTCTTAATCGTATAGTTTTCTCCATTAGATTCGAATGTCACCATCCTTCCAAACGATTTTGGAGATGATATTGTTGTCAATTTTTCATTATCGTGCATAAGATTCCATGCTGCGCTGAACCTGCTTGGGCGCTGCCACTCATATTCTCCCGGTTCAAGGTATAACAGTTCAATTCTGCCTTCTGACTTTGACTGAGTTGCAGTGTGCAAATAAACCCTCCGCAGTAGCTAATGTTTCGACTGTATCTCCAATCATATCCAGCCCTTCTTTTTCAATTATCTGCACTGAAGACCTTTTCATGAAGTGCATTACATCCAGCCCAGAATATGTTGCTGCGTATCCTGCAGTGGGTAGAACGTGATTAGTTCCAGAAGCATAATCCCCGCAGGCTACTGGAGCATATCTGCCTACAAAGATGGAACCGGCGTGCTTTATTTTATTCAAAGCTGACAGCGGATCGGCTACCTGTATAGAAAGATGTTCTGGAGCTATTTCATTAATGGCATTTATTGCATCAGAAAGGCTGTTTAGTACAACATAGCCGGCATTATTCAGCGACTTTTCGATTATTTCCTGTCTCTGAGCTAAAGGAAGCATCTTTTCAATTTCTGAACCGACAGCATCTGCAAGTTTCTGACTGGTAGTTACAAGAATGCAGGCTGCATTGGGATCATGCTCCGCCTGAGCCATGATGTCAGATGCCGCAAATTTCGGATCGGCTGTCTCATCTGCCAGGATGGCAATCTCAGACGGTCCGGCCGGGAAATCAATCTCTACAGTATCTTTCAACATAAATTTGGCAGTAGTGACGAATACATTTCCAGGACCTACAATTTTCTGAACTGGTTCTATGCTTTCCGTACCTAAGGCCATAGCAGCTATTGCCTGGGCTCCTCCGACTGCATATATTTCATCTACACCTGCCAAATCAGCAGCTACAAGGGTGAGAGGATTTATCGGTGGTGGTGTACAGCAGACTACTTTCCCAACACCGGCGACTTTTGCTGGAACAGTACACATCAGAACAGTTGACGGATATGATGCTCTACCACCTGGAATATATGCGCCTATGCTCTCTAGCGGCGTTGTCTTAACGCCTAGTGTCAGACCGGGACAGACTTCTTTCAGCCATATATCAGACGGACGCTGCATAAGATGGAAAGCTTCAATATTCTTTTTGGAAGTTTTAAGCGCTTCAATCAAGCCTGGATCCACAGACTCATAAGCTTTGTCAATTTCCTCGCGGCTGACTATAATAGAGTCACGTTTGACTTTATCAAAACGCTCTGTGAGCTCAAATAATGCAGAGTCTCCGTTAGTCCTTACATTATTAATTATATCCTCAACGGGTTGCCGCACTTCGGAAAGGGTGCCCTTACGCCTTGCCGTCCATTCGCTGATGTTTACTTTGCTCCACATTAGGGCGAATTACGCTTAAGAAGGATTTAAACTTCATGCAAGACTTCACTACATTTCTATAAAATCTAAACAGCAGATCATGATTTTCATAGCTGCCTAAACCATTGCCATATAAAGCAGAGCGATGGGTATATATTGTAAAAAATATTCCGCGCATTTATGGCAACAAAAGTTCGTGCAGCCCATATACTTGTAAGCAGTCAGCTCAGAGCCCAGCAGTTAATTGGCCGTATAAGAAACGGTGAAAGCTTTGAAGCACTTGCCAAAGAGTATTCAACATGCCCGTCCAAATCAAACGGCGGAGATCTCGGATACTTTGAACGCGGACAAATGGTAAAACCATTTGAGGATGCAGCATTCAATGGAAAAACTGGCGAGATCGTAGGTCCAGTAAAGACTGATTTTGGTTATCATGTCATTAAGATCGTTGATGTACAATGATTTGACTGCAGACAATCTGCAGTCTCAACCCCATTTACAATATATAAAGTTATAAATAAATTAATAGTTAATTATCTGTGGTCTGAGTTTTGATAGATAATACATGTATACTTACCAAAATACCTATGATTATGAGGATAAACAGCAATATTGAATTTTTATAAGTAAAAAACATTGAAATGGCAAGCATAATCCATAAAAATACCAATGTTTTGTATTTCAGCGATTTGGGAATTCCTTTTCCGCTCTGATAATTTTCAATAAAGGGTCCAAAATGCTTAGTATTCACAAGCCAGTCATGCATTCTGGGACTGCCTGCACTAAATAATGCTGCGGCTACTAGAATAAATGGCGTAGTGGGCATAACTGGTAGCACGATTCCGACTGCCCCGAGCATTACTGCAATCATGCCCAGCAATGTGTATGCAGCTCGTTTCATGGCGTATCCATCACGTCATTTACACATTGGAAAAAGCGCTAATTAATTTTTGGTACGCTGAAGAATTACCAAATGTTGTTGGATGTGATGGCAAAGCGCATAAAGATAATCAACAATATGATCGGAAAATCATCTGAGGTCAAAAAGATGGATAGACTGATTTACTTTTGGGGCAGAGAGTGCCCACATTGCGCAAAATTGCATCCAGTCGTAGAAGATGCAGCGAAAGAGATAACTCAACCCATTGAAAAACTCGAAGTATGGCACTCTGCCGAAAATGCTCAGTTGATGGAATCATATTCAAAACAAGTAGAGAGCTCGTGCGGAAGCGGCCTCGGTGTCCCAACACTATATAATGAAAAGACCGGCAAAGCTATATGCGGCGACCGCCTGTCTAAAGAGAATATAATTGACTGGGCAAATGAAAGGTAATCAGATATCCAGCAACGATATCTCTGGATTCTCCATAAACATATTGAGGTCTGCCATGAATCCAGAGGCCTCCTCCCTCGATATATATTCTGAATCAAACACAAGTGAAGTGTAGATTATCTTGCTGTTCACCAAACCGCTCCCAGACAATGAGAAATCGTTATAGATCATACTGACGCCGAGAACACATACTTCTGAAGATGTTGGGATGATTATAGGATATGTTTCACCTTTTACTCCATACGGCAGAATTGCAAATGTGGGTGGAGAATATGCAGGTCTGTGTTCTAACTCATAAGCAATGGTAAACATGTCTTTTTTATCCGCATCTTTAATCACAGAACCAAATACCTCTAGATCGTATATATTTTGAATGAAGAGCCTTTTCTCATCTATATAGGAATTAAGGTCCGGATGTTTTTTAAGAGCCGCGACTACCGCCTTCATGACGAATGGTATGTAGTCTATTTTGACACATTTTACCTCCTCTGCATACTTTTTTACCTTCTCTTTCATGCAGAATAGAGCTGTTGCATCCATAGCTGAAGTCAACGTGGTAAGTACAGAGAGTCTGTTGTGAGCTGCATATTCCATTTCTTGTTGCATGATATACCCGTATCGACCATTTTTCTAACCCATATTATTTATTCATGACGATGAGAGAGCATTAATAAACAATAAGCTCCAAAAAGTACTGTATGGACAAATTCGAAGACAAATGTACGAATTTGAAAGGCATGGATGACCTTGAGAGAACAAATAACGTAGACGAAATGGAGAAAAAATGCATCTGCCCCAGTTGTCCTACTTACAATAGTTGTGCTTCATCCAATAAAGAATATCTTTACTGCTTTAAAGGCGGAAGTCCGTGCATAACTGATAAAAAGAGGTGTATCTGCCCCGACTGTCCGATATATGAATCATCAGGTCTTAGAAATGTATTTTATTGTATAAATGGTTCTGAGGTTGAGATTAGAGGTAGCCACTAATCCATCGAGGAATCCAAATGAAAAGCATACAGGATTTGAACCGCCTCAACCCTGAAAAGAGGAAAGAAGCAATAGCAGACATGCGTGATAAATGCGCATGTCCATCTTGCCCTACATACACTGAATGTGCTGCAGACAGGAAAGAAACCACATTTTGCTTTTATGGAAAATCATTAGACTGCATAAACAGAGAAATTTCCTGCAAATGTCCTAAATGTTCTGTTCATAATGAGTATGGATTCCGAAAAAAATACTATTGTACAAAAGGCGGAGAGAGTACTGCCCCTAAACGCCTGTAAGTCGATTTCTTACTGAAGATTATAAATAGGTTCAGGCGATTAGTCGAACTGCTAGGCTTGACCGGGACGTTCGGCACGCCCTTATACACCGTAAACTGTCGATAACGGGGGTGACAACGGGGGACGGCGTAACCTGAGAGAAACGAGCCCAGCTATCGACCATGAAGTCTTGTCCTATGGAGTTGGAAGCTGTCTGCGGGGACAGTTGGAGAGCGGTTCCCCTTACACTGATCATGGAGAACGGGCCAGGCCCTGACGGGAGCAGCCTTACCATGGATTACTAACGTTCAGAGGGTCGCAGGGCTGAGAAGAGGGCTGGACCACTCGCAACAATCAGGGCATCAACCTCTGTGGCCTAGCGCTTTTTTACATTTGATGGAAGCTTGCTAGGATCACAGCCTGTTATTTTTTCTACTGCAAGATCAAAGAGTATAACCGACTGCATACTGTTTTTTAGAATGACTTTTTTAGAATCATTTACATTCCCAACGACTGCTGCATCCAGTCCTCCCTCTTCAAAAATATCTATTATTTTTTGAGAATTGTTTGGATCACAGGTTATAACATATCCGCATCCCTGATAAGCTTTCATCCACTGGACTGGATCTTCATTTAGGGGTATCGGAATCTTGTCAACATAGACATCTCCGCCTACCCCACTGGTTTCCAGCAACATTCCTAAGGTTCCAAGGCATCCCGGATTGCTGATATCCTTACCAGATTTTGCTAAATGCAGCTTTCCTATCTTATTCATCAAGAGCAGTTGTTGACGGCATTCTTCAGCAGTTTTTTTGGATGTGGTATCCCAGGCATAAGGAAGAGTTTCTGGAAAAAATCCCTCCAGATCCATTGCCATTATGATATCATCTCCTGGTTCTGCTGTGTGAGAGAATATAGCATTGCCTGCCTCAACAGTGCCTAAAATCGCCACATCAATTGCATTGTACTCACAATCTGGATGTGTATGACCTCCAACTATGGGAACTCCAAACTTCCTCACTGCAGATTCCATGCCTTTCATTACTTCAGCACAGACTTTTTCATCTTTTGAAGATACTATATCAACCATAGCTAATGGTATTCCGCCCATAGCTGCAACATCATGAATATTCACAAGAACTGCAAAATACCCAGCGTAGAATGGATGGACTTTCATGAGTGCTTCCATTATACCATCTGCAGCTAACAGGAGCTCACTCCCGTTGTGCATTATTACAGCACAGTCTTCTCCATAGGCAGCCAATATATTATCCTGTGGTATGGAAGGAAAGAAATCGACTACACTAGATATTGTTCTCTTTCGTGTTACCCCGTGAAATGTTTTAATCTCCGCAGCCAGGGTTACTAAATCCATAGTCCATACATGGCGGAGGGGCATATATATCTTACCTGACTATTGAAGTGCACATAGCCAAGAATTAAGAGATTTTTAGCTGATTAGAGTTCAAAAAGTGTTGTCTGCTTTGTCTGTTTCGAATATTGATTGACTTCCACCAGCTGAGATAATATCTGATTCAATAAGTCTTCATACGCATCTCCGAATTTCTCCTCATTATAATAAATATATGCAATGTTACTGTCAAAATTCTTCCAATTGGTGCGCTGCAATATTTTCTTCGCTTCTTGTTTATCATCTTTACCAGCCTGCTCCACATTTGGTTGATCCTTTATACCAGCTTTTTTTAACTCGTCCATAAACACAGCCCGTTTAAACAGTTTACAAAAGGCATGCAGAGCAAGAAGATCTGCTTCTGACCCGCTGCAGATATTTCGAGAACACTCTCCCACCAGCCCATAAATGTCCAGATTTTTTGTTTTTACAGGAAGATATAGTTTAGAAGGCGGTATTTCCTTTTCCTTTAACAGATTCAGATCAGTCAATGCTCTCAAATATCCTGTAAGAATCAACTTATGCATTGTGATCCCGTTTGTTTCTAACTCCCTAGATAATGCACTTATTGATTTTCCATCTGAACCAATTAGTTCAAGGATAATGTCTTTCAATGGACGCTGTGGATCAAACATTAGGTAACCAAATAAGTAAACAATTAGGTAATTATATACTTTTTTAGAGAATCTCAAAAAATGATAGTGATGAATATAGTATTACTCATATATTAGCTGATATTACTATATATATTGGTAATTCTATACACCTTCAATACACTACTAAAGTGAAGGGGGCAGTCGTGACTCTCGAAATAAAAGACTTGGTTTTCGGGTATGGAGAAAGAAGAGTGTTAGATGGTTTTTCATTCAAAGCCGAAGGCAACAAAGTTATTTCCATACTCGGCCCAAATGGCGTTGGAAAAACTACGCTTTTAAAATGCATATGTGGATTTATCAAGCCCCAGTCAGGTTCAGTAGAAGTTGATGGAAAAAATGTTAGAGATTTGTCTTCAAAAGAGCTTGCCAAACATATTGGGTATGTGCCTCAAAAATGTCCTGTTCCTCGTACAACAGTGTTTGATACGGTTCTCATAGGCAGACGACCCTATATAGAATGGGGTGTGACAAGCAGAGATACAGAGATAACCTGGGAGGCTCTTGAGTCGCTGGGTCTGACGGACCTTGCACTTAGATATTCAGATGAAATAAGCGGCGGAGAATTTCAGAAAGTCCAAATCGCCAGAGCAATGGTTCAAGAGCCTAGCGTACTGATACTTGATGAGCCAACAAACAATCTGGACATTGCAAATCAGCATATGACAATGCACATGGTATTGGATGCTGTGAATTCTAAGGGAATATGCACTATCATGACAATGCATGACATCAATCTAGCTGTACATTACTCGGACCTGCTTATGTTTGTTAAAAACGGCAAAATAGCCGGATACGGGGGCTCAGAAATAATCACAGAAGAGCTTATCGGAGATGTATATGGAATGGATGCAGACATAATAGATCATCTTGGAACTCCATTTGTGATACCTAAAAGAAAATATCAGCATATTCACAAACACCCACATAGTGCAGAAGATCATCTTCTAGAAGGATACACTGGCACAGAATTTATAAAATGATCTGTTGAATTCCGTCACCGTACGTATGACAATAGACAGGATAATTGTCAGACAAATTACACTACAGGCATACAGCATGCATATTTTTTGAAAATTGGAGATATGAGCAGACAAATAGATATGTTACCATATTAGGTAAATAATACAATAACTCCAAAATTTTTTCCAATGTCTGACGAAATCTATCCATGGTTGCAAAAAATCAGATAAGATAAAATACCCAATGTGTGATGTGCTGGCAGACAAAAATTGTATCCTACAAAAAAGACCTAAGTATGACAAAGTAGGACAATGACATATTTTATATACTTCTTGAGTCATACATAATCTGCAAAATCTGAGGCATTCGCATGGATGGGGAAAGAATATCGTTGCGGTTAGAATCAGAAGATTTGGAGATTCTTGATGAATTCATCGAGAGGCATCCAGAGTACTCAAACCGTTCTAATCTTGCAAGGGTAGCAATTCGCGAATACATAGAAACCTCAGATGGTGCAAACCCCAAAACTCGTTCATTGAGCGAGCGCGAAGTCATAATTAAACTTCCAAAAGCGCTACACAAGGCTCTTTTGACAGTCGTTGATGAAGGCTTCTTCGATTCAATCGGAGAAGCAGTCCTTGACTGCACCAGGAAGGAATACCTGAACACAGATGCAATGAAGGCCGCAGCGCATAAAGCTCAAATCAGCAACGGTACGGTTGAAATCATTGAAAAATAAGCAAAATTGGCGGGCACCAATTTGGCTTATGCATAGGAAGATAAACGCTAACATTTGAGGGATGACAAATGAATTCAGAGCAGGTAGCTGCAAAAATTGCAAGAGGACTTACAGATCCTCGCATCACTGTTGTCGGATGCGGTGGTGCTGGTTGCAATATAATCAACAGCATAAGTACAGAATTAGTGAATGTGACATCAGTAGCAATAAACACTGATGACACAAACCTGGACGGCATTGAAGCAGACAAAAAACTTCTCATTGGGAAAGATATAACAGACTGCAGAGGTGCTGACGGAAACGTAAGCATTGGAAAACAATGTGCCGTCGAGGCTGAAGAGAGCATTCAAAGTGTTTTGGATGGAAGTGATATTGTATTCATAGTTGCAGGCATGGGAGGAGGTACAGGAAGCGGTGCCACTCCCGTAATTGCAGACATTGCACAGAAGATGGGATCTGTCGTTGTCGGAATAGTAGTCAGTCCATTCTCATTTGAAAGAAACAGACAGAAAGTAGCTACAGACGGTATTTCATCCCTTAAGTCTGTAGTTTCAAACGTTGTAGTCGTAGATAATGACCGCCTCCTTCATATGGCTGGAGATTGCAGCATGGAAGAGAGTTTTAATGTCATCAACCGTTTCGTAGCAAAAATCGTTACTGTGATCTCAGACAAGATAACCATTGAGATTAGAGATCAAGTCGCTGCCGAAGTCAAAAATGAGGTTCGAGTATTAGAACCTCAGGCTCCATTAAAGCCTCAGGCTTCAGAAGTGCCGATATGTGGAGTTCTGCCATCTATATTATCAAATCCACTGCCTCAATAAACAGGAACGAAAGTTCCTGTTTTCCTTATTTGTTCTGATTTTGTTGATTTTTCATCATTTAAGCGTATGCCAATTGTTGGATTATATCAGCGTGAGCTCTCCGGATCGACATTAAAAAACCGTTAATACCAACGAAGCGTATAGTGAAAACGTGAAGATCGGATTTGTAATAAACCCAATAGCAGGATTAGGCGGAAGCGTAGGCCTGAAAGGAACAGACGGTAAAAGATGTGTTGAAGCTAAAAATCGCGGTGCCGTCTCTCATGTGTTTGAAAGGGCGTCAGAAGCTTTTGAGTGTGCTGGAGATCTCATGGATTCTGAATTTCAAACTGCAGGTGGCCCGATGGGTGAAGACATATTAAAAAAATTTACATCCCGTATTAAGGTTACATACACTCCCAAGAATAACAGCGATAACGAAGATACGAAGGCTGCCTGCAGGACTTTTAAAGATGTGAATCTGCTCATATTTGTAGGCGGAGACGGCACAGCTAGAGACATCATGGATGCAAGACAAGATGTTCCAGTGCTAGGAATTCCAGCCGGTGTTAAAATGCATTCTTCAGTATTTGCCAACACCCCAAAAGAAGCAGGCGATCTTCTCCGCATGATTCTGATAGGTGGCTTTAAGATAAGGTCTGCAGAAATTATGGATGTAGATGAAAACGCCCTGGATGAAGACAGGATGAGTGCGTCTCTTTACGGCTATCTGCCATCCATAGAAGAGAATGATTTTATGCAAAGCTCAAAAACGATGTCATACGGAGCATCCGATGAAGAGATGAAAAAATCACTGGCAGAATTTTTTGTAGCTGATATGGAAAAAGATGTTCTATACATATTAGGCACAGGGAGCACTGTTGAGGCGGTTGGACGTAAGCTTGGAATAGATAAAACAATGCTTGGAGTAGACATAGTATATAACGGCACAATGCTTGGAAAGGATCTTTCTGAGAATGAGATTCTGGCGGCATTGGATAAATATCCCATAGCTAGAATAGTTGTCACCCCGATAGGTTCCCAGGGATTCATATTTGGAAGAGGAAACCAACAGATATCTGCAAAAGTAATCCGCAGAGTAGGTGTTGAAAATGTAATAGTCATAGCGACGCCTGCTAAACTGAATGAAATAAAATGCATAAAGGTAGACACCGGCGATTTAGAACTAGATGCCATGTTCAAATGTTATATGCAGATAGATGCCCATAGTAAAGAAGAACGTGTTGTGAAGATCGAAGAAGAGTGAGTATATCTATTTAATTAATATTCTAAAGAAGAAAGTTATATATGTGGGCTTATGCATGCATTAATTAACTATTGTGAAGATAGGGAATGACAATGGTCGTATACGATAGTATATTGGACACTATTGGCAAAACGCCCATAGTGAGACTAAACAAAATGGCTCCAGAAGGCTCTCATGTATTTGTTAAGATTGAGAGCTTTAATCCAGCAGGGTCAATCAAAGACCGTGCCGTTTTGAGAATGATTGACGACGCTGAAGAGAAAGGTCTTCTAAAAAAAGGCGGAATCATCGTGGAGCCAACATCTGGAAACACAGGTATCGCCATCGCCCTCGTTGCAGCAGCAAGAGGATACAGAGCGATCATGACGATACCGGATACAATGAGTAAAGAACGGACGGCATTCATGAAGGCATATGGTGCAGAGATCGTCTACACCCCGGGAAAAAATGGAATGGCCGGCGCTGTTGAAAAGGCTAAAGAGCTCTGCGAGGAACTCGGAGCATTCATGCCTATGCAATTCAGCAATTCATCCAACATTGATGCACATTACGTGACTACTGCAAACGAGATACTGAATGATCTACCTGACATAGACTACGTTTTTGCAGGCATAGGAACCGGCGGAACTGCCTCAGGAATCGGAAGAAGTTTAAGAGATTCTAGATCCAAAGGAAAAGTAATCGGAGTAGAACCTGCTGAAAGTCCGCTGATTACAGAAGGCCATACAGGCCCACATAAGATTCAGGGAATAGGTGCAAACTTCATACCTGACAACTACGACGTAAATGCAATAGATCATGTTGTAACCGTGAAAGGAGACGACGCAATCACCACGGCGGTAAGGCTTGCAAAAGAAGAGGGGATATTTGCCGGAATATCATCCGGGGCTGCAGTGTTTGCAGCTCTGCAGCAGGCAGAGAAAGAAAAAGGAAAGATTATACTTGCAATACTCCCTGATGGCGGAGAAAGATACATTAGTTTAGGGATATATGATTAATTATTAACATTATACTAAGAAGGTAAAAACATGCAGAAAGATAAGTATAAATTTGAAACTATTCAAGTTCATGCAGGTCAGGAAATTCCTGATCCTGCGTCAGATTCAAGGGCTGTACCCATATATCAGACAACAGCGTATGTGTTCAAAAATTCTGCACATGCTGCTGCACGTTTTGATTTGTCAGATCAGGGAAATATATATGGAAGACTGACAAATACAACACAAGAAGTTTTTGAGAAGAGAATTGCCGCTTTGGAAGGTGGAGTGGCTGCATTGGCAGTGGCTTCCGGGGCTGCAGCAATAACATATACAATTCTGAATCTGGCACAGGCAGGAGATCATATTGTTTCATCTCAGGCAATATATGGCGGTACTTTCAATCTGCTGGCTCAGACTCTGCCGCAGTACGGGATAACAACCACGTTTGTGGACCCAGATGAAAAAGACAGCTTTGAAAAAGCCATCAAACCGAATACCAAAGCTATTTTCATAGAGACAATTGGCAATCCTAATGCCACTCTGATTGATATTGAAAGAGTAGCAGAAATAGCTCACAAAAATAAGATTCCACTGATTGTAGACAGCACATTCTCTACACCTTATTTGATCAGGCCTTTTGAGTACGGAGCAGACATTGTTGTTCATTCTGCAACAAAATTCATAGGCGGACACGGCACGGCAATCGGTGGTGTTATTATAGACAGCGGAAACTTTGACTGGAAAGCCAGCGGTAAGTTCCCTTCATTAGTGGAACCCAATCCAAGCTACCACGGCGTCAGTTTTACAGAAGCTGCCGGTCCGGCTGCATTTGTAACAAAGATCCGCGCCATTCTGCTGAGAGACACTGGTGCAACAATATCCCCAGTTAACTCATTCATATTCCTGCAAGGATTGGAAACTTTATCTCTCCGTGTGGAAAGACATGTTGAAAACGCCCTTAAGGTTGTAGAATACCTCAGCAAGCATCCGGAGGTAGAGAAAGTAAATCATCCGTCTCTTCCAGATCACCCCAATCATGATCTGTATAAGAAATATTATCCCAATGGAGGAGCGTCAATATTTACATTCGATATTAAAGGTGGAGTTGAAGAGGCGCAGAAGTTTATTGACAAATTGGAAATATTCTCATTGCTAGCAAACGTAGCTGATGTAAAATCATTAGTCATTCACCCAGCTACAACAACCCATGCACAGCTGACTGAAGAGGAAAGGCTTGCACAGGGAATTAAACCGAATACAATCCGCTTGTCGATCGGTACAGAACATATTGATGATATCATTGCTGATCTGGAACAGGCCTTTGGGGAATAAAGGAGGAAACACTGATGCCGATCAATATACCAGACGATCTTCCAGCAGCATCAATACTGGAGTCTGAAAAGATTTTCGTTATGAACGAAAATCGTGCTCGGCATCAGGACATCCGTCCGCTTGAAATTCTCATATTCAACTTAATGCCTTCAAAGGTAGAGACAGAAACGCAGATTCTGAGATTGCTGAGTAACAGCCCGATCCAGATAGATATTGATCTGCTGCGCACTGAGACTTACATTTCAAAACATACATCTCAGGACTACCTCAGGCATTTTTATAAAACATTTAATGAGATTAAAAATAAAAAATATGATGGAATGATAATTACAGGAGCTCCTGTTGAAAACATGCGGTATGAGTCTGTAAAGTACTGGAAAGAATTCTGTGAAATCCTGGATTGGTCTTTAACTAATTCATTCTCAACCATGCATATATGTTGGGGGGCTCTGGCAGCATTGTATTATCACTACGGGATACCCAAACATCCCCTGGGTGAGAAGATTTCCGGCATTTATGCTCATGTTCCCCTCGACTACTATCATCCGCTGTTGAGAGGATTTGACGATGTTTTTTATATGCCTCACTCCCGGTACATGACAGTAGATGAGTCTGATATAAAAGGAGATCTTAGAGTACTAGCACGTTCAGAGGAAGCCGGCCCTGCAATAATCATGTCCGACAGACTAAAACAAATTTTTGTCACTGGCCATTTAGAATATGACACGATGACGTTAGCAAATGAATATAAAAGAGATGTTGAAAAAGGACTGCAGCCTATAATCCCGGAAAATTATTTTCCAAACAATGATCCAAATATGGCTCCGAAAAAGCTTTGGAGAAGCCATGCAAGTCTGCTGTTCTCAAACTGGCTTAATTATTATGTGTACCAGCAAACACCTTACGATCTGCTGAAAATCGGCAGATCCTGAATATTTTTCCTTATTGAAAGCAATTTGACAGCATAATTTTTAGATATAATTCAATTACTTAGAATTTCATTATCTCAAATATGAGCAGAGTGAGCATTGGTAACAACAGAGTCCTGGTATTGAGCCGCAGAACCCTCTGTGACAACTGCTCTGCTGACATTTGTTTATACAAAAAAGAAGAGGAAAGAGTTACAGAATGCGAACACTTCATTCCCATTCTGGCAGCATATAAACGCTGCAGTTTATGCGGAGAGATTTTTGAGGTCTCTGCCAACTCCATGTCTCTGAGAGAGGATATGTGTTTGAAATGCAGCTACCGCTCATATTCTCGGACCGATAAGCTGCCATAAGATCAGGAACAGGATCATTATTGCAAATGCCCATGTAACTGAATCGACGAAATTCATTCTCTCTTTATCTGGCATTTTCTTGCGTACTTTCTGTACTAACGAATCCAGCCAGTCTCTGAAGATGTATCCTCCATCTAAGGGGATAGCTGGAAGCGCATTTGTAAGACCGAGCATGAGGTTGATCCAAAACAGCCAGTAGAAACAGTTGGCCATAATCCAGAATGAATCGGATGACATTCCAGAGAATATTCCCTGAGGCTCATACACATCAACCAGAGATGCGGGGAACGGTTGATATCCAGTCAGTGGGAGAGTTACATATGTCAGGAATGAGTGGAAGTAATCATCTACAGAGTTATCACCGGCAAATGGATGCGCCATAGAGTCTATCAGAGCCTGAGGGTCCTTGACAACTATTCCCAGGTATGCAGTGTTTACACCAAGGAATGCCATGTCTTCCACTCCTTCGGTACTGATTCCTCTGGACTTGTAATAATCCAGCTTGCTCGTAGGAGTTATTTCTGTAACACTATCAATAATCTTACAGTCTCCCGCTGCGTTGTATGAATATACTACAATCGGCACTGTTTCGCCAGTTTCAAGATCATTCATTACCGTCTTGAAGTCAGTTTCATTACGAATGACTTCTCCGTTTATAGAGTAAATCATCATACCGGGTTTCAGACCCGCATTGCCTGACGGCAGTCCTTGTTCAGTCGTCGTTAGTATGACTCCTGAAATCACATCTTTTGTGAAAGTTTCCCCATTATAATAATACTCTACTGTGACCTTATTACCAGGATCAGGCGCATCAACGTTCGGATAGCCGTCAATTTCAACTTCTATTCCGCCTATAGAGATTATCTGCGCACCTACGGGAATTCCAGCTAAATCTGCCGGGCCGCCTTCATAGACAGTAGATGCCATCGGGGCGTCATAAACTGGTGCAACAGAACCTAATGCTACAGCTGAGAACAGACCTCCAAAAATCAATGCTGCTATAATGTTGGTTCCAGGACCTACAGCATATACAGCAGTGCGCTTTTTTCTGGTGGTTTTTTCCAAGGCTTCTTCATCCGGTTCGGTGAAGGCTCCCATAGGTATTACCATCCAGACGATACCCAGTGATTTTACACCCATGCCGTGAACCCTGGTAAGAATACCATGGGCAAATTCGTGGATGACCACAGCCACTACCAAACCGAGAATTCCATACCATAATGGAATAATTGGATTAATTCCTGGAATCCCCAGAATCATGTCCACGCCGGGAGCGTTTTCTGCAGGGATGTTTGTAACCAATGTTGCTTCCCACAGCAAAAGTGCAGTCATTCCAAACATGATTACGACTACGATGCCTTTGGATAGGAGAGCATAAGCGTTCCAGAATCTGTGGGGACGAGACAATTTATCAATAAGATCTCTTCCGCGACTAGTCCTCCACATAATAAACGGACCCCATGCAGACATGTGATGCTTGGCAAGAATCCCTTTTTTGTCGAGAATATAGACCGCAGCCCAAAATGCGATTACTAATATGATCGCTATCAGGTATCCGTTCATTGTATTCCAATCGCATCAAGCATCAAGCATTATTTATGTCTACTCCGACATTCTCAAAAATACGGATTGGAATAAAAATGAGCTTTTCTTCTGTTTTAGTTACATTTCCCGACAAAGATTGTGCAAAAACCATAGCTAAAAAAGTCATTGAAAAGAAGCTGGCTGCGTGTGCAAATATGTTTTCAATCGACTCAGTTTACCGCTGGGAAGGCAACATCCAGCATGAGTGTGAAATAGGCTGTATTTTCAAAATAAGATCTGAAGATTTTATGGAGTTGTCAGAGTATGTAAAAAGCATTCATCCATATGAAGTACCGTGCATTGTAAGTTATGAAATAAGCAACGGCACAGATGGTTATCTGAATTGGATTAAAGAGTCAACGAATCGGGACTGACCATTTCGATTATCTTTTTAGCCCAGAGAAGCTTTTTCCTTTTGATTTCTGGATCTCTGCCTGCCTTAATATATGGATTTGAAAAATCAAATCCTCTGAGATGTACTTTTTCAGCTCCCAGTGATTTGGCTAGAATAACAGCTCTGTCTCCATCAGTAAACCCACCAAAATTAAACAGACCTTCCAGTGGTCTGCATTGAACAGTGGGAAGAATAAAACCTTCAAACAGTGGAACATACTTCTTCAAAAGATCTATGTTGTCTCCATGACCGTGAATTACTGCAATAGAACCATCTGCATTTGCTTCGATTTCTTTTTGAATGCAGCCGTCTAAATCTGTCACAATGATATCGGGTTGAACGCCTATTCTAGAAACCGAGCCATCAGCGGCTATTAACTTACCTTTGATGCTATATTTTTCCAGATCATCCTCAAGATTGTAGCCGCAACCGCATATCGTTGCTTCACCTGACATTCTTAAGCACTCTGGAGAGACTACTTTGCGTTTCTTACATAACTCAGCAAGAACTTGTGCAGATTTTTCATCAGCGTCCTTGGAAAAACCAAAATTTTTTAAGATCTCCAGATAGAGGAGTTCCCATTCTGAGAACTCCATATAATCACTCCAGATCTTCATCAAAGTCATCGTCTTTCTTCATGGCACGGAAAGAGAAGTTGAGAATGCCAGCAAAGATTGCTAAACCGAATCCCAGCACAAATTCAAGCACTACCAAGAGATCTTCATAGCCAGCGTATCCAAACAGGCTATTGGCTGAATCAAGAGCACCCTGCACGATAAATCCAACGGCAAATATTGTAATGGACTCGACTATCGCTCCATAGGTTATCTTTCTCTCCAGAGCATAGTTGTTTACAAACCTTCCAATAAGTAGGATAACGTAAGAGAATATTGCAAGCCACAGGAATCCCCCTAAGAATGCTAAGATGTGTCTTCCTATGTTTCTGTCTACTACCGCAGCAGCAGAGTCCCAGCCGTAGAATATTGCAGTTATCAGCAATATAATTGAAAGAACAGCAAATGGAATTAACTGACTTCCAGACCGGACAGCCTTTTTCACTCCGCGCAAATACAGCTTCAGATGCTCATCAAGTTTATACGCAAATGAGACCAAATAGGCACCCACCACCAGCCAGATCATAGATATCCCGATGGTGCTGTACGAAATGTTTGAACCATTCATCATGCCTACAAGAGGATCCATGATTGAAAACAGCCCAAAGATGAGCAGTGCAAGACCTATCGGAGCCAGTATCCTCTTACGCATCTTGTCATCCTGAACCATTTTCACGATGATGTAAAAGATGCCTTCCATGGTAGGAGCCTGTTTAACATACACCTTCTTTACAGAATCTACTTTAATTCTGGATGAAATGATCGGATAAATGTACTCGTCTTCTGCTCCGTCTGATACTAATATGACCCTGTCTGCGGAGGTTGTGTTAATAACCGTTTCTAACTGAGTTGTCAAAGCCAGATCGCTTTCATAACCTACGTGGATATCGCCGCAGAGGGTTGCAATCTCTACATCGACACCTTTCTTCAGCATCTCGTCATACATGCTGATCGCCGCAAAAATCGTGTTAATATCAGAGTCCTCTGGATCCTTGAGGGCCAGACCATTGGCGGCGATCATATTCTCTTCTCTGCCGATAAAAGGACTGTTCAAACCAGCCTTTCTACCAAAATCATCGTCTCGGTCCACGCAGAGAACAAGTGTTTTCATTCATCCCCCATATCGAAACCTAAGATATTTAAGCTTCGACCTGGGAACAGCTAAATTAAGAATTTTAACTTTATAACTTTCTTTAAAAAAAGAGTATATTTTAGAAATATTCATACTACATAAATAATAATACTGGCATTTGATCGTTAATAAACTGATAGGCATCAAGATATATATTAGATGCAATATCCCCTCTAGGCAGTCGCTGAAGAACTCTCATTTAATAATCAGCAATAAACTGCAGAGGAAATTCGATGAAAATTGTTTGGCACGGACATTCTTGTTTCGAAATTCGAGATGGCATAACGGTGGTGACTGATCCCCATGACGGTAAATCAATAGGGATAAAGCCACCAGTTGTGAAAGCAGACGTGGTGCTGGTTTCACATGATCATTTTGACCATAACTGCATAAGAATCGTCAAAGGCGACCCTCAGATTGTCACAGATTGTGAAGAAAAGGTTATTGGTGACTTGAAGATCAGAGGCGTGCCGACTTTTCATGATAAGGAAGAAGGTTCTAAGCGCGGTAAAAATACAATTTTTTGTTTTGAGATGGACGGCATAAAGTTTTGTCACTGCGGGGATCTAGGGCATCTGCTTACAGAGAAGCAGGCTGAAGCCATTGGGTCTGTAGACATTTTGTTTATCCCTGTCGGAGGAGTATTTACAATAGACAGCCAAGATGCAAAACATGTGATTGAAACTATTAAACCATCTATTGTTATTCCAATGCATTATCACGTCGGAGGATTGTCGATATCAGTAGACAGCATTGATTCCTTTTTAGACGGCCTTCCAGAAGAAGACGTGCTGGGAGTTGGTAATGAAATAGACTTCAACAAAGAGGATATGTCTTCAAAAACAGAATACTGGGTCTTTTCACCTTGAGTGAAAGCCCATTCTTTTTAAAAAACCAACTTGAAAAAAAGATTACAGATACAAAGCATCTTCGACTCTACCCATTTCTATAGGGGTTGTTTTAGATCCTACTGCAGCACCTTTCGTATTTGCTAAAATGCTGGCACCCACTGTACGAGAACCATAATTCAAAGTTCCCACCGCCACTGGAACTTTAAACAATGATTTGAGCATATCCTGTTCCTCTTTTGTAGCTAGAGGGTGGCAGAGCAGGCCTTTATTGGTAACAGTGCAGACTGACCCGACAGTGTTATATCCTGCAACAGAACCTTTAACGACTTCCACATTAAGGATGTCGGTGATCGTCCTAATGCTGGCATTATCCAAGTCGGGATTTACAAGCGCAGCATTATCATTCACAAGAATGTTGTTGCCAAACGCATTCACACGGTCTTTGACTCTTCTGAAACGAAGTTTACCGCGTAAAGGCCTAAGCTCTGAAAGCGAGACCATGTCAGATGTCACGGCCCCGTAAGAATTCATAGCCATTAAGGTACCAAGGATGGTGCTAGAAGCTAAACTCGTCCTAATTACTTCTACTTCAAGACACGTTGTGATATCATCTACAAGCGAGTCTTGACAATCTAAAGGAACTAATGAGAGCTCTTCATTAGCTACACAGTAGACACCTATGAACGGATTTCCATTGTAGCTAGAGAGTCTCATCATATAACATCACCGCGGATTTAGTTGCTGGCCACGGGTTTGTCTTCTTTGACTTCTGGAAGAGATACTTCGACGAGATCGTCCTCAAATTTCACAGCTTTTACAGTTACGTGAATTGGAGGGTTGGTAATTCCACGAGCCCATATGGCCTCGTTCAGACCTTTGTCGATCCATACATCATCTTCACTGACCTTCATGTGCCTTGCAACATTGGAACGCAGCTCGCTGATAGCTCTTCTAGCCCTCTGTGTACGAGGTACTGCTCTTGTCTTTCTGAGTGTTATATTGATAATTCTCTCATCCATGTTATCCATGTTGCTCACTCCTTCAGATCGTTATGTCTCCAGTTTCTCCTTTTCGGATGACGGAGTACATTTCTGTTAGTCCTAATCATAACCCATGCAGGGACTCTGCGGTTAGTCTTGTCCGCCCTCATTAGGCGGCCTTTCATAGCGGCGGGCTTGTTCCTAGCCATAAACTTTACACCCTTTCAATTTTAATTTCACGCCTCTGCGGCGAAATCTGTCTCAGAATCGCCTTCAGAGTAGCATCGTCTATTTGATTTTGAATACGCCCCATCTGCATGAGGCGGAGCAGCTGCTCTTCAACGGCTGCAGCTACATCTGGATACGCCATTTTTACTTTTGCCAGCCTTTCTCTGGCTTCTGGAGTTAACAACTGGCGCATGATGGCTTGACGCTCTGCTTCCATCTGTTTCGCGCGTTCTTCCATCATGGCCTGCTGCTGCAACTGTGCCTCTTGGGACTGCTGCAATTGCGCCATTTTTCGTCGGCGAAGTTCTTCAAGCTCAGCGTCATGCATATGTTTCACTCCCTTTGAATAAGTATTAGTTATTCATTTCGTCGTAAACTTCCTTGGCAACATTGTCAAGGAATGACTGACCCTTTGGAGAAATTACTCTGCCGTTCTTCTTGTCTTTAGACAAAAATCCAGCATTCTCAAGCTGTATCAAGCATCTTCTTGCAATTGCACGAGATCCCTTGATAGCTCTGTTCGGTTTGGAACCGCGGTCAGCAAAGCCACCGTATTCAGCGGCGAGTCTGGACGTTCCAATGGGGCCCTTTATGTAAACTTTTCTCATAACGGAAGCTGCACGGATAAACCACCAGTCTTCCTGAACTGGAGCATTTTCAGTGTGCCTTCCAGTTTTTACGAATTCTGCCCATTCCGGGACTGCGATCGCATCGACCTGCTTTAATTTCTCAGCGGCCTTCATGATAAGCTTCTCCGGCGGGACATCATAGACAGTGACCATTTGAATCTACCTCTAATGGCATTTGTTCTCTATTATTGAATATAGATAATGCTACCCCCCACCAATATTACTCTGATATTTAAGTCTAGGGGTTCCGGAGGACCATTACTTATTAAGCCTGGCAAGAGGGACAGTGCCTCATTGCACAAGTCCCTAAGATGATTTTGATATAAGAGCTATATTAATGCTCTGTCATACATAACCCAGATTTCAAGTAGATTTGAAATACAATCAAGCTGATGCTTTTTCTGTATGCGCTATCTCGTTGCTATCACTGGAGCTTCCGGAATCTGCTATGGCCTGAGACTTTTAGAAGCTTTGCAGGGAGAGAAAGAGATCATAGTCTCTGAAATAGGAAAAGAAGTTATGACTCATGAAACCCGCATAGATACTGAAACACTCTCCAAATACGGCAGTGTTTACAACGATGATGATCTTTTTGCACCTTCAGCATCTGGCACCCATAAGATAGATGCTATGATTATCTGCCCCTGCTCTCAGTCTACGCTGGCAAAAATTTCCAACGGGATTGCTGATTCATTGATTACACGGTCAGCTTCAGTAATGCTCAAAGAAGGGAGAAAGCTTATTCTTGTTACCAGAGAAACGCCTTTGAGTGTGATCATGCTGGAAAATGAACTTAAGCTTGCCAAATCTGGCGCTACCATCCTGCCGGCCTCACCTGGGTTTTACAAACATCAGCATACTGTAAATGAGCTGATAGATTTTATTGTAGGAAAAATACTAGATCAGCTCGGGCAGAACCACGAGCTGTTTGAAAGATGGGAATGAGTTTACACAAGGTCTATGTAGATTGCAGGCCTCTTCGGTGCTGAAGCTCTTGCCTTATTCTGCGGGTCAGGTGCATCTGAATCGTCTGCAGAATAAACTTTCACATCACAGCCCAGTTCTGATGCCAGAAAACTCTCAGCCTCTTTGAGGTAGTCATATTCGTTCAGCTCAAGAGTGGCTTTGGCGATTTCCGCGTCAGATTTCTTGTTGAATTCCTCAGCCAGCTTCCTTGCGAAATCGGCTGATTCTTTTCCGCGTTTTTTGAGCTCGTTATTAGACATGACTGCTTTTGTGAGAGCAGGGATCGTCAGCATTCTGGAGGCAGCCTTTCTGCCTGCATCTAACGCAGTTTCAAGAATGGAATCATTTTCATTTCCAGAACGCATCATTTCTCGGGATACAGCAGCAGGCCTGAGAAGAGCAGGCAGTCTCAGATTGCCGAGCATGTCTTTTGCCATAGCCTGCACTTTCATTTTCCACATTGGCGTGGTGTAAATGTAGACTGTTCCCGGTTTCTTAGGTGCGGCGGAAGGATCTTCCTCAGCACTCTTGGCATTCTGATTATCAATGACTTTCAGAATCTCTTTGATGTCATCAATGACTGATTCAAGATATTCTTCGGCAATCTCCGCTCCGAAGTCAGAGTCGTTTTCATCATATTTCGGATAGTCGGCAATAGAGACAAAGTCCTCGTGTCCAAGGGATTCCCAGACTTCCTCTGCTATATGCGGTGTGATCGGAGCCATCATTTTTACCCACAGATCCAGAGCTTTCTGCGCAGTCTTCTTATTGCTACCGCCTCTGCGCATATACCAGCGCATATCATTGAGAGTCTCGAAGTAAACTTCATTGGCCATTCCGCGGATGTCATATTCATACATGCAGTCACGGATGGTATCGATGCGAGTGTTCATCCTTGAGATAAGCCAGGCATCTATATCTTTGAGATCTGTACCATTGAGCTCCTTAAGAGAGTCGATAGTTCTCAGAATACGCTCCATTCTTGATTCGTAAGTTACAATTGCATCTTCATCCCAAGCCACATCTACAAATGGCACAGCTATATGAGCATAATATAAACGAAGCGAATCTACGCCGAATTTACCTGCAGCATCAGGTATAGGTTCAGCTCCTCCTTTGGATTTAGAGATCTTTCCCAGTTTGCCTGTGACATACCAGTTTACAAAAATTCCCCTCGGCCACATGTCCTTTGGCAGGATGGCCGTGTGGTTCATCAGAAACGCTGGGAAGTGCACGGTCATATGCTCTTTGCCACCGAGGTTGAGATCCAGAGGATACCAGTATAGTACATCTTCACGGATATTGTGCAGTGTGTCCAGGTCGACTTTTGTATTCTTAGATACAGTCTCTAGATTCCCTTTGCCCAGAAGGACATAATCGAAGAACTCTTCTGTCATCTCGTCTTCGTGAATTACTCCTTCAGAATAATATTTAGAAATAATATAGTAAATAGGATAAAGTGTAGAATCGGAAATGGCTTCGATAATCCATTTGTCATCATATGGGAACCTTGTACCCAGCCAGTTTCCTTGCCTGACACAGGCTCTCTCTCTGAACCAGTCTAAAACTCCCTGTACGTTGTTGTAATAATCAGCCGGGAGAATGTGCATGCCTTTGCAGTGCTCTTTTGTCTGCTCAGTCACTTCAGGGTTGGCATAGTCGATAAACCACTGGTCTGGAATTTTTTTGATGAAAACGGGTTGTCCGCAGCGGCAGATTACTTCTTCAGACAGATCATAAAATAAGTCTGCTTCTCCGCTGTCTAGCATCATCTGCTTCATCTTTTCTTTGGCTTCCTCGACTTTCATGCCTGCGAACGGACCGCAGTTAAGATTCATTACACCAGTGTGGAAGCCGTCTTTGTAAATCATCTTTTTAGCTTCATCCAGCCTGGGGTCTCCAGATTCAGTGATGCCCATTTTCTCAATTAGCTCTGCTGCTGGAAGAGGGCCGTATCCTTTGGTATCAATGATTGGTATTGCTTTGATAGCCTTTACCATCACCGGGTCCAGTCCATATTCCTTGATCATCTCATCGTTCTTTTTGAGAACATGTATGGAGATCCAGTCATCAGGAGCATCTGAAGGCACTGATGTCACCAGACCGGTTCCCACATCTGGCTTGCAGAACTTGGCTGGCAGTACGGGAATGTCACGGTGGATCACCGGTGCCGTGGCCATCTTTCCAATGAGATCTCTTCCCGGAACCTTTCCTACCAGTTCCATACCGTCTTTCTGCAGCTTCATTTTTTCAAAGGACTGCGGGCTTATGACCCAGACTTCGCCGTTTATCTTGATTTTGACATATTCGACGTCAGGATTAACCCAGAAGTTGGTCTGCCCATATACCGTCTCAGGTCTGACGGTAGCGGCCACTAGGAAGTAGTCTTCGCATCTGAATTTTAGAAGCGTATACTCAGTGGTTTCTGCAGTTCCTCCCTTTGACAGATCTGTCTCGGAAGCATCTACAGCCACCGGACCGCATTCTATGCATGCCGGTGCAAAGTAAGGTTTCTGAAACAGCAGTCCCTTGTCATGCAGCTTACGGAACTGCCACTGAATAAATTTGCTGTAGCCAGGATGCACTGTAGAAGTGAACCTGCGCCAGTCTGCTAGAAACCCGAAGCGCTTCCAGTACTGCTGAATGTAAACGTCATTAAAGAATGAAACTACACTGAGAGGTTCTTTCAGCTTTTCAAGATCCTCATCGCTACATCCATTGTTTTTCAGGTAATCAATGGTTTTCTGATCTCCCCTCTCCACACGCCTGGCAAGCGAAATAGCTCCGTTACCGGTCGCGTGGGTTCCTACAGGAAACATCACATTGTGGCCTGTCATTCTCATAAAACGGCCGATAGCATCCACATAAGTGTATCCTCTCATATGGCCAACATGAAGATATCCAGTCAAGCCAGGGTATGCAAAGATAATCATGAACTTTGGTCTTGAATCGCGCTCCGCCTCATTGATTCTGGCGTCATACCATCGTTTTTGCCACTTGGCCTCTATCTCAGTCGTCCACTCGGACATAGCTACACCTGTCTTTACGCAGGAATACATAACCACTATTAATAAGAATATTCGTGTGGCACAGCTAAAACAGAGGAGCAAATCTCATATCTGATTACAACTTACATGTCCTGCCGGTGATCTAACCCCCTTGTGAGGATAAGCCTCTAGATTGCCGGCACTTGCAGGCTTTTTTGTAACTGCACACTGAAATTATGGCTGATGATTATGGGAACTATTGAATCGCTCAGAGCCGCAGCAGAATCCAATGATTTTAACGCAATGTACTACCTCGGTACCGCCTATGCTTTGGGAAAAGAAGTCGAAAAGAATGATGAGGAAGCTCTCAAATGGTATCTGAGAGCTGCACCAAACAATGCTGAAGCTGCCTTCAACGCTGCGATGATGTATAAAGACGGCCTGGGTACCTCAACTGATATTGAAAAAGCCTTAGAACTGTTCTGTGATGCTTCTTCCAAAGGTGTTGCGGCTGCATCGTTCCAGGCTGGAACCATCTATCTAAAAAGAGGCATGCCTGAGAAAGCAGTTGATTGTTTCAGAAAGGCTGCCGAAGCCGGTCTGGCAGAAGCCCAGCACAATTACGGCATGGCCTGCCTGAGAGGCGATGGAATTGAAAAGAACTGCACGGAAGCAGTAGAATGGTTGAGCAAGTCTGCTTCTCAGGGAAATTCTGTTTCTGCGCTGCGTCTTGGCAGGATATATCTTACCGGCTGCGGCGTTTCTCAGGACTATAGAGAAGCGATAAAATGGTACAAAAAAGCTGGCAGCTCCCTTGCAGAGATGATAGAGGAATCTGAAAACGGCAGTCTTGAGAAAAAATTCACTTTGTCTGCGGTTTTAGATGAAACATCTGAAAATGAGGAAGATCTAGCAGAAGCTTTTAGGATGTGCCTGGAAGCAGCTGAAAACGGCTTTCCTCCCGCAGTCGCTGCAGTTGGAAGAATGTATGAATGGGGAAGAGGGACTGACAAAGATTATACTGAAGCGGTTAGATGGTATACCATGGCAGCTGAAAACGGCAACGCTGAAGCGATGCATGATCTAGCTTCCATGTATGCTCTGGGAAACGGCGTGCCGCAGGATTACGAAGCCGCTGTAAAATGGAGCGAAAGGGCTGCCCTCGGGGGCAGCGCCTCTGCGGCTTACACACTAGGAATAGCATACAGAGATGGCTGGGGAGTGAAGCTCGATGAAGAAAAATCATTCGAATGGTTTCTGAAAGGAGCTGAACTCAATAGCATGGAGTCGCAGTATGAAGTAGCTGTGATGTTCTCTAAGAAAGGAAATGAAGACGAAGCCGTAAGGTGGATGTCACAGGCTGCAAAACAGGGGCATCTGGGTGCCATGATGGCTATGCGTGAGAAGGGATGAAGATGCAGTATTCAAAAACAAGCATTGAGGAACTTGAAAGGATTTCTGGAGAAGATCCGTCGGCGGCTTACGAACTCGGCCTGAGATATTATGCTGGCATATATGTTAAACGGGATTTTAGAAAAGCCTTTGCACTATTCCGCTCTGCTGCCAATGCCGGAAATGTAGGCGCTATGTATCTGAGAGGTAAATGCCACAGCGAAGGCCTGGGAATCTGGAAAGATTCTGAAAGAGCTGTAAAATGGTACATGAGAGCTGCAATCCACGGCCACCGGCAGGCGATGTATGACTTAGCTGAATCATATATGCACGGCGAAGGTGTGGGAAAGAGTTCTGAAGAAGCAATGAAATGGTACAAAAAAGCAGCTGAATCCGGTTACGGCCCGGCATGTTATAAAATGGGAGAGTTCTGCTTTCACGATGATAAGGAAGAAGCACTGAAATGGTTCTCCAAAGGAGGAGAACTTGGAGATGATTTGTCTGCATACAGCGCTGGCATGATCCATTACTCAAAGGGAGATTATGAATGTGCCGTTAAATTTCTGAAGATTTCTGCCGGTCAGGACAACAGCGATGCCTATTTGAGACTTTCAGAAATGTATCTCAACGGCATCGGCGTTGAAAAAGATGAAGAAAAAGCAAAAGAGCTTTTCGACAAAGCTAACAGGAATGTCTACGAATTACTTGAGTGACTTTAGATTTTCAAGTTCATAAGCAGCATCTTCGTTGCCTTGCTCTGCAGCTGCAGAAAGCCATTTCTCAGCAGTCTCGATATTCTTTTCAACGCCTTCACCTTCCAGATACGCTAGTCCCAAAAGCAGCTGGGCAGAGTCGTATCCTGCTTTAGCTGCGATCGTAAAATAATCAATAGCCTTTGAAACGTTTATCTCTACTCCGAGACCGTTTAGATACATACCACCGAGGTAAAACATCGCTTCTTCATTTCCAGACTCGGCTGCAGGCAGAATATACTTTAAAGCCATTTCAAAATCTTGAGTGATTTCATCACCTGTAAGATACATTATGCCGAGAGTTGTCCCAGCATTCATATCTCCTTCTTCAGCCGCTTTTATTAACTGTCCAAAATCCATGATCTCAATCCCAGAGGAACTCTCCGGTCATTACCAGCCTGCCCCTGTGGCATTTAGGACATGGAATGCGGTCTGTACCTTCGATGCTCATATTTACAAGCGACATATTGCCGCCACATTCTTTGCAGGTATGGTGCATCAGGAATTCATCATTGTTTTTGGCAATTATCACATAGATTTCTTCAGAAATCAAGTCGCATTTCTCGCAGCGGAATAATTCATAAAGAACGGTGATAGGGCCTCCGCCGTGTTCATCATAAAACTTTTTGACTTCTTCTCCGAATTCGCCCTTGCGGATCTTTTCTTCAATCTCCTGATCCGTATCATGCTGCCCTATCCACTCAGAAATGTTTACTGTGTGCCCACATTTGTTACAGCTAAGATCATAGCCAGCCATAATGCCCCATCCATAGACCTTCAGGTATTACCAAAAGGTGCAATAACTCTAGATGTACAAGTACCTATTGATTGAGTACTTCAGAAGAATATTGTTCGATACTGTTTTCGTAAATTTGAAAGGTTTTCGTAATCAGAATTATGCATGGTTTTCAACTACAATTTCATTATCAATGCACAATTTTTTGAAAATCTGAACATTATTTGATTCGATCATGTTGCAGACATCTTCCGCTATAGATTCTATTGTAAATGCCGGATATTTAAAAACTGCACAGAATATTTCCAATCCTATCTTGAAGCTGTCTCTGTAATCCGGTTTCTGATCTGTATTGCAGAATTCCCCTACAAGATTGCCGATACTGCCCATCACAGCAAGAGTGTTTACATAAAATTCGCGTTTGTGCTCTTTTGGATCAAACAGAGTGGTGTGGCTTGATACCCATTCAATATAGACATTTATGAAACTGTCCAGAACAGTCCAGGACTGATGCGCTTGATAAAGCAGCTCAGCGGCTCTCTTTGACAAACTGGCTGCGTAAAGTTCCAAAGCCACTGGGAAAGTGGCAACAGTAATCAGATCGGGAATTGAATCGCATTTACGAAAGAGTTTTTCAGATTCTTCCAGCGACTCGGTGAGGGCCTGGATGATGATTGTTTTGAAGATGTCTTCTTTATTGGTGAATGAATGATACAGACTGCCGTTCAGAATTCCTGTCTTCTGAATTATCTGGCGGGTGGTAGTTTTGTTATAGCCCTGAACATAAAAAAGTTCCATGGCTGCCTCTAAAATTTTATTGCGAGATACGTCACGTTTTTGATTTATATTCTCCAACGAGGCTTTTGGAGACCGTTCCTTTGTTTTCATTCCAACCCCTCCATATCGTTTTTCAGGATCAAATTACTGTTGTTTGAATGTGCTCAAATAACACAACCCTTGTTACCAACATTGTTTTATTAGGTTTAATAAGTTGCTATTACTGGAATCATTTAGTTAAATTTTTTCATACCCTTTAAAAAAAGATATACTTGCAGAAATGCTGCATATTTTTGAGCATGTTCAAAAGGTTCAAATACTCAATGTTGCTTGAGCATGCTCAAGGTGAGAACTTAATGTTCGAAAAGTTAGCTAATGCCATCATAAAGCATCCAAAACCAATCCTGGCATTATGGATCATAATCCTGGTTGTAGCTCTGCCGTTTGCAGTGCAGTACAATTCAGTTATGAACTACGACATGACTACCATGTCAGGAGCACATTCTGAATCTGTAAGCGGAGCAGAGATAATTGACGAAAACTTCTATTCGAGTACAAGTCAGGGAACAATCATTGCGGTTCCCTATGATACTCCAGAAGAACTGGCTGAAGCGCAGAAACTGCTTGACCAGAGTTCAGGTCTGCAATCCCATCTTGATGAGAAGTACGGGACCGGAAATGTCACGGCATCTGGAATGGGCTATTACAGCAAAGACCAGTCCACGGCTGAGCGGCAAGGTGTGTATCTAATAGCCATCACATACAATGACGAAGACCTTACCGGCACTGATGAAATAGGTAACATCCGTGATGTCGTTTCATCTACCAAGAGTGATCTTGGCATTGCCAGCACAACATATGTCACTGGAAATGATGCCATCACATACGACACTATGGAAGGCGCAAACAAAGATGTGCAGAAGATCGATCCCATCTCAATTCTTCTGATTCTCCTGTTAATTGGTCTGTTCTTCCTTACAGTTGTTACTGCAGTAGTTCCTCCTGCCACAGTAGGTATTGCCTATGGAATAGTACTGGCACTGATATTCTTCCTCGGAGGAATACTGGACATATTCTACATCACCAGCATTATTGTGCTTGTATCAATGCTTGGTGCAGGATGTGATTATTCTATCTTCATAATTTCAAGATACAGAGAAGAGCGCAAATCCGGTAAAGACAAGGATGCAGCTCTTAAGGAAGCCGTTAAATGGGCTGGTGAATCCGTCGCAACCTCAGGTCTCGCAGTTATCATCGGTTTCGGTGTGATGTCGTTCTGTTCATTCTCTATGGTTTCCACGATGGGCATTATTCTCGCTCTCGGAATAGTAATGGCCATGCTTGCCGCCCTGACATTCATTCCCGCTCTCATCTCAGTAATCGGCGACAAAATCTTCTGGCCCAGCAAGATATCAACATATCAGCAGGGAAGCAAAGCCCGCAATGGATTCTACGGCAGATGCGTAGAATTCAGCAAGAGGTATTTCAAGAAAACCGGCAAACGCGCCATCAAATATGCAGTCCCGATCGTAGTGGCTGCAATAATCGTTTCAATTCCGCTGTGCTATGTAGCATTCACAGCAGATGACTCCTACGACATGGTAAGCATCATGCCTGACAGTGAAGGAAAGAAAGGAGTAGAGGTCATCACTGAAAGAGCTGACGGCGGCCTAATCATGCCGACATATATCCTTTATGAGCTCCAGAGTCCGATTGCAGTTGTAGACAATACTACTCATACGCTTACATGGACGTCTATAGGATACGAGTATCTGCAGATGCTGTCAAAAATGTCCTCGGAAGTCGGCGCTTCTGATGAAAATATCAGTTATGTTCTGGGACCAACGCCTTGGGCTTCAGTGTATCAGCTGGTCTACCAGGGAATAATCGCTAAAGGCGTGCCTGCAGAGATGATTACTCCTGAAATGGTAAACAAAGCAGCTGTAGAAAACCTGCCAAGCATGGTGCAGCCTGCAGTTACACAGGCATTCAGCATGGTCGGCTGGAATACAGATGTTGCAACAGCAGCTCCAGCAATTGATTATATTGTCAACTACGGAACAGGTCTGGTATCCACCAACGGAAACTATGCTGTCCTTACAGTAATGATGTCTGACGAACCGATGTCCGCTACATCGATGGATTCCATCAAGGCTCTGAAAGACACAGCCTCTGGATACGCTGCAGATAACTCTTCAGAAATTAAAGATGTCTGGGTTACTGGAACTGCAGTTACAGTGCAGGACATCTCAGAGACTGTAGATTCAGAGTTCACCTGGATTGAGATCGGTGTCGTCGTACTGATCTTCATCCTTCTGTTCTTTGTGCTGGGATCATACTTCACCCCCATCAGGTCTCTGATCACCATCCTGCTCAGCATATCGTGGACAATCGGACTTACACACCTCGTGTTCACAGAGCTTCTGGGAATACCTGTGACCTGGATTGTGCCGATTGTGCTGCTGGTTGTCTGTCTCGGACTCGGCATGGATTACGATATCCTGCTGACAACCCGTATCAGAGAAGGAAAGAGCAAGGGACTCTCCAACGATGAAGCCATCATGAATGCACTGGAGAAGTCCGGAGCAGTAATCACCCTCTGCGGTCTCATCATGGGCGGAACATTCCTTACCCTCCTGTCTTCCGCTTCACCGATGCTTCAGGAATTTGGATTCGCTCTCGGATTCGCCATCCTGATTGACTCCCTGATTGTGGTTACATACCTCGTTCCTGCTCTCATGCACCTTATGGGCGACTGGAGCTGGAAGGGACCTAAATTCCTTCAGAAGAGAAGAGCAGACAAAGAATGAAACACCTTAGGTTTCACGGCAACGTGAAACCTCTATTTTTCTTAACATTTTGAGTTTAAACAGAACTAAACAATGATACTTTTTTAATATTCATAATATCTATACCTCACAGGGATACGTTTGATAGGAAAACTGGAAGAGATCAGAAACTACTGGTCGATGAGAGCAGAAGGATACTCCGAAAGCATCATTGACGAATTTGAGACCAGTAAGGCTGAACGCTGGAAAAATGTGATATTGGATCATGTAGACGCAGACAGACCGCTGAATATTCTTGACGTCGGTACCGGCCCCGGATTTTTTCCCATATTAATGGGAAGGGAAGGGCACAAAGTCACCGCAGTAGATTACACGGAAGCTATGCTGGAAGAAGCAGAAAAGAACTGCAGAAGGTACAACGTCTACGCAGAACTTTCCAAAATGGACGCCCACAGCCTGGACTTTGATGATGATACTTTTGATCTTGTGCTTTCACGGAACTTAATCTGGGATCTGGAAAACCCTAAAAAGGCATATGCCGAATGGCTGAGAGTTCTCAAACCAAATGGGAAGATGATGATCTTTGACGGAAACCACTACCTGCATCTGTATGACGACGACTATGCAGACGCTCACAGGATAGGAAACAGAGAAGTTGAGCACAGATATATCAAGAATGTCGACAGCAACATTATTAAGGATATTGCCAGGGAGCTTCCGTTGAGTAAAGAAAGAAGACCTCAGTGGGATGTTAACACGCTTGTCGAAATGGGCGTCAGGTCTGTAAAGGTAGATACTGATGGAAAAGATTCATACTGCGTTCAATGCAACGGAGAAAATGTGTATCTTCCATTTTCATTCATGATATGCGCTACAAAGTAAACAGAAAAATATCACTGAGCAATCAGTGATATTACAAATCATTTACAAAAAATTCTATTTTCAGAAAGGTTTTACTGCAGTGATTATGAAGTGGTCATTAGTGCTTCCATATGCCAGGTGGCGTACGCCGCGAAGAACGCTGTCCTGAATGTTATGCTTTACAGCTATGTCGGTAAAACCTGCTTTTTCCATCATTTTAATGTCATCATCCGGCCTGGAAGCATTTACAGACCACAGAGTGTGCATGTCAGTCTGTTCTTCACGCTTCTTATGCAGGCATCTTGACGGCGAGTCCAAAAATACTCCTAAGCTAGAAAGACACGTATTGATCCAGGACATTTTAGGATCTGAAATCCAGTTTCCATCTACATAAGCTATCCTGCACCCCGGTTTCAATACCCTGAACCATTCAGAAATTACTTTTTCCGGATGAGGTACGGTCCAGAGCATGTAGTCGCTGACAACTCCTTCGAAAGATTCGTCTTCGAAAGGCAGATTTTCAGCATCGCCGTGGTGGAAGTCTATTTTCAGATTGTTGTCTGCAGCATTTTTCTTTGCCGCAGCCAGCATCTTTTCCGAAAAGTCTACAGCTGTCATGCTGTAGCCCAGATCCGCAAGCTGCATAGAAACGATTCCCGGTCCGCAGCCGACATCCAGCAGTCTGAGGTTCTTTGATTTAAGAGCATCAAGAAATAGATTCTGCCAGGCTTCTCTTTCCTTCTTTATGGAGAAGCCTTTGACGACGAAGCTGTTGTAGGTGACGGATTCATTATCCCAATGTTTCCTGATGCTCATATTCATTAAACCTGTAAGTAACAATAAATTTAAAAAGTTATTACTTCGATTATGTGCAAATAATAAAGCAATTATGAAAAAACATCATTGACTCCAAATGAGAAGGTTAAAGTCGATATGAACCATATGGAAGCATACACAGTTTGATTAATATGAGTGGCAGAAACAGCGCATATGTAATCGGAGCATTTCTTATTCTTTTGATTTCTCTGGTATCGGTTGCTACGGGACTGGTAATCATGAACTTTATGCAGGGTGACGAAGAACCTGTAACATACACAGTAGAAGGAGAGTATCTGGAAGGATCTATAATTTATCAGATTACAGGCACTGGAATACGCAGTGAACTGAATGAGTCAGATCTCAGCCATATCTATGAGTATACGTTTGATGTCAGTTATCAAGATAATTCTGAAAAAATTCACAATGAAAAACTAATTTCCACGCTGATAGTTTCATCAGACACCAAACTGCCTGTAGACCCCTTGTATAAATATGAAGGCACTGACATCGTTAATGATGCTGAAGTTTCAGTATGGACAGGCCTTGATACTTCAAACGGAGAATCTAGATTCTATTACAGCAATGGGAAAGTTCTCAGGATTGATTTTAACACGGAGAATTTTGATCTCACCGCCTTACTGAATTAAGCATTGTTTGACAAGACCGCTATGCATTTAGATCTCTCAGATTCAGACTGTGCAGAGCCCAGATATCTATCAGGAATCGTCCGAATATTTCACACAGCACCAGGGACCATCACATACCATACAGCATCACCAATGATGTGATCCAAAAGGTATTGTCAGAATGAAATTTCTTATCAATGCTGAATACAGAGAGTTGGAGGACATCTGCAGAGACTGCAGGAGAAAGATGAAGCCACATTTATCCAAGCATAAAAAGAACCGGTCGTGAAGACCGGTTAAAGCGTTTAGATTATGCATTGTAGACTGCAAAGAACTGATTGATGTCCAGCTGACTATAATAATTCTCAGATGAGAAATTATTGAAGTAGTACTCAAAGAGTTCTTTATAGTCCAGTCCGCTGTCTAAATCAGGATACATTGCATTCTGCATGAAGGCAAGCTCTACCACATACAGAGGACTGTTTCCTGCTTCTCTGGCCATACCGATAATTTGCGGTTTTTCTGCAATATTTGCAAACCTTTTAGCATCCAGAGCCATTGAGTCGATCAGATTATACTGCTGTCTCAGACCAGCGTGGCAGTTTTCCATATAATATGTGTCGTATCCCTGCGACTGGTATTTTTCAAGATATGAGATTATTGCTTCCACTCCAATTGTCTGATAATTTTTTGACAGTCCTGGTTCATGCATGCCTATGGAGTAAACTCCTACCCATTCTGCATGGATGTTGTTAGTGTTATCTAATCCAGTAATGCTTATATCAGCGGTAATGCTTTCAGGGCATGTTCTTCCCATTAAATATGCTGACTTGTCAGTAATCTTCTCTGCTGCATTCTCTAATGTCTCGATTATCTCATCGTGCCAGTCCAGGTATTTATAGACTTTATCCATGTTTCCCTGCAGAAGGTATGCCATAGTGACAATCGTACGATCAATGAATTCGTTCGGGCGGTCTACTCCGGAATTATCGCACGTTGTGAGGAACATGACATCGATCCCAGCAGGATTTAGTTTTCCCGGACTAGATTTATCTGCATTGTGATCACAATATCCAACGACATACACATCAATGCCAGAAGCCATCATTTTCTCATAGTCTGGTTCTTCAGTTGTTCCGTAGCTTGTAGCTTTGGAAAAGTTGGAGTTTATTGCTGTCCAATAATTTGCAATGGTATTGTCAACCATTGTGACTTTATCGCAGATTCCAATAAGATCTGCACAGTATGCACCGCTGCAGTATCCGATAGCGATGGATTCCACTGGCCAGGAGACAGATGCGATGCGGTCGTAATTGTCAACGTAATAAACTTTCATTTTTTCCTTTGATATGATGCGTTCGAGATAGACTACATCTTTTTCATTGATTACACCATCGCAATTTGCATCTGCCAGAACGGTTTCCTTTTCAGAACCGTTGATGATTGCTTCCAGATATGTTACATCTTTGGAATCAATTACGTCATCTTCATTGGCATTTCCATAGACCCAGAGTCTAGATTCGTCTGCGGGTAGCTGTTCTTCGCGGAGCGTTGTTCCTACCAATGATCCTTCGTTTCCCTCTTCACCACTGCTGTCTGAGTAGGTGTAAGCTACAACTCCCGCAATGACTATGATTGCCGCAAGAGCAATAATTGCTGCAATAATTTTGCCATTGTTTTTTAAATTCATAATTCCACCTTGTCAATTAATCCTTAAGCATTATAACGTGAGGTCTTCCGTCTACATCTATAATTTTGGAGTTCACACCATAAACTTCCCTGATATTCTCTTCAGTCATTACCAAGTCTGCTGTTCCATCGGCAAATACTCTTCCGTTGTGCATCATTATAATTCTATCTGCAAAACTGGATGTAATGTTCAGATCATGACACACCATGATCACCTTAATGTTCATATTTTTTGAATAATCATTTAAAAATTTCATAATCTCCATCTGGTGTTTTACATCCAGATTAGAGGTCGGTTCATCAAGTATAAGAATCTCTGGCTCCTGTACCAGACCTCTTGCTATGACAACTCTCTGCGTCTGCCCTGCACTTAGCTCCCTGAAATTCCTGTCAGCCAGGTCTTCAAGGTGCATAGTATGTATCATGTCTTCAACAACTCTCAAATCTTCTTCAGAAGTTACCCATCCTGAATGTGGGTATCTTCCCATCAGAATTGCTTCCGATACAGACATAGAAAATACGCTGGACACGGAATTAGGAACGAAAGCCATTTTCTTAGCAAGATCAAAAAGCGAGAATGTATTGACGTCCTTGTCGTCAATTGTAATCGTACCTTTACTTGGTTTGAGAAGCCTGTTAATGCACTTCACTAGTGTGGTTTTTCCCACTCCGTTGGGGCCGATGATGCATGTCAAGTTTGAGCCGTTAAGCTCCATAGAAATGTCATTCAGAACTTCGACATTGTCATAGCTGAAAGAAATATCATCAAGCTTTACAGACGTCATGACCACACCTCTTTGCTATTGCGCAGAATAAGATACATGAATAGAGGACCGCCGAGACAGGCTGTGACTACACCTACGGGCAGCATAGTCGGGGCTACAATGGTCCTGGCAACCATGTCTGAAATAAGCAACAGCATCGCTCCGAAAACTGCAGATCCCAGTATCAAAAATTTATTATCTGCACCTAAAACAGTCCTGACAATGTGCGGTGCGATGAGTCCTACAAAACCGATTATGCCAGTGAAACTCACCACTGACGCGGCAACCAGAGTGATAACCATGAGAATTATGAGTCTCTGCCTATCAACATTGACACCCATAGTTTTGGCACTTTCATCACCGATACCCATGATGTTCAATTGATTTGCCATGTATTGGATGTATACTGAACCGATAATCGTTATCACAGAAATTACAGCCAAATCGTTCCAGTCTACTTTGCTTAAAGTCCCAACCATCCAGGTATATACTTCAGAAAGATCGTCAGGACTTGAAACCATCATAAATAGCTGAGTCATAGCATTGAAAACATACATCAGAGATATACCGCACAAAATCATCATTGTCGGTGTTGCCTTTCTTACTTTACTTAGGAATAAAATTACCAAAGCAGGGATTACAGCACAGATGAATGCATTAAGGATTATGCCTCCGCCAGCAATCAATTCGATGCCAAAGATAATTGCCAGAGCTGCTCCGAAACCCGCTCCTGATGATATACCCATTGTATAGGGATCGGCAAGCGGATTTTTCATCATACTCTGCATGGCGGCTCCGCAGACAGCTAAAGCCGCTCCACATACAATAGCTCCTACAATTCGTGGAAGCCTTAAGTTCAAAACAATGTGTGCTGCCGTATCTTCGCTCAAGTCTACGCCCATTATCGCCTGAGAGATGTAATGAAACACATCACCCATTGTAAGACCATAAGATCCTAACGTTGCAGAATATAAAGCTACAATAAAGCAAATTACAGTGCAGATTGCAATAAATGCAACTTTCTTCAGAAACTTACTGCGGTAAGACGATTTGAAATTAGTTTCCGGGGAGGTTTTTACCGGCAATGTCGGGATGGATATCTCGGTATTACTTTTCAATGCATCATATTATTGATAGTTATTCTATATATAAGTTTTTATGAGGTGCTTGAAAACTCAAAGCTTATTCGCATACCTGATCAAAAATTGATTACGAATACATCTCAAATATGATTGCATTTGTGGATTTTGTGTATGAAGTATTATAATAATTTTTCGAGGCAGTACTGAAATTGTAAGCTCCTCTAATTCATGAATTACAAAAAATGGCGCCGAGGGAGAGATTTGAACTCCCGTGGCGAGTCGCCAGCGGTTGACTCGGAGACAATTGTCTTATTCGAGACCGCCGCCTTACCGGACTAGACTACCTCGGCTTAACCCCTTCAAACAGACCATGTTATATAAATTTACATGTAACGTCACTCTAAAAATTTACTGGAAAGACAAAGAGTTATTCACCCTTCATCAAAAAGTTGTATGATTGCTTATCTCTTGGAGTAAGTAATCAAAACGGGCGAGTTCAAAGATGCTTGCCCGCCTTGACAACCCTGTATGAGTTTGAATTTCCTTAGTGTTTAAAATTTCAGTGTATGAAGCATTTTTATCCATTGGGGGTCAAAATGATTTACAATTTCACTATGACCGACGTCCATGGTTCTGATTTTGTCCATATCCTCTTGAGACAGCGTAAAATCAAACACATCAAAATTTTGCATCATCCTGTTCTCATGCACTGTTTTGGGAATTACAACAATGCCACGTTGAATATTCCAGCGGAGCGCCACCTGTGCAGCGGATTTGCCATATTTGTTTCCAATCTCCGTCAGAATTGGATTATTAAAGAAATCATGCAGACCTTCATTGAAAGGCGCCCAGGCTTCTGGAACAACGCCATATTCATTCATCGTGTCAATATTGAGCTGCTGCTGAAAAAACGGGTGCATTTCCACCTGATTGATCATTGGCTTGATTTCAAAGGTTTCACAGAGATCAGCAAGCACATGTGGATAGCAGTTCGCCATGCCGATTGCTCTCAGCTTGCCTTCTTTGTAAAGTTTTTCAAGTCCTTTCCAAGCGTTGATATAATCCCCCAGGGGCTGGTGGAGCAGCATAAGATCGATATAGTCCACACCCAGCCGCTCCATGGATAGATTTGTGGCTGCGATTGCTTTGTCATATGAGAAATCCTGAATCCATAACTTGGTAGTAATGAAGACTTCTTCTCTTGCAATACCACTTTCTTTGATTGCGTCGCCGACGGCTTTTTCATTCATATAGCCCTGCGCTGTGTCAATCAGCCGATAACCTGTTTTCAGAGCCGTAAGAACAGCATGCTTTGCATCTTCATAGTCAGGAATCTGATACACTCCGAATCCAAGCATAGGAATTTTCACCCCGTTGTAAAATTCTCTGTATTCCATAACCATGCACCTCATGCATAACGCTTTTTTCCGTTAATTATCATCATCTTGTCTTTTTGAGGCTCAATCTCAGGTTTTAATACTTTGTCAACCCAATCATCAGGTGCAACTTCTTCCATCATGATCGATATGGCCTGCTGAGGGCAGCCCCATTCTTCAAGAAATATCTGATTAATTCTCTCAACAACTCTCTTCTTTATTTCTTCATCTTTTGGATAAGCTTTGATTACAATATACGGCATAATTTTTCCTCCTCAATCGTCTGCATGAATATCAAAAGCACCGATCAATAACTCTGCGACACCTGGTGCATCTGGGTCGTGGCACCCCTTTCCCCTATCAAGTCTGCGCATTTCATCCATTTCTTTAGCTGTCAGCACAAAGTCAAAAATTTCCATATTGCTTTTGATCCGTTCAGGATTTACTGACTTCGGGAAGATGATGGCACCCTCCTGATATTCAAACCGCAGAATGATTTGTCCCGTGTCTTTGCCGTGAACCTCTGCAATCTTTTTTATCAGAGGATCGGTAAGCATTTCTTTATTGCCCTGACCAAGAGGCCCCCAGCTCTCAAGATGAACGCCGGCTTCATCCATGATCCGCCTGATCTCTTTCTGCTGGTAGTAAGGATTAAACTCCACCTGATTAACAGAGGGCATTGTGTCAAACTGAGGTACAAAACTGTTCCAGATTTTAGGAGTCATATTGCTTACGCCGATGGAACGAATCTTTCCTGCCTCTTTTGCCTCTTCCATCGCTTTCCATGCACCCGGCACATCGCCGTAAGGCTGATGGATTAGATACAGATCCATGTAGTCAAGCCCTAGTTTACGCAAAGAAGTTTCAATCCCTTTCTTTGCGGCCTCATAACCATAATCCTGCAGCCAGAGTTTGCTCGTCAGAAAGATTTCTTCACGAGGAATCCCGCTTTCGCGAATTGCTTTTCCAACCTCTTGCTCATTGAAATATGCAGCAGCAGTATCAATGTGGCGGATACCAAGGTCAAGCGCTGCCCTGACCGCTTTGTAAGTGCTGCCGTCGGCAGGAATCTGATACACGCCAAATCCGTAAACAGGGATTTCTACGCCGTCATTCAGTTTAACATTTTCAATTTTCATAAAAATCACTTTCCAGTTAGATATGGAGTCATAATTGCACTCAGAAACAGATTACAAAATTCCTTTGTGCGGCTTTCAAAACTGTATGCACCGCCTGACATGTCCCAGCAGAGCATTTCGCCGTAAAGCACATCCATCAGAGTATGAGCGAGTATGTCAGCGGGAGTATCTGATTTTAATTCACCCCTCTCAATACCGCTTTCAATAATTCCTTTTATTGAATCAATGTCCATATGCAGTTTGTTTTTATCATCCTGATTTTCCACAAGATCAGGGTCTATCGTATTGCGCACCCATTCCTGACAGAGTTTCAAACTGCTTTTTTCGATATATCCAGAAAAACTCATCATAAAAAATACAAGTCTTTCCATGAAAGTACCGTTGTAAGCCTGCGCTTCATCATAGATCTCTTGAAACATCTCCCGGCTGATTTCAAAGACCACATCCTCTTTACGCTTGAAATAAGTGTAGAATGTCCCGTTTGCAACTCCGCAAGCTTTGGTGATCTCAGAGACTGATGTATTAACCAGTCCTCTTTCAGAGATTATTTCTTTCGCCACATCCAATAGTTTTCGTCTTGTTTCAAGTGCGGCAAGCTGCCTATTTGTCATTCTTTTCACTCCATTTTTGATTACGATTTCGCTGTACAATATTCATTGACTCTAATTCATTGAATATGAATCAATTATAAGAATCTTTCCAAAATATATAGGTTCATCGATTGCTGAATGTATAATTCCTAAGAATATTGATTTTCAAATTTCTTTGAATGTAGAAAGGTTTAGTGCGTTTTGTGCCATGAATGAACCTGAATTTTACCTGCTCAAATTATATTGAATTCAAAGGCCATTCAAATGAAAATAAAAAGAACATCTGAAATATTTGTAGTCAAAACCAATACAGGGATTGAAGCAATTATAGATTATAATGAGGCGAAACATCCCCCGAAAGGGAGATGGAGATGCAAGGTCTCAGAGTTTGCTTTGAGTTCTAGTAAAACTCAAAGTTTGATAATGAACTCACTTTCACAGAGTGTATTACACTTGAACTCTAAGTTTGAGGTTTATCTTTTCACCTCCTGCCTAAAGTCCAGCCTCAAGGAGAGAGTGAGCAAAACCCCGCCTCCTAACCTGTTTGGATCAAAAAGATAACAGGTTCTGTTTCAAGCAATTAATGAAATATTTTCGTCTGCTTCCAAGTAGTTTGAGATGATGATGTTTTCATACACATATGAACATTGATGTTGATTTTATTAATGCTGTGTTAAAGTTGGAGTTTTTCACTAGTGCCGTGGACTGTAGCACTTTTATTTTTACTGCTTGAGCTCATTTTAATTTTCTTCAATAGCAGATAAATTGCTTTTTAGAGACCTTAGCTGCACTTTTGTGAGTTAATCTTTCAGTTTGCAATACCAATCAAGTCATATGCTATACAATGCTTCCAATCACTCCAACAAAAATCCAGGCTTTCCTGCAAGCCTATATAAATCTGAGTTCGATGAGGGTGCAGTGACATCATGTCTAAAAAAGAGCAGGTAAAAAAGAAGAAAATCAGCCCCGTCAATATACTTGCAATAGGATTTATCATTGCATTTCTGATAGTGGGGATTCTAGTAATCCTTGATTATACACTATGGGGAATATGTCTTGGCGCATCCGCTGTAATAATAACCATCGCGGTCGCACTTCTTTCATCAGATAAATCAAAATGAGGTTTTCAGCATGAAAATAAATGTGCAGCATGAAGACAAGTCCGAAGAAATCTGCTTAGATGAAGGTTCTACGGCGGAGGTTCTGCTTGGCTGCATGAGGCTGCTACCTGATGCATATATTGTCCTGAAAGGAAAGATTCCCATACCAATAGATTGTATTTTAAGCGACGGGGATTCCATAAAATTAATAAAAGTCGCATCTGGCGGCTGATGATGGATTAGTAATCCAACGTTCTATAAGTCAAGAAAACGTGCAAAGGGTTATAAACCCCCTTCTTCACTATGGACGCTGGAAATCAACTTAATTTAACTACTCATACTCACTATCATCATTTCCATCCGGCCAAGGGTGGGAATTTCACAACAATTTCAAACAGTCATCCGCATGATGGTCGGCTAACGATCTTTGCCATATTTTGTCATGGCAAAGCGCGTATGTTTTAGTTTTAACTCTAAGTTGATTTTTAACATAAAGAGGTGTACAAATGAATATTGATCCCAGCACCACCAAGTATCTCATAAAGGCAAGACTCCAAGCCGATGGCATTGTTGAGAAGCCTGATGTGGTTGGTGCAATTTTCGGACAAACCGAAGGATTACTCGGCGACGAGCTTGATCTGCATGACCTGCAGAAAAGCGGAAGAATGGGTCGCATTGAAGTAGAAGTCATATCTAAACAAGGAAAATCAGATGGTGAAGTCCTCATACCCTCCAGTCTGGATCAGGTTGAGACTGTCATCCTGGCATCAGCATTGGAGACTATCGACAGAGTCGGACCGTGCAAAGCTAAGATCACCATTCTGGGAATTGAAGATGTAAGAGTCATCAAAAGGGCAAAAATCATCGAAAGGGCCAAAGAACTTCTGGCAGATCTTATCAAGCAGTCCAAGACAACCGGTATTGATCTTACAGAGAGTGTCAGGCAGAGTGTGCAGATTGAAGAACTTGTACACTATGGAAAGGAACACCTTCCAGCTGGACCTAACGTAGCCGAGAGCGATGCAGTAATTGTTGTCGAGGGCCGCTCAGATGTACTGAATTTACTTAGGTCCGGAATCAAGAACACAATTGCTGTAGAAGGAACCAATGTTCCCAAGACTGTGATGGAGCTCAGCAAAGAGAGGATCATCACAGCATTCGTCGACGGAGACCGCGGAGGAGATCTAATTCTGAGAGAACTTTTCCAGGTTGCCGAAGTAGATTTCGTGGCCCGCGCCCCCAGAGGCATGGAAGTTGAAGAACTGACTCAGAAGCAGATCATGAAATGTCTGCGCAATAAGATTCCCGGAGAACAGTACATGGAAATGTACAATATGGTTCCCGACGCCGCTCCATCATTACTTAAAGAAGATGAAATCGTAGCAATCGTCGAGAAACCCATTGAGAGTCTCGTAGTAGAGAAGCCTGTTGAACGCGAACCTGTTCAGGAACGTCCTGAAAAACGCCAGCGTGAACCCAGAGAAAGCAGGTCTCACCGCGAACCCAGGGAGCGCAAGAGCAAGAAAGAGAAAGAGCCTGTTCCTGATGTAGTCGAAAACGCTGTCTCCGATCCATTCGCTGAAATTGATGAAGAAAAAGAAGCTTCCAGCGGTCTGTCTGAAGCACAGGAAAAATACAAAGAAATGATAAACAGTCTTTCCACAACATCTAAAGCAAACATCCTCGGCAAAGACGGGGAAGTTATCAGAGAAGTCTCAGTCCGCGAGCTTGTCAATACCCTCAAGGGCGGGGTTGAAGGCGTCAATTCAGTCGTCTTTGACGGAATCATCACCCAGCGCATAGTTGACATTGCTTCCAACATGAACATTGAGACTATCGTCGGTACCAAACTGGGAAACATCGCCAAACAGCCAGAGAACGTTGAAATCTGGACCAAGGACGAATTAAATGCCTGAAAAAGTTGACATCCGGAAAGAGATAGACCTCAGGTCTATCTCTACAACAGCTGACATTGCTATACCTAAAGACCCGCTAGACAGAGTCATAGGCCAAGACGAAGCTGTAGAGCTTGCGAGAATCGCTGCAAGACAAAAGAGACATCTGCTGCTTGTAGGGCCTCCAGGTACCGGAAAGTCAATGATTGCTCAGGCTCTGGCTCTGCACCTTCCCCACCCGACTGAGGAAGTCAGAGTCGTACATAACCCTGAGAACCCGGAACGCCCGCTGATCGAAGTTCTTACCGAAGGCGAGCTGAACAGGGAAAAAGAATCCAAGGGCTTTGCTGAAGGAGAATTAATTGAACCACAGGCTGCACCTCCGGCTGTCGCAGAGAAACTGGGTTACAGATGCAAGAACTGCGGTTATTATTCATCTCCAAGAGAGAAGACTTGTCCTTCCTGCGACCAGCCTAAAGCCGGCCAGGAAGCACAGCCTAACAATCCCTTCGGGGATCTGATCGGCAACATGATGGAGTCTATGGGAGTGCCTGCTTCCGGTCTTTCTCCTGCGAAGGAGAAAGTCACCACCACCAGAAAACGCTTTGATAAAGAGGAAGTCGTGGTCTTCGAAAGAAGCGGCGACATGATCCGCATGCTTGACCAGAGCGCTCTGGAAAGAAGAAGAGAGATTGAAAAGCAGCGCCCCCGCAAAGTACTGGTTCCCCTCGAGCGCAATCCGTTTGTGCTTGCTACCGGAGCCAGTGAAACTGAGATTTTAGGAGATGTCAGACACGATCCCTTCGGAGGCCATGTACAGCTGGGAAGCCCGCCGTATGAAAGGGTCATCCCGGGCGCCATTCATGAAGCCCATCAGGGAGTTCTGTTCCTTGATGAGTTGTCTCATCTCGGACAGACGCAGAGGTTTATTCTTACCGCCATGCAGGAGAAAAGATTCCCCATTTCCGGAAGGAACCCTCAGTCCGCCGGTGCATCTGTCAAAGTCGACAATGTTCCCTGCAACTTCATTCTGGTAGGAGCGTGCAATATCCAAGACTTGGAAAATGTTCTTTCTCCTCTGAGATCGAGAATCGCCGGGGACGGGTACGAAGTGCTAGTGGATACATTCATGGAAGACAATGATGTAAACAGAGCCAGGATTGCCCAGTTTACCGCTCAGGAAATTGCTACCGACGGAAAAATACCGCCTGCTTCCAGAGCAGCTGTTGAGTCTATAATTGCAGAAGCGAAACGCCGTGCAAAGGTGATCGACTCAAAAGAGAATGCTCTGACATTGCGTCTGAGAGAGCTCGGAGGTCTGATCAGATCGGCAGGAGATATTGCAGTCTTTATGGACTCGCCTGTCATCGAGGAAAGCCATGTCGCTGCAGCTAAAGCCCGCAGCCGTACCGCAGAAGAACAGATCAAAGAAAGATACGGTACATACATGAAAGGCCTGGGAACAGACATATCCTCAGCTCAGAAAGAAAGGTCTCAGTACTACTTCTGGAATGAGCATGTCACAGACGATCAAGCATATCAGTGATTTTCACTGATTCTTTTTTTATTTTTCAGCACATAACTGGCATCTTTGCCAGCTCCTTTTTTTGCAATAATGCCTTTTTTATCCAGACGGTTAAGAATACGCAGTGCTGTAGACTTAGATATATTGAACTCTGATTCCACATCTTTGCGAGTGACAACATCTCTGTTTCTGAATATCTGAAGGATTTTGTCTTCTTCAGCAGTGGCGAATATCTTCATGTTTGAATTGTCAGAATAATTGATGTTCGGCAGCGTGACTTTGAATACGTTGTCTGACACTTCAATATCTGGCTTCATATGATACTCTTCATAACTGCTCATCATTTTCATGATTCCGGTTCCATAAGCTTCGATAAACTTCAATCTGTAAAAAATGTCTGCAAGCTTTTTGTTCCTGAGAAGTGATATCCCCAGCATAATATCATCATAAGAAATGCCTTTTACCAGCCCGCCGATATTTACAAACTCAATTCTGTCATCAAAAATACTGATGAGCGTGTTGCTGCTGAATGAGTAATCCCTGTGAACAACTGCATTGAGCAACGCTTCTCTTACCGCCTCAGGCGGATAGTCCCTGATATCAATTCTTTCCAGGCCCTTGAATTCAGCACGGACATGATTGTGCATATCAATGAATCCATATGCGCCTTCAACCTGAGACAATAAAGAGCCTGACAATTCAGCACGATTTTTGAATGTTGTTTTTACGCTCCCCTCGAAAACCGCTAACTTAATTGAGTAAGGACATTGATCAGAAAGCAGTAATGCCAGATTGGTATACAATCCACATTCATTAACTAAGCCTAAAGTTCTTTTTTGAGCATCATCAAATAAAATTTTTCTATTTTCAAAAACTTCGTCTGCTTTATTGAATGTTAACTGCTGATTAAGTGAAACTGCATCTTCAAAGCGGTCTCCGCTTGTCTCTTTTATCATATTCAGGTAGCACTTTCAGTTGCAGGAACCGTGGATGCTCCCTGACGTACAAAAACCCCTTCCGGCCTGATTCCTTTTCCAGAAATATAATAGGGTCTAGCGGTTCCTCTCTGCACTGTTACGATTATCACGGCTTTGTTGTCTATAAGCTCACAATCACAATGTGTGAACATCGTTACATCAGGACGTATTGCATCCCTGATGGCATTGGTGACTTTGAGCATGGTGTCGTCAACATTATCAACTCCGCAAACTATTCCATCATTGTCCATACCGATGAAGAGTTTACCGCCGCTACTGTTGGCAAATGCTATTATTGTTTTTTTTATATTTTCTGTATACTCTCTTTTAAATTCAGTAGTTTTATTTTCAATAAACATACTATAGTCCTCAAATCACGTGCTCATTCGAACCACAAAAATGGTTCGAATCATAATTCATGGTTCGAATATTTAAAAATATGCGTTTGCGATAGTTTCAGGAATAATCGACATGAAAGATTATCAAGTAGCTAGACATTAAAAACTTAAAAAATAAATATCTGTGGTTCGAACCAGATTCGAACCACGTTTTGAAAAAATAAAGTGGCGGGTGCTTGAAGCACCAGCCTTAGGCGCTTATCTCTTTCTTTTTTGATTTCGAGCTGCCGAGTGCAAATGACACTACAGCATACACGATTCCTACAACAAGAGAGATTGATCCGAATGCTAGGAACATGCCGCCGTATGATCCCATGCCCGAAAGGATTGGAATAACTGCGAGGGTGGCAGAGAACTGTCCTAAGTTGAGAGCTGTCGAATAACCGCCCATGATTTTTCCCGAGGTCTTAGCAACAGACTGAGAAGCTAGCGTCGTCGATACAGTAGGTGCAATTATACCCATGCCCACGCCGGCGAATACCATGGAGACTGTAACATACACATAGGAATGAGGCAGGTACAGCAGACACAGAGATATGCCTAAGAAGATAAATGCCAAAGCCAGCAGCTTGAATCTCTCCAGCGCTGCCGAGATTCTTCTGAAACTGAGACTGGTGAGTGCATTGCATACTCCCTGCACGCCTAAGAACACCCCCGCCATGATGGATGGAGCGCTCATCTCCGCAAGGTAGTACGGCAGTTTGCTGGGAAGAATAAAACACATGATCATAGCTAGGAAAATCGTTGCGTAGCAGACGATGATTAGTTTCATGTTGAATTTTTCTTCCGGCTCGACATCTACCTCCATTTCTCCTTCAGGCCTGGTGGGCTCTCTGAGAGACACCAGAGCTAAAGCGAAGATCATGAATCCGATAGCATAGATCAGGAAGGGATCTCTCCAGCTTATGCCTGCCAGGGCTCCGCCGGTTGTTTCTAGAAGTAAAATACCGATTCCCATCGCTGCAGATTGATAACTGAGAATTTTTATCCTCACCATTCCTGTGTAGTACTCGGCAATCAGCGCTGTACAGCAGCTGGTGATGCCTGCAATACCGATACCTACTATGAAACGTCCTGCAAGAATTGCATACAGATCGTTGAGGAAGTAACCTGAAACTCCTGCTACTCCAAAAAGAAGCAGTGAGATTAAAAGAACTTTGACTTTTCCTACTTTGTCTGAAAGAGCGCCGATAGCCAGGCCGGTTATGGCGATTGCCAGTGAAGGCAGTGTAATAATCAGATTGATAAGAGATTCAGAGGCGTCAGGAAAGGCTATGCTTATAGAAGGCAGTGCTGGTGCAACTGCCGCTCCGCCCATCAGCATTAACATCGATGCCAGCAAGATGGAAATCATCGACAGCTTTGTGGGCTTGAACTCTTTTCCTTTCATAAAATGCTCAAAGTGACTCATTATATTATAATTGCGACCAGCATCTGACAGTCATAGTACAAAAAATATACACTTGATGAAGAAAATCAGACATTATGAGTCTTCAAGTGTCATGACAAAAGCATCTTCACCGTCATGATAGTACTCTTCCTTCAGACCTTTCAACTTGAATCCGAAACGCTGATAAAAACGTATGGCGTTGATGTTGTCCTTTCTTACTTCCAATTCGATGTTGAGGCAGTTTAAAGATCTGCAGGCAGAGAGGAATTTCACCATCATTTCCGACCCTATTCCTCTGTGCCTCATGTCAGGGTTTACTGCCAGCATGAGAAGCTGTATCTGTCCCGGAGAAACTACAGAACCTAAGAGGAACCCAGCGATGCCCACTTCCGTCTCTGCCACGATGCAGCCCTCAGGCCAGGCTTTCGGCAATACTAAAAAGACGTTGGGATCATATTCCTCTTCGAGAGTGGAACAGACCAAGTCATAAACAGCTGGAGCGTCTGAATTCTGAAATTTTCTGAGATACACTGTTTTGACATTGTTTTTACAGCGTTTAATTGTTTTCTCTCAGCATTATATGAAATACCATCTGATGAGGATTGCATGATATGTTTGCTTCTTTAAGTTTCAACTCTGAAAGCGTTTCCCTTATCATCTGGTAAGCGGTTTCTTTTGAAAAAGGGAATTTGACGATTATGTCTTTGTCTCCTTTTGCCACCACATCCATCAGCTGCTGCTTTGTCTCTACTACAGCATTATTTTTGCAATAGTAACTCTGCTGCACCGCACATCTAGCCCAGAGGCGTTTTGTCGCCTTGTGATCTGCTTCTATTTCATAGTCTGAAAGATTGAAGTAATCATAGCGTTTGACATTAGTACTTAACGAATTGTCAAATGTGATGTCTAAATGATACCACTGTTCATCGATGTTTATGCAGTTCCAGGCATGCGCTTCATCTTTCTGCCCTTTGGGAGTCTTTGCTACTCCAAAAACCACAATTGAATTTATGTTGAGCATATCAAAAAGAAACTTTGCTGTTTTTGCTATGCCTTCGCAGACTCCTACTCCGCGCAGCAACGGTCCTGTGATTGCGTGTGCTTCCGGCTTGTGTCCATCTCCATATGTTATTTTCAATAGAAGATCGTGGACAAATAACTCTTTTGCATAATCATCCAGGCTATGAGCTTGTTTGACCAGGCATTCTGCCTGTCTTCTGCAGTCCTCAGTGATTGTCTTTACTTGTTTTGATGAATGTGTGTATGACGGCATTACAGTGATCTGTGAGTTTTGATTTTTCATGGCTCTGTATCCTTTAGTGTAGAAGATTTCCGGATAGTCTAAAAGAACTGACTCAAAAATATCTTTTAACGCTTCTTCTGAGCACTGCGGAATGATAATTTCCTTGAGGTGTCTGCTTATTCCCGATTTTAAGAAATCATACACCTGAGCCTGCAGAGGTGATAATGTTTTTCTATAGCCTTGAAAAACCTGCATAATATTTCCTGCTGAATTTTTCTTTTGGGAGAATCGATACTGCATTCATATGTTTTGTCTGCACTGCGCTTTCTGTAGCAATATATAAACTGTTGCGATGCATTATGAGAAAATATGGTAAAGCAAGTTAATGCAGCTCACATTCTTGTAGGTTCAGAAAAAGACGCTAAAAACATAATGGCACGCATCGAGAAGGGAGAGAATTTTGCAGATTTGGCCAAGCGCTTCTCCAAGTGTCCTTCCAAATCCAAAGGCGGCGACCTAGGCTGGTTCGGCAAGGGGCAGATGGTTCCTGAGTTTGAAACCGCCGCTTTCAACGCCTCAAAGGGTGCTGTTGTGGGTCCGGTAAAAACAGAATTTGGCTGGCACATTATTCAAGTAAAAGACTTGAAGTGATTTTATTAAAAAAAGACTCTTGGAAGTTTTCCAAGAGTTATTAATTTTTATTCTTATTCGATGTTTGATCGTTTTTGCTAGATGAATTAGTGGTTTTATACTTCACACCAACTACATACATCTTACATCCTAAGTTTTACTATCTATGCTAACGACATGGAGTTTATATGAACATGTTACAAAGTTGACACTTGGCATTAAAATACTAGGCTTGTTTTCAATCAGAATTTCAATCAGAATCTGAAGTGTCAGAACTGAGA